>Ga0310121_10000047_pt1 | contig 107126 bp, 93 predicted proteins | sample CB27_Tmax_986_MG_FD_203504 | JGI IMG/M metagenome (GOLD analysis project Ga0310121, IMG submission 203504) | Marine microbial communities from Western Arctic Ocean, Canada - CB27_Tmax_986 | ecosystem: Environmental > Aquatic > Marine > Oceanic | place: Canada: Western Arctic Ocean | collected... | reverse complement strand
CGTTCGCGGTAGTGCAGCGCGACTACGATTTCGGCGAACTTCGTGCACATTCCGAATAGCCCAGACACCCAGAGCCACAGAAGCGCACCCGGCCCCCCCAGGACGACTGCCGTCGCAACGCCAACGATGTTGCCAGTGCCAACGGTCGAGGCCAGCGCCGTGGCGACGGCCTGAAAGGAGGTCATCGTGCCATCGCCGCCAGACCGGCGTCGACCAAGTACCTCAATCAAGGCCGTCCCGAATCGACGAAATTGGATGCCCCCTGTGAGGACCGTTAACACGATCCCAGTCCCGACGAGGAGGACGATCATCGGCGGTCCCCATACGTATCCGTATAGCCACGTGTTCCACTGTTCGAGCAAATCGATCATGCTACCCACATCCGAGAATCGGTCTGAGACAGACGATAGTCTACTGACAGCTAGAAGGTTCGCAAATCGGTCAACGCAACCAGATGTTTCGTTTTAATTCTTGCAACTACGGCACGCAATAATGTGCATCGACGGTCGATTGCACTGGTGTCGTATTTACTGAGCTTCACCTCCAGAGGTCGTGACGAATAGGTGACAGACGACACACCAGAGACAACCGCCGTCTTGCACAGGTCCTCGCTTCACAGCTCAATGCGCTTACGGATGATTGGACGCGGGAAGACCGTCACCTCGACTGGGCGTCGAACATCCGGCCGGACGAGGATCCGTTTGACCCTATTACGATGATTGCAACTGGTAGTGGCGTTTGGGTTGATGACATGGACGCACTGACTGCACGGTCGTTCGACTATGAGGCTGCCGAGTGGCTCGCGTAATAAGTCGCCGTCCCCTTCGGTCGAACGAAGCGCTAGATCGCGTCAAAGTCTAGGCTGTGCCGCGGGCAGATGTAAGAGGTGTAGTCGAGTCCTTTTTCTGGGTTGGCGCTGTATCCCTGACATGTTATAGGTCGTGAGTCTTGGGTCCGTGGCTCGTTCCAGGTGGAGAGTATGGTGTCATCGGTTTAGAATTTAGGGATGGACTTAACCGGGGTCTATCCACCCATTCCGACTCCATTCTCTTCCGAGACTGGGGCGATCGACCTCCAGGCGTTAACGAGCAACACCGACCGCTGGTTGACAAGTCGCGTGCGGGGTCTGGTTCTGCTCGGTTCAAATGGAGAGGCACCGCTTGTGGACGAGGTCGAGTCGGACACACTGATCGACACCGTGCGCTCACGTGTTCCGACGACCAGGCTTGTGATCGCCGGTACCGGTCGTGAGTCGACGAGGGCTACAGTCGACGCGTCGCGACGAGCCGCGGCCCTCGGTGTCGACGGGGTATTGGTCCGTACGCCGTCGTTCTTCAAGCCGCAGATGAGTAACCAGGTGTTTATCGATCACTACAGGGCGGTTGCTGACGGTTCCCCGGCTCCCGTCATTCTGTACAATTTTACGTCGCTCACAGGCGTGACGCTTCCCGTTGATGTGGTGGTGACGCTCGCGGAACATCCGAACATCATCGGAATCAAAGAATCAGGACCCGACATCGGATTCGTGTCGGCCCTCGTCGACCAGACGCCCGACGACTTTGGCGTACTGGTCGGATCGGCGCCCACGTTCTACGCCAGCTTAGTTTCGGGTGCGGTCGGGGGTATTCTGGCCTTGGCCGCGGTCATGCCGGATCAGTGTGTCGAGCTCTTTGACCTGGTTCGTTCGCAGCGATTTTCCGAAGCGCGGCTCCTGCAGGGCCGGCTGTCGCCGTTGGCTCGGCTTGTTACCCGGACAAACGGGGTGCCGGGCCTGAAGGCCGCTCTTGATCAGGTTGGATATTACGGTGGACCACCTCGCCCCCCGCTCCGTCCGGTAAGTTCTGAGACGGTCAGGGAGCTCTCGCGTGCGCTTCTGGAGTTCGGTGCTCTTGTCGGCGACGGCAAACCGATTGAACCGCTTTCCTCGGAGCATTTTTAGTCGTTCGTTGTCCAAACGCTTCGGGTCAGGTGCGTAGGTTTCCGGCGGCGAAGCATCCAGCATGGTGGACAACTGATGCGTAAATATGAGACTCGTCTGAACCGGAGTCGACACTTCCGGAAGCCCCTCGCCTTCGCGGCAATGACCGCGGCGATGTTCATACTCGCCAACGCCTGCGCGACGAACCCGGTCACTGGTCAGCGGGAGTTCGTTTTGATGAGCGAGGCGCAGGAACTTGCGCTTGGCCAGCAGGCCGATGGCGAGATCCAACGAGACATGGGAGTGTACGACGATCCCGCCCTCCAGGATTATATTCGGGACATCGGCCGCTCCCTTGCAGCCGTTTCGCACAGACTTGACCTGCCGTGGCAGTTCACTGTTGTTGATTCACCTGCAGTTAATGCCTTTGCACTGCCTGGCGGGTATGTCTATTTGACCCGCGGGATCATGGCGTATCTCGGTGACGAGGCTGAGCTCGCCGGTGTACTGGGACACGAAATTGGCCACGTGACGGCTCGTCATACGGTCCAGGCGTACACTCGAGCCGGTGGCGCCCAATTTGGTCTCGTACTCGGACAGGTGTTCGTACCACAGATGCGTGCCAATCCGTATGGTTTACCTGGATTGGGTGACGCCGCGGGAACCGGGCTCGGTTTTCTGTTCCTGAAGTTTGGCCGAGACGATGAGGTTCAGGCCGATCGTCTGGGCGCTGAGTACGCGTCCGACGGAGGATGGCATCCGCAAGGAGTGGCCGACATGCTCACCACGCTTGGTCGGATCAGCGAGGTTTCGGATCGGCGCGGGACGCCGAATTGGCTGTCGACTCATCCTGAGCCCGTAGCCCGGGTGGTCGAGGTCACGCCGGTCATCAAGGAGTTGTTGGCCACCCGCGACGATGACGCCTTAAGTGTCAACCGGGCGGCCTATCTCGACCGGATCGAGGGACTGCGCTTCGGTGACAACCCCGAAGACGGCGTTCTGCGTGGCAACGAGTTCCTACATCCGCCGCTGAGGTTCGCGCTGGCGTTTCCCGAAGGCTGGGAGGTACAGAACAGTGCGACGATTGTCTTGGCTAAACAGCCAGGCCAAGAGCTCTACATGCTGCTCCAGTTCGCAGAGAACGCTCGAGGGAGCAGCCTCCAGAGGATTGCTGAGGAGGCAATGAAAAGCGCGGGTTATACACTTCGCAGCGGTGGAGAGGTGAGGATCAATGGTCTTGACGCCTTTCTAGGAACCTATAGCGGTCAAGTCAACGACGTTGATGAGGTCATGGCGAGGGTCGCTCATATCCGGCATGGGCAAGCGGTGTATGCCCTTGGTGGACTCGGCCTGGCCGAGGCGTTCTTACATTTTGACCACGATATCAACGCCAGTATTCGTTCGTTCAGGTCGCTCAGCCGAGAGGAAGCTGAACACATCTTGCCAAACGAACTCGCTTTCTACGTCGCCCGAGCAGGAGACACTTGGCAGTCGATCGTGCAACAGAGAGGAGATGACATTGTCACCGCCCGCACCCTGGCGATCATGAACGGCTATCCGGTCAACGAGCAGCCGCGTCCGGGTGACAGACTCAAGATTGTTGTGCCGGGGAGGCGGTGAGGCGCCAGTCGTTAGCCGGAACGGGGTGTCCTTTTTCCTTCCTTCACTCAGCCATCCTTCTGGCCCCCAGATGCCGACTCGCTCAATAACGCTCGGTCAGGCCGTTCGATTCGCACCACCCCGTGCTCGCTTGGCGCGTGCACGAATTCGTTCCGGTTGATCGCGATGTCCACATGCGACGCCCTTGGCGCAACCGTCATGAAGAACACGAGGTCACCCGGACGTACGGCGCCATCCGCCACGAGCACGACCCGTCCTGTACTGCTCCCGCGTGAGACGCGGAAGTAAGATGCCGTGGTGGGCAAAGACAAGCCGTGTGAATCCACTGCAGTCAAACCCGCTCGGCGTGTCGCCACCTTGCTGATACCGGGCTCCCTTGAGCCTGGTCGCCGTGACCGCCAGAGAGTCTCTCGCCGGCGGTGAGTTGGAGACACGGTCGGGCGCCGTAGATGGCCGAGGGAACGGTTCGGGACGAAATCCTGCTCCGTGGGTGCATCCTACGGCGACCGCGCTCATCAGGACGCAGGCGCCTAGCTGGTTTGGCATTGAAACGTGCCTTTCGTCCTCGTGTATAGGATTCGGACACTTGCGACATCAAAACAAACCCGCAGGGATGAATCTAACTCTATTTTTAACAGCACGTTACAGGTTCCTTGACGCTTGACACCACTCGCGCCGCGGGTAAAAATGGCACGAAGTGCACGTCTAATGGAGCAGACTCTTTTACTGAACGCTACCTATGAACCGCTAAAAGTCGTCGACTGGCGTAAGGCGATCACGCTGTGGTGTCAGGGGAAAGTGGAGGTTATTTCGGTCTACGACCGCGAGGTCCGGTCCGTTTCGGTTAGTTTTAAGTTGCCGGCCGTGATCAGGTTGCGCCGCTATATCACCATTCGTCGGCATTTCAACTCTGTACCGTTCTCCCGCGCCAATATCTATGCACGTGACAACCACGAGTGTCAGTACTGTGGTAGAGAGTTTGCAGCTTCGGAGCTGACATTCGACCACGTGGTCCCCGTCTCGCAAGGCGGTCGAAAAGACTGGGAGAACATCGTCACCTCTTGCATAAAATGCAACCGTCGAAAAGGTGGACGGACGCCCACCCAGGCGGGCGTCCGGGTCATTCGTTCTCCCCGTCGTCCGACGCGCCAGCCACTCGTGCGATTCACGGTCGGTATCGACAGCACGCCAGAAAGTTGGCGTGACTATCTGTACTGGAACGTCGAACTCGACGATTTCTAGGACCCGTGCCAACCGCAGCTGCCAGACCTCGCATCGTTGCCATTCAACCGTTGTGGGTTGTCCCGGGCGGTAAGATCACCATCGAGGGTATCAATCTGATGTCGGACGCGGGCGTCGTTCCTGAGGTGCGTCTCGGCGGGCATCCTGCCCGCGTCGTTCACGCGTCGTTTCGTGAGGTCACGGTTATCGTGCCGGTCGAAGCGGAAGGCGGGCATACCCCGGTCCGGTTGGACGGTGCGCTAGGCGAGACTGGCTTCGTGGAGGTCGGGGAGCGTACAGCGACGGGTCTGCATCAGGTTGACAGCCCGGTCATCGACCAGGAAGGTCGCGTCTATCTGACGTATAGCGGCGCCCGGGGAGAGCAATCACCGGTCTCTCTCTTCCGGGTCGGCCGCGACGGGTTCCGAGAGCCGTTTCTGTCTGGGATCACAAACGCGACCTCGATGGCGTTCTCGCCAGATGGACAACTGCATGTGTCAAGTCGATTCGAGGGTGTTGTGTATCGGGTGAGTGACGACGGGGCACACGAGAGGGTGGCGTCCGAGTTGGGTGTAGCGTGCGGACTGGCATTCTCTCCAGATGGCACCCTCTATGTTGGTGACCGGTCCGGTACCGTCTTCCGAGTTTCGACGTCAGGGCGGGCCATTCCGTTTGCCACGCTTCCCCCAAGCGTGGCGGCGTTTCACCTCGCTTGGGGTCCGGATGACGGCCTCTACGTGACGGCGCCAACCCTATCCTCCCACGATGCGGTCTATCGGTTGGATCACACCGGCAAGGTAGACGTGGTCTGCTCCTCCTTCGGCCGTCCCCAGGGCCTGGCCTTTGACGCACTCGGCCACCTGTACGTCGTTGAGGCGCTGGCCGGGGTCAGCGGCGTCTACCGTATCGACCAGGCCGGCGCACCGGTTCGGGTGCTTTCGGCTGGCAGGCTGGTCGGTCTTGCTTTTGACCCGGCTGCTAGCCTGGTTGTCGTGTCGAGCGACAGTGCCTATCGGCTCGACGTCCCGTTACAACCACTCGGAACCATCTCTTAAAGTGTTAGTATGGCGGGTTCGACCTTCTGGCGAGGTCGTCCACTGTACCAATGACTCAGGACTGGATCGATGTGCGCGGCGCCCGGGTGCACAACCTCAAGAACATTGATGTCCAGATCCCCCGCAACCAGTTGGTCGTCATCACCGGCCTGTCTGGTTCTGGCAAGTCGTCGCTCGCGTTCGACACAGTTTACGCCGAAGGCCAGCGTCGCTATGTAGAGTCGCTGTCGGCCTACGCGCGCCAGTTTCTCGAGCAGGTCGAAAAGCCAGACGTCGATCAGATCGACGGGTTGTCACCTGCGATCTCGATTGAACAGCGGACGACTGGATCCAATCCCCGCTCGACCGTCGGGACCGTGACGGAGATTTACGACTATCTCCGTCTGCTGTTCGCTAGCATAGGTATTCCCCATTGCCCCTCCTGTGGTCGTGAGATCGCATCGCAGACGGTCTCCCAGATCGTCGACGCGGTTGCCTCCGGTCCAACCGATGAACGAGTCAATATTCTGGCGCCGGTGATCAGGGGACGGAAAGGCGAGTTCAAGAAAGAGTTGACTGGACTTCAAGCCAAGGGGTTTCTCAAAGCCCGGATCGATGGCGAGGTGCGCTCGCTCGAGAACGCCATCCAGCTTGACCGCCGAAAGAATCACTGGATCGACGTTGTGGTGGATCGCCTGGTTGTTCGACCGACCGCTCTTCGTCGTTTGATTCAGTCGGTCGAGCTGGCGCTCAGCCTCGCCGACGACCTCGTGATTGTGAACACGTTGGGCGGGGGTGATCGCCTGTTCTCACAGCGTCTCGCCTGTGTGAGCTGCGCTATCAATATGCCTGAGCTGACACCTCGAATCTTCTCATTTAATTCGTTGCACGGCGCCTGCCCTGCGTGCCAGGGCCTTGGACTGGTTGAGGATTTCGACTCGGCTCTGATCGTCCCGGATGTTTCAAAGTCACTGGCCGACGGAGCGATACAGCCATGGGTTGAGGGCGATCGGAAGATGGTGAAGGCTGCGCTCTCGAAACTCGCTCGCCATTTTGAGATCGATCTCTCGACGCCTTTTAAGCGGTTGTCTCGGAAGCGCCGAGACGCGTTACTTTATGGTCCGTCTGGGTTCAAGAGCACGGTATCGACGAGCACGCGGCGTAGTCGCCCCCGGACACGAACCGAACCGTTCGGACGGGACTTTGAAGGAATAATTCCAAATCTCAGACGTCGTTACGAAGAGGGCACCTGGGAGCAGCAGAAGGCACTAGAGAGGTATCGCTCGCTGGGTCCCTGCCCGGACTGTGGTGGTCAGCGTCTCCGCCCTGAGAGTCGTGCGGTCCGAGTTAAGGGACTGACGGTCTCGGATTATGTCAATTTGCCGATTGCCAAGGCCAAAGAGACTATTGACGCACTTGAGTTGCAAGACCGTGAGGCACTGATCGCCGACCGCGTGCTTCGCGAAATCCGTGGCCGGTTGAAGTTCCTGACCGAAGTGGGCGTCGGGTATCTCACCCTGGGGCGTGCGACCTCTACGCTCTCTGGGGGTGAGGCCCAGCGTATCCGGCTAGCCACGCAGATCGGTTCGAATCTGACCGGTGTGCTCTACGTCCTCGATGAGCCCTCGGTCGGACTCCACCAGCGTGACAACCGCCTACTGCTGGGCACGTTGAGTCACTTACGGGATCTTGGTAACACGGTGGTGGTTGTCGAGCATGACGAGGAGACCATCAGGTCAGCCGACTACGTGATCGATCTTGGGTACGGCGCTGGTGAGCATGGCGGACGCGTGATCTTCCAGGGGACCCCGGCCCAGCTCTTATCCGACGGTGACAGCTCGATAACCGGGCAGTACCTTCGAGGCGAACGAGCTATTCCGACACCGACGGCGCGCCGTCCGGCCTTGAAGGGACAGCTGGTTGTGCGGGGCGCTCGCGCGAACAACCTGAAGGCGATCGACGTAGCGGTTCCTCTGGGACTGTTGACGGCGGTCACCGGTGTGAGCGGTTCCGGCAAGTCGACGCTCGTCAATGACATCCTGTTTCGTTCGCTTGCCCGGGTCCTGCACCGGTCGGTCGATGAGCCCGGTGCACACGATACGATCGAAGGACTAGATCTCGTCGATAAGGTCGTTCAGGTCGATCAGTCGCCGATCGGGCGTACCCCACGCTCGAACCCAGCCACCTACACTGGCCTGTTCACGTTTATACGTGATCTGTTTGCGATGCTCCCAGAATCGCGAGCCCGGGGCTACAAGCCCGGGAGATTTTCGTTCAACGTCAAGGGTGGTCGGTGTGAAGCGTGTCAGGGCGACGGCGTCATGGCCATTGAGATGCACTTCTTGCCAGATGTGTATGTGACCTGCGAACACTGCAAGGGTCAGAGGTACAATCGGGAAACGCTGGACGTCACGTATCGGGGCGCGTCGATCGCCGATGTCCTCAATTTGACGGTCGACCAGGCGGTGACGCTACTGGAGCATTTCCCGCCGGTTGCTGCAAAACTGGGTACGCTCCAGGACGTAGGGCTTGGCTACATCCAACTCGGACAGTCGGCAACGACACTGAGCGGTGGTGAGGCGCAGCGAGTCAAGCTGTCAAAGGAGCTGTCACGGCGTAGTACCGGGCGAACTTTGTACATTCTTGACGAGCCAACGACGGGTCTACACTTTGAAGATACCCGACGGTTACTCGACGTCCTCAACAAGCTCGTGGACCAGGGGAACACCATTGTCGTCATCGAACATCACCTTGATGTCATTAAGTCAGCGGACCACATCATCGACCTCGGGCCTGAAGGCGGCGAAAATGGCGGAGAAATCGTGGCGGAGGGCACACCTGAGGAAGTCTCGGGGGTCAAGGTGTCTCAGACAGGCCGGTATTTGGGGGCGATTCTCAGTTGAGACACCGAGTATCGCCCTGTGAGGAGACGAACACCCGCCCATTAACTCGCGGGCTCTGTGTCGGGCCCTGTTGGACGTCTACCCTGGCGAGGACTCGATTTCTGATGACGGCAAGAAAAGACCCAGTGTTTGATGCGAGGGTCTGACCGAGTGAGTTGCGCCCGCCGGTGATACGGATCAGACTAGCGTTTATTTGTAAAGATAATGAACCGAAGGTGACAAGGTTGACACAGTATTATTATTATTATTGAGTTTGATGCAGGTGTCTCGTAGGGTTCTAGTAAGAATCCAGGCACTCGAGTCGTCTCAAGAAATATGAGCGTCAGAGGATCTGGTGAATTGTGAAGAGAAGAATAGCGACGCAAGCAGCTGACATGCTTAGCTGTTTCGTGGTAAAAAAGACACACTTTCAGCGAATATTACTGTGGTGATAAAGCCACAGTCAGATCCGTTCGCCTCTGGCCGTTTATCAATGAAAAGTTGTAAAGCTTACAAAAAAGGAAACTTAGCAGATGTTTTTCGATGAAGATAAGGGCGGTATTGTTTTTGCTCTGCTTCAACTCCCGTGAGAAGAACTGTGCCTGTTGTGAATCGCTCCCAGCAGACGATCGGCCGCTCGGTTGCCTGTTCAGGAATAGGGCTGCATTCTGGACGCAAGGTCACTCTTCGTCTCAAGCCGGCGCCGGCAGATCACGGCATCGTCTTTAAGCGGCTTGATCTGGATGGTCTAGAAATCCCGGCCGATGTGACCCACGTCGACAGCATGCACTACGCGACCGGTCTGGCGTGTGACTCCGTATCGGTGGAAACCGTTGAGCACCTGCTGGCGGCGCTGGTCAGCCTTGAGATTGACAACGCACTCGTAGAGTTGAACCAGGCAGAAGTGCCGATTATGGATGGCAGTGCGGCGTCGTTTGTCTATCTGGTGCACGAAGCCGGTATGAAAAAGCTCACGGCACCTCGGAAGTTTCTCAAGGTCGTCCGCCCCATCGCGTTGTCTCGTGGCGACAAACGTATCGCCTTGTATCCGTCTGACCACTTCAAGGTTACCTACAGCATTAGCTTCGATCATCCGCTGCTCCGTCACCAATCGCGGACGATGTGTATAACTTCGGCCGCGTTCGTGGATGAGATCGCACCGGCTCGGACGTTTGGTTTTCTCAAAGAAGCTGAGATGCTTCGTCAGAAAGGCCTCGCGCTTGGCGCCTCCCTCGACAACGCAATCGTCTTGGGCGAGACCGGTGTGCTCAACAGTTCGTTGAGGTTCGAAGACGAATTCGTTCGCCACAAGATTCTCGATGTGATCGGCGATTTGGCTCTGGTGGGGTATCCAATCATCGGTCATCTGGTTGCGCACCGCGGTGGCCATGCGCTGCATGCCAGCTTCGCAAAGAAGATTCTCGCCGACGTCGATGCCTGGCGGCTCGTCGAGTCGCCGACAGAACCTTCGGTAGTTCGTCCTACGGGCGTGCCGGTGAACGAAACCCTCGCACGCTCCTAGCGGAGGGAGTATCCTCGCCCGGGCGGCTTGCGGACCCGCATCCTTCGAAGAGGGTCTTGGCTGTTGGCGCCAGGCCCGCTCACAGGACCGCGAGGAACTTGGTCGTGGTCTCAGATCCGTACGTCTCGAATCAATCTGTCTCCTTGCTGACAAGATCAAACCTCAGTGCGTAACGCCTGCGGCGATCAGGCGGTGATACCTCAGTCTGAACCTCGGGCGTGCACTCTGGTTCAAGTGTCTTGGGTAGCCAGGTTTTCACGTAGTCGCGGTCTGTTACGGTGCCGTCGGAATCGCACAGCTGGGTACTGAGCCGGACTAGACGTCAACCGTACGAGGCCTGGACAAGAAAAGGGCTAGCTCTGAGGTTTGAGACTCGGGCCGTGAGCTGGATCTGACGACTCGTGTGCTCCGCTATCAGGATCCTTGACAGCTAGCACTAACTCTTGATTCGCGCCCTGGGTGTAGCATCGGGAATGCCGTTGTCCAGATTGCTGGAATCCCACACTTCATGCCTGATGGCGGCCAGGGTCTGGGTCTCGGACGAAAACTGTCGCGGAACAGCACGTTCCCGATGCTCTGTGATCTCCCACGTAAGACGACTGTTCCCCCGGAAGGCACGACTCGATGAGTTGATCCGTGGTCTGGGACTGCGTGGTTCGGAAGTCCACGGGTATGGGGGCAAACGTGTGCGCGGGACGAGACAGCAGGATCACAGTAAGCCGTTTTTTGGACTGTCAAACATCCGCAGCGTACAATGTCGCGTTCACCGAGTTGTGGAGCGTTCCGTGAATCTGGACGTGCGGCCGGCCGCCGCTGTGACCAACGCGTGACAGACATCGTTTCATCCCGACCCTTTACTGTCTGTGACGGTGTGTCAATCGCAGCGATCGCGCGGCGGGAGGGCACACCGGTCTACGTGTACAGCGCGGCGACCATCCGCGCCCGTTACGCGGAGCTTGATGCCGGATTCGGCACCTATCCCCACCGCATCCACTACGCGCTCAAGGCCAACTCCACCTTCGCTATCGCACAGTTAATCCACACGCTTGGCGGTCGGGTCGACGCCAACTCTGGGGGAGAGATCGAGGTCGCGCGTCGAGCCGGCTTTGACCCGGATGAGATCGTGTTCACCGGTGTCGGGAAGTCACGGGCTGAACTCGAGCTTGCGGTCGGCCTAGGTGTCCACACGGTCAATGCAGAGTCGCGCGGAGAGTGCGAGCGCCTCGATGAGATCGCAAGAGCCCTAGGCGTTAGGGCGCGAGTTGCGGTTCGCCTCAATCCCGATGTTCCCGCCGGTACCCATCCTCACATCTCGACGGGCCAGCGGTCGCACAAGTTCGGTATTCCGATTGGCGAGGCGAGAGAGATCTGTCGCTGGGTCGTAACCAGGGACGGGCTGACACTGGTTGGGGTTCACGTGCACATCGGGTCGCAGTTGGTGGCCTTGGAGCCACTTCGGCGTGCCGCCGAGGTCGCTACTGAATTTGTTGGCGACCTCACAAGTCTTGGAATTTCCGTAGAACAGCTCGATGTGGGCGGTGGGCTCGGCATTTCGTATGATGGTTCCCAGACCGCCACCGCCGCGGCGTACGCCCAGGCTATCGTCCACGCTGTGCGTGGCACTGGACTGCCGGTCGTCATCGAGCCTGGGCGCTGGGTGATCGGTCCGGCCGGTGTACTCGTTGCCGCGGTCGTTGATGTCAAGCCGTGGGGGCCCGGTCGGTATTTCGTGGTCATCGACGCCGGAATGAGTGAGCTGATCCGGCCGGCATTGTACGGTTCGTTCCACCGAATCGACCTGGTGACTCCACGCATTACTCCGCCGGTAACATGTGATGTCGTGGGGCCGATTTGCGAGACAAGCGACGTATTCGGTACAAGTCGGATCATGCCCCGTCCCGAGGTTGGAGACCTGGTCGTCATCCGAGACGCGGGGGCATATGGATCAGCCATGGCATCGAACTACAATCGTCATCCGCTGCCAGCCGAGGTGCTTGTCGATGAGGGTGCCTGGCGCGTGATTCGACGGCGGCAGACAGTAGATGACATGCTGGCGACGGAAATCTAGTGGCGTGTCATCACTCTACGAGTCATGAGGACACTTCCCTCCTGCCCTACGCAAGGAGTAGCCGAGACTGATGTTAATCGCATTCGAAGGACTCGATCAGAGCGGGAAAGAAACACAGTCTAAACGGTTTCGTGACCGGTTACGATCAGCGGGAGACAAGGCACGGGTCGTCTCGTTCCCCGATTACGGCACGTCGATTGGCGAGGAGATTGCGCGGGCATTGCAGGGCGAGCGCGAGTATGGCCCCGATGTGATGCAGCTGCTCTACGTGGCGAATCGCTACGAGCGCAAGCCAGATATCGATCGATGGCAGCACGCTCACATCATCCTGTTGTGCGATCGATATGTTGCCTCCAGTATCGCGTACGGCGAGGCCCAGGGTCTTAGTGTCACGTGGCTGAACAGCATGCAGCAATTCTTACCTCAGCCCGACCTGACGGTTTTTCTCGACATCGCGCCTCATACCGCGCTGGAACGGAAGGTTGCGGGGCGAGATCGCTACGAGCGAGATCATAAGCTCCAGGTCGGCGTCCGAGACAGCTACATGCGCCAGGCCGCGAACCCAAGCTGGTTACGAGTGGACGGCGAGCGTTCTCCGGACGATGTTGCTGAGGACGTCGCCGAGCGGCTGGAGGCGCGGCTGCGGCCGTGAGCACGTGCACCTCACGAGCCCCTCTCCGCTGAGAAGGATCTGGGCGCATGTCTCAAGCGTTGCACCGGTCGTCGCGACGTCGTCCACCAGGACCATGGCAAACTTCTGGATGTTGTTTTCAAATAACCCTAGGCCGGCCCGGCATTTTAGGGCAGAACGCGCCGTGAACGTTTCTCCACCGTTGGGCAGAGGCGAGCGTCGTCTGGGACGGTGTTGGTCTGGTGCGTTGAAGCGAGTACTGTACCGGGACACCCAGGTGACGAATGAGGATTGTCGCTTGATCGAAACCCCGTGCCCATCGGCAGATCGGGTGGAGTGGTACCGGTGCCACATAGTTTGCGTCGGGGAGCAACAAACCGCCAGCTTGTGCAAGAGTAAATGGCGGTGCGGATGCTTGAAGGCTTGGATGATCGCCAGAAACCTGCGCTCGTAGACCCTGCGGCTCGACGCCACACAAGACCGGACTCAGGGTGACCGCTCGTGCGACTCGTGTAATCTGACGACGTAGTGGTCAGTGGCGCGCCACAGCATTGAAACAGTGGCGGCGTCAGGCTCGGAACCTGACGTCAGTAGTCGTTGCATGCGATGCCGCGAGTCGGATAGACGAGAAGCCTGTTGCAGGCAGTACAGCGCGGCGCCCAGACCAGCGCAAGCACCGCGTTGATAGTCCCCCCGACTGTGCCACGGGGCGGAGGTCACCTGACAGGGGACACGACCTCGGTGACGTCATCGGGACTTCGGGAACTTAACCCGTGCGGCACTTCCCCAGAGGCGGTCGAGGTTGTAGAAGCGTCGAGTATCTTCGGTGAACACGTGCACAATGAAGTCAAAGCAGTCGAGTAGAACCCATTCGCCATGGTCGTACCCTTCCACATGAGACGGTCGGGTACCCTGCTCCCTGAGCTGCTTGACGATTTCATCGACGATTGCCCGTGCCTGACGTCCAGTTTGCCCGGAGCAGACCACAAAGTAGTCGGTGAATGCGCCTGAACCCGAAAGGTTGAGAACAACGATATCGTACGCCTTCTTGTCGAGAGCTGCTTCCACGACCCGGTGGACCACCTCCGGCAGTGGCGTCGTGCTTTTGGCCGGTGTGGCCACTGGTTTAGTCATGCAAGTCGCCGTCCATGCTCCTGGCAGCGTACGTGTGCCGACGCTCGATGTATGTCGCAACCGAGAGTGGTACGTGCTGAGCGATAGAGTCCCCGTGGGTCAAGCGGGTTCGGATGTCGGACGACGAGATGTCGCGTGTCGCGGCATCCACAAGCCAGATCAAAGTTCCATCGGGTCCCAGGTCTGAATCGGCAAGCGTCCCGGCTTCGCGCATGCGGACTTCAAGGTCAGGTAAGCGCTGTCGCAATTTTGAGACGGCGTGAGACGGGCGTGAGACCACGACGAAGTGCGCAAGACTCAGCAGGTTGGGATAGCCGTGCCAGGACGCGATTTCTGCGAAGGCGTCAGCGCCTGTGATGAAGAAAAGCTGCGACGGAGGTATGCCAGTGTCAACACATGTCTCGAGCGTGACGGACGTATATGACGGTCCGTCGGACCGCAACTCCTGGTCGCTGGTTCGATAGGCGCTCTGACTTTCAACGGCCAGTGTTACCATCGCGAGGCGGTGTTTTGCCGAAGCGACCGGGGCCATCTGACGGTGAGGTGGTGTCCGGGACGGGACGAAAATCACCTCAGTCAGACCCAGCGCTTGGCGTGCGGCGGCCGCGACGTCGAGGTGCCCGAAGTGGATCGGGTCAAACGTACCGCCGAGAATGCCGGTGCGAGACCGCTCATTCACTTGGGTTGCCCCTCTGCTGTGTGCACCGGCGCCGCTGGCGATGAACAGACTGCCTGCCACATCGCTTCTCGAAGCGGGACCAGTCCTTCGCCCGTGACGGCCGATATTTCGAAGAGTGCAACACCCAATCCCTTGAGGTGTTCACGTAGGCGGAGTAGACGCTCCGGATCATCAAGTGCGTCGGTCTTGTTTGCTGCAACCATTTGCGGCTTCTCGGCCAAAGCTCTGGTCGTTGAGTCGTGTGAGGCAACCGAGTAGGACGCCAACTCATGACAGATGACTTTAAAGTCGTCAACTGGCTCTCGCCCCGATGCCGAGGAGACGTCAATCATGTGGACCAGGACCTTGGTGCGCTCGAGGTGGCTCAGAAAACGATGTCCGAGTCCGTGTCCCTCATGCGCTCCCTCAATCAGACCCGGGACATCGGCCACTACAAAGCTCCGATCGTCGCTCATCATGACGACACCCAAGTGTGGTGTGAGTGTCGTAAACGGATAGTTGGCGACCTTCGGTCGTGCCGCCGACAGCCTGGATACGAGTGTCGATTTCCCAACGTTTGGAAAGCCGACCAGGCCGACATCGGCAAGTAGTTTCAGCGAAAGCGTCAGCTGTCGAAGCTCTCCTTGTTGTCCGGGTTCAGCACGCCGTGGCGCTCGATTTGTCGCGGTAGCGAAGTGCTGGTTGCCTCGACCGCCTTGACCTCCACGTACGGCGACTACATCCTGTCCCACCTCGGTCAAGTCGGCAAGCCTCACTAGTCCGTCGTCGGTCTTCTCGTAGATAATGGTTCCGACCGGGACGTCAAGAATTAGGTCTGCGCCAGCACGGCCAGAACGGTTCGCGCCTTCGCCGTGTGCTCCGCGTTTGGCTCGGAACTGTGGGTGGAATTTGTAGGTAACGAGTGTGTTGTAGTGCGAGCTTCCCCGCAGTAGGATGGAGCCTCCTCGGCCCCCGTCGCCACCGTCGGGCCCACCGTGCGGAACGAACTTCTCGCGACGAAAGCTCAAACAGCCTTTTCCGCCGTCACCGGCAGCCACGAGAATGTCGACGTGGTCGACGAACATGCTCTAGTCTAGGGTCCTGCCACAGCCACTGGGACAGGTGCTCCAGTCAGGCCTTTGACCGGAGTGATACCAGATGACGACGGGACCGCTCGGGGACATGCGTCGAGATGTCTGTCGCATATATTCAACGGCACGGAGTATGTGCTGGTGGGACGTGAAGCCAGTTCCTGGATAGCCCAGGGAGGAAAATTATCCCGCGGTCGGCAGAACGCTGATCACTCGACCACGGGAGCCGTGGTCTTCGAACTGCACCCGACCGGTCGCCTTCGCAAACAACGTGTCGTCCTTTCCGAGACCCACGTTGATGCCAGGTTTAAAACGGCGCCCACGCTGCCGCACGAGAATGGCTCCGCCCTTGACGAAATTTCCATCGAAACGTTTAACACCAAGGCGCTGGGCCTGACTGTCTCGACCGTTTCTGGAGCTTCCTTGACCCTTCTTATGTGCCATGACTCCGAAGCCTCTTCGTTTACCTGGTTTCGATGCTCGTGATCCGAACGCGTGTGAGTTGCGTGCGATGACCGCTCGTTTTGCGCATCCCCCCGCGTCGTCTTTTTACGAACACTCGAATCTTTTTGCCCTGTGCTTCGCCATCAACGACCGCTGTCACCGTGGCACCCGCGACATGTGGCGATCCACTTATAAACGCGCCGTCGTCGCTCGCAACGAATAGAACGCTGTTGAACGTGACCGATTCACCAGCTGGCTCAGGTCGGCGGTAGACGGAGACAACCGCCCCTGGCTCGACTCGCACCTGCCGCCCACCACTGTCGATAATCGCGTACACCAGCTGTCCTTTCTCAGTCCTCCGTCGGGCGCTATGCCTGAGAACACGACGAGCACAATCCCCCAGAATACTACCGTGATAAGTTTGCTGTAAAGCTTGATATAGAAGCGCTATCTGATCAGGATTCTTGTGCCGCGGATGCTCTCGCTGCTCAACGTACCAAGAAATGAGGGCAGGAGCCGGTCCATTAACTCGAAATAGGACGACAGAGCTGGGGTGTTCTGACGGGCGTCGTAGAGAATCTCCTCACGATGCTGCTCTGTGTACAACGTCGCCCCGGTGCCCCCGTCAATAAAGATGAACTTTGGGCTGAGCACGTACCCCCGGCGCTCCTGGTAAGCACGTACTGGCGCGACTTGCCGTCTACCGAACGAGTCGTACACCTCTCGCTCGCGAGAAACCATCCCGGAACGCTCATAGGGAGCGAAATGAATCGTTCCGGTGACGATCAGCGGGTTCTGGTACTCTTCGCCCAGCTGTCGCCAGTAGCTGGCGTCTGCGAAGATTTGTTCATACGCTTCCAGGTCCTCCTCCGAGAGTTGCGTGTCCGCTGGCTCGGCATCGAGGTTCTCCGGATCTGCCTCTGTCGTCTCCAAATCATCAATCACTGAAATTTCTCGATCGCGTCCAGACCCGCCCCGAGGAGCGACAAACCCAGCCTGTTCCTCGGCCACAGTCAGGAGCTCGATCACCTCCGCGTCGATCACGTCGAGATCAGAATTAGTGCGCAGCTGGCTCTTCAGCAGTCTCGCCGTTTCGAGGTTGGCATCGACGTCTTCGGTCCCGCCGACCACAAAGCCGGCAATCAAGATTCGCTGAAAACCTGAGACATCCAACTTAGGTTCGAGCGGGGTCTCGACTGGGATTTCATAAAGGAGGTTCGTGCAGCCCGAAACTGCAGTCACCGCCACGAGACTAGCGATCACTTGTAACGCGGTCATTGATTTCCCTAAAAAGGTCGTAGTTTTGCTGAATATCGAGATTGTTCGGTTCGAGGTCGAGCGCCGTTTCGTAGGCGTCTCGTGCCTTGTCGAAAGCCCCTTTGTTTTCGTAGGCGATACCGAGGTTGTTCCAGGCTGGCGCGTAGCTGGGATCGAGTTCAGATGCTCGCTTCCAGCGATAGATCGCCTCTCGCCACAGGCCTCGCTGGGCGACCGCGATCCCGAAATCAACCTGGGCCTGCGCATTGGATCGTTCATCCGCCTCAGCCGCAATGGGAGCGGCTACCGCCAGTACATATGCGAGGACGAGCGTCCTGATCACCATACAAGCCATATTCACTATAGCTACGGAGAGAGAGGGTCGCAAGTGCGGCGTGTCGTTATGGTATAAGACGCGGGCGTAGTCGTGGTTACTACCCGTCGACGGCGCAGATCTTGCGGGTGTCACTCGACGGATATGCTCGATGCTCTTCTGTTATCGAACTGTTGCAATCGCTGAGAGCCAGTCGGGTGCTGCTGTATTACGACTCAGGTTTAGCCGCCACCGGCGTCTCAAATGGAGTGGACCAGCGATAAGTCTTCGATCCCGCCGTGCTAGGAGTCCGGCTTCGGGAGCGATCGATCTTCCGTAGGAGTGGAACTTAGCAGGGCTTGCCGGCTGTTCGAACGGCATTTGCCTCGGTCAGCTGAGAATGGTTTTCTGGCTTCACCGTTTGGCGACAGTTATTACCAGACTCGGCTGGCCGAAAGCCCAGGTCCGCCGCCCTTGTTGTGGGTCGCGGACACGTAAAGGGGTTTGGGTTCACTCACGATTACTCTGGTCGGTTCGCCGGCCGGAGTGGTCTCTCGGCGGCGAGGTTGTGGCCGTGCCGGGTGGTGTCTTGGTAAAACAGAACCGGGGCGGGCACGCACTTATTCGAGATAAGGCAAAGGTTCGGGAGGCTGCTGACGATATCCTGGAAGAGACATGAGGAGGGTCATCCGAATGCAGTTATGGGTAACAACGAGCCGTCTCAGGACCGGGATGGGATTGACTCGCTACTCCGCGAAATGGACGCTGGGCAGTGTTACGGCCTCGACGCGCTAGCCGCTTTTTCCGGGCTCAATACCGCCGAGGTTTTCTCAGGACTGATCGATTTCAATGTTTGGAGTCTGATCAGACGGTCTGAAACAGGTCAATTCGTGCATTCCCGTGGATGATGTAACGTAGATATAGGGTAAGGTCCCTGACTGAACTGACGAGAGTTGACCGTACATGGCAAAAGCACTAGTTGTCGTTGAGTCACCGTCTAAGGCTAAGACGATCAACAAGTACCTTGGTAACGATTACAAGGTCGTTGCCTCGGTAGGGCATGTGCGTGACCTGCCGAAGTCCCCTAAGAAGAAGACAGCGGACGGCCATCCGCTAGATGAAGGTATTGACATTGAGAACGGTTTCGAACCTGTTTATGAAATCACAAATCCGAAGGTAGTCAAAGAACTGAAAGCTGCAGCTAAGGGTGTTAACGAAATCTACGTGGCAACCGACCCGGACCGAGAAGGTGAGGCGATCGGCTGGCATTTAGCAAAGTTGCTTGGAACGAAGAAACGTAAAGTCAGCCGCCTGATGTTTAACGAGATTACCAAGTCGGCTGTTAAAAGATCACTTGAAAATGTTGGTGAAATTGATTTGCCCATGTTCTATGCGCAACAGGCACGTCGTGTAATCGACCGGTTGGTTGGCTACAAGCTGAGCCGTTTGTTATGGAACAAGGTTCGTCGCAACTTAAGTGCCGGTCGCGTCCAATCAGTTGCCTTGAGGCTTATCTGCGACCGAGAGGATGAGATCGATGCGTTTCGGTCTGAAGAATATTGGCATGTCCTTGCCCGCCTTGAAGGTGTATCGCCTCCGGAGTTCGAAGCGAAGCTTACTAAGAAGGGCAAAAATGCTATCAAGATTAAGAATGAGAGCCAGGTTAAGGCTGTCCTTGCCGATCTTGCGAAGGCCGAATTCGTTGTTAAGTCGGTTACGAACAAGGAACGGAAGAAATCAGCTGCGCCACCATTTATTACCAGCAAGCTTCAGCAGGCATCGAGATCTCCTGTTAGACGAACAATGCAGATAGCGCAGCAGTTGTACGAGGGCATCGAATTGCCTGGCGAAGGTGTGGTCGGGCTTATTACGTACATGCGAACCGATTCGACGCGCGTTTCGGAGCAGGCAATCGGAGACGTGCGTGATTTCATCGGCAAGAAATATGGGGCCAGCTTCCTTCCGAAGGAACCGAATCGATATCGGAGTAAGAAGGACGCGCAGGACGCCCATGAAGCGATTCGTCCGACTTCGACCGTTTATCAACCAGAAACTGTGCGTCCTCATCTGACTAGAGAACAGTACTACCTTTACCGTTTGATCTGGAATCGGTTCGTGGCGTCCCAGATGCCACCGGCGACATTCGACGATACGACTGTAGACGTTGTTGCTGGAGACTACGTCCTACGTGCCAAGGGATCGGTGCCAAAGTTTAGCGGCTGGATGTTGGTGCATGAGAAGGAGGCCTCTGAGGAAAACCAGCAAATTGATACGCCGATCGACCAGGAGGCGGAAGCGGTTACAGGACTTTTGCCGGTTCTCGGTGAGGGTGCCCTAGTTGCACTCAAAAAACTCACACCTGAGCAGAAATTCACCCAGCCCCCGCCACGGTTCAGTGAGGCCACGCTCGTTAAAGAGCTCGAAGAGAATGGCATCGGTCGTCCGAGTACGTATGCTGCGACTATTCAGAAAGTTCAGCAGCGCGACTATGTTTTTAAAATCGAAGGCCGCTTAAAACCCAGACGCCTTGGTCGGGTTGTTACCAAATTGTTGGTTGAGTCCTGGGACGGTATTGTCCAAGTCGAGTACACACGTGAAATGGAAGAGCTCCTCGACAAGATCGAAAGCGGTGCCAACGATTACGTGGATGTGTTGACCAAGTTCTACGAACCACTTATCAAGGACATTGTTCGACTACAAGAGGAGATGCCGGACATAAGGGGGGGCGTGCCGACTGGGAAAAAATGTCCCGAATGTAAAAAGGCGGTGCTGGAAAAGCCAGGAAAGTTCGGGATGTTCCTGACTTGTAGTGCGTATCCAGAGTGTACATATACAGGCGAAATAGGTAACGAGAAAGAATTGGCAGATGAAGCCGAAAAGGAGCCGTGTGAGAACTGCGGAAAACCAATGGTGCTCAAGCGGGGCCGGTTTGGACAATTTTTCGCCTGCACGGCTTATCCTGACTGTAAGACAACTCGAAAACTGATTTCAACGTCATCTGGTATGGCCGCTGCTAAACCAGATCAAGTACTAGAAGAGAAGTGTCCAAAATGCGATTCGAACTTGGTCGTTAAGCAGGGTCAGTATGGAGAATTTACACCCTGCACGAATTACCCGAAATGCCGCTATATCAAGCACAAGAGCATGGGGATTACTTGTCCGTTGGACGGTGGCGATATCGTTGAACGTAAATCCAAGCGCGGCCGGTCGTTTTATGGGTGCAGTAATTATCCCGACTGTAATTTCACCGTGTGGAACAAGCCGGTCGATGAGACGTGCCCTAAGTGTAAGGCGCCACTTTTGGTTGAGAAGGTGACCAAGCGCTGGGGTCGGCAGCAGCTATGTCACAAGGATGATTGTGATTACATCCGGACCGAAGAAGAGCTCGCCGCTGTCTAGCTGTGCCATTTGGCGGCTTCGCCAGCCGGGCCGGTTCGTCGAGTGACGTTCCAACGGAACTCTGAATGATTCGTGTTATTGGTGGTGGACTGGCTGGTAGCGAGGCGGCCTGGCAGGTGGCTTCGTTGGGCGTTCCGGTCACGGTGTCCGAAATGAGACCCATCCGGGCGACGCCGGTCCACCAGACGGATCGTCTTGCCGAGCTCGTTTGCAGTAACTCATTTCGTGGCGCCCAGCTCGAGAACGCCGTCGGTCTCCTCAAGGAGGAGATGCGACGGCTGGGCTCGCTCGTCATACGGGTTGCTGATGCCACCCGGGTTCCGGCTGGTGGCGCTCTAGCCGTCGACCGCGAACGATTTGCGGAGGGTGTTACCGATGCTCTCGAGGCGCACCCGCTGGTCGATATCCGCCGGGAGGAGGTCGTTACGATTCCGGAGAGCGATGCCCTGTCGCCAGTCATTATGGCAACCGGTCCGCTCACGTCGGAGAGCCTGTCCCGTGAGATCGTCAGGCTCGTCGGTAGCGAGCATTTGTTCTTCTACGATGCCATCAGCCCGATCGTGCTGGCCGAATCTATTAATCGGACTAGAGTCTTTGCGGGGTCGCGATACGGTCGCGATACCCCGGGCGACACCAAGTTACCGGCGAGGGATGCGAAGCAGCCCGCCGGCCCTTTGTCAGAGGGCGGAGACTATCTTAATTGTCCTCTAGACGAGAGCCAGTACGTGACGCTGCATCGAGCCATCGTTGGGGCTGAGCGAGCCGTGGCTCACGACTTTGACGACACCAAATTCTTTGAAGGTTGTCTACCGGTCGAGGTCATGGCCAACCGGGGTCTCGATACACTCCGGTTTGGACCGATGAAACCGGTCGGTTTACAGGATCCCAATACCGGCCGGCGACCCCATGCGGTTGTCCAGCTACGACAGGACGATTTGGCCGCTGAGCACTATAGCCTTGTTGGATTCCAGACACAGATGAAGTGGAGAGAGCAGCAGCGTGTGCTTCGTCTCATCCCAGGTTTGGAACACGCAGAATTTGCTCGATTCGGGATGATTCATCGCAATACTTATATCAACGGACCGCGGGTGCTTGGCCCGACTTTCCAGATGCGGAGTCGGCCTGGGCTCTTCTTTGCTGGTCAGGTTTCGGGTGTCGAGGGTTATGTTGAATCAGCTGCGTCTGGTTTGCTCGCGGGGTTGGCCGCAGTCGCAACCCACCGGGGGTTTCCGTTTTCTGCTCCGCCTCGGACAACAGCGCTGGGGGCCATCGCGTTCTATGTTTCCCACGCCAATCCAGTCGACTACCAGCCGACCAATGTAGCGTTCGGCCTCTTTCCGGTACTCGACCGACCTCCGCGACGGAAACGCGCTCGACGGCAAGCGATGGCCGAACGTGCACTGAGTGATCTGGCCTCGTGGCAGGCTCGTCTGCCCGCCGAACCCACGGTGACCGCGAGTGAGGGAACAACTCCAGTCGTTTCTTGAATACCTTCGTCTCAACCGCAATGCCTCACGTCACACGGTGCGGGCTTACCGAGGTGACCTGGGGCAGTACTTGTCGTTTCTCGAGAAACGTAGTGGCCGACGGGTTGTGACACCGGCCGACCTGAACCACCAGACGGTTCGAGCGTTTCTCGGGGAACTCTTTCAGCGCGGAACAGCCGGATCGACTTCAGCCCGACGACTCGCAGCGATTCGATCGTTTGCCCGATACCTTCGCCGCGAGGGGTTTCTCAACGACGACCCCGGAGTGCTAATCTCAGCGCCGCGCCAGGAGCAAAAGATTCCGGCTCATCTCGACATCGACGAGATGAAAGAGTTACTTGATGCACCCGACACAACAACTCCGCTAGGGCGACGTGACCGAGCCATCCTGGAGCTCTTCTATGCCGCGGGTCTCCGACTGAGCGAGCTGGTAGGCGTCGACCTCGAAGACCTCAACCTGAGCGGCCGTCTGCTTCGAGTGTTGGGTAAAGGCGGAAAGGAGCGAATTCTTCCTTTTAACCGCACCGCCGCCGCCGCCATTCGGGAGTACCTGAAGGACCGACAAGCCCTCGCCCGTTCCGTCCGTCCGTCTCTAGTAGGTGGAGGTTCGCGACATCCGAAAGGAGAGCCGCTCTTCCTAAACTATCGGGGTGGACGCCTATCAGCACGGAGTGTTGACCGGTTGGTAAGGCGGTATGTCAACCAGTCCAGCACGAAGCTCGGGATCAGTCCGCATGCCCTCCGGCACTCGTTTGCCACCCACTTGCTTGAACGCGGTGCGGATCTTCGGGTTATTCAGGAGCTTCTGGGTCATTCCCGCTTAACGACGACACAACGGTACACTCACGTAAACGCGTCTCAGCTGACCCAGCTGTATCGCAGGACGCACCCAAGGGCGTAACCGAGTTTTTACTACCGACGACACGGCCCACGCAGATGCGGGTTCTTGACGCTATGCCTCTTTATGCTCGTTGATCTGGTTCTGAAGAGCCTCCCACTGATTCATCAGGTCTCCAACTTCCCACATTAGTGTCTGGTGCCGACTGATTGTGTCCTGGGCCGTCGTCGCATCGCTGTAGAAGTCAGGACTGGCGATTTCGGTCTCCAATTGTTGAACTGTCGCTTCGCGGTTACTGATCCGTCGCTCCAGGTCTGAGATTCTTGTCTCTAATGCCTTTCTTCGGCGCTCTTGCCGCCGTACCTCAGTCTGATTCTGTCGGTGGCTCGCGGCGCTGGTCGCCGGCTTAGACACAGTTTTGGATGTTGGCACCGTCGCCGCAAGCGGCCGCGTCCGCTCCAGCTTGCTCAGACGAAACTCTTCGTACGTTCCGGGGTACAGCCGGGCATCGCCATTTCCGATCTCCAGGACTTTCGTTGCTAGCTGGTCGACGAAATACCGATCGTGCGAAACGAAGACAAGGGTGCCACCGTAGTCGACGAGCGCGTCGAGCAACACGTTGGTGGAATCGATGTCGAGGTGATTGGTCGGCTCGTCGAGAAGCAACGTGTTCGATGGACGCAGCAGCATCCGTGCGACCGCTAACCTCGTGCGTTCGCCACCCGACAGTACCGCGACACGTTTGTAGATGTCGTCACCGGAGAACAGAAACCCACCGAGGATGTTCCGAATAGCGGGGACCATCTGGACGGGTGAACCCGCTGCAAGAGTGTCGTGAACCGTAAGAGCGTCATCCAGCCGTGTGGCTTCATCCTGGGCGAAATACTGGGCTACCAGATTATGTCCTTCGACGCGTTCGCCGGCATCGGGGGCTTCCGTGCCGGCCAGGATGCGCATCAACGTTGACTTACCCGTACCGTTGGAACCCACGAGCGCGACGCGGTCACCGCGCTCTATCAGGACGTTTGCACGTTCGAAGACCGTGAGGTCACCGTAGGTTTTCCGAATATCCTTCAGTTCGATCACTGCCCGAGCGCTCCGCGCGCAGCCTGGGAAGTGAAAGTGCACTCTTTTTCGTTCCGGTGGAATCTCGATCGGGATGATCTTGTCGAGTAGCTTGACGCGACTCTGTACCTGAGCGGCTTTGGTCGCTTGGTATCGGAACCGGTCAACAAACGCCTGCATCCGCGCGACGTCTTCGTCCTGCCGACGTTTCTGCTCACGAAGGCGCTCCAGCCGAGCCTCTCGCTCAATCACATAGGCGCTGTAGCCGCCTTTATAGCTTGTAAGCTTTCGCAGACCGATTTCGACAATGCTGGTGGCCACCGCGTCAAGAAAGAACCGGTCATGGGAAACCAAGACCAGCGCGTGTGAGTACGACAGCAAGTAGTCTTCGAGCCAATTCCGAGCCTCAAGATCAAGATGGTTCGTCGGTTCGTCCAGAAGCAGCAGGCGTGGCCCACGTAGCAGCAGCTTAGCAAGTGCGATCCGCATCTGCCAGCCGCCTGAGAATGTCTCGCATCGATGGTCGAACTGCCCGCGCTGAAAACCGAGACCCCGAAGCACTGCGGTGACTTTGGACTCGATGTCGTATCCGCCCCGGTCTTGGAAGGCCTCCTGCACGTCGCTGTAGCGCTCAAGCATCTGATCGTGCTTGGTCGTGGGTATCTCTGCGCCCCCGAGTCGAGATTCGATGTCGCGCATCTCCCGCTGAATGGCAAGCAAGTCGTCAAACGCTTCGCTGACTTCCTCGAAGAGCGTGCGGCCCGTATGGGTTAGCCCGTCCTGCGGTAAATACCCGACGGTCAGACCGCTCGGTCGCGTGATCACGCCGGCGTCAGGCTCATCGAGTCCTGCCATCATACGCAGCAGCGTTGTCTTGCCGGCGCCGTTCGGACCACACAGTCCGAACCGATCGCCTGGCTGAACCTGCCAGGTCACCGCATCGATGAGGACCCGAGCCCCGAACGCCTTACGGACCGCTGAAAGCTGAACCATCACCTGCCTGTGGTCGACCCCGATGACGGTCGATGTGTGGGATGTTTACCCGCCGAGTGCCCAGGTCGAAATCGCGAGGACCTTTAGAAGCTGGCATGGTTTTGTGAGATAGCCAGAGACAACCATGTTTGTGGTGTCGATCGCGTTGGCTTCCGGCGAGAATCCGGTAGTCACGATGACAGGTAGCCGCTTCTTCATCCGTATGGCCTCGTTGGTAACTGACATACCGCTAAGGCCAGGTATCGTGCCTCCATGACCGCTACGGCGTGTACAGGGGTGCAGGAGTCGATTTACTAGCCCACTCGAGAACCGAACCAGCGGTTCGCCACTCTTGACCAAGCAGAGAATTTCGTAATTGTACGACCTATCTTATCTGAAGACTGCGTAGGTTTTAAGTCGCCATTGATGCGGGGCGTTTGTCGGGCGAGGAACCTCGCCGGTGGGGCGAGAGACCGTAGCAGTTATGGGGATACTCCACTAGTCACGCGGCAGCGTGCTGAGCCGGAGACCCATGCTGATCTACAATACCGGGATGCGCGTCCGTTCGATGAGTATGAGCCTTCTGTGCGGGGGGACGACTGCGGTCGTCGTGCTGGCAGCATGTGGCGAGGCACAGCTCGACGTTGCTGAGGTATTGTCGGTGGAAGATGTCACGACCGGTTGGCTAGACGTAGGGATCGATGACTTCGGTCGTAATAAGCTGGTCCCGACCATCTCGTTTCGTCTCGCCAATAATTCTGACGAAAATGTCCGGACGCTGCAGCTCAATGGCGTCTTCCGGAGATGCGTCGTCGCCTACGCGGGACAACCGGAGCCGGTGTCTGAAGTGTCCCCGGCGGATGTGACGGCTGGCACGTGCCCGGGTGAGATACAAGAATGGGGCAGCTCGTATCTGCGTGCTGTCGGTCGCGAGGGACTCGAACCTGGCACGGCCACGGAGCCGTTCACCATGGAGTCTGGTCTTGGCTACACGGGTGAACAGTCTCGGCTCAACATGTTGCAGAATCGAGAGTTTGTCGACGTAAAAGTAGAGGTGTTCATCAAGCGCCAAGCTGATCAGTGGGTCAAACTTGGCGAGCACTCGATCGAGCGGCAGTTGCTTACCCAGTAGCGGTGTAGGCTCGGTGCTGCTGACCCACGTTGGCGGGTCTCTTTGGTGTGATCCTCCGGCCGCTCAGACGTTCTCGGGACCACCTCTTGACTTCGGGTCCTGTTCCAGTGGCGACAAACGATTCTCTGTGCACCAATCTTCTCAGGAGGCTCGGTCCGCTTGATGGCGCGGCCATCGTCGTCTCCAACGTCGTTGGGAGCGGCATTTTCATCGTGCCGGTCTTCGTCGCCCAGGCGGTCCCAAATCCGGCGGCCATGCTTGGCGTCTGGGTCATTGGCGGTGTGCTCGCGTTCGCGGGTGCCATGGCGTACGCTGAGCTTGCGTCGCTCCGGCCGAGAGCGGGCGGAGAGTACGTGTATCTCCGCGAAGCGTACGGTCCGCTTGCTGGCTTCTTGACTGGATGGACCTCGTTCGTGGCAGGCTTCTCGGGTGCAATCGCGGCAAGTGCAGTCGGCTTGGCCACCTACCTCGCTCGGTTTCTTCCCGCAGCCGGGGACACAACGCCACTTGTGACTATCCCGTTGGGTCTTCTGACGCTCAGCGTGTCACCGCAGTCGATCGTCGCTCTCACGGCCATCGCGGCTCTGACCGCGGTGCATGTGGTCGGGATCGGTCCCGGTCGGGTCGTACAGAACGTACTTGCCGGGCTCAAGGTCCTGGTGGTGGTGGTTCTCGTAGCCCTTGGCTTCTCATTCGGTCAGGGAGCGACCGCCAACTTCTCGCAGAGTGCAGGTTCTGTTTCTCTGTCCTCGTGGATGCTGGCGCTGATCCCGGTGATGTTTAGCTATTCAGGCTGGAACGCCGCGACGTATGTGGCGGAAGAAATGCGAGACCCCTCTCGTAATGTACCGATGGCGCTGGGAATCGGCTCGGTCCTGGTCGTGGCAATTTACCTATTCTTGAATCTACTGTATCTGTATGCATTGCCGGTGTCTACGCTAGCCACGGTCGAAATTCGGGTCGTCGACGCGGCAGCCAATCAGCTGTTTGGTCCGGCAGTTGCGGCGCCGCTTGCGGCGGCTTCTGCCACAATGATCGCCGCGAGTGTGAGCGCGATGGTGTTGGCGGGTCCGCGCGTGTACTATGCGATGGCGCGAGATGGACAGTTTTTTTCGGCGATGGCGAGAGTCCATCCAAGGTACCGGACCCCAACGACGGCGATCATTGCGCAGAGCCTCTGGTCAGGGGTACTGGTGCTAACGGGGACGTTTGACCAACTGGTCGAGTACACCGGTTTCGCCGTGATACTGTTCGCGGGCATAGCGGTGACCGTCGTGTTTGTTCTGCGGCGTCGAGAGCCCGATGCGCCGCGACCCTATAAGGCCTGGGGCTACCCGATCGCACCCCTGGTCTTTGTTACGGCGAGCCTAATGATGGTTGCGAACGCAATCTGGCGGAGTCCAGGGACGTCTCTCGCCGGGCTGGCCATCATCGCGGCGGGCGTCCCGATCTATTGGTTGATGTGGAGACCGTCGATGGTTCAAGACTCATGACACATGATGCGATGGATAAGATCTTCTACAGCACCACTGTGCTGGCGCTTCGACACCAGGGCAAGACGGTCATGGCTGGCGACGGGCAGGTCACCCTGGGTGCCACCGTCGTCAAACAAAGTGCGCGGAAAATTCGACGTCTCCACAACGATCAAATCTTAGCGGGATTTGCCGGTTCCGCGGCCGACTCGTTCGCGCTATTCTCGCGCTTCGAGTCGAAACTGGACGCCCATCGGGGCAACCTTGGACGGTCGGTCGTCGAGCTGGCCCAGGACTGGCGCACCGATCGAATCCTCCGCCGCCTCGAGGCGATGCTAGTGGTGGCCGACGAATCGTCGACTTTTCTGCTGTCTGGAACCGGAGACCTCATCGAGCCTGATGACGGTATCGTGGCGATCGGTTCGGGCGGCGCCTATGCGCTCGCCGCCGCGAAATCGTTGACGCAGCACAGCGATCTGGATGCGCGCGCGATCGCCGAGCAGGCGATGCAGGTTGCCGCTGAGATTTGCATTTACACGAACACCAGTGTCACGATCGAAGAGCTATGACTTGGCGTCTGGTCGTTCCCTCGTCGCCAGCCCCAGCCGAAGGCGTTTCTGGGTATTGCCGCTGCCGTGCCGGTTGACGACTGGATCTGCTGACTGCGACGATCGACGCCCCCTTAAGCACTGATGCCAATCTATCTCCCTGAAAAGACCGCGACGAGTCTGGATGCCCTGACGCCACGTCAGATCGTCAGTGAGCTCGACAAGTACGTCGTCGGCCAAAACGGGGCGAAGAGGGCGGTGGCTATCGCGCTGCGGAACCGGACGCGTCGGCAGAAGCTGCCCCCCGATCTGGCCGATGAAGTCGCGCCCAAGAACATCCTAATGATCGGTCCGACTGGAGTCGGGAAGACTGAAATTGCTCGTCGGCTGGCACGCCTGGCCCAGTCGCCGTTTATCAAGGTCGAGGCTTCCAAGTTTACAGAGGTTGGGTATGTTGGCCGCGACGTCGAGTCGATGGTGAGAGACCTAGTGGAGCTGGCCGTCGACATGGTGCGCGAGGAGCGCTTGGTCGAAGTGAGGGCAAAGGCCAGAGACAGCGCGGAAGAGCGGCTACTCGACCTTCTGTTGCCACCAATGCCGGTTCCGCCCGCCGCACCGTTGCCCGACCCGCAAGGAGGGCGTGATCTAGAGAACCGGACTCGCGAGAAGTTCCGAGAACAGCTCCGCGACGGACGCCTCGATTCGCGAGTCGTTGAAGTCGAGGTGCGCGATCGGGGAACTCCTTCGTTTGAGATCGTCACCGGGACATCGGTCGAAGAGATCGACATCAACGTCAAGGACATGTTACCCAATCTGTTTCAGGGCCGGTCACGGAAGCGCCGAATGAACGTACCCGAAGCGCTGCAGCATCTGACCCAGGAGGAGGAGCAGAAGCTTGTCGACATGGAGAGTGTCGGGCGCGCGGCTGTGACCCGGGTCGAGCAGGCCGGGATTATCTTCGTCGATGAGATCGACAAGATCGCTGGCCGGGAGGGTGTGCAGGGCCCTGATGTCAGTCGACAGGGTGTTCAGCGAGACATTCTGCCGATCGTCGAAGGCACGACCGTCAACACCAAACACGGGATGGTGCGGACTGACCATATCTTGTTTGTGGCGGCCGGCGCGTTCCATTCGTCGAAGCCGTCGGATCTTATCCCTGAGCTCCAGGGGCGGTTTCCGATTCGAGTTGAGCTGGAGGCACTGGGGACCGACGAATTCGTCCGTATCTTGACTGAACCGAAAGCCGCGCTGGTGACGCAGTACATGGCCCTGCTGGCGACGGAGGGCCTCAACCTGCGTTTCACAGACGATGCGGTGCAGCGGATCGCGGAGTTTGCCACGCTGGTTAACGAGCGAACCGAGAACATTGGCGCTCGCCGCTTACACACCGTGATGGAGAAGCTCCTCGACGAGATTTCGTTTGAGGCTCCAGACATGCCCGAACGGAAAGTCGAAATCGACGCCACGTATGTCGACAAGATGCTGACCGATATTGTAAAAAACGATGAACTCTCTCGTTATATTCTGTGACCTGCCTGTGGTCTACTGGTCCTCTAAGCTCAACGCGGCACAGCCACCCTCTCACGATGAGTAGATTTTTTGGGTGCGGAACACTGTTGTCCAGAGTGCATCTCCTGGCTGCCATCGGCGTGGCCGTCGGGTGCGGGATGAGGGGCCCACCGCTTCCCCCTCTCGTGATTGTACCGGCCGCGGTGACGGCGCTGGAGATTCAGCACGTTAACGACGTCGTGTTCATCCGCTTCGAGGTGCCTTTGGCGAATGCAGATGGGAGCGAACCGGCCGATTTGGAGCGGGTTGAGGTGTACGCCCTCACTACGCACCCCGATCCCACGCGGCCGGTCCGTCAATTACCGGTGGCCGACTGGCGCGACCACGCTACTCTGGTGGCCACCGTTCCCGTGGTCATGCCCACACGCGATGCCGGGCCTGATTCAGACTTAAAACCGGTGCAGTCCGATGCGGTCCGCCCGGGAGATGAGGTTACGTTGATCGAGCTTTTGACGGCGGAGGTCAGCCTTCCCGTGGTGATCGAATCAGAGACGGTAGACGAGGACGAGACGCAAGTAGCCAAGCTAGGCGCCGTGGTAACCGCCGCTCCCTTGGTGGTGCCGCCGCCCCCGCCACCACCGCGACGGACCTACCTCGTAATCGGTATCTCAACACGCGGGCGCGAGAGCTTGCCCTCGCCACGGATCGCAGTGGCGTTGGCGGACACAGGGTCTGCGCCGAGCGCGCCGACGGTGACCTATACGGAAACGGAGCTGGTCCTGGAATGGGTCGCGCCCGCGACGGCTCGTTTCCCGATTCAAGAGGCAGTTATCGACGGAGCTCCGGTTCCGTATAGGTCAGCACTTGTGTCCGAACCGGTCATACGGTTTCCGCTAGCGACGAGGTACCTCGTGTACGCTTCTGAGGTTGATACGACCATTAAGGATCCGGCCGATGAGAGTGAGACAGCACGGCCGGAGCCAATCAATATCGAGCCGGGCACCGAGACATCGTATGTGGACGTCGGTGTCTCGTTTGGCGTAGAGCGCTGCTACACGGTCCGGACATTCGACGTGGTCGATTCCTTGCCGGTGCGAGGTCCGGCCTCCCCTTCGACGTGCGTCATCCCGGTCGATACGTTCGCACCGCAGCCCCCAGCCAACGTGGTAGCTATTGCAAGTCTCGACGCGATCAGTTTGGTATGGGATCCGAGCCCAGAGCCAGACGTGGGGGGCTATCTGGTCTTGCGCGGGACCGCTCCAGGTGAGACACTCCAGTCGCTCACCGCCGAACCGATCGTTGAAACCACCTATCGCGATATCGCGGTTGAGTCTGACCAAGAGTACGTGTACGCCGTACAGGCGGTCGACGCTGCCACGCCAAGGAACGTGAGCTTGCCATCGGTCGAAGTGATGGAGCAAGCTCGATAGCGGGCAGGAGCGAGTTTATGGACCGAATTTTCCGTATCGAACAGAACGGTCGCCCGAAGTACGTTCTCCGAAAGGACGATGCCACGCAGTGGCATCGTCTCGACGGTGACCCGTTCGGCGACTACACGACGGGTCCGGCGATTGAGGACGAGGGTGTGCGTGTGCTCTCGCCCGTCCAGCCCTCGAAGATCGTAGCCGTGGGCTTAAACTATCGAGACCATGCACGCGAGATGAACAAGCCTCTTCCCGACGAGCCCCTGCTCTTTCTTAAGCCGTCGACTGCGGTAATCGGGCCGCATGATGCGATCGTGATGCCTTCCCAGGCGGGACGAGTTGACTACGAGGCCGAGTTGGGCATCGTGATACGAAAACAGGCGAAAGCAATCGCGGCAGCCGAGGCTGCGCAGTACATTCTCGGACTCACGTGCGTCAACGACGTGACGGCGCGTGAGCTCCAGGCCCGCGACGTGCAGTACACACGGGCCAAGGGATTCGATACGTTCGCGCCGATCGGGCCGTGTATCGTCGTCGGTCTCGATGGCAGCGCTCTGGACGTCGAGTCGGTGGTCAATGGTGAGCGCCGCCAGGCGTCGAATACACGTGAGCTGATTTTCGGACTCCACCATCTCGTCGAGTTTATTTCGTCGGTCATGACGCTACTACCGGGTGATGTCATTGCCACGGGCACACCGTCCGGGATAGGTCCGGTCGCACCTGGCGATCGGGTCGTGGTCAAGGTTGAAGGGATCGGCGAGCTTGTCAATGAGGTCGTCGCAGACACGTCCATGCTGGGAGGACTGACATCATGAAGTTGTTCGTCGATACGGCGAATGTAGCGGAGATCGAGGCGCTGATGCCGCTGGGGATCGTCGATGGTGTGACCACGAATCCGTCACTCCTCGCCAAGGCTGCTGGGAACCCGCAGCAGGTGCTCAAGACGATTTGTGATCGGGTCCACGGTCCGGTCAGCGCGGAAGTCGTGGCGACCGATGCCGACGGGATGATCGGCGAGGGACGGCAACTGGCCACGATCGATGACCACATTGTCGTGAAGGTGCCGTTTGGGCGTGCGGGTGTTACCGCGTGCGGGACGTTGTCTCAAGAGGGAATCCGCGTCAATGTCACCCTGGTCTTTTCGGCCGCACAGGCGTTATTGGCCGCAAAGGTCGGAGCGACATTCGTCAGTCCATTCGTGGGGCGTCTCGATGACATCGGCACGTCTGGGATGGAGCTCATCAGCCAAATCGTCCGAATCTACGACAACTATGATTTTACGACAGAGGTGCTGGTAGCGAGCGTTCGGGGATCGATGCACATCGTCGAAGCGGCACAGATGGGTGCAGATATTTGCACCTGTCCGTCCAAAGTGATCGAGGCGATGTTCAAACACCCCCTCACTGACATCGGGTTGGAGAAGTTTCTTGCCGACTGGGAGAAGGCCGAGGCCGAACGGGTCTCACGCCAAGGCTGATGACTAAGGATCGTCTCCTCGCTGACTATGAGCGACAGGCGGAACTGGGTGGTGGCGAGGCGCGCCTGCAGCGTCAGCATGACGCTGGAAAACTGACCGCGCGTGAGCGCATCGACTACTTCTTCGATAGCGGGACTTTTCGCGAATTTGACAAGCTCGTCACGCATCGGTGTCATGATTTTGGGATGGACGAACAGCTCATCCCAGGTGACGGCGTCGTGGCGGGGTTTGGCCGAGTCGACGGTCGACTAGTCTATGCGTTCGCTCAGGATTTCACCGTTTTTGGCGGGTCGCTATCCGAGACAAACGCCTCCAAAATCGTAAAGCTGATGGATCTTGCGGTTCGGAATGGTGCGCCGGTGGTCGGACTGAACGATTCGGGAGGCGCGAGGATTCAGGAAGGGGTGTTGTCGCTGGCCGGGTACGCGGACATCTTCCTTCGCAACACGCTGGCGTCTGGGGTAGTGCCACAGATCTCTGCCATCATGGGGCCGTGCGCCGGCGGTGCCGTCTACTCACCTGCAATCACCGACTTCACTGTCATGGTTCAGGGAACGAGTTACATGTTTGTGACCGGTCCGGACGTGATCAAGACGGTCACGCATGAGGAGGTTTCGAAGGAAGAGCTGGGCGGAGCCATGACCCATAACGCGCAGAGCGGGGTGGCGCACTTCACCGCGGCGAGCGACCACGAGTGCTTGACACTCATCCGGACGCTGCTCGGCTACCTGCCCAGCAACAACCTTAACGATCCACCGCGAATGGATCCAACTGACCCGGTGGAGCGGGAGGATGAGCGACTCGACACCCTGATTCCTGACGCCGTAAATCAGCCGTACAACATCCTTGACCTTATACATTTGGTTGTCGACCACGGCGAATTTCTTGAGGTTCACCGACACTTCGCCCGAAACCTTGTCGTCGGGTTCTCGCGTCTGGGTGGTCGCCCCGTCGGGATCGTGGCGAACCAGCCAGCGTATCTGGCCGGGACCCTTGACATCGATGCATCGGTCAAAGGGGCCAGATTCGTCCGTTTCTGTGACGCATTCAATATTCCGCTGGTAACCTTTGAGGACGTCCCCGGGTTTCTTCCAGGCACGCAGCAGGAGCACGGGGGGATCATTCGTCACGGAGCGAAATTGTTGTTTGCGTTTGCCGAGGCAACCGTTCCAAAGCTCACTGTCATCACCCGCAAGGCGTACGGCGGTGCGTACTGCGTCATGTCAAGCAAGCACATCAGAACCGATGTGAATCTAGCCTGGCCGACGGCTGAAATTGCCGTTATGGGGCCTGAGGGAGCGGTCAATATCCTCTACAAGAGCGAACTGCAGGCAGCCAGCGATCCCGAAGGGTTACGCGCACAGAGGGTTGAGGAGTTCCGCGAGAAACTGGCGAATCCGTTCGTTGCCGCGGCTCTGGGCTTCATTGACGAGGTGATTCAGCCACGTACGACGCGGCGAAGATTGGTCACCGCCCTGGCCAGTTTGGACGGCAAACGAGACAAAAATCCTCCAAAGAAGCACGGGAACATCCCACTCTAGAGCGCCGGGAACGTTACCGACAGCGCGTACCCGCGCGGTTCGGCTCCGAACAGCTCAGAATGGCATCTACCAGAGCCCAGCTAACTGCTACACTAAAATGAAGATGTGGGTGCCTGGAGACACGGAGTTGTCACGCCGCCTGTGAGAGTGCTCGTTACGAACCGAGGCGAGATCGCTGTCCGTATCATGCGGGCGTGCCGCGAACTCGGGTATTCGACAGTCGCGGTCTATTCCAACAGCGATCGGATGGCGCCCCACGTTCGTTACGCTGACCAGGCCGTTGGCCTTGACGCTGACGTTCCAGAAGATAGCTATCTTCACATTCCCAAGCTGATCGACGCGGCCCGGCGCACTGGGGCTGACACGGTTCACCCAGGATACGGTTTCCTGGCTGAGAACGCAGAGTTCGCTAGCGCGTGCGGTGACGCCGGCCTCCTGTTCGTTGGTCCGCCGCCAGAGGTCATTAACCTCATGGGAGGAAAGATCGCGGCCAGACAGGCTGCCCAGAAGGCGGGCGTGCCGGTGGTTCCAGGGACCGAGTCTCCCATTGACGCTTCACTCACCGACGCCGATGTACTGACTATCGCTGAGACTGTCGGGTTCCCGCTTTTTGTTAAGGCCGTGGCGGGCGGAGGCGGAAAGGGCATGCGTCTTGTCGAGGATTCCTCGACATTGGCCGGGGCGATTCGAGCCGCTCGGTCCGAGGCCCAGGGTGCGTTCGGAAACTCGGCGATCTATCTGGAGAGATCTGTTAGCCCGGCACGCCACATCGAGGTGCAGATCTTGGCTGATAGCGAGGGTCAGGTGGTGCCGTTCGTCGAGCGCGAATGTTCGGTTCAGCGTCGTCACCAGAAAGTGATCGAAGAAACACCGTCGCCGGCGGTTACAGCCGAGATCCGTCTGAGCCTCGCTGCGGCCGCCCGGGCACTGGCCGAGGGTGTTGGGTACGTCAACGCGGGCACGGTCGAGTTTCTCCTCGACGAGGATGGGCGATTCTATTTTCTCGAGATGAATACCCGGTTACAGGTGGAGCATCCGATCACCGAGATGGTCACCGGAGTTGACCTTGTTCACTGGCAGTTTCGAATTGCAGCAGGTGAGCGGTTGACACTCGATCCTGAGCGTGCCCTCGAGCCCCACGGCCACGCGGTCGAGTGCCGGATCTACGCGGAGGATCCGGAGTCTGGCTTCATGCCATCGCCCGGGCGAATCACGCGGCTTCGCCGGCCGTCTGGGCCTGGTATCCGCGATGATAGCGGTGTGGATGAGGGATTCGAGGTCTCGGTGTTCTATGACTCGATGATCTCGAAGCTCGTGGCATGGGCACCGGACCGGCATCAATCTATTCAACGGATGGCCCGGGCCCTGGCCGAGTACCACATCGAAGGTGTTAGAACGACGCTTCCGTTCTTTCTTTGGATGCTCCGTCAGCCAGAGTTCTTGGAGAGTCGAGTTGACACAGGCTTTCTCGATCGGCTGCTGGCCGCCAGCGATAGCGTCACGTCTGTCGGTGCGTCAGCGGAGCTCGAGGAGCAAGCGGTGTTGGCGGCTGCGGTCCACACCTTTCTTGTAGACCAACGTAGCGCCGAGCGGTCCTCTCAGAGCGAAGACACCAGTGCGTGGCGCCGGGCGGCTCGGTTTGAAGGACTCAGGTGATGGCGTTCACGCCGATTGAGATCGAGGTTGGTGGGACTGTTCATCGAGTGACGGTCGAACGTGATCCGTCGTCGGCGGAGCGTCTCCGCGTCTGTTGGGGTGAAGTCGTACGGCTCGTCGATGCTCGTCGGCTCGACGTGCAGACCCTGTCCTTTGTCGAGATAGGGGACGATGCCACGAGTTTTGAGGCCAGAGTGCTGGCTGGGGATAGCCGAGGGACACTGGACGTCACAATTGACGGCGTGCTCGTTCGGGCCTCTGTCAACGCCGGGCGAAGTGTTACTGGGGGTGACCCTGGTGGTACGTCGCAGGGGCCGCATGAGGTTCTGGCGCCGATGCCAGGAAAGGTTGTGCGGGTTTTGGTACAGGAGGGGGACAACGTCGAGGCAAAGCAGGGCGTCGTGGTGATCGAAGCGATGAAGATGGAAAACGAACTCGTGACCTCCTGCGCCGGAATTGTCAAGTGTGTCCCCGTCGTTGAAGGGGCGCCAGTTAGTGCCGGTGCCGTCCTCGTTGTGATTGAGTGAACGAGTTAGGAAGGCATGAGCAACGAAGCTACTCCGCCCTCGGAGTCGTCGACTTCGGTCGAAACGGACCAGTTACACCTTTCGTTGTGGCGGCGGTGCTCGCTGGCATGTCGATTCCCCATCAGACTCCGCCGGTACGGCCGCCGTCTGACCATCGTTGGGGTTGCACTGACGGCCGCGGCACTGGTTTCCTTCGTCACTGTTGATTTGGGTCCGGCCGTCAGGTCCCAGGTGGAGCAGGTAGTATCGGCTCAGCTCGACCGACCGGTTCATATCGGTCGGCTCGGCGCCTACCTGTTCCCAGGACGGTTTCTCATCGAGAACCTGGTCATCGAGGGGCTCTCACCTTCGGACGAGCCGTTCTTTTCGACAGAACAAATCGTCATTTCGATGTCTTGGTTAGCGCTGCTTCGCGGCGAGATCTTGGCGGACGAGGTCGAGATGGGACCCTGGCGTATGGTCGCGGAAAGTTTCTCTGACGGCCGTCAGAGTTTTCCAAGAATGGTGCCTCAGCCGGACGCGTCAGAGGATGTGGCTTTGGCTGAGGGCGATGCGGGGCCTGATTCGCCTAAGGCAGGCTTCCACCTCGTGACGACCGTCCGTCAATTACTCGCACACGACGGCGAGTTTGTCTACCGTGACCATGTTGCGCCCTGGAACGTGACGGCCAGAAATGTCGACCTCACGATCGCCAAAGGCGAAGGCTATGGCGGTGACATCGCCTTCACCGATGGGACGGTCGAAATCGCCGCGTTCGAACCGATGACGGCCGCCATGGAGGCCACGTTTGAGATCGATGGTGGCGATTTGACGCTGACCCAGATCAATTTGACGCTCGATGGATTTTACTCGGCGCTTACCGGCGCTGTCGAGATGACAAACTGGCCTGAGCAGACCTATCACGTTGTCGAGTCGGATATCGACCTTCCGACAATGAAGGAGGTCTTCTTTGCTGGCGATCCGTTCGACGTCGATGGCAGTGCACGGTTCAGTGGTGCGTGGCACATCTTCGACGGCGGCCGCGAGCTGACCGGGGACTTCGAGAGTGACGACTGGAGGCTCAACGGACTCGCATTTCCGGACATGACCGGATCTCTGGTATGGACTCGGCACCGGTTCGAGGTCTTTGACTACACTTCAGGCTTCTACGACGGCGATGTTCAGCTGACCTATTCGATGGCACCGCTCGGGACCGACGAACTCGGCGTGGCGACACTGGATACGACGGTCACCGATGTCAACCTCCTGGAGTTATCAGACGCTTTGGCGTTGACCGGTGTGAGGCCAGAGGGTCGAGGGAGCGGTCACAACCTGCTTCAGTGGCCCATCGGGCACTTTGCCGGTCACACCGGAGAGGGTCGTCTCGAGGTTGTTCCGCCCGAGGGTACGGCGGACCTGATGATCCAGGGTCGCCAGACCATCGGCTCGCCCACAACTCGTCCCTACGCGTCCGTTCCGTTCAGTCCAGAGACCGGGGCGTGGCGGTTTCCCGTCGGTGGCGACTTAACCTACACGATCAATGCGGAGTCGATCGACATCGCTCCGAGCCATCTGGCGACACCGGCCACACTCGTGCGGTTCCAGGGACAAACGGCTTTTGGGGACCAGTCGCGGATTCCGTTTGAGATGTCCAGCATCGATTGGCAGGAAAGCGATCGATTAATGTCGGCGTTCATGACGGCCTTTGGACGTCCAACCGAGGAGTTCGTCGTGGAGGGTCGCGGGGAGATCGACGGTGTCATGCTCGGCGCGTTTGCCAGTCCACGAATCGAGGCTGTGTTCGATGGTGACGCGATCGGGGCTTGGAACGTTCGGTGGGGACGGGGCCGGGGACGGATTGTGGTGGAAAACGCCTACCTCGATGTCTTTGAGGGAGTTTTCGAGCAGGCTGACTCAGCGGTGGCGGTAGATGGTCGGTTCGCCATCGGTTTTCCGCGAGCCGATGGCGGGGAAGAGATCGATGCGCGGTTTGCCTTAACGTCATTTCCCTCACAAAGTCTGCGCAATGCCTTTTCGGTTGAGGGATACGAGATCAATGGCCCTCTTACTGGCGAGATCCGTCTGTACGGCCACTACGGACGCCCATTCGGGTTCGGGAGTCTGAGCATGGCTGATCCGATTGCGTGGGGAGAGCCGTTCGATGTCGCAACTGCCGGTCTCCGGTTCGAGGGTGAAGGCGTCCGGATTGACGGGCTTGAGATCGGGAAGGGCAGCGGACAGCTTAACGGCGCCATGTTCCTTCGCTGGGACGAGACATATTCGTTCAATATCGATGGGCGGAACATTGCCGTCGAATCAATTCAGACACTGATTAATACCCAGGCACCGCTTGGGGGGGAAGCCAGCTTCACGGCCAATGGGGCCGGGGTTCTAGCCGATCCTCGATATGAGCTCAGGGGATCCGTTTTTAACCTGAACGTCAACCGAGAGGTTGTCGGTCAGCTATCGGGTCGTATCGACGTCCGCGACGGCGTCATGCGGCTGGAGGTCGAGGCGGGGTCCCCAACCCTGGCGATCTCCGGCTCCGGCCGGGTCGAGTTGACTCCAGCCAGAGACGCCGAACTTCTCTTTCGATTCACCAACACGGCGCTGGACCCTTACGTACGTGCCTACACACCGTCGGTGCCGGATCAGACCTCCATGGTTGTCTCCGGGACGCTGCAGGTGACCGGCCCACTCCGAGATGTCGACTCGTTGCTGATGCAGGCGACGGTCGAGCAGCTGGAGCTCGGCGTCTTCGACTATATGGTCAGGAACGATGCCGCGGTCGAACTCGTGCTCGACCAGAACGTGCTTCGGATTCAGCAGATGGACCTGGTCGGCGACGGGACCGCGCTCACTCTTGCGGGGCAGGTCGGTCTGGTTGACGAGAAGATTACGCTGCAGGCTGAGGGCGATGCAAACCTTACATTTTTGCAGGGTTTCTTTCCGGACCTGCGTAGCTCAGGCATTGCGCACCTCGTTGCGGAGATCGGCGGGACATTCCGTCAACCGGTCATCCTGGGCGACGCGGTAGTCGAAGGTGGTCGACTCCGGCATCTGTCGCTGCCGCACGGTTTAGAGGAGATGGAAGGGCGAATCGTCTTCGAGCCAGACGGCGTGCGATTTGACGACATGACTGGCGTGATGGCTGGTGGCCTGGTGCAGTTCGGCGGGCGGCTCGGTGTCCGAGGATATGAAATCAGCGAACTCAATATCACTGCTACGGCGACGGAGATGCACCTTCGCTTTCCCGAGGGCGTGCGTTCGATAGTCGATGCGGAGCTGACGCTCGGCGGTGACCTCGACACTGCCGTGCTCTTAGGCACCGTCAACGTCCGTGACGCGGTATGGCTTGATCTGTTCGAACCCAGTACCGGGCTTCTGGATGCTAGTGCGAACGAAGAGGTCCTGGTCCCGCAATCGGCCACACCGGTATTGCCACTCAGATACGACGTTCGTATTGTTGCCCCTTCGAGTCTCCGTATCAGCGACAACACGGCCCGCATCGTGTCGAGTGCAGAACTCACGCTGGTCGGGAATTTCGACCAGCCCATTCTTCTCGGCAATGCTGAGATTGAGCGGGGGGAGGTCTTCTTCGAAGGGAATCGTTACCGCGTCACGCGTGGGACCATCACGTTCGCCGATCCCACGTCGACCGCACCGTTCTTCGACATTGAGGCGGAGACCGATATCAGGGTGCCAGGCCAGACATATCGGGTGACGATCGGCGTGAGCGGCACGATGGATCGTCTTGACCCGGAGCTGTCGTCGGACCCTCCGCTCCAAGAAACCGAGATTTTGTCGCTCTTACTGGGAGACGTTCGTGATCCTCAAGCGGCGGAAATTAGAGCCCTGCGCGCCCAGGAGGCGTCGCGCCAGGAGCTCCTACAAGCGGGTGCTGCGCGGTTGTTGACGAGTCCCCTCTCGTCTGGCGTCGGACGGGTCGTGGAGGAGTCGCTCGGAGTAGACTCGTTCCAAATTACGCCAACCCTTGACGCGACGACTCAGCAGTCGACCCAACTGTTACCGACCGCCAGGCTACTGATCGGCAAGCGGATTTCCAACCGTGCACACCTCACGTTCTCACGCGCGGTGAGTGGCCCAAACCGTGATCTGATCGTGGTGCTTGAATACGATCAAACCGACCGTCTCGCCTGGGTGGTCTCTCAAAACGAAGACCGCACCTACTCGCTCGACTTCCGCGTACGTCACTCTTTCTGATGCTCGTTAGGCTCGCGCCGGCGTGGGGGTTAACAGCGGTGCTCGCCGCGACGCTGGAGCTCGCCTGGGGCGGGTCAGCGATGGCCGCTCAGGTCGATGCGTATGTTGGACAACCGGTGGTCGAGGTCACGCTGGTCAGCGAGGGGCGCACGTTGGGTGATTCATCGATTCTGGAGCTTGTCGAGACCAAGGTAGGGTTGCCACTGTCGATGCGGCAGGTGCGGGAGAGCGTGACCCATCTTTTCAGCTTGGGCACGTTCGAAGACGTTCGGGTGGCCGGTGGCCAAAGCGGGCATGGCGTCTCACTCAGGTACGAGCTGGTTCCTCTCGCTATTATCGGACGGATAGAGTTCGAGGGTGACACCGGTATTTCCACTGACAATCTAAGAACCGCAATTACTGAAGCACACGGGGTGTCGTTCGAAGCGAGCGTAGCCGACGCAGTCGGCGATACGATTCGCCGCGTGTACCGATCTCGGGGGTTCTTTCGACCTCGGATAAATATCCGTGTCGAGGGCGAGGGCGCCAATAGTACGTTACGAGTGCGGGTCGAGGCTGGTCAGCGCGCACGAATCGCGCAAATCTTCGTTACCGGCATGTCGTCCTCGTTGTATGCCTCAGCGCTGAGTCGGCTTGAGATTGAGACCGGACAGACTTATGACGGCACCGTGGTCGATCGCCGGCTCCTCGAATGGGAAGAAGCACTGAGACAACAGCGTTACTACCAGGCAAGGCTGACCCACACGATCGATGTCACGGCTGGTGGTGACGCCGTTGACCTTAGGCTCGACATTAGGCGCGGTCCGCGAATCACGCTCGTGTTCGTAGGAGATGACGTTCCGGGGGGTGACCCCACCGAACTCGTGCCTGTCGAGCGCGAAGGGTCGGTCGACGAAGACCTCCTTGAGGACGCCGACCGGCGGATTGAGGAGTTTCTGAACAATCTCGGATATCGTGACGCGACCGTGAGTCATAACCGAGAGGCGGAGAGGGACAGGCTGTCGGTCGTCTTCACCATAGACCGTGGGCGATTGTACGAAGTCGGATCCGTTCTCTTTAGTGGGGCGGTGTCGGTGCCGATCACCGAGCTTGAACGATTGGTCGAGTTACCGATCGGCCAGCCGCTGGTAACCCGTGACCTGGACGCGGCTGTGTCTGCGGTCGCCGATTACTACAGCCAGCTCGGGTTCGCCACGGTCAATGTACAGCCGGTGCTCTCGGAGATGGGACGTCCTCCCGCCGCCGATGACGTCATACGGGTCAGGTCTCGCATTGAGATCGTCGAGGGGGTGCAGAGCCGCATCCGATCTGTCGAGGTTGACAGCAACCGACGGCAAACCCGTGAGGCTCTCGAGGCGGTAATCCAGTCGCGGACCGGCGACCCGTACCACACAAAGCAGGTCATCGCCGATCGTGATGCGGTTCGTCTCCAATATCTCAATACCGGGTTCGAACGGGTCGTCGTCAGTGTCGAGCCGCGCTTCAACGACAGTCTGGAAGCGGTCGACCTGCTGTACCGGGTCGCCGAGGGGCCGCAGGTCTTGGTCGAGCATGTGTTGATCGTCGGAAATGACGCTATCGATTCAGTCTTGATTCGACGCGAGGTCACTCTGCGGGAGGGCGAGCCATTGAGCCTCGCCGCGGTGTCTGAAACCCGGCGCCGACTCAACGCCCTGGGACTCTTTCGACGTATCGATATACGCGAGTTCAGCCATGGGGGTCCGGAGCTCAGGGATGTCGTCATTATTGTCGATGAATCACCGGCCACCAGAGTTGCGTACGGTGGAGGGCTCGAGGCGTCGGTACGGCTGCGGCGCGAGACCAACGTTAAGGGGAGCCAGGCGATGGAGCGGCTCGAGTTTGCGCCGCGGGGCTTCTTTCAGATCGGGCGACAGAACTTGTGGGGCAAGAACAGGTCGATCGATTTCTTTACTCGCGTCAGCGTCCGCCGAAAGAACGATCTCGACAACCTGCTGCTGGGCGAGGGCGGCCGTGACCTCGGGTTCAACGAGTATCGGGTGCTCGGCACGTACCAAGAACCCCGTGTACTGGGGTCCACCTGGAACGGTTTTATTACTGGCTTTGTCGAGCAAGCAATACGGCCAGGCTTTGATCTGTTTAGTCGAGGAATCAATGCGCAAGTGACGCAGCAGGTGACGCCACAGGTTACGACGTCACTGGACTATGGCTGGGGTCAGAACAACACGACGAACAAGCAACTGAATCGGGAGGATGAACCGCTGGTCGATCGATTGTTTCCAGAAGTTCGATTGTCGGCCTTTTCCGGAAGTGTGGCGCGCGATACGAGGGACGATCCAGTTGACCCACGAGACGGCGAAGTCTTGAGTATTGATGCCGAGATAGCGGCGAGGACCATCGGCTCAGAAGTGGGATTCATTAAGACTTTCATGCAGGCCTTTGTCTATCGGGTTGTACCGGGCGCGCCGCGTTTCGTGGTGGCGGCTGGCGCGCGTGTCGGTCTAGCGAGACCGTTCGTTAGGTCGGTCGAGGTGTTTCCTCTGACGCCGGTCGAATCGGCGGGCCTTGGCGATGTGGTCGCCTCGCCCATTGAGGTCGAGGTTGGCGAATTACCCCTGAGTGAGCGCTTTTTCGCCGGTGGCGACACGACCGTCAGGGGGTTTGCCCTCGATCGCTTGGGTGACGATGCCACGATCGATCAGGATGGATTTCCACAAGGCGGGAATGCCACCCTGATCTTCAACGCAGAGCTCCGTGCCCGTGTGACGAGGACGATCGATCTAGTTGGATTTATTGACGCCGGAAACGTCTATGATCGTATTCGCAGCGCTAGTCTTGCCCGAATTCGGAGTGGCGCGGGGTTCGGTGTAAGATACCGGTCGCCGGTGGGTCCGATCCGTGTTGACCTCGGTTTTAAACTGGACCGCCAGGCCTTTGATAATGGCGACTTGGAGCGACCGACAGCCCTCCACATCAGCATCGGCCAGGCCTTTTGAACGCCCCTACGGGAAGCGGCCGGCCCACGGCCTCGGTTGGATGAACGTCGGCGTCGTGATCGCGGCGGTCCTCGTCCCCGCTTTCACCCTGGCCCAAACGGCGATACTCGACCGTGTTCTCGCGATTGTTGACGGTCAAATCATCATGCATTCCGACGTCCGAGCCTTCATCGATCTTAGGCTCGTCGATATTCCAGCGGGTCCGAGTCAGGAGGTCGAGGTGCTGACATGGCTGATCGAGCGTCGGGTCGTAATCGATCAAGTCGATCGATTTGTCGTGGCCGAGCCTGACTCCGGCACTGTTGACCGACGACTGGAGCGTGTCCGGAGCCAGCTGCCCGGTGACAATGATTTTGAGCTGATCCTCGACCGCGTTGGACTGGCGCCTGACGACCTTCGACAACTCATCGTCGATGACATTCGACGCGACGCGTACCTGGCTAACCGTTTTGAGGTCGTTGCAGACGGGCTCAGGGAGGCGGCCATTGACGACTGGGTAGCAGATTTGATGCGCCGGGCACAGGTCAGGCGGGTATCAAGCACAGGTAGCCCTCCCGGTAGTCAGAACTTCGCCCATTAGCTGGCTCCGGTACTGACCCTAGCGAGGGCTAGGCAGATCTCGATCATATTAAATCCGGAGTGGCTGACAATCGTCGACACAACGCTGCGTCGCACGAGGTAGATGATTCCCCACACCGCTCCGAGCAGACCGGTCACCATCGCCGCGTCCCACCCTTGGAGTGCGTGTCCTAGGCCGAAGGCGAGGCTAAAAACCACGAGACCTACTATTGAACCACCTAGATGGCGCTCGAAACGACGAAGCACGAACGCCCGCTGTAGTTCTTCGCGAACACCTCCGGCCACGACGGCTACGACCGCAAAGACGGCTGCCCTCCAGGGCGAGCTGAGAAGCGATTCAAACGGGTTTTCTGGAACGTTTCGGAGCGCCGGCCATAGGTGCTGCAGTAGACTCGCGCCCCCCAACGCCAATCCAATCACGACCGGCGTTAGGACGAGGCCTAGACGGAGTTCAGTTCTATGCGGTCGATCGCCGAAGAAGATCTCGGCTGGATGCTCCCCGTGCTGACGCAAGAAGTAGAAAATCAGGAAGAGCAGCAGCACGGTATCTGTCATCGACAGTAGGAAGATATAGCTCAGCGACAGCGTGCCTGACTCGTCAATCGGGGTCAGTCCCATGACTGCCAGTACCGCGATGAGAAGAAGTTGAGTCGGGTATCCGGAGCATAGGGTTACCTCTACCAGGGCGGTCAGCCGCTGGTGCCATCTCGAGGTTGCTCCAGACATCGGCCCGGGAGTATCTGGACAGTCTGGCCGGTCCGGGTCAGCGAGGGTAGACTCGCTGTGGGTCGTCACCGCGCGGACTCTATCACAGGCTGGATCTGTTGTTTGGGCCACTTCACAACATCTTGCGTTTGCCCTAAAGTCTGAACGCAACATCTGGTGTTTTCTGGCTTGACATAGAGCCGGTCATGGTCGCATAGTAGGCGTCTCAGCGCTGGACGGACAACCACGAAAGTATCCTAGCTTTTCGCCAAATGGACCAAGACGCGAAGGTCCCGGTCTTTCCGGTGTTACTCCAGTTAGATTATTTTGAGCACCGGCGTCGAGGCAACGACGGTGCCTGCGTGCGGGAGAGGGAATAACATGCCAAGAGGCGTACAAGAGCATGAGTCTCATGACCTTCACTCACGGCCGATAACGAACGAACCTGACGACACCGCCCCGGGAATCGAGTTCCTGAGGCACTTCAGCCGAGAAGGTATCGATCCATTCGACGAAGTCGAATGGGAGCTACGGTCGGCAGTGATTGCAAACGAAAAGGGTGAGACTGTCTTTGAGCAGCGCGACGTCGAGATGCCCAAGGCTTGGTCGCAGCAGGCAACCAACATCGTGGTGTCAAAGTATTTTCGCGGTCAGGTCGGCACACCCGAGCGAGAGTGGAGCGTCAAGCAGCTGATTGGACGCGTCGTCGATACTATGACCGACTGGGCGCGACGGCAGCACTACTTTGTCAGCGACGATGATCTGCATGCGTTCAGCGACGACCTCAAGTACATCCTCGTCCATCAGAAGGCGGCGTTTAACAGTCCGGTCTGGTTCAACTGTGGGTTCGAGCCGGCGCCACAGTGTTCGGCCTGCTTCATTAATTCCGTCGACGACACCATGGAGTCGATTCTGACACTTGCCAAGACCGAGGGGATGTTGTTCAAGTTCGGGTCGGGAACGGGCTCGAACCTCTCGTCTATTCGGTCATCGAAGGAAGTATTGACTGGGGGGGGGACAGCATCCGGGCCTGTGTCGTTCATGAAAGGGTACGACGCCTTCGCCGGTGTGATTAAGTCTGGTGGTAAAACTCGGCGGGCGGCCAAGATGGTGATCCTCGATATCGATCACCCCGACATCGTTGAATTTATCAACTGCAAGGTCGAGGAAGAGCGAAAGGCCTGGGCGCTGATCGACGCGGGGTACGACGGTTCTTTTACAGGTCCCGCCTATTCGTCGGTGTTCTTCCAGAACTCCAACAACAGCGTTCGGGTGTCGGACGACTTTATGCGAGCCGTGCTCGACGACGGTGAGTGGCATACCCACGCCGTCCGAGATGGCAGCGTGATGGATACTTATCGGGCTCGTGACCTCATGCACATGATCGCGGACGGAACGACCGTGTGTGGTGATCCTGGGATGCAGTTTGATACGACGATCAACGACTGGCATACCTGCTCGAACACGGCCAGGATCAATGCATCCAATCCTTGTTCGGAGTACATGTTTCTCGATGATTCGGCGTGCAACCTCTCGTCTTTGAACCTCATGCAGTTTTTGATAGAGGGGGAGAATGGTGCATACGACCTTGATGTCGAGTCCCTCCAGGCCGCGGTCCGCACGCTCACGACGGCGCAGGAAGTGATCGTTGATAACGCGAGCTATCCAACACCGTCGATTGAAAAAAATAGCCATGACTACCGGCCACTAGGGCTTGGCTATGCCAATTTGGGAGCCTTGCTGATGTCCCGCGGTGTGCCGTATGACGACGACGAGGGGCGGGACTATGCGGCGACGATCACAGCGTTGATGACTGGCGAGGCGTATGCCCAATCTGCACGAATCGCCCGTGACCACGGTGGCCCGTTCGCTGGGTACGCGGACAATCGCGACCCGTTTCTGAAAGTGATGCGGAAGCACAGGGCGGCACTCAAGGGCGTCAATAGAGAGCGAGTGCCGAGAGTGTTGTACGAAGCCGCCGCGGATGCTTGGGACACCGCTGTTGATCTAGGTGAGCAGCATGGCTATCGCAACGCTCAGGCAACGGTACTAGCACCCACCGGCACCATCGGGTTCATGATGGACTGCGACACAACTGGTGTGGAGCCAGACATTGCGCTCGTCAAATACAAAAAGCTGGTAGGCGGTGGGCTGATGAAAATTGTCAATCAGACCGTACCGATGGCTTTGAACAAGCTCGGATACTCCGAAGAGCAAGTCAAGGCGATCATCGAGTACATCGACGAGCACGAGACGATTGAAGGCGCCCCTCATCTTGACGCAAGACACTTGCCGGTATTCGATTGTGCCTTCAAGCCGGCAAACGGTCAGCGTTCGATTCACTACACAGGGCACATTCGGATGATCGGTGCCACCCAGCCGTTCATTTCTGGAGCAATTTCGAAGACGATCAACGTACCGACCGATGCGACGATCGAACAGATTGAGCAGGCCTACATCGACGCCTGGCGTCTTGGCACGAAGGCCGTCTCAATCTATCGAGATGGGAGCAAGCGCACCCAGCCTCTCAATACCTCGCAGGGCACTAAGACAGCAGAAGAGCTCGTGGCGGCGGCCGGCATCTCTCAGCTGGTGAGACGAAAACTGCCGGATGAACGTCAAGCGCTGACCCATAAATTCGACATCGCCGGCCACGAGGGATACATCACGGTTGGACTGTTCGAGGATGGTACTCCGGGCGAGATCTTCCTGGTGATGGCCAAGGAAGGATCGACGATTTCTGGATTCGCCGACGCTTTTGCACAGGCCGTGTCCTACGCGCTCCAGTATGGGGTGCCATTACAGGTGCTCGTCGACAAGTTTAGCCACGTTCGCTTCGAGCCGTCAGGCCTGACGAAGAATCCAGATGTGCGGATGGCAAAGTCGATCGTCGACTACATCTTCCGGTGGATGGCGACGAAATTTCTATCTGCGCGGGCGCAGTATCAAGCCGGGGTCAATCTTCGCGAGGACGCCGAGAAGGACGTTGACGAAACACAGCTAACGTTCGCCGAGACTGAGGCAGACGTCCGGACGGCGGCCGACGTTACGTCGGAGCCTCAAGGCAGTGGTACACCGTACGCGATTCAGAACGATCAGGACGCCCCACCCTGTTCAACCTGTGGCGCCATCATGATTCGTAACGGCGCGTGCTACAAGTGTGTGAATTGTGGCGCGACGAGCGGCTGCGCGTAGTCTAGACTGATCGGCGCGAACAAGACTGAACACGCTCAGCAGCTGTGGGTCAGTCACCATCGGGGTTTCTACTGATCTGAGATCCGTCACCGTCCCACCCGCAGTAGGCCAGGGCTGCCAGCGACACTGCTAGGATTGCTCGTGCGAGTTCTGGGACCAGTGTTACCTGACCGAACAGGTGGCTGGCATTGTGGAGGCTGATCGACTGCAACGCGAGGAGCCCTCCCACCGCTAGCGCGAGCCCGCCTGGCATAGATACCCGTACAAATGCAGCGCCCAATACAAGCACGCTACCTGCACCCATCAGCCACAGATTGGCCCACCACTCGAGTCGCCCCGCAGCCACGAGGTCGGTCACACCGACCAGAATGGAGTACAGCCCGTAGAGAATCATTCCGGTGGCCGCAGTCGTTAGCATGACAATATCCAAGCCGCACCTTCTTGTATTATGCCCGGTTGGTGCATGTCAGGCCTATCTTCGTACGACCAAAGGAGAGAATGTGAGATCCGGGAGGACAGTGGTGTTGCTCATCATTACCACTGTCGTCAGCATCGCCATCGCCGTTGTCTCGCTGGTGACGCTGATGGACTACCCGCGCGCGGGTGCCCTCGTCGCGATTGCCGCTCCGATTCAGGACATCGATATCGGCTCGTTTGATCGACTTCTTGACCTCTACGTTCGAGATGGTCTCGTGTACTACGCTGCACTCCGCTCCGATCGGGTAGGGTTAGACCGGTTTGTTAGCTCGTTGAGGACCGAGCCGGTCGGATTCGATACGCAGCTGATCGACGTTCGTAAAGCGTTCTGGCTGAATGCCTATAACGCGCTGACTCTGGAGACCGTCATCAATCATTATCCGATACGCGGCCAATCGCTGGACTATCCGTCCAATAGCATTCGACAGATGCCAGGTGCGGTTGACAGCGGCCGGCTTAGGAGCGAGACGTATGTTCCGTCACGAATAGAAGAGAAGTTCTGGAAGAGTTTGCTATCTCCGCTCGACACGTCAATCTTAACCGGTTGGCTCAAGAGGTCAGCGTGAGCCCGATCTTCGGTTGGCACGAGGAGGAGTTCGTGGCGAGCTACGCCGACGAGAACTGGGTCGATTCCGGACGCACTTCCCTCGAGCGGGCCATTCAGGCTTCAGTACCATTCGTTCGACTGGCGATTGAACGACCTCACGGGTGGGACGCCATGAAGAGTCGCGAGCTGAAGGTGGCCGAGGGGGTTACATGAATCTCGAACTGAATGACAGCGTGGCGATTGTGACCGGCTCTAGTCGAGGACTGGGTCTGGCAAGTGCCAGGGCCTTGCTCGCCGAGGGGTGTCGGGTCTGTATTTGTGCGAGAGGCGAGGAACGGCTGAATCAGGCGGCGGCCGAGCTGCGGGATGAGTTAGGCTCGGATGAGCGGGTACTCACCGTAACCGCGGATCTGACTCAGATGGCGGGTGTCGAGTCTGTCGTTCGTGAGACCGTTGGTCGGTTTGGCGCGCTCGATATCCTCGTGAATAACGTCGGTCGAGCCGTTGGCGGTGGGTTGTTAGAGGCAAGCGACGGCGACTGGACGAGCGCCTTCGAAGACACCCTGTATCCGGCTATCCGAGCCTCTCGAATGGCCGTGCCGCACATGCGAGAACGGGGTGGCGGTGTCATCCTGATCATCGCGTCTATTTGGGGTCGAGAGTCTGGAGGGCGAATGACCTACAATGCCGTCAAGGCAGCCGAGATCAGCTTGGCGAAGGCGTTGGCTCAGCAGCTTGCCTCCGACAACATCAGGGTGAATAGTGTGGCACCTGGTTCGATTTCGTTTCCGGGTGGTTCGTGGCATCGAAAACAGCAGGAGGACCCAGAAGGTATGGCCGCGTTCATCCGTGAGAACCTGCCGTTTGGCCGGTTCGGCAGAGCGGAAGAGGTGGGAAACGTCGTGGCATTCCTGTCCTCGCCGAAAGCGAGCTGGATGAGCGGTGCCAGCATTACTGTCGACGGATGCCAGTCAAGATCGCTGTTCTGAGTCGGAGCCGACACACTACAGCGCCGGTACTCACCGCGGGTTCCAGGTCGGCTTCGGCGTGAGGCCGGCTTGGCGTTGGCGGCGCATCACGAGCATCGTCTCCGCGACCTACGACAAGCCCAATGTTTTGCCGAGCATGCAGTCAAGGCGGAGCCTCATCCCGTGCGCCGTCGGGCGGTTCAGTATCGACTCAACCACTGAACGCATGATCTAGGAGGAGCGTGCGGCCAACTTTTTCTTCCGATCGGCCTCTTGCTGTTTGCGTGTCGCAACCGTAACTTGACCGAATTTTTTTGTGAAGCGCTCCACGCGGCCCTCCGTATCGATCAGTTTCTGACGACCGGTAAAGAACGGGTGGCAGTTCGAACAGATTTCGAGGCGCAGCTCGGGCTTGGTCGAGCGTGTCTTCCAGGTTGCTCCACAGGCGCATCGAACATCGACGTCGTGATACTCTGGATGGATCCCTGGCTTCAATGTGTACTCCTTCTTGGTAGCTCGAACTTCTAATTATAGCAGTCGAAGCAATTCCTTCAATCTTAACCACACCTGGCCTAGGTTCTTCCCAGTTTCTGTTGAGACGGTCACTAGCGGCACCGGTGGGAGACCAGCCGATGCATTACTTTCGTCTGGTACATCGGGATGAGCGATCGCCAGGAGATGAGCCCTAGCTGCGCGAATCCCCGCTGCCCGTGAAATCCGGTCGGCCTTGGTGGCCACGACGATGACTGAATATTGATGCTCGAGAGACCAAGACAGCGCCGCGAGGTCCGACTCGAGGCCGGGATGTCTGACATCGACGACCAGCACGATACCGGCCAGTCGGACGCCATCGCTGGCCGGTGGTTGAGTTCCGACGGTGACCTGTTCAAAGAAGCCGCGCGTGAGTGCGTCAAATGTCCGGCGTGCCTGAGTACCACCACGAGTGTAACCATAGCCTGGTAGGTCGACCAGCAGGAACGGTCGGATACGAGAGGGTGGAGTCGACACCCGGTACACATTAATCAGCCGGGTCGTGCCGGGCTTGCTTCCGGACCGAGCGATACGCCGCTTGACGAGTGCGTTGATGAGACTTGATTTACCGACGTTCGACCGGCCTACCAGTGCCACGGCAGGCAACCCCTGAGTCAATACACGGCCACCCTCTCCGACACTGGTTACGAACTCTGCGGAGACAGGCCGCATGGAGGCCTGTCTTCTAGTGCGTGATCCTCTCGGCCTGTTCCGGCCGTTCGGTACCGCTTTCGGAGGGAAGAATCGGACGCATAGGCTCAGTCAATGCGATTTTAAGGACCTCGTCCATGGAGTCGACCAGATAGAGCTGGAGCGTATCCAGAATATTCTTCGGGATTTCGGCCAGATCTTTCTCGTTGTCCCTCGGAAGAACAATCGACGTCAACCCTGCGCGGTGCGCGGCCAAGACCTTCTCCTTGACGCCGCCGATCGGAAGTACCTTTCCGCGGAGGGTGATCTCACCAGTCATGGCGACGTCGCGTCTGGCCGCAATGTTGGTCAACGTAGAAACCAACGCAGTCGTGATCGTGATCCCGGCCGACGGGCCGTCCTTGGGGATCGCACCTTCGGGCACGTGGACGTGCACGTCAGTTCGTTGGTTGAAATCCTTGGGGATACCGAACGCGGCGGCTCTGGCGCGGACGAAACTCATCGCCGCTTGTGCCGATTCCTGCATGACGTCACCGAGTTGGCCGGTCAGTGTGAGTTTCCCCTTGCCAGGCATCAACGTTGCCTCTGTCACCAGCAGCTCTCCGCCAGCCTCCGTCCAGGCTAGACCGGTTACGATGCCGACCTCGTTCTTTTCTTCGGCCACGAGCGGTCGATACTTTGGCACGCCGAGGTATTCCGTGACCTTCTCTGACGTTATCGACTCAGAGAAGGTCCTGCCATCGGAAACGACTTTTCTGGCAATTTTTCGACAGATCGACGCGATCTCGCGTTCCAGGTTTCTGACACCAGCCTCTCGCGTGTAGCGACGGATGATGGTCTGGTACGCATCATCGCTGAACGTGACATTCTTGGCCGTCAACCCGGTTGCCTTGATGGTCTTTGGTAGGAGAAAGCGTCTTGCAATTTCAGTTTTCTCGAGCTCGGTATACCCGGCGAGTTGAAGCACCTCCATCCGGTCACGTAGAGCCTGAGGCACGGTGTGCAGTACATTCGCGGTGCACAGGAACATCACGTTTGAGAGGTCGTACTCGACATCGAGGTAGTGGTCGAGAAATGTGTGGTTTTGTTCCGGGTCGAGCACCTCGAGCAGAGCAGACGACGGGTCACCTCGAAAGTCCATCGACATCTTGTCGACTTCGTCGAGCAAAAGCACCGGGTTAAGCGTTCCCGCCTTCTTCATCATCTGGATCAACTGACCAGGGAATGCCCCGATATAGGTTCGGCGGTGACCGCGAATTTCGGCTTCGTCACGTATCCCGCCTAGCGACAGCCGAACGAACTTTCGATTGGTGGCGTGAGCGATCGACTTAGCCAGAGACGTTTTGCCGACTCCGGGTGGCCCGGTGAGCGTGAGGATCGTACCCTTCGGTTTCCGGACGAGGCTCCGCACGGCCAAGAATTCGAGGATCCGATCTTTGATCTTTTCCAGGCCGTGGTGATCATCGTTGAGGATTTTTTCGGCCCGCTTAAGGTTGCGACCCTCGCGAGTTTTTTTGTACCACGGGACGGCGATCAGCCAGTCGAGATAGTTCCTTGAGACCGTGGCTTCGGCAGACATAGGAGGCATCGATTCGAGACGTTTCAGCTCCTGGATAGCTTTTTCCTCGACCTCCTGTGGCATCTTGCTATCTTCGATCTTCTTGCGGAGGTCATCGGCCTCGCTGCCACGGTCTTCCTTGCGACCAAGTTCCTTTTGGATCGCCCTCATTTTCTCGTTGAGGTAGTACTCCTTTTGGGCCTTCTCCATTTGCTTTTTCACACGCGACTGAATCCGGCGATCGACCTGAAGCTTGTCCACTTCGTTTTCGAGAATACTGGCGATTCTGACCAGGCGCTCCAGCGGCGAAATGATTTCCAGCAGGTTCTGTTTCTCGTCGACACCAATCATTAGGTGCGCTGCGATGGTATCGGCAAGCTTGCTCGGGTCATCGACCCGGACCGCCGCTATCATGGCATCGTATTGTAGATTGTTCGACAGTTTGACATACTGCTCGAAGAGTGAGACGACCCGGCTCATCGTCCCTTCGACGTCGCCGCTGGTGTCGGGATGGGTCAGAGCCTTGGCGACAACTCGAAAAAAGCCCTTGTCTTCCTTCCATTCCACTACGCGTGCCCGATCGACGCCTTCGACCAATACCTTGACGTTCCCGTCCGGGAGTTTCAGGCTCTGCACGATGTTGGCGATACAGCCCATCGTGTAGATGTCATTTGGATTGGGGTCGTCGTTCGCCGCATCCTTCTGGGCGGCGAGAAAAATCCGCTTGTCCTTGACCAGCGCATGATCGAGGGCCCGAGTGGAAGAAGGTCGCCCGATGACGAACGGCATCATCATGTGCGGAAACACGACGACATCACGAAGCGGAACGATGGGGAGTGTCTCGTAGACGTCCACTAACCAGCCTTCTCAACGAGTGTAATCGACTTATCGTGGGCCAAGACGGCCTCACGCGTGATCACACATTCCTTGATGTTTTTTTGTCCAGGAAGTGTGTACATCAAATCGAGCATCAGGTCTTCGATGATCATCCGGAGGCCGCGTGTGCCGATCTTGCGTGCGAGCGCTGCCTCGGCGATGGCCTCGAGGCCGTCGTCGGTGAACCGAAGCTTAACGTTCTCGTACTCGAAGAGTCGCTGGTACTGACGGGTAATGGCATTCCGAGGTGCCGTGAGGATTTGCACCAGCGCCGACCGATCCAGTTCATGGAGTGTGCCGACTACCGGCAGGCGACCGACAAACTCCGGGATGAGGCCGTATCGGATGAGATCCTCCGGTTCGGCGTGCTCGAGTAGAATCCCGATGTCGGCGTTTGGCCCCGGTTTAAGCTCCGCATTGAACCCTAGAGTCCTCTGGACGCGACGTTTCTGAATCATCTTGTCCAGACCGACAAAGGCGCCACCACAGATAAACAGCATGTTGGTGGTGTCGATCTGGAAGAACTCCTGGTGTGGATGCTTGCGCCCGCCTTGCGGCGGCACGTTGGCAACCGTGCCCTCGATGATTTTGAGCAGCGCCTGCTGGACGCCTTCACCCGATACATCCCGGGTGATCGATGGGTTTTCGTCTTTTCGGCAAATCTTATCGATTTCATCGATGTAGATAATGCCCCGCTGGCACTTTTCGATGTCGCCCCCGGCCGCCTGAAGCAGTTTGAGGATGATGTTTTCGACATCCTCACCGACATACCCAGCTTCGGTGAGCGTCGTGGCGTCGACGATCGCAAATGGCACAGCGAGCAGCCGCGCGAGGGTCTGCGCCAACAGGGTTTTACCGGTGCCCGTTGGTCCGATTAACAGGATGTTCGACTTGGCAAGTTCGGTCTCTTCTCGGTTCTTGGACTTCTTCTGAATCTCGACTCGCTTGTAGTGGTTGTAGACTGCGACGGCAAGCTTCTTTTTGGTCTGTTCTTGACCAATCACATACTGATCCAAAAAGCTCTTGATTTTCTGAGGCACCGGAAGTGACGAGTGCAGCTCACTCTTCGTGTCCGACCTGTTATCGTCCGCAATGATGTCGTTACAGACATCGACACACTCGTCGCAGATGAACACGGTCGGACCTGCGATCAATTTCCTGACGTCGTTCTGATCCTTGTTGCAGAACGAACACCGAAGAATTTCGCCGTCACTGTTCTTTTTCGCCATGCCTATCCGCGCTGCCGAATTACATCGTCAATAATACCGTATTCACGGCTCTGGTCTGCAGACATGATGTAGTCACGTTCCGTGTCGCCCTGTATCCGTTCCAGCGACTGCCCGGTGTGATCCGACAAGATTTCGTTCAGACGTGTGCGCATGCGTAAAATTTCCTTCGCATGGATGTCGATGTCTGTGGCCTGTCCGCCGAGACCAGATATGAGTGGCTGGTGGATGATGATGCGCGAGTTCGGCAGTGAGAATCGCTTACCTTTTGTCCCCGCCCCGAGGAGCACCGCCGCCATCGAAGCCGCCTGTCCGATGCAGTAGGTCTGGACGTCAGGCGCAATGAACTGCATCGTATCGTAGATGGCAAACCCGGCTGAGATCGACCCGCCAGGGCTATTGATGTACAACAAGATGTCACGTTCGGCATCCTCGGCTTCGAGGAAGAGCATCTGGGCGATGACCACGTTGGCCAACTCGTCGTCAATCTGGGAACCAATGAAAATGATGCTGTCTTTAAGGAGCCGCGAGTAGATGTCGTAGGCTCGTTCGCCTCGGTTGGTATGTTCTACTACCATCGGGATTAGCTGGCTGTGCGACTCAGGCATTGACTGTCACTCGTTTCAGAATAGATGTCAGGGGCTACCGGTATATCGAGCGGAAAGGCCGTTACACCGTCACGATCGTCGCCTGGTTCAGAACGAAGTCGATAGTCTTTTCTCGTCTTAAACCGTCCTTGAGCCGACCGATACCTCCCTCTTTTTCCAAGAGCGCTCGGGTGGCGGGAGCGGTGCGCCCAGCGCTTTCAGCCAAGCGCTCGACTTCCTGATCGAGCTGGATTTCGTCGACCGTCAACGCTTCCTTACGGGCGACTTCATCGATGACGAGCATGCTCCGCACCGTGGCAGTCGCGGGCTCGTGCTGTTCTTTCCTGAACTCGTCCCAGTTAATGTTAGCTCGTCTGGGGTCAACCCGCTGGGCGATTAGGTGTTCCACGAAACGCTCGACACGTCGGTCGACCTCGCGCGTGACCAGCGCCTCTGGGACCTCGCCTTCGATACGACCGGCCAGTTGCCCTAAAAGCTCGTTACGGACTTGGCCGTCCGCATCGAGCTCGGCCTGACGGATAAGGTCAGCCTTTACCTGATCGGTGAGCGCAGCGAGGGTTTCGAACGAACTGACATCGCGGGCGAACTCGTCGTCGAGTGACGGCAAGACCTTCTCACGAATGGCCTTGACCGCAACGGTATAGGCTACCTCCGCCCCAGCCAGACCCTTGACCTCATGATTCTCTGGATAGGTCAGGGTGAAGTCGCTCGAGGCTCCGATGCTCAGCCCCACGAGCTGTTCGTCAAATCCTGGTGGATTGGCGGAACCGCCGACCTCAATCTCGATGTTCTCATGCTGCTCTGGTTTACCCGACTCTGACGAGTCGGCCGCGATGGCCGGCTTGATGACCCTTCGTTCAAGATCGACTCTAACGGTATCACCCTGTGCGACGTCGCGTCCCTTGACCGTCTCGAAACGGCCGGCCCGCTCGCGCAATTGTTCCACCGCAGCCGTGACGGACTCATCGGTTACGGCGACTGGTGAGCGCCGCAGTGTCAGATTTCGATACTCGCCTGGGTCCACCGCGGGCAGCGTTTCGAGTGTCGCCGTGAACGTCAGCGGGTGTCCTTCCTCAATGTTGACGTCTCGAATGGTCGGGGTGTCGATCGGTTCAAGACCATGCTCTTGGATCGCCTCGTCTAGCGCCTTCGGAATGAGAAGCTGTGCAACTTCTTTCAGAATCTGATCCAGCAGTCGGAGCCGCACCAGCTTCGCGGGCGCCTTGCCGGGGCGAAATCCTGACACCTTAAGCGAGCGGCGATAGTGTTGTGTCAGCTGCTCGATGCCGGTGGCGACCTCCGTTGTCGGAATCTCGACGATGAGGCTCTTGCGGATCTCGCTCAGGTCTCTAAGTTCCGCCTTCATGTGGTGGTATCGGTCGGAGAGCCACACAACATGCGGCTCGCACTGGAATCCATGTCAGTCCGTGTCGATCTCGGCTCGATCCTTCCCGTCTCTGCGTGGTCTGTCAGTCTTTGCTTGGTCGCTGACCACGCCGCCGCACGCTTGTCGTAGTGCGAAAGGGGGGACTCGAACCCCCATGACCCTTCGGTCACCGGATCCTAAATCCGGCGCGTCTGCCAGTTCCGCCACTTTCGCATCGGAGCTCACGACGTAATCGAAGTGTCCGGCTGCTGAACCGCCGGTCCGTGGTCGACCGCGTCGCGTGTCTGACACTCGCGTGCCACAGCAATAGTTGACTACATTCTGAACAGTAGACACTAGTATATCCTTGCCACGAACTTGCAACCGCGCGCGCCGTGCCAAAGTAGTTGTGCGGCGTCGGCTGCCTTCCTGGTACCATCGTAATGTTCTGCGCTTTTGAAGTGTGCTGCGTGGTTTTCCCACGACGCTGCAACGCGGGAAGGGGGTTCGGATGTCAGAGCGAGGAAACTGCGTGGATCGGCAGACGGCGATCCACGCCTATCTCGAGAACCGCGGTCGGAGCGAGGCACTCTTTAATCTGCTCGACCACGAGGCCTACTACCAGCGTCCGATTCCACTGCGGCACCCGGTGGTCTTCTACGAGGGGCACATTCCGGCGTTCAGCGTGAACTGCTTTCTCAAGAAAGGGCTGGGGCATCCTGGTTTCGACAGCGAGATTGAAACGTTGTTCGCACGTGGCATTGATCCACGCAATCAGCAGGCGGCAGCGGTATCGACAATCGATCGTTGGCCGGTGCGCGCCAGTGTTCGAGCCTATGCGCGCGAGGCCGACAGGGCGATTCTAGATACGCTGGAGTCCGGTCCGGTCGAGGGCGACGAGAACCCGGTGCTGCATCGTGGTCAGGGTGTCTACACCGCGCTCGAGCACGAGGTCATGCACCAGGAAACGCTACTTTACATGTGCCATCGCTTCGAGCCAGAGCGTAAGGCGCGCCCAGACGGTCTCACGCTGGTCGTGGAGGGCGCCGTGCCAAAACAGAGGATGGTGCGGGTGCCTACCGGTCGCGCCACACTTGGCGCGGAGCTCGAGGAGATTCAGTTCGGCTGGGACAACGAGTTTCCCACGGCGTACGTCGACGTAATGGCTTTTGAGATCGACACCTACGATGTGACAAACCAGCAGTATCTGGAATTTATCCAGGCCGGAGGCTACACCCAGCAGGCGCTATGGTCTCCACGAGCTTGGGAACGTCAGGTCACCAGCCGACGCACACATCCGTTGTTCTGGGAACGACAGGATGACCGATGGCTGTGGCGGGGAATGTTCGACCAGGTGCCGCTCCCGATGGCGTGGCCTGTGTATGTCACTCACGACGAAGCCACGGCCTACGCGAGATGGAAGGGGTGTCGTCTGCCGACCGAAGCGGAATTCCACCGCGCGGCGTATGGGGCGCCGGACGAGACTGAGCGGGCGCATCCCTGGGGCGACGCAGAGCCAGATCAGACACGTGGAAATTTTGATTTTCAGCACTGGGATCCGGTACCAGTTGGGTCATTTCCAGCTGGTGCCAGTGCGTGGGGTGTTCATGACCTCGTGGGGAACGGATGGGAATGGACGTCAAGCGTGTTGAATGGGTTTCCTGGATTTCAGGCGATGGCCTCGTATCCCGAGTACTCTCAGGATTTCTTTGATGGCGACCACTTCGTCGTTAAAGGTGCGTCGCCGGCAACCGGTCGAGGGTTGATTCGTCGCAGCCTTCGAAACTGGTTCCGCCCGCAGTACCCGTACGTGTACGCTACGTTTCGCTGTGCGCGCGATGCGCCATGATGGCATGATCTCATTCGTGGGCTCTACTACCGAACCAGTTCCGTCGCTGGAGCTCGTCCGCGATGTGGTAGAAGGGCTAGCGCAGGATCCCAAACGCATCCCATCTCGATATTTATATGATGCCCTGGGGGCGCGGCTCTTCGAAGCGATCTGCGCTCTGCCCTGGTACAAGATCACGGGCGGCGAAAGCGCGCTACTCGAACGGCAGGGGCCCGTCATCTCGTCGGGCTTCGAGGCGGCTCCGACCGTGATCGAGTTGGGTGTCGGGAGCGGTGAGAAGTTGTCGCTCTTGCTTGGGCCAGACGGCCCGCAGACGTCGATGCGCGTTCACCTAGTCGACATCTCATCGGCCGCGCTGATGCGATCGAAGCAGACGCTCAGCCGGCATCCTGGCGTCGAGATCGTCACCCACGAAGCCACATATGAAGATGGGTTGGCGACCGCGCTCGATCAGGCCGATCGTGACCACCCGGCGATGATTATCTTTCTCGGGTCGAACATCGGTAACATGGCGCCTGAGGAGTCAGATCGGTTTCTTCGGAAGAGCTGTAGCGGCTGCCGCCCCGGCGACCGATTCCTGTTGGGTGCGGACCTCATCAAGCCCGAAGCCGAGATGCGTTTGGCGTATGACGATCCACTCGGAGTTACGGCGGCGTTTACCAAGAATCTTCTTGTTCGGCTCAATCGCGAGCTCGATGGCGACTTTGAGGTTGATACGTTCGACTATCACGTCGTTTGGAACGATCAGGCATCGCGCATCGAGTCCTATCTGGTGAGTCGAGTCGAGCAGGTGGTTTGCCTGCGTAGCGCAGGATGCTGCATCCGCTTGGCGAAGGACGAATCGATTTGGATCGAAAGCTCACACAAGTACTCCGCGGACACAGTCGTCGCGATGGGTCGGAATGCTGGATTTTCACTCCGCGAGCAATGGATAGATTCCGAATCGCGTTTCGCTCTGACACTCTTCGAAGCGTGATTGACACACACCGATGAATGAGGAGAGTCGTCTCCATTCGGATACCGGGACGAGGTTCCTGGTTGGTGCGGCGAGTTTCATCGTCGTCGTGGCCGGACTGCGCGCGGCCCAGACACTGGTCGTGCCGTTCCTTCTAGCCGTCTTCCTCGCTGTGGTCAGTGTTCCGTTAATGCGCTGGCTGCAAAGCAAGCGTGTGCCACTGCCGTTGGCGATATTGAGCACGGTGCTGGCGGCGATCGGGGTGATTGCCATTTTGGTTTTCGTGCTGGGCCGGTCGCTTAATCAGTTTGCGGATGTCGCGCCTCAGTATCAGACGCGTCTGCAAGCGCTGATGGACTCGTTGGTCGGTCTACTGAGCGGTTGGGGGGTTCCAACCGAAGCATGGGAGTCGTTGGATCTGCTTCCGGTTGGCCTGTTCGACGTGCTGGGCGGAGCGCTCAGCGCGTTGGCGTCGTTCGCGTCGAATACTTTTTTGGTTTTGCTCGCCGTGATCTTCATTCTGACGGAGGCAGCCGGCTTCAGCGCCAAGCTTCAGGTGGCGTTCGGATCGACTGCCCAGTTTGGGTCGCTCGAGCGGATGACTCGTCAGGTGCAGAACTATCTCATGATCAAGACGGCAATCAGTGCGGCCACCGGAACGGTGGTGGGTTTGTGGGTCGCGGCGCTGGGGCTGGACTTCGCCGTTCTGTGGGGACTTGTGGCGTTTCTTCTCAACTTCATTCCCAACCTTGGTTCGATCATCGCAGCCGTTCCGGCGGTACTCCTCGCCCTCGTCCAGCTTGGTCCGGGCCGTGCTGCCGTAATCGCGGTTGGCTATGTCGTCGTGAACATCGTGTTCGGAAATTTCATCGAACCAATGCTGATGGGACGTCGGTTGGGACTGTCCACACTTGTGGTCTTTATGTCACTCGTGTTCTGGGGCTGGGTATGGGGACCGGTGGGAATGCTCTGCTCCGTCCCGCTGACGATGGTTGTCAAGATCGCCCTCAAGAACACCCAAGAGCTTCGCTGGGTCGCGGTGATGCTTGAAGCCAACCCCTCGAGTGGCGTCTCCACACCCGGACGGACCTGACGCCGCCTGTGCTAGCGGCCTCGGAGTTGTTTCAAGGCCTCGAGGTGTTCTCGGTAGGCCAGCTTAGCATTGACAAATTCCTCGTGGGTGAGCCCGAGTTCTTTGGAGATTTGGCCGGCCTGTCCCTCTTCGAGTACGCTGATCGACTCGTCGGCCGCCGACACCGCAAAGATGCAATCCAGCAGTTCCGTGCGTTGCTCCCGGGTCGCCATCTCTTTAAATCGTCGCGTCACCAAGAAGTTGTCCGTCCCGCCGAACAGCCGTACCTGGCTCTTGGCAATCTCGACGACGAGCACGGCTTGAGCGTCTGGCAGATGTCCGAGGTCCCTGACAATCTCTTGCATCTTTCGGGTTTCCGTCTCGCTGAACACGGAGTCGGCGTGGGCGATTCGACCGAGAATATAGGCGAAGGCAGCCAAATGACTCGCCCGAGCTGCGGGCAAGGCGTCTAGTTCGGAGACGATGCGTCGCACCGTATCGGTGTCGAGGTCTCCACGTTGAGCCGACGACGGTGACTCGACTTCTTCTTGGAGGCCTAGGTATTTCAGCAGCGACATGAGTACCTCATGGTGTTAGATCGCGGACAAATCGTGCTGCCACGATGGCTGGCTCCTCCCCGGCCCCGTCAACTGCCAGGTTCATCCTACGCATTCGTTCGACCGTGATTGTGTTGTTTAATCGACTCAGAGCCTCCACGACCGTCGGAGCTTTTTCTGAGAGCTGCTGGCTAACCAATACGACAGCGTCATACGGCGGAATGGCGCCCTGGTCGTCGTCGAGCACGATGAGATCATACGCTGCGACACGTCCATCGGACGAGAAGGCGCTGATGACGTCGACGTTCTGTTGCGCTGCGGCTTGATACATCAGAGTCGAATCCATCGTCCGGCGGTCTAAGAACTCGAGTCCGTACACGTTACGGATCGCCTGCCACTCCGGGCGAGCGAAGAACTCGTAATCACCACCGATGACGAGCGACGGAGCGTGCGGCGTCAGGTCGCTGATTCGACGAAGATTGAGTTTGCGGGCGTCGGTCTCGCGTACCGCGAGCGCGTAGGCGTTCTCGAAACCAAGACGAGCCACGAGCGTCACGCCGTATCGTTCGTCCAGGAATCTCTTAACCGCTCCTATTACCTCGGCTGGAGAAACCAGGTCGTCGGTGCGCTCCATCTCATTCGCCCAGAGGGTGCCTGAGTACTCGACATACAGATCGATGTCACCCGTCGTGATGGCATTGAAAGCAACCATGGATCCCAGGGACTGCATCAGTGTTGTCGGGTGCCCTGTTTCCTGCTCGATCCATCTGGATAGGATGGCACTCAGGATGTACTGCTCCGTGAAGGTTTTGGCGCCGATCACGATGGGACGTTCGCGGCTGCCGAGTAGCGGCATGACGAGAGTGATTGCGGTAAAGGAGCACAACAAACCAATCGATATTGCGGTCAACACGAGCCGTGGGCGGAGTCGTAAACGAACGCTCGTCTCGGCGGTTCGCACTAGGGCGTCGAGGACGAGCGCCAACACGGCCGCTGCCACACATCCAATCAGAATCGCCGTATAGTTCCGTGTTTGCAGACCACTAAAGATATAGTTCCCCAGGCTGGTGGCACCGACTGGTGTCGACAATGTCGCAACTCCTACTATCCACACCGTCGCGGTCCTGATGCCGGCGACGATCACAGGCATCGCGAGGGGTAATTCCACTCGAACCAGCTGTTGCCAGGAAGTCATCCCGACGCCCCGGGCCGCGTCCTTGACCGCGGGGGCGACGCCGGCGATCCCGGTGACCGTGTTCCGAAGGATCGGAAGGACACCATACAGGGTCAGGCCGATGATAGCCGGGAAGAATCCGATGCTTGGGAGTTCCAGGCTGGCCAGGATTGGCACCATGATCGCGAGAAGTGCCAGGCTCGGAACCGTCTGGATCACCCCGGCGAGACCGACTACAGGCTGTTCCAACCATTTCGCTCGGGTGACCGCAATACCGAGCGGCAGACTCACTGCCGCACTAAGTAGTAACGCGAGCACTGTCAGCTGGATGTGCGCCGTCAGGTATTCTGGGAGCAACGCCAGCTGTTCACTCACGGCCCGTCCTCGCTGACTTTCTCGGCCATAAGGGCGTCGACGACCTCAGCCTGCCGCTGGGGTGTCGTCATCAGCTGACGCACGTAGCTGTCAGCGGGCGATGTGAGCAGTTCGCGAGGGGATCCGACCTGAACCAGGCACCCGGCGTTCATCACCGCGATCCGGTCACCAAGGATCAGGGCCTCGACCATGTCGTGGGTGACAAAGACGGCCGTCAGTCCGACTTCACGTCGGATCCGGACTAGCGAGTCCTGCAGCCTTTGGCGGGTGAGGGGATCGAGTGAGCCGAACGGTTCGTCGAGGAGAAGAATCGACGGTTCACCCGCCAGAGCCCGAGCCACACCCACCCGCTGCTGCTGCCCTCCGGATAGTTCGTCCGGATACCGATCGCGCACGTGGAGACTGTCGAGTTCAACCAGCGCGAGGAGTTCGTCCACTTTTGCTCGGGTTCGGTCAGACGACCAGCCCAGGAGTGCGGGAGTGACGCCGACGTTCTCCGCCACGGTCATGTGCGGGAACAGACCGACCTGTTGAAAGACGTATCCCACCTGTCGTCTGAGTTCGGGTCCTGGAATTGTCGAGGTCTCTGTTCCGTCGATCCAGACCGCACCGGCGGTGGGTTCGATTAGACGGTTGATCATCTTGAGCGTGGTGGTCTTGCCGCTGCCAGATCCGCCCAGCAGTACGAGTAACTGTCCGCGGGGAACAGTCAGCGATAGCTCTTTGACGACGACCGCGCCGTCGTAGCTCTTCGTGAGGGCCTTAAGCTCGATCATAAAAAAAGACGAGGTGGCACCCGTCTAGGTCAGTGTAGCTTACACACCTATGTATTAATGACTTACAGGTGTTTCATGGGAAAAATAGGACGAGTTGATACGGCACCTGGCCGCAGCCATGGTGAGTGCCATCGTCTCCTTCTGAATGGTGGTGACGAGCGTCTTGAGGATGGTACCGACGAGTAATGGCGAGGCGCTTTATCTCCGTCGCAGGTCTTAAGTCGTTCGACCTGGACCTCGACTTTGGCCAAGCCCGTGCAGATCTCCGCCCGCTTCTCTGGTCCGCAACCGTTTGCCGAGAGGAACGGTTACTCTCCGTTGACTTCGAATCTGATTCAGACTCCCGTGACGGCTAGGTGACGGTTGAATGCGGTGATCTTCTTTGGTTGAAGCTCTGCCGCCGCGGCGCTCGTGGTTGCGACGACCGAAGGTGAGGGTCTGTCTGCCACGTGTCGGATCCAGGTGCTTAGCTGGGGAGCCTTAGAAGCGGGAGGCTCGAAGCCAGATATCGGATCGGGACCAGCTGGCCTCCAGGTCCGCATCGACCTCTGGGAATGATGTGCCTTGCTTCTCAGTTGCGGTCTTGAGGCCGAACAGTGACCAACCGTTGTGGGGGTGATCTGCCAGCTCGTCCCGGTAGACTTGCTCAGCCTCTGCGTAACGGCCGGTTTCGAGCAACGCCGCACCCAGCCAATGGCGGACTGAAAAAGGCAGTGGCTCGGGCTCATCATAGGTCAGTTCGTCTTCGAGGATGACAGCCTGTTCGAACGCGGCGATGGCGGCGGTGTGGTCGCCGGCGTCCCGATGAAGCTCACCCTCCAAGACACCGCCGACTATACCCAGTAGGTGCTTCGCGTCGTGTCTGCGGAATGTGTCGTCAGAGGTCTCGGCGATTTCGAGCACCCGCCGCAGATAGACCTCAGCGAAGTCTCGTTCGCCACTTCTCAGATGTGCGTAGCCCTTGGTAAAGTCCCACAGACCCGCCGTCACCTCGTTGTTCTCGGAGCGTCCTTCGACAAGCTGGAGGATCTCATCGAATCGCCCGAATCGGAGCAGGGTTAGCGCGTGATACAGACCGTCTTGAGTGATCTTGGTGTAGTCCTTCCCAGCCTGGATCGCGATAGCGCCTTGTCCATCCATCGAGGCCGCAAACAACAGCATGTGCAGATTGTGTGATGGGTAGATGGCGAAACCTTGTCCAAATTCCGCTCGTTGGTCGGAGTGCCATGCCATCAGATTGGAGCGGACGCCATCACCCCACCGACCAACCTCATTCCAGGTGTGTGACGGCATGTGGTTGATGTGACTCGCTCCAGGGATCGCAAACCCGAGGTGTTCGGCGCATGCCTCGGCCTTTTCCGGAGCTGTTGTCGACTCAGTCGCATGGATATACAGATGGCAAGCGCCCGGGTGTTTAATGTCTCGAGCCAGGACACTCTCGAGGACCGTATGTAGCCGCTGAACCCGTGGGTCGTTGAGGTCCCGGGTGCCCCGGCGTGGTTCCAGCAAGAAGAGTGCATCCGCATACAGGGTCACCGCGTCGAGGTCATCAGAGTACTGCTCAGCCACCAGCCGCATTGCTTCGGCGTACGCTTCGTCCTGTTCGATCCGGTTGTCAGGATCGTAGTCCTCGACATATCGCACCGACATCGCCCTGATGAACGCCTGCTCAGCCGGGGCGGCGTGATCTGACGCCAGGGCGATGGCTTTCTGAATGGCCGCGTAAGCGTGGGGCGCGTCTTCTTCCCGGATCGGGCCGTTCAAGTACGATCCCCATGCCCACGCTTCACCCCAGTAGCAGATAGCGCAGTTTGGGTCGAGCTTCCATGCTTCTCTAAACGACCGAGCCGCCTCCATTTTCGCGAAGGCGTACATCATTTGAAAGCCTTGATTGAAGTACGCCTGGGCATCGCCGCTCGAAGTCGAAATTTGACGTGTGAACGGCCCAAGTGCTTCGTCGTAGAGCCGAAATGTGGCACGGAAAGCCTCCGGCAGCTCATCTTCATCCTGCCCTCCGGCACTCACGTTCGACACGCTGATAAGCCCTGTGATTAGCACGAGCGATAGCCATCGCAAGCTCAGTCGACACAGTTTCTTAGGCATAGTGGCTTCCCTTGATGGTCGCCGTTGATTGGGCGTGGTGAGGGCAGCAGATTTATTCATTCGACCTTGACCAGAAGCAAAATTGTATCACCCAGACCGACTTACGGATTGATCACGGTCGGGGAAGGGAAGGCCTCATTAGGAGGTGACTCTTGTTCAGCCGGTAGCCTGATATCAGACTCAGTTTCATCGGGTTCTCGCGCTGGATCTGGTTCAGGATTAAGAGCCAGCGGGATATCGCGGGCGTGTACCACTGCAAGGGTTGAACCTGTGAAGAGACGCAGTGTGGGCACGCGCTCACGCGGTGTCAACGCCGGAGGTTCGAGCAGAAGGACACCTACCATCAGGAGCGCGATCGGCGGAGCGATGAACGCAAACCACCTCAGCATGTCAACACTAGGTCTCCCAGGTCGGAATTATTCCGTCCTTTACCGTGTATTCGCTCTATATCGAATTCACGAGTTCTGGCGAAAAGGTTCGGGGCAGAGTAACGCATCATTATAAACTGTCGCGCGATTCTGGACATCGCGAGCTGTCGACCGTCCGGAACAGTGGAAAACACAAGGGGAAACCGACAATTGGCGCCTGGGCTGCGTTATTGCTCCGTTGTCTTGGGCGGAGAGCAGTGTCTCCATGGTTGCTGCCGACCTTTTTGGTCTACGGTAACCCGTCGGTACGCGCGCTGATCACGCTGTTTCTTACCAGAGAGTGCGTCGTCGTCATCACCGAGGACAAGCGGCCGGACGGCCTTGGAGCTGGGTGTGGTCGCTGGCCTCTGGGTGGGGAGCGCTGCGCTCCGTCACGCTTGCCCCTGGGTGGGTAGTTTTTCGTGATCATGAACACGGCTGTAATCGCACTACAAAGGTCCCTGGCGAGTTTCTTCTCTCTCGGCGGTTCGCACTGAACAATGTATCCTGAACAGTCCGTCAGGCAGTGCGGCCAAGGCCGGCGCCGTCTGGTGTCATACGGAACGTTTCTAGCCGAGCCAAAGGAGCACAGCAATGAGCAGGTGGTTACCATTTGTCATTCTCACCGTGTTGAGCTGGGGTACGTATATTCCAACCCTCCACAAAGGCCAGGTCGCGCTCAACGGAAGCGGCGTTCATGCGTTTCTCATGGTTGGCGTGGCCTACGTGCTGGTGGCAATTACCGTTCCGGGAGTGATCGTTGCGCGGGCAGGGAGTTGGGACGTATTTACATCAGATGGTGTCTGGTTAACGCTTGGGGCCGGTGCCCTCGGTGCGGTAGGGGCGCTAGGCATCGTGCTTGCCCTTGTCAACGGTGGTCGCCCGAACGTGGTGCCACCCCTTGTGTTTGCGGGTGCGCCGGTGGTCAGCGTGTTCGTTGCGTCGATTTATAATCCGCCGCAGCAGAGTCCATCACCGATTTTCTACGCCGGTATTCTGATGGCGGCGGTCGGGGTCGGCATGGTCATGGCCTACAGACCGACCTGATCGGCTGGTGGTTCACTGCTCGTTTTTCTTCGTGAGTGCGTCGAGATCCAGGAACTGGCCGGGGAGGCGGTCGTCGCCGAGTGAATTCATCCACCGAGGATATTCCACGCGTAAGGCGCTGACGTCGTCGAGTCGCGTCATCTCGTCAGCCGTCAGTTCGACATCGAGTGAAGCGAGATTGTCTTCGAGTTGCTCAATCCGCCTCGCGCCGATGATGACACTGGTGACAGCTTCCTTGTGCAGCAGCCAGGCGAGAGCGATCTGAGCCACGGAGACTCGGTGTCCCTCGGCGATCGGTCGCATAGTCTCGACGATATCAAACCCTTGTGACTCGTCAACCGGTGGGAACTTGAATGTGGCGCGCCTTGCTTGGGGGTCTGTCGTGCCGTCGCGGGTGAACTTTCCGGAAAGAAACCCGCCGGCGAGCGGGCTCCAAACCAGAAGACCCAATCCCTGATCCTGCAACAGGGGAATCATTTCCCGTTCCAGTTCCCGACCAACGAGTGAATAGTACGATTGGGTCGCCTTGAACGCCTCGCAACCCTTCAGTCGAGAGACACCGAGGGCTCGCATTAGCTCCCAAGCTGGAAGATTAGAGCAGCCGATATACCGTACCTTGCCGGACCGCACGAGGTCCGTTAACCCGGTCAGGGTCTCTTCGATGTCTGTTTCGCAGTCGGGACGGTGGATCTGATAGAGGTCGATGTAGTCGGTACCGAGGCGTTTGAGGCTAGCCTCGGCAGCCTGGACGATGTGGAGTCGAGAAAGACCGACCTCGTTCGGGCCGGGTCCCATCCGTCCACGCACCTTAGTTGCGATGATGACATCCTGTCGTCTGGTTATCAGCGACCTACCAAGAATTTCTTCAGAATCACCAGCAGAATAGACGTTGGCGGTGTCAAAGAAATTCACTCCCACATCGAGTGCCCGGTGGACCAGAGTGTCAGCTTCGTTTTGTTGTAGCCCGCCGATCGCTTCCCATTTACTGCCAAAGGTCATTGCCCCGAGGCAGAGCTGAGAGACGAACACGCCGGTATCGCCAAGCTTTCTGTATTTCATATTAATGACGTGATTATAGGTTGGTGACGGTCAAACCAGTGTGCATCACCGAGCAGCTCACGTCTAAATTCGGAATGATTTCTGCTGATTGCCATGTAATTTCATCCACTTCACGACGCGTGACCAACTGCGAAGAGAACCGGCAAGCGTGCTGTCATGACGTTACGGACGTTTCGTAGATACTTCAAATCTTCCTTCTGGCTAGGCGATGCAATGGACACGTTCATAGAAGCGGTTGTTGCCCAAAGTTTTGTAGAGTGTTTCGTCGGAACATACTGAGACGCAGGTATGGCCATCCCGCGCCACAGGAGTAGAATGCGAGTACGCGTAAGTCTTGAAGGGACCCACAATATGAAGATCAGAACGTACTCGGGCTCGTTGGGCATGATGAACCGACGTCAGTTTGTCTACGCAGTAGCGGCAGGCGCTGGGGTGCTTGGACGAGCTACGAATGTGTCCGCGGCGACATACGACCTGATCGTCAAGGGCGGACATGTGATCGATCCCTCGCTACGGGTTAACGCGGTCCGCGACGTGGCGATCGCGGGTGGCCACATTGCGGCTGTGGAGGCCAACATCGCCGACGATGCAGCCGAGGTCATCGACGCGGCAGGCAAGGTAGTCATCCCTGGACTGCTCGATGTGCATACCCACTACGCTCGAGATAGCGAAGGCCCATCGGTGTGTCTCGCCGACGGTGTGACGGGATGGATCGATGCGGGATCGGAGGGAGCGGATCAGATCGACGAGACCGTTACGATTGCGAGATCGGCACCGCAAGCGGCCCGCGTGCTGATCAATATCGGGCGTGCAGGTATCTTGCCCGATGGCGACACCATGGACCTTGGTTTAGCTAATGTCGATGCGGCGAAAGCAGCTATCGCACGCAACCGTGATTTTGTTGTGGGTGTCAAGGCACGACTGACACGAGGGGTTGCGGTCGACGACTTCGAAATTTTGCGTCGCGCACAGGAAGTGGCCTCGACCTTTAACCTGCCAGTGATGATTCACATGGGCCAAACAGCCTCGCCATTACCCAGGTTACTCGACCAGCTTAAGCGCGGCGATATCGTTACCCATATGTTTGCACCGCCGCCTAACAGTATTGTCGATGATGACGGTCACATTTTGCCGGCAGTGCTCGCCGCGCGGCGCCGTGGTGTGTGGTTCGATGTTGCCAACGGACGAACCGGACACCTGCGCTGGGACACGTTCGACCGCGTCCTGCAGTCCGGCTTCTGGCCCGATACGATTTCCACCGATGGAAGCGCGACGAGCCGGAGCGCGGAAAGTGTTATTGACTTTCCCAACGTGATGTCAAAATTCCTCAACTTCGGTATGACACTCGAGCAGGTAGTGGCTCGCGTAACGGTCAATGCTTCACGCGTGTTCCCGCTGTTTCATGACCGCGGCACGCTCAATGTGGGTGCGCCGGCTGACATCGCCGTCCTTGAACTGCGCGAGGGTACGTTTGAATTCATCGATAACTATGGGAATGCACGGACCGGCCGCCAACGACTCTTTCCTAGCGAGACCGTGCTCGACGGCAAGCGAGTCCCGCGCGGATAGTCAAGAGTGTTGTCAGTGCAGCCCGATAGCACCGACGGCTCGTTTTAAGGCCCTGCCAGAATCGGGAGTGTAAGACTGGCCCGTGTACCCTGAAGTCGATCGCGACCTTGAGCGGTCGTGTTCGAAGGGTCTGGGTTCTAAAGAACGTTCCTAGATGCCATTCCCGCTGCCAACAGGGGGATACGCACTCATCGCGCCGATAGTCACGTTAACGCTCTCTCGACAACGCAGTCAGCACTCTGAGCTCTGCGATCGACCAGTAAAATTCAGGATCCCGTCCGAGCTGGCGCAGGCGCACAAATCGCCCCTGACACAGGTTGCAAGGTAGGTCCAGCTCCACTCGGAGGGGCTCGCGAAGCGCCGCCACGATCGTGGCGGCTGCCGTTCGACCACGCCAGACCCGTCTCCACTTGACTCCATCGTCGGAGATCGCCATCTGTAGCGACCGTGGAAAGTCATTGGTGAACCGTCCAAGGGAGAGTCTAATGGCGCCGATCGTTTGGCGCGCTCCTAGGTCGATGACCAGTTCATGGCCCCGCTTCTGGATACCAGTGTCCCAACGAGATTTCAGGTCGTTGTCAATCATGTTGCCGACGGTGTCATTATTGACGTTCGCCGAGAGGCCAAGGATAGGTATCGTCGGCCCAGGCTCCTTTGTCCTTTCGCTGTCTCCGTCCGCCGACAGTCGATACAAGATCTCCTCAGGTGTCCTGTGGATCTGCCGCGCACCTTCGTAACTCGAGACAAACTGGGCCAACCGGCCATTCGTATCTCGGTTCTGATTGATGAGCACGTCATCAACGCCCAGTCGAGCTAACAGCCGAAGCACCTCAGTATCGCGATGAGTGAGTCCCCATTTTAGCGCCGGATAGTGTGGTGGTATCTGCCCGCTGTACCCGTTAACGATGGGCCGGCCATGGTGTGTCGAGCGGTACATAGCTTCTAGGTCACCGAATGTATTACCAAGCGGGAGTTCTAAGACTGCTCCCGCTCCGTTCCGCATGAGATTCGCTGATGCCCGTGGTACTGCGACGACAGGGAACTCCATCACCCATCCGTCCGCAATTACACCGAGACCTACAAGAGCTACAAGTATCGGTCGCAAGCGAGACCCAGATGCGACGGCGCGCGCCAGTACGAGTCCTCCGGCCGCAGAGAGGCAGAGGGTTGCCAGTATCCAGAAACGGGCCGGTACACGAATTCCGTCGAAGCCCGGAATCACCCTTAACCAGTTGTACGGCGCGTGTACAAACACGCGTTGCTCGAGGAAGTTTGGAAACGGGCCCCACGTCAGGACCCACATCGCCACAATCGCGAGCAGGTAGAAGCCGAGCAACGAATGGCGAGCCCGCGCCGCGAGGACCGTGGGGCTCAGGAGACCCTGCGCCGCGAGGAACAGCATGGCAAACGTGAACGGTTTGGCAAGGTCGTTGACCGATACGTGTAGTCCAAACACGTCGAGCCTCAAGGGTCCAAGAACGAATCGCAACAGGATAAGGAGAAAGAACGAAAACGAGACGGTCGCACACAGGACTCGTAGCGAGCGGACCCATCTTAATGAGGCCTCGGGTCGAGGCCCACGAAATTTGGCGAAGGCAAAAGCAAGCAGGCAGACGATCGTGAGACCAGGAAACAGCTGCCCCTCCTGTCCAGTAAGTCTATCCATCCATCCCCAGACCGCAAGACGTTGAGACGCACTGAGAATCGCAGTTAGATCGCCGCTAAAAAAAATTAATTCACCAAGGCCTCGCTCAAAGCCAAACTGCTGATTGGTCACGTAATATTTCAGGAGGATTGGCAGCGCTATGATTCCGGCGATCACCCCGGACAGAGCAATGGAGACCGCCACACGCCATTGGCGGATTAGCGGAACAAACCAGATGACCCACAGCCCCACGAGTACCGGCACGAACAGAAACATGTATCCGTTCGACAGTCCCTGGAGTAGATAGGCCAGCCCAAACAGAACGAGCCAGCGGGTGCGTCCGTCTCGCAGGTAGCGGTGGAGCCCAAGCAGGACGAACGGGAGCCAATACCACGACAACACCTGCAGATGCGACAGGTGGTCGATACGATAGGGAGCGAAGCTGTAAATCAATCCGGCGACCCAGGAGGCATCGTCACGTCCGGTTAACTCGCGGCTGAGGAGATATGCGGATAGACCGGACAGGGGAAACGAGAGAATAAACGCTACGTTGTAGGCGAGGATTGGGTTACCGGAGAGCCAGTACACCGGCCCGGAGAGCGGCAGCAGGCCGAGCAGGTGCTCGGAAAACGCGAACACATCCGTGACGGGAAGGAAGATGGGTGGGCTCCACCATTGGTCGGACAAGGGCATCGCCTGCGTGCTCCACCACAAGATCCAGGTGTTCAGGACCGGGTCCCCGCCGTCGCTGGGGAGAACGTTGCCGATCTGTCTGACCAGAGGGGCGGTCAGAATGGCTGTCAGTCCGAGGTATGACAGAAACACCCAAACAGCAGGCTGACGTCGGAAGATGGAAGCCAGCGTCGGGGTCACGGAGATTTTTCCGGCTGTCGGTCTACTGCAATTCCTTGGCACGCTCAAGGGCGCGAGTCCCTTGCAGCAGGCTGGTCATCCCGTAATTACCCTCGTGGCAGCTGTACTCGAAAATCTGAGGAACCTCGGCTTCAAGCTTTGAAATTGGGACGCTAAGCGTCCATGGCTTCTCCCATGTGGCCGGGTCATCGACGGTAAATTGATACTCGAGTGTGTTTTCGTCTGCTCGCGTGAAGCGTTCAACGAGATGCAAGGTTTCGAATGACCCCATGAAGTGGCGCTTCGGGCTGAAGTTAGTCGTATCGACGACGAGTGTGTTGCCTTCCCACCGTCCAATCGAGTCGCCGAGCCACAAGCGAACGTTCTGCGGACGATGCTCGCGGTTCGGATCGACGGGAATGACGCGTGTCTCCCAGCCCATCTCGTAGAGAATCGTCACATAGCCGGGTGACTGAACGATCTGAAAATTGGCGTTGTAGCCATAGCCACTGTTCGGTAGCTTCGGTAGCCCCCAGCTCAGGCACCGCTCGGAATGGCCCCGATCTTCTGGATTACTCGATCTCACACCACGGCCGTCATCGCCACCTGCGAGGCCATCTATAATGCCCTCCGGGGACTCAGCGCCAGGCACGAGGCGGGGACCGACGAGTGTCGCCGCAGCACCCACTCTTCCGGTCGACTTCGCCCACTCGCTGTACTTCGTTAGTGCCTGCGCCGTGAAGGATGGGATGCGGCCGTCCGGCGGATCAATCACGAGCGAAGGTTGCTTTGTTGCCTTTATCAGTATGCCACGATCATTCCAGAAATCGTTGTACGCCCGCGCCAAATCCGTTTCTGGTCGGCCGTCCCGTCTGTCACGACGAACAAGGACGGTTTCGGCTGCCACCTGTTCGAGTTGGGCGATGTCCTCTGGGCTCAGCTCCTTTCTTCCAGCGAACGCCTCGGGGCGCTCCAGCGGTGTCAGTGTCTGATTGGCCCAAATACCTTGCAGGTCCGGCTCGCCCCACGGCGTCTTGACCACGGCTGCCGTGGCAGTTGTGGTTTCTCCGGGAGCCTGACCTGCGTGGGGTTCGGCCGCTGATGTGAAGAGCGAGACGGCGATCGTGGTGGACAATACCCAAAATACGGTAGTTCTGCTCACTACTACTCCTTTTGTAACACTACTCGACCCTTCAGATTTTGAAGTCGAAACTCTTCCCTGAGCAACGTCGACGCTAGGCGTTCAAACTTTATTCGTCGGTCCGCGCCCTACCGGGTCAGACTTTCTCCTGCAAACATCTTTTAGCGTTCGTTACTTATTCGATTTGCAGACCCGCCGAGAAACAGTCGTTGTCCATCGGGTAGCGTGAAGTTCCTTCCAACAGCCTTAGCGGTCCCGTCTTTGGATCGGTAGCCATCGACGATCAACTCAGTTTCAACCGGTACGGTGTTCATGGTGACCCCTTGCCGGATAAGTTCGTTCGGGCTACCCCCTTCGACGAGCCAGGTAACGACCGTGCCGTCCGCCTCGGTCACGTCCAGGTGGAACCACGAGTGGGGATTAATCATCTCCCACTTCACGAGTGTTCCCCGCAACTCGAGCGGTTTGGTGATGTCGAATTCAGCCGAGAACGCGTGATGCGCCGACAGCGATGTGGCCCCGAGAAGTAACCCCCCCCACACAACCAGACGTCCTAGCCTTGTTCGCATTGGCCGTTCCTCCTTACCCATGAACACCTATCTCGAGTCCGTTCCAGCGGCCTCGACTTCCGCGGCAGCTTGCGCTTCTTCCAGCCTGTTGCCAACTAGCGTGTTATACAACCCGTAGTTCCCCTCGTGGCAGGCGTGCTCGAAGATCGGGCCATTCGTCTTTTGCATCGGCATTTCGGCAGACCACGGCCTGGCCCACGTCTCCGGGTCCTCGACTCTGAATTCGTAATTGATTTGGTCCTCGGCCACTCGGGTGAACCGTTCTGTCACACGCATCTGGTCGCCGGAGCCCGGGACAATGCGTCCCGTCTCCGCATTGACGGACGACCTGTTCGGAAACGGATTTTTCCCGTTGAAATTGGACGTTTCGACCACGAGTGTTTCACCTTCCCAGCGACCACGCGGTGCTCCCATCCACTGACGAAGCTTCGGCGACGGGTGGTCACGCCCGTCCAGCGGAATGATGCGAGCGTCATGCACCATCTCGACGAGAATCATCACATATCCAGGTGCTTGCACGATCTGGTAGTTGCTGTTGTAGCCGGTATTTAGCATCGGGGGTCCGGCGCCGATCATGATGATGCAACGGTCGTCAAGCTCATTGGCCTCGGCGGCGCCCCAGCGGCCGCCCATACGCTCGCGGGCTGCCCGTTGCTCGGCTGCTCTTTGCTCGGCTAAGGCTGTCACTGGTGGGAGCTTTCCATTCGGTGGATCCACGATCAGCGACGTTCGCAGGCTCCGGGTGAGCCCGGACTGGCTCCGGTCCAGTCCGAACTGCGTGAAGTCGTAGTGCACGTCGGGAATGGTGCCCGGCGTGGTTTGCGAGACTTCGCCTTGCGTGCGCCCGGTTTCGATCTCGGCAACTTCTTCCGCCGTATAGAACTCTTTCGTCACGCCGTCTGGCCGCTCGAGGGGCGTGTAGGTCTGGTTGCTCCAGAACCCCTGTAGGTCTGGTTGCCCGTCCGGAGTCCGCGGTGCCGTGTAGGTCGACTCCTGCCCTGTGACAGGAACCGCCCCAACTACAACGATGGCGGTGATTGTCAAAGCCATTACACGTATCGACACGAAGGACCGCTGAGTGATCGTCATCTAAAGAGTCTCCTTGTCGCGTGTCACTATCTGTTCACTGAACTGGCTGCTTCCGGAGATGGCCGTAAATCAAGTCTTCGACAAACTCAACGCACCTGAACTCCAAGAGCTGAGCATTCTCTTCGACTCGACGATAGACAGGCATACTCATGTTCCACGATCGCACGAAAACGTTCGGATCCTCGATTGTCACCTCATACGTGAGCGTATCCGGGCTACGAGCCGTAAACCGCTCCACCACATGCAAGGCGTCGCTGTGAAAGTTTCCAGCTCGGTCGAACCAGGTCATCCCATTGAAGCCGGTCGTGTCAACGACCAGCGTGTCACCCTCCCAGTGGCCATTTGACCAACCCATCCAGCTTGGAGCCGGAGCCTCGGTGTGATTCTCCATATAAATCGTCCGAACGGCACCTGCAAATTCATGGACGATCATGATGTGCTCTTGGCTCTGGATGATCTGAAACGGAAACGGCATATAGGTGGCACGGGGCACGCCTGGAAGATAACACTTGATCGCCGGGTCACGTCTCAGTCGGTTCTCGTAGTTTTCTCGTCGCGTCGCCCGCGCGTTGGGCGTGTACGGAATCTCGTCACCCACTACAACTCCGAGTCCACCAGGGACCGCGGACAGTGCACCCAGATCCCGCACCACACTTGCTCCCGCTGCGTGTGGTTCGACGTCCCAGTGTGCCGTGTTCAGCACCTGCCAGATTCCGTTCAGATCAGGCTTGCCATCCGGTCCTTGAGGCGCGCGATACTGAGGTGCTTGTGCGGTGAGGGTGGTCAGGCCGGGCCGAAGGCTTGCTACGAGGAGCACTGCGGCAGCGGCGACCGTCACGACTATGAGCCGGTTTCGCATAGGGAATTGGTACTGCGATTATATCGAGAGCTGATGTGAAACGGAACCGATTTTCAGTCAGAACTGCTCCGACGGCTCTAGCAACGAAACACCTCACCGGCGGTGGGAAACAGGGTTTTACTCCACGAAGCGAACGAGATCGAAAACAACTTAGCGGCTTGTAGTAACACTTTCGGTACCACGCCCAGACCGAGCTGGGTCCCTGGCGGCGCCTTGCACAGTGCAACGTGTTGCACTCAGATTGAGGGTGGCCGTCCTACTCACGATCCAACAAGCGGTGTCGCTCAAGAATCTCCAAGGTTGGGGCGATAGGCAGCGCCTCAACGGTGCGACCATTTCCCGTGACCGAGTTCGCTCGAAAAAGCGAGTTGTAGATAGCCTCCTCCGTCGCTTCGATTACTGCAAGAAACAGCGGAGACATCGCGTTGTTTGACAGCACGTCGGCCGCGCGCGTGAGACCGGATCCAGATGGTCGTTTGGTCGAGAACGCGATCACGTAGTCTCCGCTTCCGTTCGAACCGGCTGCTCCCGTTCGCGCCAGTCCAAAGATGGCACGTGCAGCCAAGCGTTCCAGGTTTCTGGCATCGAGTGGGGCGTCGGTTGCAACCACTATGATCACGGAGCCATCGGCGTCGTCTTCGAGGCGGTCACCGCCATCAGGGCCGGGTTCCAATACGTCACGGAGAAAGTACTGGCCAAGCTCGCGGCCAACTGGCGCGCCGTTAATCGTCAGGACCCCCCCAAAATTTGACTGCACCAGCACACCTACTGTGTAACCACCCAGCTGACTCGGTAGCTTTCGAGAGGACGTACCGATCCCACCCTTAAACCCAAACGCGACCGTTCCCATACCGGCGCCGACCGCACCTTCAGCCACAGTGCCGTCCGTCGCGCCCTCGATGGCGTTCCGCACGTGCGACGAGGTGACGTGCCGCCCTCGGATGTCGTTGAGCCTGCCGTCGTTGGTCTCGGCCACCAGTGGATTGATCGACCGTACGTCTTCATTGCCAGGTAACGACAACATATAGTCCAACACGGCATCGGCGACCTGAGGCACGCTGAGGGTCGAGGTCAGCAGAATGGGTGTCTCGATTTCGCCGAGTTCTCTCACCTGCGTGGAGCCAGCAAGTTTACCGAAAGCGTTGCCGATATGGATGGCACCAGGCACTTTCTCGCGAAACAGGTTGCCCTCGTGCGGGAGAATCGCCGTGACCCCCGTTCGAACATCGTCACCTTGCACGACCGTCGTGTGTCCAACACGAACACCCACCACATCAGTGATGGCGTTCATGGAACCCGTGGGCAGGACACCGATCTTGAGGCCGACTTCACGAGCCCGGGGTCTCTCCACCTGCGCCCAGACGGGGCTCAGCCCAACCAAAGCGGTCACCACGACGGCAATGGGAACGAGTGCTCCAGCGAGGGATACCCAGGGAGTGCCACCTTCGCCGATCTTGACGGTGACGCTATAGGGGTCGACAGTGGTTCTGCATTCAAGGGGCATTTATTAATCTTCAGGCACGAGCCGCTCGAGTGAGATACAGCGGGAGTTCGTGTTCTCGCTTCAAGGCGGCTTCAGTGCACACCGGATCTGTGGAACTCGGATGGCGCGTGCATCACATGCCGCTACTAGCCGGTAGCGGGCGGCTTCCGCCGTCTAGATATTGGCGTCAAAATCGACGCTGAGGAACTCGGTCCCCGTCCCAACGTCCTCATCAGCCTGAGGAAAAAGTGGGTCACGGTCTTCATATCTCCGATCCTGAACCCCGCCCGTAGTATCTGGGTCCAACCGGAACGCCATGCGTGCAGCGTAGCACTTTTATGGTGCTTAATATGGACGCGCTGCGGCCGGTCACCGACGTGGCACCTTAAGCGCTTTTTGAGTCCAAGAGCCTCCAAGCGTTTCATATCTGAACGATCGCGACAATGACGGCACCGTGTACTCGTAGTGATGCTCAACGCACCGCCCACGACCGGGACACCGCACAGCCGCCTACCTAATCCCGTCCTCGTTGAACCGCCTACCGCGCCGCGGTAGGATCAGCATCGCAGACCACGATCCGGAAAGGGGTGGCGTATGCGGTCTTTTACCCGTATCGGTTTGGTCATCGTGCTGGCCCTATTTGGGGGCAGGCAAGCGGTCGCTCAAACCGCGACCCTCTCTGGTGACCTACTGACCGACTGGCAGCAGCAGAAGCGGCGAATGATGGCGATTGCGGAGGCAATGCCTGAGGAGACGTACAGTTTCAAGCCGACCGACGCCCAACGTACTTACGCAGAACAAATCCTGCATATCGCGGGAGCGAATGTGTATCTCATGCAGCACGTAGGCGGTGACGCTGCAGCGCCGCCGGTGGACACGACTGACTTCACGGTGTTTGGACTACCAACCACCTCGAAGGCTGTAGTGCTTGAGGCGCTGAGCGAGGGATATGACTACGGCATCGCCGTGCTGCAAGAATTTTCTGACGAGCAGTTGCTTGAGACGGTAGCTGGTCCACGGTATTTGGGCAGCGTGACTCGTGTGAAGATGGCGTACTTCACGCTCAGTCATGCGATGGATATCTACGGACAGATGGCGGTGTATCTGCGACTCAACGGTGTGACCCCACCAGCCAGCCGTCGCGGTGGGGTATAGGCGCAGTAGGAAAGCATCAGGGAGAATTACTGATGGGGAGGATGCATGTTTTCAACCGTGCTGATTCTCGATAGTGGTACCACCCGCCAACGTAATCTCTAACCCTCGTCCTCGTTGAATCGCCTGCGAGTCAGCGGTAGGCGAGGCGGCTGTGGAAGCGTCCTGTCAATATCTTCACTGCATGTGGCAATTTGTCGCGATTGGGGTTGTCACCTGAGACCCACAGTTTATTAATGTTGACACTTCTGTTGAGCCCCGTTGACGTGCCGTGCCTACCACCCAGACCACGAACTGCTAGGGTTTTGGTGTTGCCGACAACCAGTCACAAGCTCATTACATTGCTTAAGACTTCGGCAGCTTCCTCGACGCCTGATCGATCGACATCTAGGTGGGTTACCGCACGCATCCGATATCGATCGACGGCACCGATTCGAACACCACGCTTTAGTAGACGTTCAGCGACTTCCTGAGCGTCTAGGCCACTTGCACTTATCTCGAAGTACACCATATTGGTCTCCACGTCGTCCGGGTCGATCCTGACACCAGAGATCTGGGCGAGGGTTTGCGCGAATCGCCGCGCGGTGGCGTGATCGTCGGCGAGTCGACCGACGTGTTTGTCAAGGGCGTACAATCCGGCGGCCGCGATGATGCCCGATTGCCGCATGGCTCCACCGAATTGGTGCTTGAAGCGCCAGGCTCGATCTATGAATTCACTCGAGCCCGCGAGCACCGCACCTACCGGAGCGCCCAGTCCTTTACTCAGATCGATCCAGACCGAATCGAACGGAGCGGCATAATCTGCAGCCGAGATTCCACTTGCCACCACCGCGTTGAGTAAACGAGCTCCGTCCATGTGGGTCGCGAGACCGTTTTCTCTAGCCGCCGTGGTTACTTCTCCAATACGCGCGATTGGCCAAACCGCCCCACCACCGAGATTGGACGTGTTCTCCACAGACAGCAGGCGCGAGCGCGGATGGTAGCGGTTGGGTTGCCTAATGGCGGCCGTGACCTGTTCAGCGGTAAAGATGCCGTTAGTGCCGGCCACGGTTCGGGTCATCGCGCCCGCCAAGACCGCTGGAGCACCAGCCTCAAAATGCAGCGCGTGGCCCGTCTTGTCGAGAATGATTTCATCTCCCCTCTCGCAGTGAACCCGGTATGCGATCTCGTTGCACATCGTGCCAGACGGCAGAAATACTGCGGCCTCTTTTTCGAGCAACTTGGAGACTTTTTCGGTCAGTCGATTAACTGTAGGATCTTCGCCGCGCTGCTCGTCACCGACCTCGGCTTCGGCCATGGCGCATCGCATGCCCGGCGTTGGCCTAGTCTGAGTGTCGCTGTAGAGATCAATACGAGGTACAGTCATTACGTCGAGCGTCCGGCGTTGACGGAAGTGAATCCTCAGTTCCCATGGTCATGCCGTCGACACCGGAACCATAGCCCATCGAACGCGGTCCTTGCGTCCTAATATCAGAAAACGCGTGCTTGCTGGTCTCCTCGACAACGCGGATGAGCAGTGTCACCCGGGTCTAGTGCACGCCGGACACCAGGTTTTCTGGAGCTCGACGCTGTTTGGGTTAGCCTCTCACTCATGCCCCTTCCGACAGCGCCCAAGATGTTTGGCGTGAATCCCAAGATAGCTTGTCTTGAGACAACTAGCACTCTTCGCACGTGACCATTTACACGAATTTAGAAGCGAGCATTTTCTGGCTGGTATGAGTTCGATGTAGGAGAGGGAGGGTCAGATCGCTCGATGGATTGGTCCTGGCCTCGCGCGCACACGGCTAATACGGGCTGAGTTCAATCCACATCGTCAAGGCAATGCCGACTACCTAAGAAGACGTGCGCCGACAAGTTGTGCTACGGCCGCTAATGTTGTTTGGCCCGCATTCAGGCCCAGCCTAAAATCATCATCGGTGAAGGTTACGTACAGGTCGGTTGGCTGGTGCCAGTGTGGGTCCCATCCAGCACCGATGTGGGCGCCGCGCTCGTTTTCCCGAAGACTGATGGAGGGCACAATGTTCATGAAGGGGATCGAGTCGGTGTTCGTCATGTGTGGCCCAACGGTCGCAGGATAGTCCGTCGCGTACGTGTCGCTTGCCGCCTTGAAGAGAAACGCCAGATCACGTGATTCGTTTGCTAGTTCAGAGTTCGACTGAAACTCGATATTTACGTCTGCTTCTGGCCGCTGACGACGACTGACCGTCCCGTCGTCTCTGGGTGCGCCGTGATCGAACAGCAGCATGTCGTGCTGAATCATGCCGAGCCAACGTGGCTCCGGATAGCGACCCGATCCCGGGGGAAATTCCTGACCCTGCAGCTCTCGGCGCTGCTCCACGTACGCCCGTGCGCCGTTGAGCCCCGTTTCCTCGTTGTTCCACAGCACAAAGCGGATCGAGCGATCGGTCTCGACGTCCGTCGCGTTAAAGATGCGGGCTAACTCCATCACGAGAGCCGTGCCAGAACCGTCGTCGTTGGCGGCCTCACCCCAGCCGTGCCCGTCCATGTGTGCACCGATGATGAACATCTCGTCGGGGTGGCTCGTTCCGACTTTCGTGCAAAACACCTCCTGCCGTGGTCCGTCTGTCGCGGGTTCGCTATTGAGCGTACGAAGTGCCTCGTCCGGCTGCGCCATTGGATCGGTGTTCACGCCTGTGCGCCGGCGATAGCCAAAAATCGACGCACCGCCAGGCCCTGAGCCGTTGCGCCCGATCCGACCGCCGGTGGAAGTACCATCAGTGGGGTTTAATAACCCTTCGAGAGGTCGCCGAGTGCGCGGCGCCTGATCGAAGGTATAGTCGAGGCGTTCGGTCGTGGTGCAGCCGTCCGATTTCAAATTCGCTTCGATCCAGTCGATGGCATCCCGGTTGCGTTTCGTGCCCTGGCGCCTGTCTCCGAACTGCGTCAGCCCTCTCAGCGTCGATTTGTACCGCTCAAGATTCAGCCGACTGACGAGTGTTCGCACGCTATCCGCTTGCTGTTCCGCGTGTGATTGCGCGAATAGACCGCTGGGCAGAGCGGTGGTGAGCACAATTAGCCCTAGCAATTTGATACTGGATCGAATGAGACGGCCATGACTTATGAAACGGAGGATGATCGCGCCGCCGATTATGAGTGCGGCGTTCACCTGTGGTGGCATGCCCGTTCAGCGTAGCACTTGTTAGGCGACTTTCGCTCTCCTGTACACAGCGGAAATTCAGAACGAAGAAACAAGAAAGGGAGATACCTGAATGGGGGGACGGGCACTTGTCGCACTCACCCGTTTTACCTAGTTCCCTAGGGAGCAATGGTAAACAGCCGGGAACTCGACCCTAAGCCTGCAGATCAAGAATGTGCTGCAAACAGGGATCAGACCCCGTCTTTCAGCACGAAAACGTGCGGGAGAGATCGCCTGTGACGTGAAACGTGACACAAAGTGCTACACGGTGGAGCCCATCCACATCGGCACCTCACCTTCGCATTGCCCTCCCTGCCAGTCAGCGGTAGGATCGGGCTCACACGGCATTTAGGTATCGCTTTATCGTCATCCGGCGTCGTGCTGTCCAATTGACCCGCTGCATCTCCATCTGAGTAGGTCTTAAGGAGTCACTATGCGTCTCTACGGAATATTCATCGCCGGCCTACTTGCCGCCGTTTCAGTCCATGCCCAAGTTGTGACGGATGATCTGCAGGACCGCGCGGTCGAGTGGACCCAGGCGTACCTCAGAGTCAACACGGTCAATCCCCCTGGTAACGAAATCGCGGGCGCCAGGTTTCTGGCGCGCATCTTCGATGCGGAGGGTATTCCCTACGAGATGGTGGAGTCCGCACCGGGGCGGGGCAATATTTGGGCTCGGCTGAAGGGAGGAGATGAACCCGGTCTCGTGCTTCTGCACCACATCGATGTGGTGCCGGCCGATCCGAACTACTGGGTTACAGATCCGCTCTCCGGAGAAATACGAGACGGTTTCATCTACGGCAGAGGAGCACTCGACACCAAATCCTCCGGCATCGCCCACCTTGCGGCCTTCCTCGGCCTCCATCGTTCCGGGGTACGACTGAATCGGGACGTGATTTTTATGGCGACGGCGGATGAAGAAGCCGGGGGCTTCCTTGGCGCAGGATGGCTGGTGGAGAATCGTCCGGATTCGTTTGAAGGTGTCGGCTATGTGATCAACGAGGGTGGTGGTGGTACGGATGTCGCCGGACAGGTTCAGGTTGCGGTCGAGGTGACACAGAAGATCCCGTACTGGCTGCGCGTGACGGCCCGAGGTGAGCCTGGGCACGGGTCGAGACCGCAGGCTGCAACCTCAGTGACACGCCTGGTGGCTGGGCTGGATCGATTACGGAACCACGAGTTTGGGTTCCGGGTTATTCCAGCGGTAGACAGGTACTTCAGAGGTGTGGCGTTGTCTGTGACACCGCGGTGGCAGGAACGTTACGCCGACATGGGTGCCGCTCTCCTTGATCCCGAGGTCGCCGACGAGCTACTTCGCGACAATCCAAGTCATTACGCACTCACCCGGAACACCTGTTCCGTTACTCGGCTCGGCGGTAGCGACAAAATCAATGTCGTCCCGACTGAAGCTTGGGCCGAGCTGGACTGTCGCCTGCTGCCAGACCAGAATCCGGACGAGTTTCTTGCCGAACTCGGAGCGGTGCTGGGCACCGACATCGGAGTCGACACTCTCATGGGTTTTACGCCCGCCCAGTCGTCGGCGGAGACAGGGTTGTTCCGCGTCATCGAAGACGTGACCCGGACGCATTACCCCGGTACGACCGTGGTCGTGCCCTCCGTGATGACCGGTTTCACTGATAGTCACTTCTTTCGCGATCTCGACATTACTGCGTATGGCTATGGTCCATTTGTTGTGCCGGCTGCGGATCGCGGCGGCGTCCATGGCAACAACGAACGAATTTCGGTGGAGAACGTGCGACGAGGTGTTGTTGTGATGTTCGATGTTCTTCAGCGATGGGCGGTGGACTAACTAAAGGGGAAAGTCTCGTGGTACGGTCTGAAGTGCACGATAGAGGGTTGTGTGCACCCACCGCAAACACGCGACCGGGAGGAGGCACGATATGCACGATCGAATAGTCCGTTCGTTAGGCGTTACGGCTCTGATTGTCCTTGTGCTGATCACCATGACCCACGTCACCCAGACCGGCACCCCCGCAGTGCAAGCTGTCCAGGCACAGGATGCGGCTACGCCGCGGACGCCGTGGGGTGAGCCGGATCTACAGGGTATTTGGAGTGTCGAGCTTCTCGTGCCGCTGGAGCGTCCGGATGGGACTATTACTGAGTTCTATACGGAGGAGCAAGTCGCCGAGCTTGACCGAATACGTGCCACCGGTTCGGTCTTTGGGAATCATGTTCGTGCAGAACGGGGCAGCGAAGCTGATGTTGCGGGCGCTTACAATGCGGTGTTTACATCCCAGAGACCGACGGGTCGACGCACAGGAATGATTATCGATCCACCGGATGGAAAAGTGCCCCCTCTGACAGCCGAAGCTCGAGCACGACAGACCGAGATTTTTGAGTACGAAGCGGCTTTGTTGCAGAACACCGTGGTGTGCCGGGACGACCTAGACGGTTGTATCGGTGGAACATATGAGTCCCGCTCACCGCTGCGAGATGAACAGCCACCGCACTACTCAACACGGAACATTAATCGCGCGTATGGTCCGGAGGACCGGAGCTTAGGCGAGCGCTGCATGAGTGGGAACTTGCCGAACTTCCGTGGAGGTTTTGCGGGGATTCATTATCGCGTTGTCCAGTCTCCAGGCACTGTGACTATTTTTTATGATGTAGGTCAGGGCCAAGGTTTTAACCGGGTCATTCCAATTACGGACGACCCACATCTACCGGCTCACGTCCGACAGTGGTGGGGAGATTCTCGCGGCCGATGGGAGGGTGACACGCTAGTTATTGATGTGACGAATTTCAGCCCAAAAAGAGACTTCCGAGGGTCTCGCGAAAATCTGCACGTTGTCGAGCGATGGAGACGGACTGGTTCGGAGACCCTTGAGGTGGTCTCTACCCTGGAGGATTCAACCGTGTGGACGAGACCGTGGACTGTCATCCAGGATTTCGCTCGACAACCCGAAGAGCCGAACCGGATCTATTACGAGCCCAGGTGTCACGAAGGTAACTACGGCTTGCCGGGTTTACTTGTGGGTTCTCGCGCTGAAGAACGGGCATTTGCCGAGGGCCAGGGCCCAGATCCTGCGACGCGGTGCATCGCTGGATGTGCATCTCCTGAAGGCCGTGATCCGTTGGCGTTGCGTTGAGGAAAAACTTGCTGCCGTTTATCACGAAATCCGAAGGGAGTTAAAAGGAGACCGTCATGCGAAATCGGGTCAAAGGTTCGATGCTGGGTGCGGTTGTTGCCGGTGCGGCAGTGAGTGCCGTCATCGCGGTGACGGTCACTCGAACGGCCGGTCAGGTTCAGGCGACGCGGCCAGCGCGCACGGTCGACGACAAGCCGAACTTTAGTGGAATTTGGCAGGCTCTCAACGAAGCACATTGGGATCTGGAAGCCCACGAGGCGCGTTCGGGCATGGTAATGCAGGAGGGTGTGTACCCGTTCGAGTTCGCACAGGTACCGGCGGCACCGGTACTGGCTCTCGGCGCTGCGGCAGGAGTGCCCGGTTCGATCGGTGTTGTACAGGAGGATGGTGTGATTCCCTATACGCCGGAAGCCGCTGTTATCAAGCAGGAGAACAACGAAAACTGGATCGACCGCGATCCTGAGCTTAAGTGTTATCTCCCTGGGATTCCCCGTGCAATGTACATGCCTTATCCCTTTCAGATCGTGCAGAGCACGAACAAGATTCATATGGCATACGCCTTCACGAGTACGGCCCGCACCATCCACCTGGATACCGTCGAGGGACCGCCCGACTATACCTACATGGGGCACTCGGTCGGCCGTTGGGAGGATGACACCCTAGTGGTCGATGTGACTGACTTCAACGGTAAGAACTGGTTCGATCGAGCCGGGAATTTCCATAGCGAAGCCTTGCGTCTGGAGGAACGTTTCACACTGATGTCGCCCGACGCCATCCACTACGAGGTGACGATTACTGATCCGAACGTCTTCACCAGGCCTTGGCGAATCTCGATGCCTCTCTATCGTCGGTTGGAACCGAACATGCAACTCCTTGAGTACCGATGCATAGAGTTTGCGGAGGAATTTCTCTATGGACATTTACGGAAGGAGCCGTTGGTGACGCGCTGGGAGGGAGAAACGATTATCGTCGATATCACGCGCAAGATTCCGGCAGGTGATGCACTCTACGACTGGTACAGAAAATAGTGTGTTCAGCGGTTCAGTCATTGTGCCAATCGTCCATTCATGCACCAACGCAGCAAATTTCTGACCTATCGGACCTATGGTCGTGGTGTAATCACCACGTGGAGGGCATATGAAGCTTTTTCTCAAGTCACTACGTGTCGGTGCAATCGCGGCGGTGATCGTGAGTCTTTGGATTGGTGTTGCCAACGGTCAGGTGCCAGGGTCAGAGTCACCTCGGACGTCGTGGGGCGATCCGGACCTACAGGGTGTATGGGACTTCCGAACCATCACACCCCTACAACGGCCCGAGGACTTGATTGGCCAAGAGTTCTTGACCGAAGAGGAGGCGGCGGCCTTTGCAGAAGCGCAGACTAGGCGCCAGAATCGAGATTTTATCGATTCCGAACGGGGTGGGCTTAATTACGCCCCGGAAGCCGACGGCGGCGTCGTTCCCTACAACGAGTTCTGGTATGACCGGGGCACGTCGGTTATCTCTTCGAGACGCACCTCGCTGATCATTGATCCTCCCGATGGCCAGCTTCCGCCTTTTACGCCTGAGGCGCAAAGGAAAGCGGAGACTCAGAGGGAGATTGGTCGTGAAGAGCAGCGTGGACGTCCCCGCGCGGATAGTCATGAGGACCGGCCCCTTGGCAACCGGTGCATCCAGCACGGCAAGGCCGGTCCGCCCATCAACCCCGGTGCCTACAACAACAATATGCAGCTGTTCCAGACACCCGGCTATATAGCCATTCTCAACGAGCAGATTCACTCCGTGCGTGTCATCCCTTTGGACGGCCAGCCGCATTTAGGGCCCCAGATTCTGCAGTGGATGGGAGATTCGCGCGGCCACTGGGAAGGCCAGACCCTCGTCGTCGCAACCACAAATTTTAACGGGCAACATCAGCAGGTCGGGCGACCGAGTCTGAGTTCAGGTGGGCAGTTGTCTCTGATCGAACGGTTCACGCGGCTGGACTCGGAGACGCTGGTCTACGAATATACGGTCACCGATCCGGCTACCTGGTTAAGCCCCTGGACCGCGCAAGTTCCTATGAGAAAGAATCCCGATCTGCTTTACGAGTACGCGTGTCACGAGGGGAATTACAGTCTGGCAGTCATTCTCCGTGGTGCACGGCTTGAAGAGAAGGCAGCCGCCAAAGCCGCTAAGTAGACGTGAGCGAGCGCGAGACCTCCTTGACTCAACACCACGTTCAACGCTGAAAGACGCGACGTCGCTTTATGTAGCAGTCCGTACGTAGCTTGCGGCCGAGCCTACGCATCGTGCGATCTGTAAACATGCGCGGGCGGCGATGACGCCCAAAAGGTTACTGGCTGTCTTGTGCACGTTCACCTCGATTGAGTCGCCGGGTGTTGATTTCGGTAGGATTATCCGTATGACACACTCTGCTGCTGTTGACCCTCGAAAACACGCCGTCTACTCAAAAGAGAACTTTGGGAAAAGTACGATCTTTCGTTCGGAACGCGTCTTGGTAGGAGTGAATGCCTTTGAACCCGGCCAGGAACATCCACTTCACGCCCATTCCGGCATGGACAAGCTCTACCACGTCATCGAAGGTGAAGGGCTCTTCCTGCTCGACGGCAAAGAAATTTCGATGCATACAGGTCTTTTACTCGTAGCCCCAGACGGCGTACCACATGGGATCCGCAACAACACGGACAAGCGATTGGCCGTGCTGGCCGTACTGGCCCCAGGACCGTAAGCGACTCAAACGGAAAATAGGGCATTCCTCGACCGACCACCTCGGCAGACGAACGGTCTAAAACGGTCAGAGAACACCAAAGTCGATCGAACGCTTTCAAACAACGTCCGGCACGGTCATTCCGGTAGACTCAATGCCACAAGTTCTGGAGTGGATTGACCGCCTCCCCCAGTCGCTACAACGATGTACTGACGGTCATTATGCAGGTAAGTAATGGGGTTTCCTGTGGGTACCGTTGGTAAGGCTACCGACCCAAGATACGTGCCAGTATCCTTATCGTATGCGGTGATTGCACGTGCTACGTCCAGAAGATAGGACATTCCTCGGTAACCGGTCACCGACTCATCATTCGAAACATGACGTGCGCCATGATTGGCAATCAATAGAGTCTTGGTTAGTAACAAGCCGAAATCTAGTGGGCCGCCGCCAAGAGGAGGCAGGTCGAGTGCCTGCAACGCTGGATGATTTTTTGGCCCATCCCCATGTGGACTCATCCAGCGATGATCTCCTGTGGTTAAGTCGATCGCCGTAATCCGTCGATACGGAGGCTTCACAAGTGGCAAACCTTGAGGACCTGGCATTGCCGTAGCCCAACTCTCTGCAAACCAACCGATACCGGTGTTCTCCGGGTACTCAATCAACTCGACGACAGTAGGGTGCGTAAAGGAGGGCACAAACAACCGATCCGTCTCTGGGTCGAACGCTGCGCCAGGCCAATTTGCTCCACCATTGTCACCTGGAATTTGGATAATCGGTTTTCCGGCGCCACGAGCAACAGGAGGTGAGAACATTGGACCAAATTGCGCCCGAGCCGCAATCGAAAGTGCCTCGGTTCTCAGTTCTGGTGTGAAGTCGATGATGTCATCGGCCGTAATCCCCTGTCGGTCGTACGGTAACGGCTTCGTTGGGAACGGCTGCGTTTCTGAGTACCACTCTCCCGGCACGTTCCCCGCGGGCACCGGACGTTCTACTATCGGCCAAACAGGCTCTCCTGTTTCACGATCAAGTACATAAGTAAACGCTTGCTTGCTAATCTGGGCCAACGCCTTAATATCACGTCCACCAACTGTTATGTCGACCAGATTTGCGGCAGTTGGAAAATCGTAGTCCCAAAGTCCGTGATGAACTGCTTGGAAGTGCCACACTCGTTCTCCAGTTTCTCCGTCGAGACAGACGATGCTTTCAGCAAACAGATTGTCGCCTGGACGCATGCCACCATACCAATCGTTGGTGGGAGTCCCAATCGGGAGATAGACATAACCCAGCTCTTCGTCAACGGCCATGAATGACCAAACGTTTGTGTTTCCCGTATGATGCGACGAATCGTTCTGCCAACTATCGACACCAAATTCATCTCCCTGCGGAATAGTGTGGAAAATCCATTTCATCGCACCCGTTCGCGCGTCAAACCCTCGAACGTGCCCAGGAGGTGAACCACGATTCGCATCTAGGTCAGCCACGATACTGCCAATCACAACAGTATCTCTGACAATCGCTACCGGTGATGAGTGAGTAATCCGAGTTCGGTCAACCGGTCGGCCAAGACTGCCGCTGAGGTCTACTGTTCCGTTCTCACCGAAGCCAGAGTACAGAGACCCGGTACGAGCGTTGAGAGCAACTAGCCTGAGATCGTGTGTCGCGATAAAAATGCGTGCATCCTCGCTATCACTATCAGCCCAATAAGAAACTCCTCGATGCTGCCATCCGGCGTTTGCCGGTCGATCGATCCGCTCGTAAGACCGTGGATCAAACTTCCAGACCAGTTTCCCTGTTCCAGCATTAACCGCCGCAACCTGCCCCAAAGGAGTACTAACGTAGACCAGTCCGCCAACCATCAGCGGCGTGGCCTTGAATGGGCCCGCCTGGATATCTTCTCTCTGCGCCGTCACATCTGCTGAAATCGAGGTCCAACGCCAGACAATTTCAAGGTCACCAAAATTGTCTGCGTCAATCTGGCTCAGGGGCGAATACTTGGTATTGGTTGGAACCGCACCGAACGCACGCCATTCACCAACCAAGTTTGTGAACTGCGCCACGGCTGTTTTCGGCACCAGTGCCAACACCAGCACCAGTACTATTTCGAAAACGCTGCTGCGCCGTGTTTGTTGGTTTCTTGTCACGGTAGTCCTTTTGGGGCTTGACGTCATAGAGCCTGCCCGTACGTCGATCCAGAGTTCACAGAAACTCCTCCCCACAGATTCGACAATCTCAAGTCGAGAACTCCCGAGTGCTTTCATTAGTCGCAATTCCTATCGTTGTAATAGTCCTTCTAATTTCTGTTTTGACCAAGTTACCCGCTTACGTAGCCGCCTTCATTAAATGACAGACGAAGACCCATTTTTCACCCTTAGGTAAACCGCGGAACCGGTAGTGGGCCAGTTTTTTGATTCGAGGGAAACCGAATACTATGAAACGTTGAACCGCTCGCGGCTAACTCTCCGATCACTAATCCGTGCTTCCGCCGTCCTACCTTAACTGCTTGTTTGCGGTGTGCGCGGATTTCTCTCTGCCGCTTTCGATTCGAGCATCGTGTTGAGCAATATGCTTGCCTCAGATTCTTGAGAAAGATCTCTCCACACACGGGGTGGCGGTAGATCCGACTGCCGCATTCTTCGAGCAGAGCCGCTGTCTAGAGCCAGAACGCATCCCGCCAACATCACCACTACGTCGCGGCACCTGCGGAGTGCGCCAACGCGACTGGCTGACGCCCTGACACGACTGGAAGCTCATCAGCGGCAAGGGTTTCTGGAAAAAGTGGTGAGCCGGCGGAGACTCGAACCCCAAACCCGCAGATTAAGAGTCTTGTGCGACGGAAGATCAAAACGAATCAGGAGCGGTAATACGGGACGTTCTTGTTCAGGAGGGATCACCACGGATCGCCTGAAACGGACAAAGTCGCACAAAATTCTGGAGCCACTCACCCGCGTGACTAGCCCCGTCCCCGTTGAACCACCCGCCGCGGCGCGGTACGATGGATGCTTCTCTGACCATGACGTCACACATGGACACTTGAAGGAGGGACAGATGAAGTCGATGATGAAAGTGCTGGTCGTTGGAGCCTTTGTCGCCGGATTTGGTCTCGGGTGGACTGCCAAGGGTTATGAAACGGTGGTTTCAGGTCAGAGCTACAGGCCCTTCATGATGAAACGGATCTATACGGGAGACGATGGCCTGTCGCATGTGGAACAGGTCGAGCTCAACGCGCAGTCCGTGTTAAAAAATGTCACCGGAGCGGTCGTACGTGTGTCGCAACCGGATTCCTTCAGCGATTGGCATGTCGGCCCCACGCGACGGTACATCATCAATCTTACGGGTGGTGGGCAGCTTGAGGTTGCGGAAGGAAAAATCGATCTGCCCCCAGGCACGGTCGAGTACATCGATGACCTGACAGGCAAGGGGCACACGACCGCGAACGTGGGTCAGGAACCTCGTGTGTCAATTCATTTGGAGTTTGAGGACCAGCAACAGATTATCGGGCCGATCGGTCAGAAATAAGAGCACGCCACGTCCTCATAAAATCGATCTCGATGTACTCGTCGCCAAAGGCGGCGGCTTTACGTGTGGTTGCCTACATAGGAAGAAAACTGGCGTACCAGCTGTCCGAAGAAGAAACGAGCGATTCGGTCCATGTTGAGCCAGCTATGGTCAACGATTCCGTCTACTGTCACCTTGATTCTAGTGTAAGAACGGATTTTGAATCACTTAGGAGTCGGGTACACTCCGAACTGGTTCTTGTTCAGGCAGGTGTGGAGGTTCGATATGAACAGTGGGAACGGTCGCTCCGATGGGGACGTGATCACTAGGCGGCACATTCTTCAGACATTTGCAGCCTTCGGCGGATCGTCGCTGATGATGGGAGCTATGGGTTCTTGGGGGCTGATGGGTGCCTCGGTGGCCAGACGCCCGAGGCTCCAGGGGCGCCCGCTGGGCACTCGGGTCATCGTGTTAGGTGCGGGGATTTCTGGTCTGACTGTTGGCTACGAGCTAGGCGAACTTGGTTACGACTATCAGGTGCTTGAGGCGCGCGACTGGGTCGGGGGACTCTGCTGGACCATCACGAGGGGTGCATCGCACACCGAGATTGACGGTGAGAGTCAGGTCTGTCAGTTCGACGAGGGGCAGTATTTGAATGGTGGTGCATGGAGGCTACCGCATAACGATGTTGGTGTACTGGGTTACTGTGCTGAGCTGGGAGTTCCACTTGAAATCTTCGTGGACGCAACCGACGCCAATTACTTTTTCGAAGAGGACCAGGCCCTGGGTCCGCTGTCAGGAGTGACAGTACGGTTGCGCGAAGTGAAGGCTGATCTCTGGGGGGAGACCTCAGAGCTGCTCGCCAAGGCGATGGATCACGGAGAGATTGATGTGCCTCTCAGCGCAGAAGACAAAGAGCGCCTGGTCTCTTTTCTCGTGCGGGCGGGCTATTTGGACAGTGAGGACTATGTGTATCGTCCACCGACTTCACGTGGTTCAGAGGATCGGCATGATTTAGCGGTGTTGCTGCGAACCGGCTTTGGTGCGCGGGTACGTTCACTGTATGCCGGCACGGGAGGCCCGGCGCCAGTATTTCAGCCGGTCGGTGGGATGCAGCAGATTCCGTTTGCATTCCAACGAGCCATGGGAGAGCGGATCACACTGAGGGCAGAGGTGGAATCGGTTAGGCAGGGGCCAGATGGCGTTCGAGTGAGGTATCTCGATACTCGAACCAGAGAGCGGTTCGAGGAGATGGCCGATTATTGCGTCTGCTGTCTCCCGATGGCAATCTTACAGCGCCTTGATATCGACCTGTCCAGTGCGATGCAGGAGGCTGTGCGAGACACCGGACACAGCACGGCTGCCAAGATGGGACTGCAAATGCGACGACGTTTCTGGGAGGAGGACGACGGGATCTTTGGTGGGCACCTCTGGTCACGCAGTCTGCAGCTCGGCGAGTTTTCATATCCGTCCAATGGGTACTTTTCGCCGAAAGGGATGCTACTGGGTTTCTATGGCGACGGTAACTTGGCTGGATTGGCTGAGCAAACTGTTTCCGCTCGGATCGAACACGTACTCGCTCGGTCGAGTAGGGTGCATCCGCAAATGCGAGACGAATTTGAGAGCGCGTATGCGGTCTGGTGGGACAAAGTCCCCTACAGTCTCGGAGCCTACGGTCGTCGTCCGGCCGATAGTCTGTTGGAAGAGTTGAGCAAGCCTGACGGTCGAATCTATATCGCTTGCGCGGGAGCTAGTAGCAGGCCGGCATGGCTGGAGGGTGGCATCCAGGCCGCTTGGCGGACGCTCGAGCTGCTGCATGACCGGGCTATGCGTGCGTAGAGAATTGTCGATCAACACCAATTCTACGGTTGGAGCTGCTCGCGTAGGATGTGTTCCTGTATTTTCCCAACGGCAGTGCGTGGTGGCTCAGATCGGAACCTGCCAAATTGCGGCAGCGGGGATCACACGTGACGGTGCTTGGCGTGACTGTTCCTGAGCTGTCCCAATCAAGACCACGCTCCTCGTAGTTCAGCGCACTCCTCGCAGTTCTCCCCAATTTGCTATGTCGTGGAATGTCAGAAAGTAACGGAAAATGCGACAATAGGGAAGTGTAAGGGAAGGGACTTAAGGTCCGTCGTCTCCAGAATATCTCCATGACTAAACGTGAGCTACTCTCCGCCGTTCCCTTTGTTAGCGACCTCAGTGAAGATGCCCTCACCACGCTAGAGTCCCACATGCGTCTTCGCACATTCCGACGGGGGCAGCCAATCTTCATCCAAGGAGATCCTGGTGACTCTCTGTTCCTTGTCGCGAGCGGCCGCGTCAAGCTTTTTGTTGCGAATTCAGATGGCGAGCAGCTGACTATCCTATTCTGTGGCCCTGGGACCTGCTTCGGAGAAATGGCTGTGTTGGATGGAAAAGCTCGTTCTGCCAGTGCCGAAGCGCTAGAACTCACCGAGACTTGGGTTGTTACGCGGAACGCCTTTCTCGACCTGATGCGACGTGCCCCAGATATTTCTATCGCAGTGATAGTATTTCTCTGTTCCAAGCTACGAACAGATCTTGCACGCATGGAAGAGTTTGTCTTCCTCGATACTTACAACAAGGTCGGGGGCCAACTCGTGCGAATGGCCACCAAGGACGCCTCCGGCGACTATACCGTGCAGCTCACCCAGGAGGAACTCGCCCGATTGGTTGGAAATACTCGGGAGCAGGTCAATCGTGTGCTTGCCGACCTCTCTTCTATGGGTCACATCTCGATTGGCCGCGGTCACCTCCAAATTAATCGCCTAGAGGCCATGAAGCGGATATTTGGTAAAAGCGACGCCTAAACCATAACGCAGCAGTCGTGGAGCCCAGAGCCATGTTCTAGATTTGCTACACCCTTACGGCCGAACCATGTGTCGCTGGAGGGGTAAGTTCGCCGCAACGTACCCGCTAAGCCCCGTCCCCTAGCGAGTGGCAGGATCGCGACCTACAACGACATTGTCTCTTGAGTGTCAGAGCCAGGCACATCCGTTTTGGTCTGACGACTTACACTGACCGTAGTATCCGAGCGATTCCGGAATAATTGGATAAACTAATGTCTACCTACGAGGAATGTGTTGATTCCCTGGCGTATTGAAGCATATCTGTCCTCGGACACGTATCAACATCTTGTACGCATTGCCGAGACACTCAACCTTTCGGAGGGGACAGTTCTGATCACCGAAGGGGACCAAAATCGAACTTTGTTTATTTGGGAATCGGGATCTCTCAATGTGTCGCAAGAAACCAGTCATGGCGGACAACAGGTGGGCATCATCGAGCCTGGCGACGTGACCGGGGAAATTGCCTTTATCGACCAACACCCCAGATCTGCCACCGTCACGGTTGGCAGGGCTTCTCGATTGCTCAAATTGGACCATGCCAAGGTCATTCGTACTCTAAGTGGATAGCCTGGCGGCACTGGCAGACTTGGTTCAAGCTCGAAGCTGGCGATCAGCTCTGGGTCAACAATCACATTGTGGCCCATAATCGTACGGAATATGAGCATGACTCTCAACAACCACGGCACCTTGTACGCATGTGGATCTCCAGTCACAAGAGACAGCCTCCGTCAACGTGAACTACAGGCCAAGTAAGGACTGATCAAGGATTGCAACGGAACCCAGCAATAAAAGTACAAGCGATGAATAGACAGCGAGCTTTCACACTTGTCGAATCATTAGTCGTGATCCAAAATGGCGGAGGATCGATCATTCCCCAGGTGGCACCGCCGCCAAAAAATTCGTACAAGATGTCAGACAAGAACATTAACGCAGCCGGAGCCAAGCGTTGGCATACGGAGAACGCCTGATGACCCGTGTCTTCGGAATAATGGGCGGTTGCTGCCAGCAGTGGCCGTCGTCTTCCTAGCCGCCTATGGTGCTCACGCTTGAAATTGTCGATCCACCGGCCGATCTCCAGGAAGAGTCGCACCAGATATTCGATGAGGAGGGGGGCGCCATCGGTCGGCGGGCGGGCAATACCTGGAGGTTGCCGGATAGCTTGGTGTCGGGCCAGCACGCCACGATCAGCTTTCAGTACGGCGCTTTCTCGATCGTCGACACGAGCACGAACGGCGTGTTCGTTGACGGCGCCCGGGACCGATTGGAGTTCGGACGATCGCATCGGCTGAGATCAGGCGATGTGATCGGCATCGGTCCTTACGTGGTCCGTGTGTCGGTGACGCCGACGGCGGACGACGAAGACGCAACCATAATAGCGCCGCAAAGAGCGGTGCGGTCGGCCCGTCCATCGCAGCCAGAGACGACCGCGCATCACTCTATCCTTGTATCCGGGACCAGATTATCTCACGCATCGGATCGACGCGCGACATTGCCTCCCGAAGGCACCTTTGTAAAGACCCTAGTCATCACTGACCTGGTGGCCAGCACGCGCATGACGGAGGAACTCGGAGACAGCCGGGCGTCGGAGATCTTCAGCAGCCAGGACCGCTTGGCGCGTGACCTCCTGGCGCAGCACAATGGCATCGAGGTCGACAAAACCGACGGGTTCCTCCTCTTCTTCGACCGCCCAATCGAGGCAGTCAATTTCTCGCTCGCGTATCACCAGGCGCTCGACGAGTTGTCGAAGGAAGTCGGGTTCCAGGTGGCGACGCGGGTCGGTATCCATCTAGGTGAGGTCGTCGTCCGGAACAACACAGACGAGGACATCGCCCGCGGCGCCAACGAGGTCGAGGTGGAGGGCTTCGCCAAGCCGTTCACCTCGCGCCTGATGGCGCTGGCCGTTGGCAAGCAGACGCTGCTGTCGCACAGCGTCTTCGACGTTGCTCGGCGAGCCGCCGTTGGGCTGGAGTCAGAATACGGCGAACTGCGTTGGGTAGCGCATGGCAGCTACCTGCTGAAGGGCGTCGAAGACCCGGTCGACGTGTTTGAGGTCGGCGTCGAGGGTGTTGGGCCACTTACCGCGCCGCCAGGCAGCGAGAAAGCTATACGAGCGCCAGCGAAGGGCACGTTATAGACCTAGACTGGCGGATGCGGACGACTCTCGCAGCGGAACTCTTGGTGGGCCAGAACGCGGCCTTCCACGTCTCACAGTTCCACGAGCCAGTCACCTTGATGGAAATTGCGAACCCCAAGGATTCAGCACCAGTTCGGGCGGGCGGGGATAACGTCCAAGAGCAGCCAGAACGATCTGGGGGCAACTCTTTAGGCGTGAAAAACCAATGTGATGGCGGCTACCGACTTTTGTAACCCACGCTAAAAGTAGCGGTTCAACGGGGACGGCTTTTGCATCCCTGTACGCCGAGCAAAACCCGAACATTGGAACATTATTGGAACACACCGGCATTTGGGACGGACGGGCGCCGGCCACATCCGCCCGGTTTACCGATTGTGTTGGGAAAAAGTGGTGAGCCGCCCCGGAATCGAACCGGGAACCTTCAGATTAAGAGTCTGCTGCTCTGCCAGTTGAGCTAGCGGCCCACGTTAGGTTGTGGGTGCCCTTACCGCCGACGGGATGCGTCGGTTCAGCGGGCACCGAATGGCGCGCCCGACAGGATTCGAACCTGTGGCCTTCCGCTCCGGAGGCGGACGCTCTATCCAGCTGAGCTACGGGCGCAACGACATTGACTGTGTTCCTGGACAGTCGCCCGGACATCGTCGACGTGGTGTTCTCACGCAAAGGACACTCATGCGTCCCGAACGAGAAGATGGCGCGCCCGGAGGGACTTGAACCCCCGACCTACGGGTTCGAAGCCCGGCGCTCTATCCAGCTGAGCTACAGGCGCGCAACAGTCAAACCAAACCGTAAACTAGTGTAAGACTGTCAGTTAGTGGAACGCTTCGAACCCAACCGCTATTCCGTTGAAAACCACTGACAATCTGGAACTGACAAATAGATTCTGGAAACTTTCTTCAAGCCGGTGCCGATTCTATCACGCTGACAACTTCTAAGCCGGGATGAGGGGCCTCCCTGGTAAGGATGTGGTGTAGATTTCCGCCGTCGTCGGATCCGTGTGATCAGCAAAGGTTCTGGATGTCCGCCATGTCGGCCTCTGTGGCACGGAGCACGGTCGCCAACGAGCGATGTAACATCGACATCTTGTCAGGACTGGCCGTACTGGTCACGATTTTCTGGCAACCACTGCTAGGGAAAGCCCTATCTGATCGAACCTCGGCCGTTAGCGGACCGTAAGCACACGATCCAGCTGTGGTGCGGCCAACGACGCGGAAAAGGAAACAAGCCTGAGCGAAGCGAGACAGGAGAGAATCCTCTTACTGACTTCTGAGATCGAACGCTGCCATTTCTCTGGCATTCCTGACAAATAGCCGTCCGTCGGCGAGAGCGGGTACGTTCCACGTCTTTCCGTCGATGGCCGTCGTGCGCGCCACTTCGTCGTGCCCGTCCGGCGTCGCGTAGACGAGCACGAGCTCTCCGTCCTCGGTCAGCACAACTAGGTGGTCGCCTGCCAGTAGAAGCTGCCCATACCCATACCGGCCTCCCTTCCACTGGAGCTCGCCCGTGGAGGCGTCGATGCATGCCAAAATCGATTCATCCAGACCGTAAATATAACCGTTGTGGAGGACCGAGCTGCTGAATCGGTTCTTCATCCGGTTGTTCCGCCAGACCGTTTCAACCACGATCCCCCAATCCTGAGGAACTAGCTCGATCAACGTTGCCCCGTGGCCGTAAGACGCTGAGAGAAAGAGCTGATTGTCAGCGACAAGGATCGGCTGCGCGATGTTGGGGACCGTCGACGGACTCCACGGATGTTCCCATAGAAGACGGCCGTCGTCGGCTCCAAGGCCAGCCACACGGCTGGCCGTCACGATTAACACCTGGCTCTGGCCGGCCAATGTAACACTCATAGGCGAGGTGTATGACTGCACGTCATCAAGTGTGTGCCAGACAACCTCACTTGTCTCGAGGTCGTAGGCCACCACCGACCATCCGTCTGGGCCGCCGGGCTGTACGATCACTCGGTTGTCGATGACAAGCGGGGAGGAGGCCATGGCCCATTCGAGGTTTATGCCCTGACTGTCTTCCAGGATGTTTCGTTCCCAGATGATGTCACCGGTCGTGGCGGCAAGACTCCAGAGAAACCCGGTCGCACCAAGAGCGTAGACACGACCGTTGTGCCAAGTGGGTGTGGCTCGAGGTCCGGGGCCGCCCATCCTCTCCTGGAAGTTCGAATCCCAGGCATGATTCCATAGCTCTCGGCCCGTCTCGATATCGTACGCGGTGACCACCTCCTGGTCGCGACGCTGCTCGATCGTGAAGGCGCGTCCCTCAGCTACTGTGAACGATGCATAACCTCCACCGATCGGCTGACGCCAGAGAGGCGTCAGTCCGTTGGCGGGCCAGTCGGTTCGAATGCGGCCCTGTGTATATCGTCCGTCGCGCGCGGGTCCTCTGAAATCTGTCCAGTAAGGCGCTCCGGAGTCAGTTTGACCCGCCTTAATTCGCGCTGCCGGCAGTAAATGTGAGTAGTGCTGAGACCGGTTTTCTTCGAGGTCGGCGTAGTGCTCCTCGGGATCGTCGAACACCAAACGCGGCTGTCTGCTTCCTCTCAGTTCCACTTGCATTCCGAATACGGTCACGAGGACACCGACGGCGATGACTGCGAGCGACAGGGTGACAATGAGAACCAGGAAAATCGACCGAACGAGTGTGAAACGGGTCTTCGCAGGCGTCATAGGTAGTGGTCGTGTGGGCGTCTTGTTTAGGGTAAAGTACGTCAATTCACATTAGCACAAGCCTTGAGTGACAACCGGGCCGTGCGATCGGTTACCTTTAGCTTAAGTTGTCGACGGCCTTTTTTGACAGACACGCAAAGAACCGGTCCATCATCATCTTTGAGACGCTCGCGAGCAAACGCTGACCCACACGCGCGACGGTGCCATCGACCTGAGCCCGTCCTTCGACTGTGATGATCGTCCGTTCATCGTGGTCTCCATCTGACGCAAAAGAGACAGCCGCTTCACCCCTGACGAATCCGCCGCGACGTGGCTGCCAGATACAACAGAGGTGGGGGCTACCAAGATGGCGGCGGCGATGAGTGGGGATGGGGTGAGTGACGGGGATCGAACCCGCAACATCCGGAGCCACAGTCCGGTGCTCTACCATTGAGCTACACTCACCACGAAAAGCCACTCAGTCTACCATGTGCCTCCTGCGGCATTAGTCGAACGCGTCGGTCCGCCTGGATAAGATTAGGTCATGAAACACCATAAAACACGGGTGCCGATGCGTTGACCGCCGGCCAAAGTTGACGCCACTGCAGTACAGGCAGCGCTCGTCATGGTTGATGCGCTTCGTCTGTCGACCGATGCTGATGGCGCCGACGGAATCCTCAGGGGCGTGATCAACGGCCTGGCATCACTAGTCCATTACGACGCGGCCGGCGTCTACGTTGTCGACGGCGGCAAGAGGCGTCTTCGCCACATATATGGTGCGTGGCTGTGACCTACCGGTTCCGAAACTAAGGGCGCCATTCGCGGGGAAGAGGATCGTTGGCGACGTGCTCGCCAGCGGCCGACCCGCGGTTATTATTTCTGAGACCTCAGACGGGGCATCGGTCGGCCGACTGTGCGCAAAGTCCTGCCTGGCTATTCCCATCGTCGGATCGGTCTCGAAGACGCTGGGTGTAATCGATGTCTGGTCGGGCTAATGATCAGGTAGTGAACAGTGGCACGGACTCTGACCGGCAGCGTCCAGGCTTTACTCCCCTGCCCATCGGTGGGGAACACGCACGTAGTGTGACGCGAGTAGATCCCGACCGAAGTCCCCGTCGAAATCACGCCAAACGGTGTGTACATGGTTGGCGTTATTTTGCACGTTGTCGTACTCGATCAAGAACGTCGCGCCCTGGATACGGTAGTAATGGCCATCCCCTAACTCAACCCCGCCCATCCAGGCGAATCGGATCGTGTCGACACCAGCGGTGTGAATCTTCTCCAGGCGCTCGGCGGCCACCGGAGCGAGCTGGACCTGGGCGTATCTTTCGATAAGCGACCAGAGTAATCCTTGCTGTTCCGTGCTCAGCTGCGCAAACGCGACGCCGCGGTTCACCTGCATCGAGGCCGTCCGATCGTTACTCGTCAAGATGTCGCGAGGCGCTTCATCGCTGATGACCGCCGTGGACCTCAGGCTGGGTGAGAGGGACAACAGCAGGGCTCTGGCCTGGTCCTCTTCGGCCGCAAGGATCCGTGTTTCCACTGAGTGGTCGTCCTGAAACCGTGCAGGGTTCGTCCCGAAGAACTGCGGGCTGCTCGCCACCGCACGACCGTTGATGATTGTCCAGTTCTGCGAGACGTGGTGGCCCTCGTATCGCCATCCCCACTTACCCTGAGACGATGGCTCGCCGAAGATCATGAAGAAGTAGAGATCACGATCCCGGTCCGCTCGACCTTCGCGTTCGAACAGGATCAGCTCGAGCTCCCGGATCATTTGGGATTTGTCGTAGGCATCCTCGCTGAGGCTGGCCCGCAGCAAACCAAGTGCTGCATCTTGCTGCACCTCCGTCATCAGCTTGAAAGGAAGGCCCTTTCGCTCGCGGGGGATGAAGTGCCAGTCGAATCGGTCTTCGCTGTAAAACGGGAACAGCACCGTATCGCGCTTTTCCGGGCTGAGCGTGTCCAGAAAGACGTGGGCGGCGGTCGACATAGCCGAGGCGGGAGTCGACTGTGGTGTAGCTGCGATGCCGACGGTCAGCACCGCCGCCACGACAAGAACGATTGGCGCGACGCCTAATCTCATATCGCTGCTCCCCGGGGGTTCACACGCCACCGGCACGTAATGTTGGTGATGGTGCACCGAGCCTACCGTCGAGCCTGGCACAGGTCAAGACGACGCTCAAGTGGTCTGCACTGTGAACCCGACACCACATTTAAGATCGGGACTGCCAAATCTCACGACCTTGAGCTAGCTGGAGAACTCGTTCTCATACCGTACTCCGAAGACCACGTTGAGGCCACCCGCCCGCCCGTCATGTTGTCAAACCGTCGCCGGTTTCACCCTCGACATTAGGACAGATGACGAATCGGTCGGAGTCGAGGGTAAGTTCGATATGGCTACCGACATCAAACTGGTCAGAACTCGCGGTTTCACCACCCTGAAAGCCGACACCTTGAATGGTAACCAGCGAGGCCCACAGGGTGAGGGTCATCCTGAGGACGACAAGCCGGCATCTCTTGACCACATCCAGCGCTCCGAGCTGACCGTGGCCGTATAATGGTGTCCATGCGGATACAGAGGCTGGTCGTGGCGGTGAGTGCGGCGCTTGTATGTGCGCTTCCGACGGGGGCGTCGCAGTCGGCGCTGACGGAGGATGAGTATGGGGCGGCGATGACCGAGATCAACTTCCTGGTGGGTGACGCCGAGCTGCACATTGATGCGCGATACTGGCCTGAACTGTCTGAGGATATTGGGAAACTGAGGACCCAGTTCGAGCAGGTGGAGGCGTTCTGGACCGCCCGGGGGAGCGAGGCGGCGGCGGGATACGCACGCCAGGTACGTGAAGGTCTCTCGCCGATCCGAATGGCCGCTGGAGAGCGGGACGCGGAGGCCGCCTCGACAGCACTCCAAGCGCTGAAAGGGACATGCCAGTCATGTCACGATGCCTTCAGGGAGCCAAGCCCAGACGGTTATCGGATCAAGCCCTGATGTGTGAGGGTTGCCAGTGACTCAGTCCATATAGGCTACTAGTTCGTCGGCCAGAGCACGCCCTGGCTGTTTGTGCCTTCTGCTCCTGCGGGAATAGGACCCATTCCTGTATAGACGAATTTTTGAATCCGTGACCCTTCGTAGGTTTCGGTGGTGTAGATGTTCCCGTGGCTGTCGACGGCGATGCTGTGCACCGCGAAGAACATGCCAGGCTGACGCCCGCCGTCACCGAACGCGGTCAGGACCTCCATCGACTCGCGGTCGATGATGTAGACCTTCATGTTCTGCCCGTCAGCGAGATACAAGAACTGTTGCTCGGGATCGGGCGAGAAGTCGATGTCCCAGGTCGAACCCTGTGCCAGCGTGTTCGGGGCGATGATGACTTCCTCTACGAACGTGCCGTCCTTTTGAAAGACCTGAATGCGGTCGGCGGCGCGGTCACAGACATAGACCAAGCCGTCGTTCGAAATCTCTGAACAGTGCACCGGTCCACGGAACTGTTGTGATGGCTCGCTCCCTGGCTGATACGGCCCGCCGAAATCATAGTCGTCATCCGGCACGTTTCCGTAAGCGCCCCAGTGCCGCTTGAGCTCTCCGGAGTCGACGTCGACTACGGCTACCCGTTTGTTGAAGTAGCCGTCTGCGAAGTACGCCTCGTTGGCTTCGGGGTCGATCCCTATTTTTGCGACGCGACCGTAGCTGTCCATCGAATTGCTATCGCGAGTCAAGATTGGCTGACCGTCCTCTTCGCCTGTCTGCCTGGCGCCGGGGATACCGATCTGCATCAGGAAGGTTCCATCCCTGGTGAACTTGAGCACGTGCGAGTCTAATGCGCCGTTGCCGCCGATCCAGACGTTGTCCATGTGGTCGATGGTGATCCCGTGGTTGGACTCCGGCCACGAGTAGTCGCCGGTCTCGGTTCCAGGTCCGCCCCAGCTGTAGACCAGATTCCCTTCCTGGTCGAACGCGAGGACGGGTGGTCCTGGCTGGCAGCACTCGGCGACGGGTGGATCTTGTACGAGACCGATCTCCGTACGGGCGACAAATTGATCCGGCGTATTCCGATGCACGAGCCAGATCGTGTCAGTCGAGTCGACGTCAACACCGATCGTGGGGCCCATCAACCAGTGGTCAGGGAGGTTCTTCGGCCACAACGGGTCGACTTCGAACATCGGGACCATCGGTCCGTCGCCCATCGCCGCGCTGTCCTCTACGGCATCTTCGACCGCACTTTGTCCGACGCCGCAGGCGATGATCAGCGCAAGCAGCGATGAACCGATGAGAAGGTTTCGTTTCCGATTCATCCCGGTCCTCCCTTGTCCATCCTAGTCTGTGACGTCACAAGCACAAGGCACACCACTTATGTATGGATGGAATGGCTGCGCCTTGGGCCCTCAAGCCCTGTTCAGTATACTTGCAATTAATTTAGATGGCTCGAAGTTTTCAGCCGAATCTTGTGCGCTATGTGGATCGGGCTGTCTCGACACTCGGACAGTCCGATCCACATCGCGGGTCATGCGGTTACGAGGATCCACAGAAGCGGTCGACGGGGAGAGGGCGACCCGGTCAGTGGGTAATTCTTGGCCTCCTGGTCCTGGGGTTGGTCCTGACCGTGCCCTCGGGCACGCGCGCGCATGACATTCCGGCCGACGTCCTTGTCCAGGTCATAGTCAAACCTACCGGTCAGACGCTACGACTCCTGGTCCGTGTACCGCTCTTTGCGATGCAGGACGTCCGGTTTCCGCAAATCGGTCCGGGCTACCTGAACATCGCTGAAGCTGATTCTGCACTGGCGGATGCGGCCCACCTATGGATCGCCAACGAGTTTGAGCTCTATGAGGATGATGTTCCACTCACTGGACAGCAACTTGTCGCAGTCCGCGCTTCAATTCCATCGGATCAGGCGTTCGCGACCTACGATCGGGCACTCGCCCATGTCACTGGTCCACCGCTTGCTGACGACACCGAGATCTTCTGGCAGCAGGCGATGTTAGACGCCATGTTCGAGTACCCGATCCGGTCTGACCAATCCAATTTTTCCATCGACCCGACGCTAGCGCGTCTGGGTTTGCGCACAGTGACGGTCCTGCGGTTCGTGCTTCCGGGTGACACGGTTCGAGCGTTCGAGTATCGAGGAAACCCTGGACTCGTCCGGCTTGATCCGCGCTGGCACCAGGCCGCGATGCGCTTCGTTAACCTCGGCTTTGAGCACATCTTGGACGGGGTCGACCACCTCTTGTTCCTCGCGTGTCTGGTAATTCCATTTCGGCGTTTTAGGCCCCTCGTCGCCATCGTGACGTCGTTCACTGTTGCCCATTCCGTCACGCTGATCGCGTCGGCCTTCAACTTCGCGCCGGACGCCCTGTGGTTTCCACCGCTCGTCGAGACGATGATCGCGGTGTCAATCGTCTATATGGCGCTCGAGAACATTCTCGGGGTCAGGCTGAAACGGCGATGGTTGATTACGTTTGGGTTCGGTCTGGTGCACGGCTTCGGATTCTCGTTTGCCCTTCGTGAAACGCTCCAGTTCGCGGGGGATCATCTTCTGACGTCTCTCCTTGCCTTTAACGTCGGTGTCGAGCTGGGACAGCTGCTAGTGATCGCGTTGTTGGTACCGATGCTGTCGGTGCTCTTTCGGTTTGCCGTGGCGGAGCGGGCCGGGACCATACTGGTGTCGGCGCTTGTCGCCCACACGGCTTGGCACTGGATGAGCGAGCGTGGCAGCCAGCTGATGCAGTTCCAATTCCAACCCCGTGTGCCCGTGTTCGACCTGGCGCTGTTGGCCAGTGTGATGCGCTGGGGGATGCTCGTGCTGATCATCATCCTGCTCGTTTGGCTCATGTCGCTGGTGTTTCCCCAGATGGAACAGGATGGGGACGTGGCGGCTCGCGTAAAGCCTGACGCCTGACCCACAGACAATCATAGAAACGGTCGCCTCGTGGGCGAACTACGCTTGGGCCTGACGACGAGTCCATCGGCATGCCATCATCGGAGGCCCCATATCTCACCTCGATTCTCTAGCTGCCGCTCTGCCGAGATACCGCTGTGACCAGTCGGACATCCGCGACAAGATGGCTCGGCCCTGCCGAGGCGATCGCGCGATCGAGCGGCTGCTTCGGCTCTTCGATTCGTCTGTGCCGATGTCCATCGAATGCCGTATTGATACGGTGTGATTGACTACGTTATCTGCGCGCTTCTCATTTCACCGTTTGACCGATGACTAGCTGATTTTCGCACTTCAATCGTTCGACCGTCTGACTGCCCGCAGGGTCGTGGTGAACGCCCTCATCTGACGCTGGCGTCATTTCCTCTGGAGCTGGCCCTTGGCAAGTTCCTTCAATAGCGCTCTGCGGAACGATGCGCCGCTGTTGTTGGTTGCGCGGGGGACTCGGAGGACGAGCGTCGGCCAGTTGTCAGGTGCGTTGTGCCGGGAGGTTATCATCCGCCGGGATGAACATGAGCGCCAGGCCGTTGTTGCAATACCGCTGTCCCGTTGGGGCCGGACCATCACGGAAGACATGGCCTTGATGGCCTCCGCACCGGACGCAGTGATACTCGACACGCGGCAAAATTAATTTGAAGTCTCTTTTGGTTTCGACCCGACCCTGGATCGCCGAAAAGAAACTGGGCCAGCCTGTGCCACTGTCGAATCTTGCTGTCGACTCGAACAGAGGGAGGTGGCACGCGGCGCAAATGTATGTGCCGACCCTTTTTTCATCGTTCAACGGGCTGGTTCGTGGTGGTTCGGTCGCCTCCTTGAAGAGCACTCGGTAGGCGTCGTCAGGTAGCAGTGCCTGCCATTCTTCTAGAGACTTTTCGAGCGGGCTAATTGTCTCGTTCACGATTTAATCGTCCCGGAACGGGACGCGTTAAACCACCGCACCCCGGTCCAGACTGTCAAGATCAATGTAACTGTAGTAATCGGATAATACACTACCGCGTGGGCGAGCCAGAGGCTCTGGTGTTAAGTCAAAGCACGAACCAGAAGCTCTCGGTAAGGATGAGCGTTCTCAGTTATTTTCCGGTGCCCGTGTCCTAATTTCGGCGCGGGACGTCGAACCTTATTCTGCGGTTCCGGGCGGCAGTATGAGGACCTGGCCAGGGCGGATCAGGGAAGATTTGAGACCGTTGAGTCCTTGGATGTTCGGGGGTGTCGTGCCATGCCGTCTTGCGATCTTCCAAAGCGTATCCCGCCGGCGTACGATGTAACTTTGGCTGGTGGGCGAGGAGGATCGGGTCTTGAGTAACTTGACGTAGTCAGCATAGTCCCGTGCGAAGACGGCCACGTGGTAGTGTGGCGGGGCTCGTTCCCGGGTCGCTTCGATAACCAACTGCGCCTCCAGATACAGCAGCACGCTTTCCAGCCATCCCCGGCAGGTCGGGTTATTGGGCCGTCGCACGTCGAAGGCCATACCGGTGGGATGAACCGACCGAGGTGATGCATTACGCGGCTGGTTCGCGAGTGGACGCGTCAGGCTCGTGATGACTAGTTGCTCGCCGCAGGCTCGGCGATACTGTTCCGACAGACGTTCGATGAACAGCTTAACTTCCGGTCGCGCATACGGAAAGGACACGTCCTTAAGCCGGTAGTTTCGACTGCCGCCGACTGGGACGAGTAGTCCCGCCCGGACGAATCTGCGCAGTTGTGATGATTCACGCAGGAAGGTGAAGTCGTGACGTTCAGCCTGATTGTTCTGTTCGTCCAGCGAAGCTGCGCTTCCCCTGAGACTCACGTTGTCCGCTGCAGTCGCACCGACCGTGACCGCACCGACGAAAAGGACAAAGAGAACCGTGCCGACTAAAACAGTCAACGATGAGAACTGCGACCAACCGGCGGGTCGACACTGAATCGAGTGTGTATCCATGTTGCGTGGTGGTTTTGTTGTCAACTCGTAGGTGTATCGGATCGGCGTTGTCGTTTCATGAGGCGATCGCACATTTTCTGGTGTTGCGTGCATGTTCTTGGGTGGTT
>Ga0310121_10000046_pt1 | contig 109462 bp, 97 predicted proteins | sample CB27_Tmax_986_MG_FD_203504 | JGI IMG/M metagenome (GOLD analysis project Ga0310121, IMG submission 203504) | Marine microbial communities from Western Arctic Ocean, Canada - CB27_Tmax_986 | ecosystem: Environmental > Aquatic > Marine > Oceanic | place: Canada: Western Arctic Ocean | collected... | reverse complement strand
CCGGACAGATCCCGACGCAACATGGCGCCCCTGTCAGCGTCCTCCACGCCCTGGTGGCAGCCCTGCAATCCATCCAGTCTCGAGCATGCGCTGCCGTCGTTCCGGACCGATATCTCAGCTGATGGTGTGAGACGGGACGAGGATCGAGGTGGCGAGGTGGCTCATGGACTGCGCCGCTTGCACGCCACCAAGGTCCGGTCCCGGGTTCGACAAGAGCGGCGGCGGCAGGTCGTGTTCAGCGATGACCCGGTGGCAGGAGACGCAGTGGAGGTCGCTGAACGCCCGCCGGCCGGCCTCGGCGGCTCCCCGAGGGACCGGGGCCGCCCAGCGATAATGTAATCGCCCTGAGCCAGGGCGCTCGTCGAGAGCAGACAGACCGCGAACGTGAGCAGGACGACCACCCGGATTCTCATAGGCCACTCCCGCACACTGGTTACGCACGGATCGATCCACCAGCCGGGTCAAACGGCGGAGAAGCTTCGACTGGATTCCCACCGCGATGGGTGACCGAACGGAGCCGGAGCACAAAATGTTCCCCGCCGATCCGGTGTGACCACCGTGGACGACGTGAGATACCGTCAGTCGTCCAGGAACCCGGCCACCAGCCGAATGCCGTCCAAGACCCGACCCCGCACGTAGTTGAGCGCGCCGGTCACCGTCATTTCCTCCTGGCGTAGCGCTTCGGTGGTGTCCCGAGCCTGGGTGGCGAGCTCCCGCGAGGTCCCGGACAGGCGGTCCGGGATCCCTCCGCTCGCGATCAGGAACCCGACGATGCCCGAAAGAGCGACGATTCCGGCGTACTTGATAAGTCGTACGATGCGCATGATCCCTCCCGACACCGTGTCGCGATCCCGTATCGGCTCTTGCGCGATTCGAGTATAGCGGTCTCGCCGCGTTCCCGGCTGGATGGCCGGTGAGTCGGTACAAGGTGTGCATGCGCTAGGCAGGGAGATAAAAGGAGACACGTGTGACCCTCGTAGCGACCTTCGAGGTTCACCACACCCGTTTCATCGATTGCAACGGTCGGCCGACGCAGGCGTTGCCGACGTTTGCAACGGACCGAGACAGCATGGTGGCACTGTACCGGTCGGTCGAATAAATGCGTCGTGATCAGTCCGGTCTTCGTGATAAGCATTACGCAACACTTGAGGAGCGACTCATGTCATCACTGACCCGCCCGTTTCTGATCCCCGTGCTCGCCGTCGTGGGCGCCGTCCACGCGCTGGTGGCGCCGGCGTCCGCCCAACCGCTGGACCACGCGACGCTGGCCGCGATACGGGACGAAGGGCTACGCCGCCCGCAGGTGATGGACCACATCAGTTGGTTGAGCGACATCTACGGACCGCGCGTAACCGGCACCCCAGCCATCGAACAGGCCGGGCACTGGACGATGGAAAAGCTGCGCGAGTGGGGCCTCTCGGCCGTGCACGAGGAGTGGATCGCGTCGATGCGCGATCTGGGCGTGACCACGATGGGACCTCGGAGCGTCTCCGGCACCGACCACGTGTCGTTCGATGCGATCGGATTGCCTGGGTTCCAGTTCATCCAGGACCGGCTGGAGTACAACTCGCGCACCCATCATTCGAACATAGACGTGGTGGACCGCGTGCAACGCGACGACGTCGTGCAGATGGCGGTGGTCGCGGAAATCTTTGCCTACAACACCGCGATGCGCGACGAAGTGCTGCCACGTAAGCCGCGCGCGCGAATCGACCGGTAGCGCCGCCGTTTCCTCAGTCCCAGGGGTTGCGTGCGCGTTGAGGGGGGAGCGACAGCCGTGAGCAATCAAGGTCCGACGCCTGAAACCCGAAGCCGCGCGGCGGCGAGCACACGACCAACCGCTGATCGTGGCGTGTCCCGCCGCGATTTCCTACGCTCGTCGGCGGTCGGCGGCGCCCTGGCGATAGCTGGACCCGTCGGCTGCGGATCGTCACCGTCGACGGAGCCAGTGGCCCCACCCGACGAGAACACGGCCGACGCGTTCGCCCTCGAGGAGACCACCATCGCGGCGTTGCAGAACCGGATGACGACCGGCGAGCGGACCGCCCGGTCGATCACCGAGGCCTACTTGACGCGCATCGAGCAACTCGACCGGCAGGGGCCCGCGCTACGCGCCGTACTCGAGATCAACCCGGACGCCATCGCCATCGCCGACGCGCTCGACCGCCAGCGTCGAACGCAAGAACCGCGCGGCCCGCTACACGGCGTCCCGATCTTGCTCAAAGACAACTTCGACACCGCCGACCGGATGACCACGACCGCCGGTTCGCTGGCGCTGAGCGGCTGGGTACCGCCAGAGGACTCCGGTGTCGCCGCCCGGCTCCGTGAGGCGGGGGCGGTGCTGCTCGGCAAGGCGAATCTAAGCGAGTGGGCGAACTTCCGCTCGACCCGCTCGTCGAGCGGCTGGAGCGGCCGCGGCGGGCAGTGCCGGAATCCCTATGTGCTCGACCGGAACCCGTGCGGGTCGAGCTCGGGCTCCGGGGTCGCCGTGTCGGCCAATCTGGTGGCGGTCGCGGTCGGGTCCGAGACCGACGGCTCGATCGTTTGTCCGTCGTCTGCCAACGGCGTCGTGGGCATCAAGCCGACTGTGGGACTGGTCAGCCGGGCCGGGCTGATCCCGATCTCACACACCCAGGACACGGCCGGTCCAATGGCGCGCACCGTGCGCGACGCGGCGATCGTCCTGGGGGCGATCGCCGGCGCCGACCCCCGGGACCCGGCGACGGCCGATAGTGAGACCCGCGGGCTCGCCGACTACACGCCCTTCCTCGAAACGGACGGGCTTCGCGATATGCGGATCGGGTTGGCACGCCGCTTTCTCGGGTTCCATGAGGCGGTGGACCAAGTCGTCGAGCAGGCGGTCGAGGCGCTGCGCTCGGCCGGGGCCATCGTCGTCGACCCGGTCGACCTGCGTCCCAGGCAGCATCCCGCCGGACCGGGTGGAATAACAAACATGGGTGCCGCCGAGATCGAGGTGTTACTGCACGAGTTCAAGGCGAACCTGAACGGGTATCTGGCGCGCCGCGGGCCGGACGCCGAGGTGCGCTCTCTAGCGGACCTCATCGCATTCAACGAGCGCCATGCCGCAGACGAAATGGCATTTTTCGGGCAGGAACGGCTGCTCGCGGCAGAGGCGAAGGGACCACTGTCGGACTCGACCTATCTGGCGGCGCTCGCCGCCGCCCGTCGTCTCTCGCGAGCTGAGGGAATCGACCAGACAATGGACGAGCACCAGCTCGACGCCATCATCGGACCGACCGGTGGACCCGCGTGGGTGACTGACCTGGTCAACGGGGACCATTTCGGCGGCAGCAGCTCCGTGTACGCCGCGGTGGCCGGGTATCCGCACATCACGGTACCGGCTGGTGACGTGCACGGGCTTCCGGTCGGGCTCTCGTTTTTCGGACGCGCCTGGAGCGAGCCAACGCTCATCCGGATCGCCTACGCCTTCGAGCAGGCAACTCAGGCGCGCCGTGTCCCGCGCTTCCTGACCGCGGTCTCCTGACTCCTGTCGAAAGCCCGCTCGCTATCTACGCCGCGGTGGCGGCACGCGGGTCCCCATGCGTCCGGCAACTCCATCGCCATCGCCGGACGAGACCAAGCGGCTCGAGGTGGGCCGCTGGAACGGGCGGCGGGAGGATCCGGCAAACTCGATGACCTCGTAAGCGGCGGCCAGGCCGTCGACCCCCTTGAGCCGCTCCGCGAGCGCCAACCCAATATACGGGTGCAAGTCGCCGGCGCTGCCGACAGGAATCAACAGGGCGCTCATCGTCGGCTGGCCGGCAGCTCCACCACCTCTGGATCGGCTGACCACCGTGCCAAAATCCTGGCGACGGGCGTTACAATGGCACCCTGACGGGAGACGGCGGGACAGTGATCGCCTGCTGCTCGCTCCCCCACATTAACCAATGAGCACGGTCAACCGCCTACTGTTCGTGTGCGCCGGCAACATCTGTCGGAGCCCGATGGCCGAGGCCCTGTTCAAGGACCTCGCGAAGTCGCACCCGCTGCTCGAGACGCTCACGGTCGGCTCGGCCGGCACGATCGCCGCAAACGGGAATCTCCCCAGTGCCAGCTCGGTCGACGTGATGCGTGAGAAGTTCGGGCTGGAGATCGCGACACACCGTGCCAGACCGCTGAGCCGGCGTCTCACGTCCGACTTGGTGCTGACCATGGACCGGGAGACCGAGTGTAAGGCGAAGGCCCTGAAGCTGCGCGCGCAGGTGGAAATGCTGGGCGACTATGTGGGTACGGGCGAGCAGGTGGAGGATCCGTATGGCCGCTCGCCAGACCAGTATCGTGAAGTGGCGCTTCAGCTCAAGCGGTTGATCGACCTCGTGGCGGCCAAGCTTGCACCCGAGGCGGCGCCGCCCCAGGAGCACTGATCGGCCGCCGTCTCAGCTAACGCGCGCGGACAGCGCCACCGACGTGGTCTACGATGGGTGGGGCCAACCAGACGGCAGATCGCCAGCATCCGCCCGCAGATGTAGGGTCGCTCGGCTCGCTCGCGCGTAGTTCCGGTCATCAGGACGTATGTTCTCGGCTCGAGTCCCCACTCCTCGGTCCAATCGCATCGCGCGGGCGCTCGCGCGTCTGCGAGCCGCAGGGCAGTCCCTCGACGATCTGACGATCTCCAACCCGACCCGCGTCGGGTTGTCTTACCCCGAAGACCTGCTCGACCTGCTGGCTCAGCCGGCGGCGCTCCACTATACTCCGGCACCGTTCGGGGTACGAGCCGGCCGCGAGGCGATCGCCGCCCATCTATCGGGTCGGGGCGTGCCGGTGGCGCCCGACCGGATCGTCTTGACGGCAAGCACAAGCGAGGCCTACTCGCTGCTGTTCAAGCTGTTGTGCGACCCGGCCGATCTGGTCCTGGTCCCTCAGCCCAGTTACCCGCTGCTGGAGCATCTCACGCGGCTGGACGGGGTCGTGGCCAACCCCTACGCGCTCGAGTACCATGGTCGCTGGGAACTGAGCCTCGACAGTCTTCAGCGCGCCGTAGAGCCGCGGGCACGGGCCGTTGTGCTCGTCAACCCCAACAACCCCACGGGGTCCTTCACACGCGCAGATGAGCAGGATGCCGTACTGCGGACCGCTGCAACGCATGAGCTGGCGATCATCAGCGACGAGGTGTTTGACGTCTACCCGCTAGCCGACCGACCGACCGGCCGGTCCGGCGCCCTGGTCGGGCAGACCGAGGCGCTGGCGTTCACTCTCGGCGGACTCTCCAAATTAGCGGCCCTGCCGCAGGTGAAGCTGGGCTGGATTCTCGTGAGCGGGCCGGATACGCTGGTTCGCCGAGCGCTGGATCGACTCGAGCTTATCTGCGACAGCTATCTCTCGGTGGCTACTCCGGTACAACTCGCCGTCGGGATGCTGCTCGAACGGACGGCGCCGCTGACCGACGAGATCCGCCGCCGGGTGCGGGCAAACTACGCGACCCTGCACCGTCTGGTTAGCCGATTTCCTGCGTGCCAGGTCCTCCAAGCCGAAGCCGGGTGGTACGCTGTCGTGCAGGTACCGGCGACCCGTTCGGAGGAGGCATTGGTCATCGACCTGATCGAGGAGGACCGGGTCCTGGTGTATCCGGGCTACTTCTTCGATTTTCCCCGTGAGGCGTTCTTGGTCGTCAGTTTGTTACCAGAGTCCGATGGTTTCGCCGGCGCGGTGACCCGGGTGCTGACACGGGCCTCCGAATGACCGGGAGCACGGTCCCCATTGTCAAGGACCTCGTCATGCTCGGCGGGGGCCACACCCATGTGTCGGTGCTCAAGCGGTTCGGGATGCGCCCGCTCCCCGGCGTCCGGCTGACGCTGATCACCCGCGAGGTCCACACCCCGTACTCAGGCATGCTACCGGGGCTGGTGGCTGGACACTACGACTTCGACGATGCCCATGTCGACCTCGCGCCGTTGTGCCGCTTCGCCGGCGCTCGGCTCTTTCATCAGCCGGTGGCCGGGCTTGACCTGGATCGCCGGCAGGTACTCTGCGACCGCCGGCCGCCGGTACCCTACGACCTGCTGTCAATTAACATCGGGTCCACGCCGTCGCTGCGTGCCGTGCTGGGCGCCGCCGGAGCGGTGGTGCCGGTCAAACCGATCGGTAGGTTTGTCGAACGCTGGGACCAGTTGCGCACCAGGGTGAAGGCGGCCACGAAGCCGGTACGGATCGGGGTAGTCGGCGCGGGCGCTGGCGGGGTCGAGTTGACGCTGGCAATGCAGTTTGCGCTGCATCGGATGCTCGAGACGCTCGGCCGGCCGGCCGGGAGCGCGGAGTTCCATCTCTTCGACGCAGGAGAGACGATTCTACCGACGCACAACCGCGGTATGCGGCGGCGTCTCGAACGGGTACTGCGGGAGCGCGGCGTCCGTTTACACCTGGGCCAGGCGGTCGTGTCCGTGTTGGATGGACAGATCACATGCGCCGACGGGTCGACGGTGGCACTCGAAGAGATCCTCTGGGTAACGCAGGCCGGTGCCGCACCCTGGTTGGAGGAGGCGGGGCTCGCCGTCGACGACCGAGGCTTCGTGCGCGTGGACGACACGCTCCAGTCCACCTCGCACCCGGGGGTGTTTGCCGCCGGGGACGTGGCTGCGGTCGTCAACCATCCGCGCGAGAAAGCGGGGGTGTTCGCGGTGCGGCAGGGTCCGCCGCTGGCCAACAATCTGCGGCGCGTGCTGCTCGGTCTGCCGCCGCGGCCGTTTCGTCCCCAGCGCCGGTTCCTGACGCTGGTATCGACGGGTGATTGTCATGCCGTCGGCTCGCGTGGACCGTGGTCGTTCGAAGGGCCCGCCGTCTGGCACTGGAAGGACTGGATTGATCGGCGGTTCATGGCGCGGTACCGCGAGCTGCCAACGATGGCTTCCGGCACGACGCCCGCGGTCGAAGCCGGACTCGCGTCTCCCGAGGTCTTGCGGGAGATCTCGACCGCCGCGATGCGGTGTGGCGGGTGCGGGTCAAAGGTAGGCGCCACGCCGCTCGACCGGGCACTCGCCCGACTGCAACCGGTGCAGCGCGACAACATCCTCATCGGGCTGGAGGCGCCGGATGACGCCGCGGTGGTGTCGGTCCCCCCCGACAAGGTTCTAGTGCAGACGGTGGACGCATTCCGCGCGATCGTGGACGACCCGTTCATATTCGGGCAGATCACCGCGAACCATTGTCTCGGTGACATCTTCGCTATGGGGGCGGAGGCGCAGACGGCGCTCGCGATCGCCACCGTTCCGTTCGGGCTCGACAGCAAGGTCGAGGACACGCTGGTACAGCTGCTCGCCGGTGCGGTCGGCGTGCTCGCCGACGCCGGCGCCGCGCTGGTCGGTGGACACACCAGCGAAGGCGCCGAGCTATCACTGGGCCTCTCGCTCACCGGGCTGGCCGACCCGGCTGCCATATTGCGGAAGAGTGGGCTGCGGCCCGGGGACCGGCTGGTCCTTACGAAAGGCATCGGCACCGGAACGTTGTTCGCCGCCGAGATGCAAATGCGCGCAAAGGGCCGATGGATCGCCGGCGCCATTGCGGCGATGCGGCAGTCGAGTCGCTCGGCCTCGGCGGTCCTACGGCGGCACGGCGCCACTGCGTGCACCGACGTCACCGGATTCGGGCTACTCGGGCACCTGGTCGAAATGACCAGGGCGTCGAGCGTAGACGCATGGCTCGACCTATCGTCGGTGCCGGTGCTCGACGGCGCACTGCAGACCAGCGGCGCCGGGCTCCTGAGCTCGTTGCACCCACACAACGTCCGCCTTAGCCGCGCGGTGGCGGACGTCGCCGAGGCGGCGTCAGACCCACGCTATCCGCTGCTGTATGACCCGCAGACTGCTGGCGGGCTACTGGCCGGTGTCCCGACAAATCGCGCCGCCGCGTGCGTGGACGCCTTGCACGCGCAAGGCTACGACCAGGCGGTGGTCATCGGCACAGTCAAGCCCCGGGGCACAGGCGACACGCCGATAAGCATAGAGCGCGGGTAGGAGGCAGGCGACCGGAACCCAGTCGACCTGTCTGGGTGCACGGTAGTGAAAGGAACCCCCATGATCGACGTCGGCAAGAAGCCTCCCGCGTTCACTCTGAAGGACCAGGATGGCACCCCGGTCCGCCTCCGTGACTTCGAGGGGCAGTGGGTGGTTCTCTACTTCTACCCACGAGACGACACGCCCGGCTGCACGATCGAAGCGTGTGACTTCAGCTCAGGGATTCGGGAATTCAGGGCGCTCGATGCCGTCGTCCTCGGATGTAGCCCGGATGGCGCCGCCAGCCACACCCGGTTCATCGCCAAGCACAAGTTACGAATCACGTTGCTATCGGACCCGGATCACACGGTGATGAGGAAGTACGGCGCCTTTGGGGACAAGATGCTGTACGGGAAGACGATGGTCGGTGTGATCCGATCGACAGTGCTGATCGCCACGGACGGGAAGGTGGCGCACCACTGGAAGCGGGCCCGCGCCAGGGGGCACGCCGAACAGGTCACCAGGAAGCTCGAAGCGCTTCGCGCGTAGCGGGCATCCCCTTCACGGTTCTTTTCAGTGTCGCATCCAGCCGCCAGGAAAGGCCACGGTGAGCGGAAGTCACGCGTTGTGAGTGTGTTACACTGCTGCGAGAATGGGCAGTCGGTGGTGGGTCGTCTCGCTGCTCTCCCTGGGCCTCGGCTGCGTCGGTTCCGGCTTCGGGGAGCCTCCGCCGCCCGCGCCGACGGCCGGTCCCGACATCTATCTCAAACCTGACACCCTGGTCATCGAGGACGAGGTCGCGCGTAACGCGTCATTGACGAGCCTACTCGTCTCGAACGATATGGCGTGGGACGTCGCCTACGCCTTCGTCGAGGCGACCCGGCCGGTGTTCGACCCGCGCCGGTTGCGCTCGGGTCATCCATACAAGCTCGTCTACGGGCCGGCCGGCCGGTTCCGGCGGTTCGAGTACCAGGTCGACGACAATCAGTTCCTGCAGGTCGTCAACGAACCGGGACCGATAACGGTGTTCGAGGCGGCCCTCGTAGACTACGAGAAGACGCTCGAGTTGGTCGCGATGCGTGGGGAGATCGACCGCGAACGTAATTCGCTGGTGGCCGCGATGGCCGGCGGCGGCGGTGACATCCATGTCGCGATCGCGACGGCCGAGGTGTTCAGTGGCGAGATCGACTTCAACAACGACCTGCGGCGCGGTGACAGCTTTGCGGTGCTCTACGAGCGGTATGTCCGCGACGACGTCCACGTGACCTCCGGTGATGTGCTGGCCGCCGCGTTCGACAACGACGGCCGGCAACTCTACGCGTTCAGATACGAGGTGCCGGGCGAGGCGCCGGCCTATTTCGACGCCGGCGGTCGCTCGATGAAGCGCCAGTTCCTGCGATCACCGTTCCGGTTCGAGCCCCGGGTCACCTCGCGGTTCTCATATCGCCGGCTCCACCCGGTGCTGGGCACCCACCGCGCCCATCTGGGGGTCGACTACGGTGCACCGACCGGCACCCCGGTGATCGCGGTCTCAAACGGCACGGTCGTATCGGTGGGCCCGAACGGCGGCTCCGGCAACATGGTGCGGTTACGCCATACCAATGGGTACGAAACTTACTACCTACACCTGTCGCGCTTCGCCAGGGGGGTACGACCCGGGGTGCGCGTCATGCAGGGGCGTGTCATCGGCTATGTCGGGTCGACCGGTCTGGCGACCGGCCCGCACCTGGACTATCGACTACGGAAGAACGGCACGTTCGTCAACCCGCTGGTCGAACACCGCAACCTGCCGCCCGGCGACCCGGTACCGTCAGAACAAATGGCCGCTTTCCACGCGGTCCGTGACCACGCGCTGAGCCAGCTGACCGGTCGGCAGCCACAGCGCGCCGACGAGCCGATCAACGCCAACACCCAATGAAGACGGCACCGGCGTGACGGATCCAGACCGTGTGGCCGGCGTGACCGACCCGGACATGTCGGCAGAGGGAGACGCCGTCGCGTGGGGTACGGCCGGTGCCTGGTCGCCTCAGGCAGACGCGGCTGTAGCCGGGCCGTGTGAGGCGCCTGTGCTCTGTGAGGCCCATTTCCACCGTGCGTCCCGTGTCACCCATCTGCCGACTGCGCCGTCCCTCGCCTAGGCATCGGGAGGGCATCGTCTCGCTGACTCTGACCTTCGAGGGGATTCCCACATGAGCGTCGTTCGCCCGTTTCGTGCGCTCCGCCCGGAACCGGGTGGTGCCGCGGACGTGGCCGCCGTGCCCTACGACGTCGTCACAACCGAGGAAGCGCGGGCACTCGCCGCCGATGCGCCTCTGAGCTTTCTCCGCGTGACACGATCGGAGATCGACCTAGCGCCGGACACTGATCCGTACGCCCCGGCCGTGTACGAGACCGCACGGGCGAACCTGGCGTCGTTGCGTCTGGCTGCCCCGCTGGTGGTCGAGGCGGAGCCGGCGCTCTATGTGTATCGTCTGCGCGACGGCGCCCACGTGCAAACCGGCCTGGCCGGCTGCTACTCGCTCGACGATTACGCGAGCGGCGCGATCAAGCGGCACGAGCGAACCCGGCCAGACAAGGAGGACGACCGCACGCGACACATGGTGACGGTGGGAGCGCAGACCGGCGTCGTCTTCCTCATCTATCGGCGGTCGGCGGTCATCGACGCGGTGGTCGAGAGGGTCTGCGAGCGCACGCCCCTGTTCGATTTCAAGGCGCCAGACGCGGTCCGTCACACCGTCTGGATAGTGCCCGAGGAGGAGACCACGCGCCTGGTCGACGGGTTCGCTGCCGTCCCGGCTCTCTATATCGCCGATGGCCACCACCGCGCGGCCAGCGCCGCCAGAGCCCGTCAGGCACTGGGTGGGGCCGTGTCCGCCAAGGGCGGCCAGACCGAGCGAGATTTCTTTCTGGCAGTAGCGTTTCCCGACCGCCAGACGCGGATCTTCCCGTACAACCGCACGCTGTCGGACCTAGCCGGCGCCACGCCAGAGCAGTTTCTCGAGTCGGTCGCGGCGCGGCTGCCGGTTGAGCCGACCTCTGAAACCACGCCGGAAAGAGGGGCAACGGCGATGTACGTCGACGGGCGGTGGTATCGGGTCGGGCTGGCGAAGGGCGATCCCGCTGTTGGAGCCGACGCGGTGGCCTCGCTGGATGTGGCGGTGCTTCAAGCGCGGCTGCTGGGACCGGCGCTGGATGTGGCGGACATTCGTACGGACCCGCGGGTGCGATTCGTGGGTGGGGGGCATGGCACCGCCGAGCTCGAGCGGCTGGTCGACTCGGGGCAGGCGGCGGTCGCCTTCTCGGTGGCAGCAGTCGGAGTCTCAGAGCTGCTGGCGATCGCCGACGCCGGAGCGATCATGCCGCCCAAGTCGACATGGTTCGAGCCCAAGCTTCGTGACGGGCTGTTGACGCATTTAATCTAATATCCAAGCGGACCGAAGGCAAGAACCCAGGATGGCTTCGCCGATTTCCCCCCACCCGTGAACCCCACGGCCACTCAGAATTGTCCGAGTATGACCTCCCCACCCACCCACCGCGTGTTCAACTTCGGCGCCGGACCGGCCGTGATGCCGGAACCGGTTCTGGAGGAGGCTCAGCACAACCTGCTGGCCTTGCCCGGGGCCGGGATGTCGGTGCTCGAAATCAGCCACCGATCGTCGTCGTTCGACAGTATTCTCGAGCGGGCCGAGGCCGACCTGCGGTCGCTGGCCGGCGTACCGGACAGCCATCACGTGCTCTTTCTGCAGGGCGGTGCCACCCAGCAGTTTGCCATGGTGCCGATGAACCTGCTCGGACCGGACGGAGTGGCCGACTACACGCTGACCGGCAGCTGGGCGAAGAAGGCGGCGAGCGAGGCGGCAAGGTTCGGACGGGTGAACATCTGCGCGACGACCGAGGATGAGGCGTTCACCCATGTGCCGGCGCCGGCCGGGCTGCGGCTCAGCCCGGCCAGCGCCTACGTTCACGTGACGTCCAACAACACGATCGTCGGGACTCAGTGGCCCACCATGCCGGACGTGGGTGACACACCACTGGTGGTCGACGCGTCCTCGGACTTGCTCTGCCGTCCGATCGACGTGCCCCAGCACGGGCTCATCTACGCCGGGGCACAAAAAAACCTCGGGCCAGCCGGTTTGACGCTCGTGATTATCCGCAAGGACCTCGCGGAACGTGGTCCCGACACGCTGCCCACGACGCTGCGGTACGCGGTCGCGACTAAGCACGGATCACGCTACAACACCCCCCCCGTTTTTGCGATCTATCTCTTCGGGCTCGTCATGCGCTGGCTGATCGACAACGGCGGACTGACCGCGATGGAGAGGCGAAACAGACGAAAGGCAGCGTGGCTCTACGAGGCGATCGACCGGACCGGATTCTACCGCGGCACCTCGCAGACCGGCAGCCGTTCGCTGATGAACGTGACGTTCCGGTTGCCCAGCGAGGCGCTCGAACGGCAGTTCGTGACCCGGTCCGCCGAGGCCGGACTCTCCGGTCTCAAGGGACACCGGTCGGTCGGGGGCCAGCGCGCCTCGATCTACAACGCCTTCCCCGAGGCGGGTGTCTTGGCGCTCGTCGAGTTCATGGCGGAGTTCGAGCGCGTGCACGGGTGAGGAGACCGACTTTGTGGTACCGTTAGCGGCTCTTGGTGGCCAACCGCATAAGCTCGGCCAGGCACCACAAGAGCATCGAGGCGCCCGCCCCGCCAGGCTCGGGGAGGGAGTATGACGGGCAATACTCAACCGACGAACAACGCCGCGGGGTGGGAGGCATCGGCAGTCGAATTGTGGCTGTATTCGCGCCGCGGGCCATCGGGACGTGCGTTCGGCTGGCCCAGGTGCGATCATCGGTTGCCCGGCCGGCGCCGGAGGGCCAAATGCTGACGTCGGTGGTCGTAACGTTGCTCCTCTCGTCGGCGGTCACGCAGGCCGCCGTCTTTGCCACCACGATCTATCTGCACCGCAGTGCCACACACCGCGCGCTCGTCCTGAACCCGGTCGTCGAGCTTGGGTTCCGATTCGTGATCTGGATCACCACCGGCATCACGCCCCGTCAGTGGGTCGCCGTGCACCGTAAGCACCACGTTTTCACCGACGAGGAGGGGGACCCACACAGCCCGCTGCTGCTGGGGTTCTGGTCGGTCCAGCTCGGAAACGCGTTTCACTACGTCAGGGAAGCCCGCAACCCGGAGGTGGTCGACAAGTACGCTCGCGATCTGGAGCCCGATGGCTGGGACCGCACGCTGTTCGACCGGGCGTGGCTTGGCCTACCGATCGGCATCGCCGGCTTGTGCGTCGTGCTGGGAGTCTGGTGGGGCCTGCTCGCGGCACTGGTCCACACGATCATGTACGTGTTCGTGCTGTCGCCGTCCATCAACGGCCTCTGCCACCATACCGGGTACAGAAACTTCAAGAACACCGCGACGAATATCCGGACGCTCGCGTTGCTCACCGGGGGCGAGGGGTTGCACAACAACCACCACGGCTTTCCGCGCAGCCCGAAGTTCAGTCTGCGACCGAGCGAGTTCGACCCGGCTTGGTCGGTAATCCAGCTGATGACGCGGCTCAAGCTCGCCAGCCACTACAAGACCATCGAGCAGGGTACGCCGTCTCTGTAGGCCTCGTGAGACAGGTACAAGGCTCGGTCGTCTGTCCCCAATGCGGCCGCCTAGTGGGCGTGAACGAGGAGAAGTGCCCGTTCTGCGGCGCCTGGCGACCGGGGCTATTCGGGTGGGCGACAGTGCTGCGCCGCACGCTCGGCGGAAGGCTCGACCTCTTCTCGCTGGTCGCAGGTGCCTGCGGCACTCTTTACGTTCTCGCGCTGTTGTTGCAGCCGGAGGCGATCTTGCGACCGGCCGGGATAATGTCGCTGCTCTCGCCGAGCGGCCGCGCCCTGTTCCAGCTCGGGATGACGGGTGGAATCGCCTGGCAGCTCGGGTGGTGGTGGACGTTGCTGACGGCGATGTATCTGCACGGCAGTCTGCTGCACATCATCTTCAACGTCCTGTGGATCCGAAATCTCGGACCGTCCGTCACCGAAGTCTACGGTCCCGGCCGCGCCTTCCTGCTATTTAACATCGCCGGAGCTGGCGGCTTTCTAGCGTCCAACCTGATGACAGGTGTGCCCACAATCGGCGCCTCGGGCAGCATCTTCGGGCTGCTGGCGGCGCTGATCGTCTACGGGCGGCGCCGCGGCAGTTCACTGGTTACCCAGCAACTTTGGCAGTGGGCGATCATCCTCGGGATCTTCGGATTCGTGATGCCCGGGATCAATAATTGGGCCCACGGCGGCGGGTTCGCTGCCGGCTGGGTAGCCGCCCAGCTCATGGACCTCGACGACGACCGCCAGGACAGCAGTTGGGTGCTACTGTCCTCCTTCGCGCTGATCGTGCTGACGCTGGTCGGGGTGGGGCTGTCATTTGTGCGAACGACGGGGATCCTCCTCGACTGACCGAGCCCGGGACAAAAACGGAAACACAACCGGCTAACCGCGAGGCCCCCGTCCCCCGGTCCCCGACCCCTGCCCCCCGCCCTCTGGTCCGCGCGGCCCCGCCGCGGGGCCGCGGCGCCGCCTTCTCCGGCGGCGTCTGGGCCGCGGCGCTTGCTCGTCTGGGACCGCTGCGATATTCGGCTCGCGCCGCCAGAGCTTGACCAATTCCGGCGTCTGCCCATGAATCTCCAGCCAGGTGAGCGCATCAGCAAACGCAGACCGGTGCATCAGGGTCCGTTTGGCCCTTGGTGACAGCTGCTCGTCCGCCAGCCGGCGCTGCAGATCGAGTATCTGACGCAGACGTTCGAGGTCCCGTCTGGCGATCGGGAGCACGCCGAGGGAGACCTCCAGGGGACGTTTGGCGAGTGGCTCCCGGGCGCCCTCGCGGCGGGGGCGCTCGATGATAGCGAACGGCGACACGATGCTGCCGAGTAGGATGGCGTTTCCGAGGGTGGGCGGAACTTCGTCGAACCGGCGCCGATAGCGATCGAGCGCCGCCAGCGAGCGCCAGAGCGCGTCCGAACGGGCACGGTCGAGCTCCGGCGCAATGTGCTTCAAAAGCCCCGCGTCACCCAGGTCGCGGATGATTCGCTCAGAGGCGCCACTTCGCACAATCTTGTAGAGCTCCTCCACGAGACGCGCCGGGGAACTGTGGACTATCTCCCCGTGATGCCGCCGGATCGCGGCACTCACGGCCGGGTCAATCGACAGATCAAGCCGAGCCGCCAGCACGACCGCCCGTAGCATCCTGACCGGGTCCTCGAGGAAGCGCTGGTTGGGGTCGCCGATGCTCCGGATCGTGCGGCTCCTGATGTCCCGCATGCCACCTACGTAGTCCAGGATCGAGCGACTCGAGGCGTCGTAGAACAGTGCATTGATCGTGAAGTCCCGCCTGGAGGCATCCTCCTCGGCGGTACCGAACGTGTTGTCGCGCGGGATCACCTGCCGTGTCCGGGTGCGCCCTTCGCCGGCCGCGGCCACCTCCCGCTTCGCACGCTCAGCTTCGCGCGCCGCGCGCTCGGTGTCTGTTTCCGGGGGCAGCTGCTTGCGGAAGGTGGCGACCTCGAGCGTCTTCTCCCCGAACTTGATGTGCGCCAGCCGGAAGCGCCGGCCGATGATCCAGCAGTTTCGGAACAACCGCTTGATCTGATGTGGGTGCGCCGAGGTGCCGAGGTCGAAGTCCTTCGGGCGCCGGTCCAGCAGCAGGTCGCGCACACCGCCGCCCACGAGGTAGGTCTCGAAGTCGTTCTGCTGGAGCCGGTTGATGACCTTGAGCGCGTCGTCGTCGATGTGCCGGCGGGAGAGATGATGCTCCGATCGGAGGATGGTCGTCGGCTCCGCCATTCGGTCGAGGATTATACAACTCCATCAGCCGCGTACACGGTGCGCTCCGTGTCAGGGCTCTGGCTAATTCAACATAAGCTCTTCTTTATCAGTGTGTTACTACCGATCATCCCTTAATGGCCATCCAGTTCTCACCACACCCGACGTCGACCGTCAGCGGCACGCGCAGCTCGACGGCCTGCTCCATCCGATCGCGCACCAGCGAGGCCACGGAGTCGGCCTCTCCACGCGGGGCCTCGAGTAGCAGCTCGTCGTGTACCGTAAGTATCATCGGCACAGAGGGCGGCAACGCGCCAGCGAGATCGATCATCGCCCGCTTCAGGATGTCGGCGGCGGTACCCTGGATCGGCATGTTCACCGTCACCCGCTCAGCGGCGGCCCGGATCTGGCCGTTGCGGCTGCGCAGCTCCGGTACCGGCCGGCGCCGGCCGAACATTGTCCGGACCTCACCGCTCTCCCGCGCTGTCTCGATCACTCCCTCGAGAAATCCCCGCACGCTGGGATAGGCCGCGAAGTAGGCGTCGATGAACGCCTGCGCCGCTTGCGGCGTGACTCCGATGTCCCGCGATAGCGTGAAGGCCGTCTTCCCGTAGAGCAGGGCGTAGTTGATGATCTTGGCGCGACGACGCAGCTCGTGCTGGTCGAACCCGCTGTCGCTCCCGAACACCTGGTGCGCCGTCTGGTCGTGGATGTCCTCGCCGCGAACGAACGCAGCGATCAGCGCGGGGTCGGCCGACAAGTGAGCCAGCACCCGCAGCTCGATCTGGGAATAGTCGGCCGAGATCAGCACGTGGCCCTCGCGCGCCACGAAGGCGCGGCGGATCTCACGGCCGAGCGGCGTTCGGATCGGGATGTTCTGCAGGTTCGGGTCACTGCTGCTGAGCCGGCCGGTCACGGCGACCGCCTGGTTGAAGGATGTGTGCACGCGGCCCGTGTCCGGGCGCACGAGCCGGGGGAGTGCGTTGACGTAGGTACTCTTGAGCTTCTGGACCGTCCGCCACTCGACGATCAGACGTGGTAGCTCGTGCTGCGCCGCCAGCTCCTCGAGCACCTCAGCCGACGTGGACGCCACACGTGTTTTCCCGGTTTTCCTCCGGGTCGGCAGCGCCAGCTTCTCGAAGAGAATGGCCGACAGCTGCTGCGACGAGTTGATGTTGAACTCTTCACCAGCGAGCCTGAAAACCCGCGCTTGCAGATCGGCCAACTCGGCGTCCATCCGGTTTGCCTGTTCGGCGAGGGCGTCGGTGGCGATCCGGACGCCGGTGCGTTCGATGTCGACCAGTACGGGGATCAGCGGATGTTCCAGCTCGCGGTAGAGTTTCGCCAGCCGCTCCCGGCGCAGCAGGTCAGTCAACGGCTCGGCCACCTGCAACGGCAAGTCGGCCCGCTCACAGGCATACGTGAGAACACCATCCGGTGGCAGGCGGTCGAAGTCGGGTGCCTTCGGGCCCTTGCCACGCACTGTTTGGGCGGTCTGCGGCTGGTAGCCCGCATACTCGAGCGCCAAGGTCTCGAGAGTTTGGGTTGCCCGGGTGGCGTCGAGGAGATAGCTTGCGATCATCGTGTCGAGCTCGAGACCCTGCAGCCGTATGTCGTGCGTGGCGAGCCACAGCATCTCCCGCTTGAGGTCGTGCCCGACCTTTCGCACCTGGGGGTCCTCGAGAATCGGGCCCAGTATGGCGAACACGGTAGCGCCGTCCAGGCTGCCGCTCAGGTCCAGCCCGTCTCGCGCTAGTGCCACGTAGCTGGCAGACCGGGCCGCCGTCGAGAACGCCAGGCCGACGACGCCGGCGCGAGAGGGCGGGCCGGACACCGTCACCACATGCAGTCCGCAGCGACCGATCGCGCGTAGTGAGGCAGCAAGTGTCTCAAGCTCGTTGACCTCGTTGACGATCCGGTAGTCGGTGGAGACACTGTCGACGGTCGGCGCGAACTCGCTCAGCAACGACGTGAATCCGAGCGTGGAGAACAGCGTGACGCAGCGAGCTCGGTCTGGACCTCGATAGCGGTATCGTTCCGGTTCGTAGGACACCGGCACATCCGTGTGGATGCGTACGAGCTCGCGGCTGCGCCGGGCGTCTTCAGCATGCTCGGTCAACGCGGTTCGATACCTCTTTGTCGGCAGCTCGCCCACGTGCCCCAGCAGCCGATCGAGCGTGCCGAATCCGGAAACCAGTTCTCGCGCCCCTTTCTCGCCGATACCGGGCACGCCCTTCACGTTGTCGCTGGCATCCCCCATCAAGGCAAGGACGTCGACGACCTGGTCGGGACGCACGCCGAACTTCTCCAGCACTCCGGCATCGTCGTACCAGGTGCCCGCATCCCGCGGGTTGAACACCCGGAGCCGGTCGCCGACAAGCTGAAAGAAATCCTTGTCCGCGGTCACCACGACCACATCGACACCGGCGGCGACTGCCCGCGCGGCCAACGTGCCTATCACATCGTCCGCCTCGAACCCCTCGTGGGTCACGACCGGAACACCCAGGGCCGCGCAGGCCTCATGAACCCAGGTGATCTGCTCCACGAGATCATCGGGCATGGGCCGCCGGTTTGCCTTGTAGTCAGCGGCGAGCACGTTGCGAAAGGTCGGTCCCTGCAGGTCGAACGCCGCCACCACCAAATCCGGTTGCTGCTCGCTGATCAGCTTCCGCAGCATCGTGATGAAGCCGTACACCGCGTTGGTCGACCGTCCGTCTGGGCCAGTCAATCCGCGGATCGCGTAATAGGCACGATACATCTGCGAGCTGCCGTCGATCAGGAAGAGACGCGTAGCGGATGGCATGATCCGGGAAGGAACGTCAGTATATACGCCGCCACCGCGCGCTGAGGGTCGATGCGCAGCGCAAGACGGCGGCTCTCGCCATCGCCGTTGCGAAAACGGATCGGGCGGACTGGATTCGAGACAGGGACTCAGCGACCGGTCGTGAATCCCAGGCCTCGCGTCTCAAGCCGCCGCCGTGACGCAGCAAACGGTCTACTGCTGCGTTTCGAGGGCAAGGTTCAACGACTTGCTCTCGCCGTCTCGGAGGCTGACACGTGCGGCGCGGCGCCGCAGCTCGCCAAGCAGCCTGGGGTCGAACCATTCCCCCTCCTGAATCACTTCGACCACCGAGAGGAGATAGTCGCCCGGCGGGAGACCGCGTATCCGATATTGCGCGTTCTGGTCCGGTCGCAACGCCCTGATGTGTCTCGACTGCGGTTGCCAGAGCGCGTCGTCGGTCGGAAACGCAATGACAGTCAGCTCCGTCAGCGCGTCGCCCCGTTCGTCGTGCACCATCCCGGTCAGCTCCGTGATCCGGTCCGTGAGCACCAGCGAGACACCCGAGACGGTCTGCCCGGCGCCAAAGTCCAGCGGGATGTCGACGACGTCCCGTCCTTCGACATACACGCTCTTCAGCTGCAGTCCGTCTGGCAGTCGGTTGATCCGGATCAGGCGCGGGCCGCCGACGATATCACTCAGGACGAAACTGCTGTCCGCCCCGACGCCGGCATCCGCCCCTCCGCGTTGCTCGAACGGCGTCGGATTGAGTGGGCTCGTGGTGACCAGCAGCCGCTCGACGTCGGACGGGTCGGGTAGCTGGTTTCCATCGAAGGTGATCGTGCCGTGAATCTCGGCGCCGTGTCGCAGCATCATCGTCAGATCGGTGATGTCCTGCCCATCGACCGCGATTTCCTGGCTCGCGAAGACCTGCTCGCTGGCTCGCCGCCCTCCGCCCTGTCGCGCCTGGACCGTGTACCGACCTGGTGGCACGTTTTTTACTTCGAAGTAACCGTCCCGATCGCCGCGTCCGACCAGCCTGGTGCCCGACGTGCGACCCATGACGTCCGCCAAGGTCAGTAGCACCTGGGCTCCGCGGGCCGGTAACCCGTCGGGGCCGAAGATCAGGCCCTCGACACGCGCCATCTGGACGAGCTGCGCGTCGAAGTTGACGCCGCTCAACTCCTGGCTCATACCGAGCGTGAGCGGCGTCGCGTTTCGAAGCATAGTCACCCCCGGGTAATAGGTCGGCGCAAACCCGATCGTGTCCGGATCCTCGACGACGCTGGGAGCCTCGAACTGCCGGCCGCCAACGCCACCACCCCGTCCCCCGAGCCCGCCTCGCCCACCCCGGCCGTTCTGACCACGCCGGCGGCGCAGCGTCACATTGACGTAGTAGTCACCAGACTCGAGGTCGAATACCCGGTACTGTCCCCGATCGTCGGTCTGATCACTGCCCGCCGGCTCGATCTGGCGCTGACCCTGACGGTAGACGTACCGCAACACCTGGACCATGGCGCGCACCATCGGTTCCCCATCCTCGTCCACCACGTACCCGGTGATCACCGAGCCCCGTGGCAGGGCGATGTCGACGTTGCGGAGCTGCCGGCCGGCGTCGACCCGGATCGGGAGCGGCGGTTGCCGCGGATGCTGCTGACCATAGGCGATCGTAACGAACCCCGCCTTGCTCACCGTCACCGTGTACCGGCCAGTCTGCAGATCGGTGAACAGGTATCGCCCGTTGTCGTCGGTCTGCACCGTCCGGCGATCGCGAGTGTCCTGGCCGGCGAGCCGTATCGTGGCGCGCTTGACCACGGCGCCCGTGTCACCGGCCAGCACCCGCCCGGACAGCGCTGCCACACCGGTCGTCGGATCGAGCGCCGAGGTGTCGCGCACCGGCTGGCCGGATTGCTGACCCGCGCCGTCGCGCGTCTGGGTTAACGCCGTGGGCGCAGTCGCGCCGGTGATCCCGAGCAGCCAGAGAACGCCAGTCGCCAGGACGAACCATCGCGTCAGCATCGGACCCATTATCACTGTAATGCAGACCGACCCCAGGAGCACGTTATTCCCCGGCGTCCTTATCGACAGGCTTGTAGCTTCGGGGTGTGGAATTCGCGCCGTGCCAGCGTTGACTGATTGTCCCTGGGACGCGAGCGTTCAGTGTGGAGGTTTCGGCAAGGCGCTTCGTGAGGTGGCTGGGCGGAATACGGGGGCCTGGGAATCCCAGGCCCCCGGCAGTCGTCAGTTCAACAACTCGAGATCGCTTCGCGCTTCCTCGTTGGTTCGTAGCCGGTTGGTCACCGAGAAGGCCAGTGACTGGCGGGCGAGGGTCTCCACGAGCAGGCGGTCGACCGGGCTGGTGACCACCCCGGTCAGCGTGACATGGCCACGCTCGACGACGATGTGGATGGGCGGCGAGGGGCCCAGCCCGTAGCGCCAGAAGTTCGAGTTGCCGTAGATCGCTCTGGCAATGCGGTGCCGGAGCTGGTCATCGAACCTCGAGGCCGGCAGCACCGTGATGGCGTCGTCGACATCGGTAACTCCCTCAACCCGGGCGACCCGCTTGATGATCTCTTTGCTCTTGAACGGGCTGGTGACATAGCCGGTCAGCGCGACCACGCCCTGCTCGTCGATGGTCGCCTTGACGTCATCGAAGATCGTGAAGTAGCCGTACCGGTTCACCTGTCGCTGGATGTCTTCGAAGACCTGAAACTTCTTCCGTTCGGGCTCCGCGAACACGAATGTCGAGCCCAGGGCGAGGACGAAGAGCATCGCCGTTCCGCGTAGCATCATCTGACACCTCCCTGCCCGATCCACCTCCGGCGTGTCGCGTGAACCCCATCGCTCACCACGACCGATCGAGCCTCTGTTACTGGTTAAGCAATCGTGATGCCAGCGGCCTTGAATTCATATAAATAATTGTTAATGCATAACTTAACTGAATGATAGGGGGAGATTGAGAACGCGTAGATTGTCCTCTTTAGAGGACGTCTTGTGGTGGGCGTCACAACACCATAATCACCCCCACGCCGGCAGCAATCAGCACCACCTGACGGACGGCGCCCACGTCGATCGTATCGCGGTGCAGCCCGGGGATGAGGTCGGACATCGCCACGTAGAGGAAGCTGCCGGCGGCGACGGCGAGGACGTAGGGTAGCGCAGTCGGTGTCCAGCTGGCCGCGGCATAGACAGCGACGGCGCCAACCGCGCACGTCGAGGCCGACAGGGCGTTCAGGACAAAGGCCCGGCTGCGCGAGTAGCCGGCGTCGAGGAGGATCGCGAAGTCGCCGACCTCCTGCGGAATTTGGTGGGCCGCGACAGCCAGCGCCGTGGTGACGCCCAGGGGCAGCGAGGTGAGGACCGCGGCGCCCACAATAGCGCCGTCGGTGAAGTTGTGCAGACCGCCGCCGATCAGGATGAGCGTGGCGCTGCTGCTGTGCGCCTCGCACTCCGCGGTGTGGCAGTGGCGCCAGATGACCAGCTTCTCGAGCATGAAGAAGCCGAGAATCCCGGCTAGCAACGCCCCCAGCGCCGCCGGCGCCCGCAACGACTCGAGAGCCTCCGGGACCAGGGCGAGCAACGCCACGCCGAGCAGCGTGCCCACCGCAAAGCTGATCAGACCTGGCACCAACTGCATACGGGTGCGGTGATCGAGCAGCAGGAGCGGCGACGCGAGGAGCACCCCACCCCCGCTCCCGATCAGACTCAAGCCGACTGCCGCAAGTAACTCCACGCGCGGGATGATATACGAAGGAGGCAGGGACGCGAGGCAGAATGACGGACAAATCAGGGCGTCGCCGCGTAGCCGCGCCTGGCGCGGACGCGGTAGGCCGAGCTGCGGATCTCGACCCGAATCGAGTGCCACCGGCCGTCCTTTACCGCTTGCGCCGGATAACCGAGATAGTACTGCCGGCTCAACTCGTCGGCGATGCCGGCGGTCGCCGGGTCGAGGTCATCGGCGTTCCGGATGATCTCGGTCCGGCCACCGCTTTCGTCGGTGAGGTCCCGCAGGGCGGTCACGTTGACCCGGTCGTCCTGCGTCGCGGTGATCGGGTTGCGGCCGGTCGGCATCTGCGGCGGCCGGCGGCCGCCACCCGGAACCGGAAACGGAAACGGCATCCTCGGCGGCATCGGGATCGTCGGGCCCCGGCGGTTCCAGCCGGCCGGAAACGATGCTCCATCGATGCCAATCGCGTAGATCAGAGCCTCGTTCTCGCGTATGAGCCGCTGCAGCTCTAGTAGGTCGATCTCGCTGTTGGTGTCGTTGCCGTCGGAAATGATCAACAGCGCCTTCTTGCGGTGCCGTCCCTCGGCCACCTGCGGCACCGAGTCGGCCACCGCGTCATACAGGGCCGTGCCGCCGCGCGAGCGAATGTCCCGAATCGCACGACTGAGCCGGTCGCGGTCGACCGTCCAGTCCTGCAACCGGATCGGCGTGTAGCTGAACGCATAGAGGAAGATCTCGTCGTCGGGACCGAGTAGGTCGTACAGGAATCGGTCGAGGGCGCCGCGCGCCGCCTCCATCTTCCGGCCTTCCATGCTCCCGCTGGCGTCGAGGACGATCCCCAGACTGACCGGCACGCGTTCGTTGCTGAACTGGGTCACCTCCACGAGCTCGCCGTCCTCGTAGACGACAAAGTCGTCCCGGGTCAGGCCATCGACGAAGCGGCCGCGGGCATCGGTGACTGTCGCGTTGACGTTGATCAGCTCGACCCCGCTGCGGAACACGACTGCCGGGTCACCTGGATCAGGTTGCTGCTGACCCGCGACCGCGAGCGGGATGGCGAAAACCAACAGTGTGGCGAGCACGCGTCTGGTCATGTCGAGCTCCGGAGCGACTGGTGGATCTTCGCCTGTAAGACCGAGCAAAAACCTTGCCGTGTTGCGAACGTGCGCGCGACGCGCTAATTACGCTTTTTCGCTAGGATACGAGGCCAGGATCGGGGCACCGGCTGGGCCGCCGGGCGCAACGCGAGACAACGTGTGCTCTCAAGAGGTCATGCCGCGTCAGGATTCATGCCCTCCGTGAACAGCAGACCGTCACGCTCGGCGAGTGTGCGGACCGGGTTGAAGCCTTCGGCGCGTAATGCCGCCACGGCGCCGCCCTGCGCGCGATAGTGCGGGTCAATCGACCGCGCCGAGAACAGGGCGCCTAGGCCGCCGCGCGGTGCTTGCTCGATTACGACACACCGCCCCCCGACGCGCAGTACGTGTCGAACTCCCTGGAGCGTGCCCACACGCTCGTGCGGGCGCATGGCGGCGACGAGTTCCGGGATGACGACGACATCGAACCAGCCCTGTGCGAACGGCGGTGCGCGGAACCTGGAGACTTTCACATCGACCAGCACCCCCCGAGCCGCCGCGGCACGCGAGATGGCCTCAGCGGCGGTGTCGTCGGAGACCAGAGCCGCCGCCTGCCCACTGATTCCCACCTTGGCCGCTAGCTGGCTGATCAAGCGCGGGTTGCCGTGACCAATCTGCAATACCCGGTTACCTAGCTGCACCCCGGCCATCGAGACCAGGAGGTCTTCTGCTCCCTTGAGCTTCTTCAAGAACGCCATGACCGTAACCCGAGCCCGGCAGCTCCGGTATATGACATCTCCTAGCCGGTGTAACGGTGGATGATCCCGTGCAGTACTCAGCTTCTGGCGCCGTGATATTATAGTGACCATACCGTGAAACACCCTATCGAAATCAGGCCCGCTCAGGGCAAGCTCGGCGTCTTGCTCGTCGGCATGGGCGCCGTCAGCACCACGTTCATCGCCGGCACGCTGCTCGTCAGGAAGGGGTTGGCGCCGCCGACCGGTTCGCTTGCTGCGATGGGCACGATCCGGCTGGGCAAGCGCAACGAACGGTGCACGCCGCTCATTAAGGATTTCGTGCCGCTGGCGTCGCTCGACGACCTCGTGTTCGGCGCCTGGGACATTTTTAAGGAGAACGGCTACGAGGCGGCCCTCACGGCCGGTGTCCTGGACAAGTCGATGCTCGAACAGATCCGGCCTGAGCTCGAGGTAATCCGGCCCTGGCCCGCAGTCTTCGACCAACGGTATGTCAAGCGGCTAATGGGCCCTAACGTCAAGACGGGCGCGAACAAGCGGGAGCTCGCCGAGCAGGTGCGGGCCGACATCCGCGCGTTCAAGCAGGCCAACGAGCTCGACCGGGTGGTGATGATCTGGTGCGGCAGCACCGAGGTCTTCATGACCGCGGGTGCAGCGCACGCGTCGATCGAGGCGTTCGAGCAGGCGATGGAGTCGAACGCTGGGGAAATTCCTTCCAGCATGGTCTACGCCTATGCGGCGCTGAAGGAGGGTATTCCGTACGCCAATGCCGCACCGAACCTCAGCGCCGACATTCCAGCCCTGGACCAGCTCGCCATTGACAACGGGTCGCCGGTCGCCGGCAAGGACCTGAAGACCGGGCAGACCCTGATTAAAACGATCGTGGCGCCAGGCCTCAAGGCGCGGCTGATTGGGGTGGCGGGATGGTACTCGACCAACATCCTCGGCAACCGCGACGGGGAGGTACTGGACGACCCGGAGTCGTTCAAGACCAAGGAGGAGAGCAAGAAGTCGGTTCTTGACTACATCCTCCAGCCCGAGCTCTATCCGACGTTGTACAGCGACCTCTGTCACGTCGTACGGATCAACTACTACCCGCCACGTGGCGATAATAAGGAGGGTTGGGACAACATCGATCTGGTCGGTTGGCTCGGATACCCGATGCAGCTCAAGATCAATTTCCTGTGCCGCGACAGCATTCTTGCCGCGCCGATTGTGCTCGATCTCGTGCTGTTTCTCGACCTGGCGAAACGCGCAGGCATGAGCGGCATCCAGGAGTGGCTTTCTTTCTACTTCAAGAGCCCGGTGCATGCACCCGGTTTGTATCCCGAGCACGATCTGTTCATTCAGCTGATGAAGCTGAAGAACACGCTGCGGTTCTTGCGTGGCGAAGAGCTGATCACACACCTCGGTCTCGAGTACTACGACTGAGCGCTCTGGTGTGGAGCCGGCGGCGGCCGGCCGAGCGTCTGAAGCCCAGATCCAGGCAGCCCACGACGTCGACGAGCGCTCATGCCCCACAACGCGCTCCGGCCGATCCTCTTCGGCGGTCTGTTCGTTGGGGTGCTGTCCGCCCTGCCGATCATCTCGATCGGCAACTGCTGCTGCCTGTGGGTGGTCGGCGGCGGCCTAGTGACCGCCTACCTGACGCAACATGGCCGGTCTGACCCGATCCAGCTGGGCGAGGGTGCCCTGGGCGGGTTCTTGTCCGGTGTTCTCGGAGCGGTGATTTACGCGGTAGTGGCGTTTCCGGTCCAGGTCGTGACGGCGCCGTTGCAGCGCGGCCTGATGAATGGGCTGCTCGAATCGGCCGCCGATGTGCCACCCGAAGTACGCGAGATGATCGAGGGCCTCGGGTCCGGCGGAAGTGTCGGCGCCGCGGTGGTCGGGTTCTTCTTCATGCTGGCCGTGGGCATGGTCTTCTCGACCTTGGGCGGGCTGCTGGGCGCCCTTCTCTTCCGTTCCACCGCACCCGCGATCCCGGCCGCTCCTCCCCAGCCGCGCTGACCAGGACGCCTGATGGTGTCCGCCGGCCTGGCCTCCCGGTAACAACGCCCTGCCGACAACGCCGAGGCGGGATCATCGACCACTCGGACCGTTCTCCCGCATCCTAACCCGTACTACCTGTCCCCCGGATGTCCTTCAGTCTCTATCGGGCGGACCCGGATCCGCCGAAACGTAGTGTGGAAAATATGTGCAGCATCGTTTGAGAGTGATCATGCGTGACCGATGGATGACAGCGGGACAACCGCCAGTGAGGCTTCAGCACGGGCTGCTAGCCTGCGCGCTATTGTTCGGCGCGTATGGCTGCGCCGTCCTAGCTGGCGCCGGAACGCCGTTTCCGGACAAGGTGCCGGCGTCAGAGGCGCCTGCCAAGTCCAGCATCCCCACGGTGGCTCCGCCGCCACAGATACCCCCATTCCAGGCGTCGAGTCCCTTGTCCCACGAGCCTCAGCCGCAGTCGTTGCCTCTCCTGGAGCCGCTGGTCGTGACGCAACTCGACGAAGTGGCGCCGCTGCCCGGGCTCGACGAGCAAATCCTGACGCTGCTGCTATCCGAGCCACTGCCGGTCACCGATCTGCTGCGGCTACTGCTGCGGGAGACCGCTGTCAGCGTGGTGCCCGATTCCGGCATTAACGAGATGTTCTCGGGTGAGCTCAAGGACGTCACCCTGCGGCAGGCGCTCGACCTCGTGCTGCGTCCGCTCGATCTTGATTACCGGATGGAAGACGGGGTGTTGCGGGTCGTCAGGCGACCACTGCAGACGCGAATCTTCGAGGTGAATTTCGTCACCACCCGCCGTATCGCGACCAGACGGGTGTCAACGGGGTCGGCCGAGGGTGCCGCCAACCGGACCGCGGTCGTCTCGCGCGACGACCGCGACCTGTTCACCGAGCTCGAGAAGGCCGTGCGTCCGCTGTTGTCGATCTCCGGCCGGGCGCATCTGGATCGAGGCGCTGGGCTGCTACAAGTCACCGACCTCCCAGAGCGGGTCGACGCCGTGGGTGACTATCTGGACCGGTTCGTCAGGCGCGCTGGACGCCAAGTCTACATCGAGGCGCACATCATCGAGGTAGCACTCTTCGACACCTCGTCGGCCGGTCTCGACTGGCGGGCGCTGAACCGGGTGACGCCCGCGTTACGGAACATCGATGCTGATTCGATCCGTCCCGTCCTGAGAACTCGGACCGACGTCGATCGGTTCTTGGAGGCGCTCGAACAACAGGGCGATGTCACGACGATCTCACGTCCGACCGCAGTCACGATGAATAACGAGCCGGTCGTCATCCGGATCGACACTCGGTACCTCCCCGTCGAAACACCGGGCCTGGCGACTCCGCGGCCCGTCACCGCGAGCATCGTGCTCTCCATGACGCCACAGGTCGGTCTCGACGGCCTCGTCACGTTGAGCGTGACCCCCAGCGTGACCACCGTGGTCGGCCTGAGGCGATTTGGGCCGGGAGATCCAGTCCCGACATTGATGGTCCGGGAGACCGACACGCTGCTCCGGGTGCGTGACGGCGAGACGGCCGTTCTGGCCGGCTGGTTGCACCGGGCGGAGCCGCCAGCCCCGGTCGGGCCGAACACCGACACCGGAAGCGGGACCGCGCTGGCACCAGCCGCGCGTCTGACCAATCTCGTGATTCTGCTGACGCCGACGGTGTTCACCGACCACTAGTCTGGGAGCCATTCGTGAGACCCCGCGCTGCACAGATAACAGTATTGCCAGTCGACGGCAGCAGGGCTGTGAGGATGCTGGTTTAGCGAGGCGGAGCCGGCCGGGCCGGAGGTATGAGGCGGAGCTTGCCACTGGCAGAGGAGCACAGCGATGTACAAAAAGTACTACGCCTTCACCGAAAAGCCCTTCAGTCTGACGCCGGACCCGAAGTTCCTGTTTCGCAGCGAGACCCACGCCGGCGCGTTCGAACTACTCGAATACGCGACACGCCGGCGAGAAGGCTTCGTCGTCATCACGGGGGACATCGGCACCGGCAAGACGATCTTGTGTCGGGCGTTGCTCGAGCGACTCGACCGCCAGACCTTTAGCGCGCTGCTAGTCAACCCGTTTCTGTCAGAGACTGATCTGCTCAAGATCACATCCTGCAGGACTTCGGCGTAGTCTCGCGTGACGAGGTCAAGGCCGGCCACATGCGCCAGGTGAGCAAACAGGCGCTGATCGATACGCTCAACGACTTTCTGCTGTCCCTGGTCCCACTTGGTGCCTGCGCGATGGTGATCGTAGACGAGGCACAGAACCTGCCGCAGCAAGTGCTCGAGCAGATTCGTATTCTGTCGAACCTCGAGACGGACAAGGAAAAGCTGCTGCAGATCGTGCTCGTGGGCCAACCGAATCTCAGCACGACACTACGGGCGCCCGAGCTCCGTCAACTGGCGCAGCGGGTGTCGATCAGACACGAGCTACAACCGCTCACCCAGGACGAGGTGGCGGCCTATGTCATCCACCGACTGACGGTGGCCGGCGGCGGATCGTCGGTGGTCTTTCGGCCGCGGGCGCTCGAAACGATCCATCGCTTGTCGCAGGAAATCCCACGGGTGATCAACCTGCTGTGCGACCGCGCCCTGCTGGCCGGATTCGCGGCCCGGACGAGCGTCATCGACGCCGGCGTGGTGAATACCGCCTCAGGGAGTCTGGACCTGCCGCGCGCTACGTGGTCCGCACCACCGCTCGGAACCTGTCTGCGCCGCCGTGCCTCGGTGGCCGTGGCGCTCGGTCTGTCGATCCTGATCGGCTCAGCCGCCGCGGAGTTGGGGTATCTTGTGTCCCAGGGCTATCGTCTGACGGTGACCGACCGCTTCCAGCTGGTCGCGGTACAACGACCAGTCGATCCGCCAACGGCGTCCGCCAACATCGAGTCGTCGAGACCATGAGCACGTTGCTCGATTCACTGCGGCGGGCCAAGCAGGCTGGTGCAGAGGCCGCGCACCCAGGCGCTACCGCACGTCAAGTGGAAGCGATTCTGGCTGCCTTGGGCTATGCGCGGCGTCAGCCCCGGGTGCGGGTCGTCCGGTACGCGGTCGGCGGTCTGGTGCTGGCGTCGGTCGCCATGCTCGGCTGGGCTGTGTCGGAGCGTTCGGCCTCGATAGCACCGGACGGGCTAGTAGCGGTCCGCCACCCCGCAGGTACCGAGTCGGTGGCCCCGGAGTCACGTGCCGATGACGCGGTGCCGCCAACGACGTCCGGTGCTAGCCCGCCGCGCCAGCTCAGCGAGCGCGGACGCATGTCTGAGCTGTTCGCCGCGGCGCTGGCGCTCCAGCGGGCCGGCGACCTCGGCGGTGCGATAACCGAGTATCAGACCCTCCTGTCCGAGACCGCCGGCAGCGCGCAGGTGTACAACAACCTGGGACTGCTGTATCGGGCGCAAGACCGGCTCGACGATGCGGCGCGCGAGTTCGAGCACGCGATCGCCATCGACCCTCGATACTCGAAGGCTCGCAATAATCTGGGCGTGGTCCGCATGTATCAGACCCGGCATGAGGACGCGGCCGCCGCGTTCCGCGAGGCTCGTCGGCTCGATGGCACGAACCTCGATGCGTGGGTCAACCTCGCCTTGGCGGTGCAGGCAGCGGGCGACCCAGTGGCAGCACAGCGCACGCTTGTCGACGCGCTGTCGATTGACGCCAGGCACGGCCCCACGCACTACAATCTGGCGCGGCTGTTCGAACTGAGCGGTGACGTCTCACGTGCTATCGAGCACTATGAGCGATTTGTCGAATACAGCGGCGCCGAGCATGCCGAGTTCGTCGCGACGGTGCGCGACCGGATCGCCGCGCTGGGCGGAGCCGGCTCGTCGCGCTATTGACCGGCTCCCAGAATGGCGCGGATCGTCGACAGCCGTGAGCACAGCTCGGTGACACCCAGATTTTACCCGTCGACGTATCAGGACACGTGGGCACGCCTGGTCCGCGTGTCGCGCAGCCTGTCCGCCTCCGCCGAGACCGCGGCGAACCGGCCGGCTTCTCCGGGTTTCTGTCTTCTGAGCCCTGACCGCCGAGTGCCGAGGGACACGCTCTGAATGGCCCTGATCGAGACCCGCGATCTGTGGAAGACCTACCGCATGGGCAACGACACGATTCATGCCCTCCGAGAGGTGTCCGTGCAGATCGAGCGTGGTGAGTATGTCGCGATCATGGGGCCGTCCGGCTCCGGCAAGTCCACGTTGATGAACTTGATCGGGTGTCTGGACACGCCCAGCCGAGGCAGCTACCTGCTAAACGGTCACCAAGTGGGGGAACTGGACGACGACGAGCTAGCGCGGATTCGTAACGAAGAGATCGGGTTCGTCTTCCAGACTTTCAACCTCCTGCCCCGTGCCACCGCGCTGCACAACGTCGAGCTGCCACTCGTGTACGCCGGCGTGGTCGGTCCAAATCGCCGCGCCCGTGCGCTTGCTGCGCTCGACGGCGTCGAGCTAGCCGACCGTATCAGCCATAGACCGAACGAGCTGTCCGGTGGACAACGACAGCGCGTCGCGATCGCGCGTGCGCTGGTTAACAATCCGTCCATCTTGCTGGCCGACGAGCCGACCGGAAATCTGGATTCGAAGACAGGTCTGGAGATCATGACCCTGTTCGATCGTCTGCACGCGAACAGGAACACGATCATCCTGATCACGCACGAACCGGAGGTCGCTAAGTACGCTCACCGAGTGATCCATCTCCACGATGGTCGGGTCGACAAGGACGTACGGCAGTCACATCGATCACCGACCACGGGAGTCGATCCCTAGGGGTGTGTCTCTCAAATGGCTCGATAGACTTGCCGGCGCGCCGATCCGGGTCCAGGATCCGGACCGTCTCGAGAAGCTCGAGCATCCGGGTCCGCGCCCCGGTTCGTGGGACGACGCCGTTCGTCAAGAGCGTTTCGATGACCTGATCACCGACTGTGAACACCGGGTTCAGCGCAGTGCTCGAGTCTTGTAACACCAGCGCTACACTCAAAGCCCGTGCTCGCGATACTCGCCGAACACGGCGCGAAGCGTGTCGGCGAGCTCGCCCACGGTGGCCCTGGCCTCGACGGCGGCGATGATCGGCGGGACTAGGTTCGTTCCGTCGCGGGCTGCCAGGGTCACCGTGTCGAGCGTCTGCTGCCATCGTATCTGGTCACGCGATGCTCGCAGGCGGGCGACCCGCTCGCGCTGGGCATGCTCGACCGCCGGGTCGATACGCAGCACATCGATGCTCACGTCGGCGTCGTTGGTGAAACGATTCACCCCGACCACCACACGCGTGGCGCCATCGACGGCCTGCTGGTCGCGATAAGCCGACTCCTGGATCTGCCGCTGAATCACGCCGCGCTCGATCGCCACCATGGTGCCGCCGTCGGCCGCGATCCGCTCGAGGAGCGCGGTCGCATCTTGCTCGATCGCGTCCGTCATCGACTCAATGGCGTAGGAACCAGCGACGGGGTCGACCGTGTTCACGACGCCGGTCTCGGCGGCGATGAGCTGTTGCGTCCGCAAGGCGATCCTGGCCGAGGTGCGGGTCGGGAGCCCCAGCGCCTCATCACGGCCGTTGCAGTGCAGCGACTGGGTACCCCCGAGGACCGCAGCCATCGCCTGCAACGCCACCCGCACGATGTTGTTGTCCGGCTGCTGGGCTGTCAGCGTGCTGCCGGCGGTCTGCGTGTGAAAGCGTAATTGTTGCGCGCGCGGCTCTGTAGCGCCGAAGCGGTCGCGCATCACGCGCGCCCATAGCCGCCGTGCAGCGCGGAACTTCGCCACCTCCTCGAGGAAGTTGTTATGCGCTGCAAAGAAGAAGGACAGCCGCCGACCGAACACATTGACGTCAAGCCCCGCCTCGATGGCCGCTTCCACGTACGCGATCGCGTGGGCGAACGTGAACGCCACCTCCTGGACCGCCGTTGCGCCAGCCTCACGGATGTGATACCCGCTGATCGACACCGGGTGCCAGCCTGGTAACTCCGCGCCGCAGTACGCCATGACATCGGTCACGATGCGAAGAGACGGACGCGGTGGAAAGATGTAGGTGCCACGCGCTACATACTCTTTCAGAATGTCGTTCTGTACCGTTCCGGCGACCGCGGACGGCTCGACGCCCTGACGACGTGCCGTGGCGACATACAGCGCGAGGAGGATGGCGGCGGTCGCATTGATCGTCATCGATGTCGAGACGCGGCCGAGCGGGATCCCGTCGAAGAGCAGGGTCATGTCCTCGATGGAGTCGATCGCCACGCCGACCCGGCCAACCTCCCCGCGTGCGAGGGCGTGGTCGGAGTCGTATCCGATCTGCGTCGGGAGATCGAAGGCGACGCTCAGGCCGCTCACACCCTGGTCGAGCAGGTACCGATACCGCTGGTTCGACTCGGCGGCGGTACCAAAGCCGGCATATTGCCGCATCGTCCATAGTCGGCCGCGGTACATCGTCGGGTGGATGCCGCGCGTGTACGGAAACTCCCCGGGTTCACCGAGCGTGCGCTCAGGGTTCCAATCCCGCAGGTCGTCCGGTGCGGCGGTGTCCGATGCCATCGCAGTGCGATTGTAATGGAATCGGCCAGACCCCGGCCCCGGGTGCCTCCCGCGTCGACCTTCGGGGGACCCGGCGGCATCCGTGGCGGACGGCTCCTCTGATTCCGGACCGGGTTTCGCAATCAGACGCGCCAGCGCCACACTCCACGTGTGCCATTACCTTGACACAACTACATATAGTATATATAATTTTTAATGGCACTGTATTTAGTTCCATCCCCCATGACTCGGTATCCTGCTCTCACCCTCTCGGCTCCGCCGCCGGTTCGGTACCGGGCATTCGCTTGGCGTGTTCAGCGCAGTGTCACGTCGGACACGTGTGAGCGACGTGCCCGTTGCAGTGGGAGGACGTCCGACCCTGCGTCGCTGGCCTCGTGGCGTTCCTGCGCCGCCGGCGCCGCATGGTCTCGAGGTACAGCATCGCTATTTCACCTTGCCAGCTCGCGCGCGTGTCGCGTGTGATGAGGAGGTCCCAGGATGGACGATGTCGTGAACCGGTTGTCGCGCGAGCTGGCCGACGCCATGGCTGCCGCTGTCGCGGACGATCACCGAGTGGAGGCCTGCCATGAAAAGGCCCGAGCCGCCGGCTACAACATAAAGGTGTCGATCGAGGCGGTGATTGGGTTCGCGAACCGGGCCAAGAGGGACCGAATGGCCGAGGCCGGCGTGGCTGTGGCCAAGCGCGCGCCGGTGAAGGATACCAGCGGGATGACCTCGAAAGATCGCCGCTTCCTGCGTTCGCTCAGGATCGCCGCCGACGAAGTCAGTCAGCAGGTGGAATGAGGGCCTGACGCGGAGTCACAACAGAAGCGGGAGCGGGGCAGGTAGCCGGGCGCTGCGGTCACCAGTACGCTCAATGGGCGCCCTCGTCCAACCTTACGTTGGCCGTGCGCAGCATTACCACGGGCCTCGGTGCAACGTGATCTGCGCCGCTAGTCCAACCAGCGGCGCAGATCACGTCCAGTCATCTGGGGCGGCCGCTCGATTCCCAGAACACCGAGCATCGTCGGGGCAACGTCGCACAACGAGCCGTCGCGCAACGGCATTCCGGCCTTCACGTCTGGACCGATCAGCAGCACCGGCACCGGGTTGGTTGTGTGCGCAGTGTGCGGGCCGTTGCGCTCGGCATCCCACATCTGTTCCACGTTGCCGTGATCCGCGGTGATGATGAGCGTGCCGCCCGACGCCCGGACGGCCACGACGATGCGGCCCAAGCATCTGTCCAGCGTTTCGACCGCGCTCACGGCCGCCTCGAACCGCCCGGTGTGCCCGACCATGTCGGCGTTCGCGAAGTTGCAGATGATGACATCGTGCCGTCCGGCATCGAGGTCAGCAACCAGGTGGTCGGTTATTCCAACGGCGCTCATCTCCGGCTGCAGGTCGTAGGTCGGCACCTTGGGTGACGGGATAAGGGTCCGGTCTTCGCCACGAGCGAGCTGTTCTTCCCCGCAGTTGAAAAAATAGGTCACGTGAGCATACTTCTCGGTCTCCGCCAGCCGGAGGTTGGTGCGATCGTTCGCCGTCAAGACGTCGGCCAGGCTGCCCGAAAAGGTCTGAGGCGAAAAGGCGACGGGGAGATTGAACGTGGCGTCGTACGCAGTCAACGTGAGCACTCGCACCGTGGGCGGCGCGATCCGCTCGAACCCGTCGAAGTCGTCGAACGCGAGGGCGCGCGTGAGCTGTCGCGCGCGGTCGGCCCTGAAATTAAAGAACACCACCACGTCATCGTTCCGGAGCTGACCGATCGGTTCGTCATCCGCAGCGGTGATGACACACGGCTCGATGAACTCGTCGGTGATGCCACGCCCGTACGCCTGTTCGACCAGGACCCTGGCATCCGTGCCCCGTTCTCCAATTCCACGGGTCATGGCCTCGTAAGCACGCCGGGTGCGTTCCCACCGCCGGTCCCGGTCCATGGCATAGTAGCGCCCGCAGACAGTCGCCACCCGCCCGACCCCGACTTCGTCGCACGTGCGGCGGAGGGTGGCCAGATACTCGACACCTCGGGTCGGTGCCGTGTCGCGCCCGTCGGTCATCGCATGCACCAACACCCGGCGTACCCCGCGTCGGGCGGCCAGGCGAATGAGCGCGTCGAGATGCCGCTGGTGAGAGTGCACGCCGCCGTCCGAGAGAAGACCGACGAGGTGCAGCGAACGACCGCCGGTGGCACACGCGTCGACCAGCATTGTCAGGGCACTGATGGTCTCGAGCTGACCCGCCGCGATCGCCTGGTCGATACGGGTGAGGTCCTGGAACACGACGCGGCCGGCGCCGAGATTCATGTGCCCGACTTCGGAGTTGCCCATCTGGCCAGCCGGGAGTCCGACCGCCTCGCCGCAGGTGGTCAAAAGGGCTGACGGAAATCGGTCCCGCAGCTCCCGGTAGACCGGCGTTCGCGCCAGCAGGATGGCGTTACCCTCCCGCAATGCACTTTCGCCCCACCCATCGAGCACGACGAGAGCGAGGGGCGAGTTCCTTCGGCGATTGGCACTCGGCATCGTCACGGACCAGGCATCTTGTACGAGCGGCATCGCGACGTTTGAACCAAGCTCTTCCGTCGTCCAGTCAAGATGTCGAACCCTCGTGCAGCAGGCCGTCGATACAAGCCCGGCAGCGATGCGCCGCCGACCCGCGTCAGGGCGGTTTGGGGTACGGCTCCGCCGCCATCCCGAGTCAGAAGGTGCGGATGATACCACGAAGGAATCTCGGTGGATTCGGTCAGGAAATTCCTTGATTTCAAAGGGGTTGAACGCACTGAGTCTGTTTGACTTGCGTCCGGTTGGTCGCCTATGATCTTCGACATCTTGCTGTGTGCGTCGGCAGTTTCAGCCGGCTGTCCTGTGGAACACACGCAGGTCGAACGGTCGAGGGCGCGACTTGTCCCGCGCCGGCCAGCGCGGGACAGCTAGAATCCACGTCACAGAACACCCCTAGGAGAGCGACTCACATGAAATCGACCGTTCGTCCGCGTCCGGCAGTGTCGACTTTTGTGGCAGCGGTGATCGCCATAGCCTCCACCTCGGTAACGAGCTATGCCCAGCAAGATCCGGCCGAAGCGCCAGAACTGGCCGAAGCGCAGGAACAAGAGGTCGTGTCGCTTGCTCAGATCGTTGCGGCCGCTCTGCGAGGGCAGATCGTGCCGACCGACGAACCGTTCGGCTGGGCCAACGATTTTCTAAAGAGCGACCAACAGACCACATTCGTGCCGTTCACCCTTTCGGTCGAGCAGGCGACGGTGAGCACCCCGACGGTGGCGATGTATGTCTTCGTGGCGCCGCCGGACGCACCCGCGGCGGACGCACCCGCGGCGGACGCACCCGCGGCGGACGCCGACGCGGCGGAGCCGCTCCCGGAGCCCGCATTCGAGGACGCGTATCACGTCGATCTCGGCGCGCCGACCGCGGATGGCGTGTATGAGATCCGCCGTGGATTCTGGGTGCCGGCCGGCGACTATGACATCTACGTGGCGTTGAGCGAAAGTGGCGTCCCGGATGGAACCGAAGCCAAGACGATGATGCTCAAGAAGGCGTTGTCGGTACCCGACCTGTGGTCCGACCAGCTAGCGACGAGCAGCGTGATCCAGGCCGCCAGCATCGAGCCGCTGGCGGCGCCGCTGGCACCGGACCAGGTACTGGCGAACCCATACGTCATGGGGCTCATGCGGATCGTACCGAAGAACACCACCGAGTATGGAACCAGCGACGAGCTCTCGCTACTGTTCCTCATCTACAACGTTGGGGTGACGGCATCAGGAATGCCGGACGTGGGCGTCGAGTACACGTTCAACACGCGCGGCCCCGGCGGGGATGAGTATTTCAACGCGACTACCCCACAGGCTTTCGACGACCAAACTCTGCCGCAGAACTTCGACCTGTTGGCGGGGGACCAGCTCGTCGCCGGGCAAGCCATCCCGTTGAGCGGGTTTCCCCCGGCCAGCTACCGACTCGAGATCAAGATCACAGACAACACGAACGACGCGTCACTGGTCCGCAACGTGGACTTCTCGGTGGCGGCGCCCTGATGCGCCGGGACCGTCAGGTGATCGACACGAGAAAGGGCGTCATGGCTCGGTCTGGATGGATGAGCGTCGTCGGCATCGCGCTGCTCACGCTCAGCGGTGTGTCCGCGGACGCGGCCACCCGCAGCGCCGGCCAGGAACCGTCCGTCGACCAGGCCCCTGTGACACAGACGTCCACCGCGTCCCGGGGCCGAATCATCGGGGTGGTCACCGACGCCACCGGGATGCCGCTCGACGGCGCGTTGATCTCGGCATTCGGGCCCTCGGGCGCCGAACTGGCGATGGCAGATGCGGACGGACGCTTCATGTTGCGCTCCCTGACGCCAGGCGCGTATCTGGTCCAGGCTCATCTGCCGGGGTTCGCGGCGTCACGCAGAGAGTTGGTCGCGGTTAGCACGAGTGCGCCGGCGGTGTACGCGATTGCCCTGAGCCGTGTCGGGCCGGCGGCAGAGCCGATGACGGCCAGCGTCGGTCTGCCGCGCCGCACGGACGTCGACGGACAAGGCCAGGAGACCGACGCGACGCGGCCCGAGAGTGCGGCCATCGGGGCCTCGGCGCCGCACGACCACAGCGAAAAGGCCTGGCGGCTCCGCAGGGCCCGTCGAAGCGTGCTGAAGGAGGACGAGACGCGGGTCACGGTCGATGCACCAGCGTCCGTTGCCGAGGCGGGTGCCGGCACGATTGCGATGCTGACTCGTCCGCTCGAGTCGCCGGTACGTTTCGCGGCGAGCTTGCTTGAGCAGCCGCTGACCGGCGAGCTCAATCTGCTGACGCGGGGCACACTCGACTCGGCGGCCGACGTGCTGACAGGGGCGGCGCTTCCGGCCGGTATCGCCAACCTGTCGGTCGGCGCGCCGGTCTGGCGAGGCGAGTGGTCGGCGCGGGGTGCGATGACCACGGGTGACGTATCATCCTGGGTCGTGTCCGGAGCGTATGTAGCCGACGTCGAAGCATCGCATCGGCTCGGGCTCGACGTGTCGTACGGGAAACAGCGCTACGAGGTCGGCAACCCGGCGGCGCTCACTGCAACATACGAAGGTCGATACGCGGCGAGTTTCGGCGTATCGGACAGCTGGGCGGTGTCACCACGCGTGACGGTCGATTACGGTGGCCGCTATGCGACCTACGGGTACATCGAGGAAGACGGCCTCTTCAGTCCTCGGGTTGCGGTGACGGTCACGCCGCTTCCGGCCGTCCGCGTCCGGATCGCCGGCTCGCTGGAATCGGTCGCTCCAGGCGCGGGGGAGTTCCTGCCTCCGACCCAGACCGGGCTGTGGCTGCCTCCAGAGCGAACGTTCGCAGCCTTCTCGTCACCGGGCGATCTACATCCGGAGCGCGCGCGCCTGCTGGACGTGGGGCTGGAGTACGACCTCACCGACGGCTATGTCTTTGGAGTGCGTCGGTTCTATCAGGACGTCACCGACCAGATGGTGACGCTGTTCGGTGTCGACGGACAGGGCGCGGCGCCGACGGGACATTACTACCTCGCGCGCGCCGGCTCGGTCACCAATCGCGGCTGGTTGCTAACGCTGCGCCGGCAGCTTGGCGACCGGTTCAGCGGATCGGTCGACTATTCCACCACCGAGGCGCACTGGAGGCAGGCGGGCGCAGACGCAGCGCTGGGCGCCGCGGTGCCGGGGGCGATCCGCCCGAACATGGAGCGGTTCCACGATCTGAGCGGCGCCGTCGAGACCGAGATTCCTGGGACGAATACCCTAGTGTTCGTCCGCTGTCGCGTCAACACCGCGTTCGTCCTGGCCGACAACGAAAACCACAGCGGGGTGGATGCCCGGTTCGATGTGCGGGTGAACCAGGTGCTGCCGTTCTCGCCGTTCGAAGGCAGCCGATGGGAAGCGCTGGTGGTCGTCCGCAGCCTGTTCTTCGAGCCTCAGGACACCATCTCGATGTTCGACGAACTGCTCGTGGTAAGCCCACCCACAGAGATCGTCGGCGGTCTCGTTGTACACTTCTGATCGACGTTCCACCCCTCGAACCTCCGGGCTGTGCTGCGGACAAACGAGTGCCGAGACCGTTCCACTTACTCATGTGGTTCATTTATTTGGATATTGAATGCGGCTATTTGGATATGTGTTCGGTCAAGCAGCCGAGTATCGATGCAACTCAATGAAATGCTATAGTTTACGTCGAGATACCGGATCTGCTGTGGAACTGGGCTTGCCCCCTGTCACGTCTCTATATGTGATCAATATTTCCTGGGCCTGTACGTCCACATAGATTAGCCGAGCGTCTGCCGTGTCCACCGCTTCACATGCCGTCCAGCGCAATCGCTGGGATACCTGGGGGCCGCCCGTCCTGGCGGTCGCGCTGGTTGCTGCGCTGATCTGTCTCGCGGCGGCGAACGTGGTCGTTCGGGCCAACCGAAGCGAAGTGGTCGACGGAGTGTTGTGGGTCGATCGGTCCGAGGGGGTCACGGCGGCCGAGGTCGGTCACGGCGAGGCTGGGGACCTGGCCGGTGTCGAGATCGGAGATGTGCTGCTGGCGATCGACGGCGGGCAAGTCGAAACAGCTCACGATGTCGCCGCGATCCTGCACGCGGGCCGGCCCGGCGCCACGCTGAGCTACTCGCTGCTGCGGTTCGGTCAGGCCCGGCTCTTCAGTGTCTCCTTGCGACCGGTACCCACAGGGCAGACGCGGATCTACTTCGTGCTGGTCGGTATCGGCGTATTCACCTTGCTGGTCGGCGCGTCGGTCCGGTTACGACGACCGGGCAACCAGGCCACCCTCCATTTCTTCTGGCTCAGTGTCAGCTTCTTCGGGATGTTCGCCTTCTCATTTAGCGGTCGCCTGGACCGGTTGGATTGGGTGTTCTACTGGGCGGACGCCATCTCGACCCTGGTGCTCGCGCCCATGTTCGTGCACTTCGCGCTGGCGTTTCCGGAGCGAGCGCCAGGCTGGGTGCGGAATCGCCTGGGTCGAATGTTGCTACCGACCGTCTATGCGCCGGCCGTGGTGCTGGGCCTCGCGCAGGCGGTAGTGCTGGCTGGAGATGCAGGCTCGGCCGTCTTCACGACGGCGGTGGAGACCGTCTGGCGGCTGGAGCTGGCCTATCTGGCGACCTGCATCATCGCTGGATTGGCTCTGATGATTCTGACCCTGCGGCGGGTGCCGTCGATGACCTCGAAGCGCCAGCTCCGCTGGATCGTTTGGGGGGCGGTGCTGGGCGGACTACCGTTCGCGCTGGGCTACGCGTTCCCCTGGGCGCTCGGGTTCAACACCGCTCCGCTCGACCTCACCGCGATCCCGCTGAGCCTGATTCCATTGGCCTTTGCGTCGGCGATCGTGCGGTATCGCCTGCGTGACGTCGAGGTGATCATCAAGCGCGGGCTGGTCTACACCGCCGCAGTCTCCGCGATGATCGCCATTTACCTCGTGCTGGAAGCGCTGGCCACCGAGGTGTTTCTCGAAGAGTCCGATGGACACAACTCGATCATCGCCCTGCTAGCGACGGCGGTCGTTGTGCTCGTGGCGAGCCCCGTCAAGAACGCTATCCAGTCGATGCTCGACCGCGTGTACTACCGGGACCGCTACGACTATCGCCGTGCGCTCGTCGGGTTCGCCCGCGACCTCAGCAGCGATCTCGATCTCAACCATCTTGCCAAGCGACTGGTGACGCGAGTCACCGAAACGCTGGTCATCGACCACACCGCCCTTATGCTCGCACCGCCTGGGCACGACGCCGGCGGCGTGTTCCGGCCGTTTCACGCCAGCGGCGTGCGCGTCGCGGCCGCCTGGCCGACGCTGAAGCGGACCTCGAGCCTTGGCCGCCGGCTCGCCGGCGGCCATACGATCATGCTCGACGAACCGGCCTCCGCCAGGCGTCACCCCGACGGGGAGGTGGCCTTCTGGCGGGACCAGGGCATCCATTACTTCGTCCCGTGCGTCTCGGAAGAAGGGACGATCGCGGTGCTGGCGCTGGGTGCGAAGACGAGTGGCGAACCGCTGAGCAGCGAAGACGTCGCACTGCTGTCGGCCGTCGCCGGACAGGTGGCCACGGCAATAGAGAACGGAAGGCTGTACACCCAGCTCCAGGCGAAGGCGGCCGAGGTCGACCGGATCCGGGAGTTCAACGAGAACATTATCGAGTCACTGAACGACGGATTGGTGGTGCTCGATCTCGAAGATCGGGTGCTCCGGTGGAACGTTGCGCTCGAGCTGATCTACGGCGTGCCACACGGTACGGCGGTGGGCGGGTCACTGAACGAGCTGTTCGACGCGTCGTTCACCGACCGCCTGCGTCGTGCCCGCCTGGAGCAACCGGAAGGCGCCACTTTATATCGCGTGCCGCTCACGTCACGGCACAGGGACGAACAGCGGCAGCTCCTCGTTAACACCGCGATCGCACCGCTCCGGACACCGGAGGGGAACACGGCCGGCACGATCGTGATCCTCGAGGACATCACGGCCCGGGTGCACCTGGAAGAGCAGTTGCAGCTGTCGGACAAGATGGCCTCGATCGGTCTACTGGCGACCGGCGTGGCGCACGAGGTCAACACCCCGCTCACCGGTATTTCGAGCTTCACCCAGATGCTGCTCGAAAGCACCGACGCGGACGACCCACGGACCGTGCTGCTCGAGAAGATCGAACGCCAGACGTTCCGCGCCGCCAAGATCGTCAACGGTCTGCTTAATCTGGCCAGACCAGGACGATCCGATGTGGCGGGCCCCGTGGACGTCAACACCATCGTCAACGACGTGCTGACGCTAATCGAGCATCAGCTCCAAACCGCCAACATTCAGCTTCGCCGTGAGCTGTCCTCGACGCCGACCGTAGTTCAGGGGACCGAGTTCAAGTTGCAGCAGGTATTTCTAAACCTCTTCTTGAACGCCCGGGACGCGATGCCCACTGGGGGGTGGCTATCGGTCAGCTCACGAGTCGAGGACACGTGCGCCGTGATCGAAGTCGCGGACACCGGCACTGGCATCGCTAACGAGAACCTGCCGCGCATCTACGACCCGTTCTTCACTACGAAGGCGGTTGGCCAGGGCACCGGGCTCGGGCTGTCGATCACCTACGGCGTGATCAAGGAGCACCACGGGGCGATCACGTGCAACAGCTCGCCGGACCAGGGCACACGGTTCACGGTGACCCTGCCGCTACCGCCGCGCGCAAAGGAGCAATCGTACGCGCGCCAGCGGCCTGTCTCACACGGGTCTTTACAGGATGGCCGGCGTGCGTCGCGTAGCTGACACTGCGCAGTAAGGGCGCATACCGGTGGCAGCGTGGCGTTCGCCACAGGATCCTGGCCCGGCTCGAAGGGGGGCCTGACAGCAGCCAACGTCGCTAGCCAGAGCGCCCCGGCCGAACGTGTTCGTGAACGTCTGACGCGGAACACTCGAGGCGGGTTCGCCGTACCGGCCCGAGGAAGGGAGATCGATGCTAAAAGACGCGTCCGTGCTGGTCGTCGACGACGAGGAGATCATGCGGGAGATCCTACAGGCGCTTCTCGAGCGCGAGGGATGTCAGGTGTCGATGGCCGCCTCCGGTGAGGAAGGGTTGGCTTTGGCGCGCTCGCAGCCGTTCAACGTCGCTATCGTCGACGTGATGATGCCGGGCATCGACGGGATCGAGACCCTGGACGAGCTGCGGAAGCTCGACGAGGATCTGCCAGTTATCTTGATCACCGCCTTTGCGTCAGTAGAGAACGCGATCGCCGCAATGAAGCGAGGTGCGTTCGACTACGTGACCAAACCGTTCAAAAACGAAGAGGTGCTAGTCGTGGCCCGCAACGCCGCTGAGCGACGGCGGCTCGTGACCGAGAATCGCACCCTGCGCGAGAGTCTGCGCGCCCAGACCCATCACTTCAGCGACATTATCGGTCAGAGCCAGCGGATGCGTCGGGTCTTCGACCTGATCGCCCAGGCCGCCCAGAGTCGTGCCACAATCATGGTCGAAGGGGAGAGCGGTACCGGCAAGGAACTGGCGGCGCGCGCACTGCACACACACTCGCCTCGTGCCGACCGTCCGTTCGTTACTGTGAATTCCGGAAGCCTTCCACCCGACCTCCTCGAGTCGAACCTATTTGGTCATCTCAAGGGCGCCTTCACAGGGGCCGTCGCGCCCAAGAAGGGGCTGTTCGAGCTCGCCGACAAGGGGACCATCTTCTTCGACGAGATCGGGAGCGTGCCGATCGAGACGCAGACTAAACTGTTGCGCGTGATGCAGGAGCGTGAGTTCATGCGCCTGGGTGGCATCGACACTATCAAGGTCGACGTGCGCATCATCGCCGCCACCAACGTCGACCTAAAGGCCATGGTCGCTGAAGGTCGGTTCCGAGCAGACTTGTACTATCGGCTCCACGTCATCAAGGTGCAACTGCCTCCGTTGCGTGACCGGCGCGAGGACATCCGGTTGCTCGCCCAACACTTCCTCGAGAAGTACGGCCTCGAGAACGATAAGCCGAAGCTGGAACTGACACCGGAGGCGCTGGACGTGCTGGAGGATTACGACTGGCCCGGCAACGTGCGAGAGCTCGAGAACATAATTGAGCGGGCGGTTGTGCTGGCCACGGGCACCGTGATCGGCCCGGAACTGATTCCGGATGCGGTGAGGACGTCTCGACCCTTTCAGATGCCACAGTTCGTGATGCCGCCTGAGGGCATCTCGTTCAAGGAAGTGGTCGCCGCGTTCGAGACCCAGCTTATCGAGCGTACGCTCGTCGCAACGGACGGAGTCCAGAAGCGGGCCGCCGCCATGTTGCAGATCAAGCCGACGACACTCAGCGAAATGATCAAGCGTCACGAAATCAGGCCAAGGCGAAAGCGAGGCGGCGGGGCTTCACGCGGCCGAGGGGAAGAGAGTCAGGTCAGGCCGGAGGAAACCTATGGCCCGCGCTCAGAAGGCGGCAACACGGCGCTTCGCCCTCACCCGAATCGGCTGGTTGGGGGTGGGTCGGGCCGGTAGAAGGGCTGCCACCGTCATCTCTTACGTCTTCAGCCCCCCACGGCGACGCCCAGGCCGCCGGCTGCGCCCGGTCTGTCGCGAGCGCTGCACCATAGCGATCAGCCGGTCGTACTTGCCCATGATCACGTCCCACCGGTAGTTAGCGCGCACGTATTGGCGTCCCTGACGACCCATGGCGGCGCACAGCGGCGCATCGTGAATGAGCAGCCGCAGACACTCCCGGAACTCGTCGCGGTCGGCGTAGTAGAGACCGCCGTTGCTGCGCTGACAGTGGTCTGTCAGCACGTCGCTGCGGGCGTTGGCGAGTACCGGCGTCCCCACCGAGAACGCCTCCAACGCCAGCAACGACAAACTTTCCAACGGTGACGGAACCACGACCACTGTGGCCGCCTCGAGCGCCTCGAACCGCTCGGTTTCCGACAGCAGTCCAGCAAACCGCACATGGGGCGTATCGGGAATCGGCATGAGCTTGAGCCCCATCAGCACCAGGGAGGCATCACCGTCCGATTCGGTGTAGCCGTTGAAGAAGTCGAGTAACTCCTCGCAGCCTTTTCCGGGATCGATCCGTCCGCCATACAGCGCGAACGGGCCATACAGGCGGTGACGCCGTCGGAACACCGCGCCACCGGCGGACAGCGGCGAGCCGATCTGGCTGTCGTCGCCGGACTCATCCGACTCCGGCTCGTCCGGCAGCGCGTCCATGTCCTCCGGCTCGGTCTTCGGTGCCTCGTGCAGGCGCGATGGCGGTAGCTCGACTCCGCAACCGACCGTCTCCTCGATCTTCGCGCCGACCGAGAACAGCCGCCTGAGAAAGCCACGCTCCACGTTGGTGTTGTAGGCGATGCCGGCCGGGAGCGAGAACACGTCACGGTAGAGACCGAGTCGAATCGCCGGCTCGTCATGAGCGGTGGGCACCAGAATGCTTCGAGCCGGGTCCACCCTCAACCCGTGCACCGTCGGAGCATACAGGTATGTAAAGAAGACCAACGCGTCATACGACCGGTGGTGTTGTTCGAGAAACCCGAGGAGGCCGGGGCACCACGGCCCCTGCCGCATCAGCCATTCCTCCTCATCCGCCGGCGTGTGATCATGGTTGAAAATCCAATCCGAGTAATCGTTGAACGACGCGAGGTCCCGGGTGCGATCGTTCGCGAATCGGCGCACCGTCACGCCGCGAATCCGGTCCTCGCCCTCCGGGTATTCGTTCTTCCAGGTGATGTAGTCGCGCGCGCAGGTGGTCAGCACGTCCACTTGATGCCGGCCGGCAAGCCGCTCCGCGACCAAGCGGCAGTGATACTCAGAGCCGCCGAGAATTTCAGCACCGTAGCGTTGGACAATAAACGCGATCTTCACGGGTGTCTGGAGGATACTCGAATAATCAGAGGTCACGAGTCAGCAGGACGGCGGCCAGATGGCGCACGCAACACGCAGCGCCCGTCCTGTTTCCGATTCCGGCGGCCGACATCTTCGGGACGGATCTCCAAGCCGTCTCACGTGAATCGAGCCAGGATCCGGTCGAGGCGAGCACCGAGCCGCTCATCGCCGAAGTCCATTAAACGCCGCCGCTGACCCTCGAGCACAGCCGCGCGCAGATCGTCATCGTACACCAGGAGCCCGAGCATCTCTGCCGCATACTCGAGGTCTTTGGGCGAGAACGCGATGCCGGCACCCCCGAGCGTCTCCGGCACCGCGGTCGACGCATAGGCCAGGATCGGCACCTCAGTGCCCATTGCTTCGAGTAACGGGACACAGAACCCCTCGTGCTCGCTCAAGGACACGTAGGCGCTCGCGGTCCTGTAGAACACCGCCAGATCGGCATCCGGTACCGGCCCAACGAACCAGAACCGCTCGCTCGACATCCGATACTGGGTCATCAACGCACGCAGCATCGCATAGTAGCGGGGACAGGTGTCCTGCCGTCCCACGAAGATAAAGCGGTAGAACGAGTCGACATACCGCTTGTAGTGCTCCGCGAGACGCAAGTGGTCCTCGAGCTTCTTGTTGGGGACGATACGCCCCACAAAGAGGATATTGGTCAGCCCGTCACGCAACATGCGCTCAAGCGCTGGCCGTGGCGGCGCCCCGGTCAGACGCGCCGTGTCGACTGCGATCGGAAACACACCGGTTCGGGCAAACCCGAGGGCCTCGAGTTCCTGCCGGTTGTACTCCGAGTCGCCCAGCGCCAGGTCGACTCGATCGGCCAGACCGCGCAGCTCGTGGCGGCCACGGTTCACCAGCCCGGCAATCCCCGCATCGTAGCCGGCGAAGAAACGCGCCGGCGTGATGTTGTGATACTGGATGACCCGCCCGCCAGGCAGGGAGGCCAGGGCGTCGCTCATCGATGAGGCGATGGCAAAGTGCAGGATCGTGACATCGCCCTTACGGGACGCCGGGTCGGAGAATGCGCGGATGTTCCCACGCAGGTCACTGTCGATGGTCAGCGCAAAAATGTCCGCGTCGTGGCCCCTCGCACGCAACAGCCCGCGAACGCGACGCGCGCTGTCTCCCACGGCGTCGCCACGATGAGCGGCTGGAAGCCACTGGTTGATCACCATGGGCGGGTCTGAAGTCGGCGACCGGGGACCTGCAATCGGAACCCCGGCGACGATGGTTTCTCTTGCCGTTCGCCTTCGCCAGCGTCTTCTGGCGCCGGTCTCCTACGAGCACCCATCCCGAGGAACCCGTGGTGAAACCCCCGGGCGCACCGAAACCCGGCTTGATCGATGCGGCGCCAGGCCAGCGCAAGGCGCGGAGAGGGAGCACATTGGAACACGCGTGACCGTGGAGCAACGACGTCCTGGCGGGATGCTGCGCGGGTCGAGTGCAGCGGGGCTGTCACCACGGGCTCCTAGGGGTTCTCGCCGCGCTCTCCCGGCGCGAACGGCAGCGCCTTGTAGGCGGACGGGCGGTAGAGCCGCAGCTCTTCCAAACGCTCCCACTCCGCGAACCGCTGCCAGAAGTCCCACCGAACCTCGGTACGTGGGAGTCGCGTGGACCGGATCACCCGGTCCACGAGTCCCAACAACACCCCCTTAAAGTCTCGGGCCCGTAACCGCTCGAGGGCCACATCCTGGGCCTGGATGATCTCGGACTCGAGCACCGGGTTGGATAGAACCGCGTGCATGATGGCGGCAACGTGTCTGGGGTCCTTCGTCTCATACAGGACGCCCGCACCATCCATCGTCGTGGGCACCGCCGCCGCCGCGTATGCGAGGACTGGTATCCGCTTATAGAACCCCTCGACGAGCGGCACACAAAAGCCCTCATGCTCACTCGCCGACAAGAACAGGTCGGCCACGTCGTAGCATCCCGTCAATTCGGCGTTCGAGACGTGACCCAAGATGTGCACATCCGGTACGCGCAGGGTGGCAATCAGGTGATGGAGCGCGGCCAGATACGATTCGAACCCACCGTAGGCGCCGACCAGCAGCAGCCTGGCACTGGGCTGATACTTGACCCGATACGCCTGATAGCAGCGGATGACGTCCTCGATCCGCTTGTTCGGGATGACGCGCCCGACGAACAGGATATTGATTCGTTCATCGTCGAACTCCGAGACCACGGTAGAGTCAGGTCTTTCGTCCAGATGGGCAAAACTCGGAACGACGGGGAGCACGCCCGTGCGCGGGAACCCGAACTGCTCGAGCTCGTCGCAGTTGAACTCAGAGTCACCCAACGCTAGGTCGCATCGGTGTACGTACGCGTGCAGCTCGCGCCGCCCGCTGTAGCAGAGCCGAACGAGATCGTTGTGCACGCCGACAAAATAGGCTGGCGGGGTGATGTTGTGATAGACGAGCACCATCCGGTCCGGGAGGGCGTACGCGATCCGCGACACGCGGGACCCGATGGAGAAATGGTGAATGAGGATGTTGTCTGGGTGCGAAGCGTCGATCAGATCCCGGTAGTCGCGAGTGAGCGACGCCAGCCGAGGGTCGACGGTCTCGACGAATATCTCGGACGCGTAACCCGCCTCGTGCAGCACGGCGCGGATGCCCAGTACTTCGTTGCCGATGGCATCGCCATAGCCGAGCGTGGCCAGGACCTGATGCACCGCGGGACGCCTCGGTGAAGTCCCAGTAATCATGAGTCGCTCGAATACTGGCTGCCACCGGCGCTTGGCGCCGGCCCGGCGGGCAGCCGCTCCACGACCTGCCGGCCGGGCAGTAGGTCTCGCCGGCGCCGGCCCAACCAGCCCGGCAGCGGCTCCGGCCGGTCCTCCTGGCCCGGAGCCTCGCGGTCCAACCGATCGAGCATGTCCAGATACTTGCGTTCGATGACGGGCCAGGTGTAGTGCGTGTCGAAGTAGGCCCGCCCGTTCACGCCCAGTGCGGCGCGCAGGGCACTGTTCGAAACGATCGTGTGCAACGTTTCTGCGAATTCCTCGTAGCTCTGGTAGTAGAGACCGGCATTGCTGCGGATGCATTGGCCGCAGAGTACATCGCAGCGCCCGTTCGCCAGCACGGGGCGACCGAGCGCCCACGCCTCCAGGGTCACCATCGACAGGCTCTCGTAGGGCGAAGGCATGATCAGCAGGTCGGCCGCCGCCATCGCGTCGAACTTCTCCCGATCGGTCACGTAGCCAAGAGGCCGGATCCCGGGGTGCGTGGGAACCGGCATGACCGGGTTCCCGATCAGCACTAGGGTCAGCCCGGGCGACCGACTTGCATAGCGCTCAAAGTAGTCGAACAGCTCGCGACAGCCTTTGTTCTCATCGATCCGCCCCACATAGATCAGCACGGGTCCCTCTATGCCGGTCGCTTGCCGAAACCGCTGCGGTTCCGGGCGTGCCGGTACCTCCGACCCTACGCCGACCACGACGCCTGGCACAGTCTCGTTGTTCGACACCGCGTTGATCAGCGCCCGCTCCTCGTACGAGTTGTACATGAGCGCTCGCACGCCGCGAAAGTTCTCGCCGAAAATGCGTAGCCCTAACGCCGGGTCGCGTTCGGCCGTGGGCACCAAGAGGGCCCGCCTGCGCGCCACCCGGATGCCGTGATACGCATGGTAGTAGCGGTAGCTGAAGAAGATGCAATAGTCGTACGTATCACCGTGTCGGCGGAGGTGGTGAATCAGGCTGGGGCTAGTCGGTCCCTCGCTCCGCAACCACGCCAACTCCGCCGCGATCGAGTGTGGTTCCTCGAAAACCTGCGTAGACCGCCGACCGAAATCATCGGCGTCACGTTCGCGGCTGACCGGAAACCGCCGGACCGGGATGCCGTTCACCTGCTCGAAACCTGGCTTGAGCTCGTTGCGCCACGTGATGTAGTCAGTCGCACAGGTCGTCAGGACCTCGACCTCAGCGTGCCGGGCGAGGTGCTCAGCGACATACCGAGAATGCAACTCGGCGCCACCGTTCAGATCGGCGCCATAGCGCTGGACGACGACCGCGAGCTTCACTGGTCGTCTGGACCGACGTCCCGCTTGGGGGCGGCCGGCGGGACCCTCTCGGTCGCGGGTGCGGCTGCCGGCGAGGGCGCATCGCTCGGACCCTGGATCGATGGCACGGGGGCTGGAGCCTGTTCGCCCGCGGACACCGATGCCGGAGCTGGGGCGGAGTCCGGATCTGGCGCGTAGGGCGATGGGGTCTGTTGGAGGTCCGCCGGCGACGGTTCCACGGCCGGCGCGGAGATCGGTACCCCATGGCTCCGTGGCGGCGCGCCGGCCGGTGCAGCCGTGTCCCCGGGGGGCGTGGCGGTGCCAGGACTCGGCACCGGCTCCGTGGCTTCGCTCTGGGTGACTGTCCCGGCTGCCGCTGCGTTGTCTGTTCCGGTACCCTCTGTCTCCGCCGTCTGTGGACGTCGCCGCGACCGGCGGCGTCTCCGGCGGGTCCGGCCGGACCCGGTCGACGACGTGCTCTCATCGACCTCACCATCGGCCACGGCTGGCGAAACCGGTGACCGGCGCTGCACCACCGACTCCAGCGCCCGCGCGCGCCGTTCGTCGAAGTCGAGCCGGCCCGCGACCGACTCCACCAGCATACGGTGGTTCTTCATGTCCAAGGACAGCCGCGTCATCTCGACCACGAGATTGTTGAGTACCTCGAAGTTCAGGGCATCAAGTTCCTCTCGCGCCACGAACTTCGCGCCGGCCCGTTCGAACTGCTTGGTCACCCGCTCGGCGAGATCGCTTTCTTGCTGCAGGATCTGCAACATCCAAGCGTTGATCTCGCCCTGCCTCGCCAGAGCTAACACGACTGGGTCCGGGTTGAAAAACAGCCTGAGGATCGGGTTCAAAAGCTTGCGGATCAGACGAATCAGTTTCCCCATCGGTCCTCTGGACGACATGTAGATGGTGTGCGAGTCAAATTCGACCGGCTCCGGCGCGGGTCCAGGCGCGCGTCCCGCTCGTTCGTGCGGGATCGGCTCTAGTGCCGCCGGTGGTTCCAGCTGCCGATAGTGCTCGACCAGATCGGACCGCACGTGGCGAGGGTCGAGAAATCGCTCGACCTTCACCGTCGCCAGCTCGCGGATCTGCTGTTCGGTGTAGTCCGTACCGCGTTTTTCTCGGATACGCTGGCGGATCTGTTCCATGATCCGCGTCACATCAACGGAGTCTGCCTGGATGTTGAACTCGGCCATCGTTGTCTGCCGTCCGACTAACGTGGGGCCCTGCCCCACACCCCGGCTAGGTCACTCGCGGGGAATCCCGATGCCACGAGCCGCTCGCTCGCGGGCACGCACGTGCACGCCGTAGCTGTCACCGACAGTCCCGAACGAGTGAGAAATCTCGGTTGTGACTGCATAACGGGCTCGACCTCAGATCCTTGTAGAACGGGCTCGAAAATGCCTGCGCCTGGCCGCCGCCGGATGGGCGCTGACTACGGCGGGGCTCCGTGCGACGCCGGCGCACCGAGGCCTGCGTGCACCTTGTCTCGATAGGAGGCCCAGAGCCGACCCCACTCGGTCCTGGAAAACCCCCGGATCCGGCTCCGGTCCACGGTCGGGTACCACAAATAGTCGTGATAGACGTTCGACGCGAAGGGTGCCCAGACGACCAACGGCGAATGCAGTAGCAGCCGTTCCAGTCCCCGAACATGAGCGCAGCGAAGATGAAGAAGTTCTTGGTCCACTGATCGGGCCGAAGCGAGACGAACACGTCGCCTGCCAGGCTGTAGCCGGGCGTCTCACCGCAGAGCGAGACGCCGGTCATGGCCATGCTCGGGAGGGATGTGCCACCATCGAGTACAGCCCGGCGTTGTCTCGACCGGATCGTCAGGAGTTGAAGCTGCCGACCGCTGCTAACTACGCCGTCGGCTCTGACGAGATAGGGCGTAAGGCCCTATTTTCACGAGCTTTAGCTCGTCCAAGAACCGCCGAAACCGTACTATGAACCTAGCCAGCTGTCAAATGACAGAACGGCTTTCCGGTCCCCTAGCTACTCAGCGTCCCGATGCTGCTTCTTCCGGCTCCGCTTGCGGGCCAGTGCCTGCTTGGCACGGCGCTTGTCACCCGGCTTCAGATAGTACGAATGCTTCTTGATGTCCTTGATGATGTCCTCCTGCTGCACCTTCCGCTTGAAGCGGCGCAATGCACCTTCAACCGATTCACCATCTTGTAACTTAACTTCAGCCAACCTCCTGCCACCTCCCTTGCGTGGTCAGTGAATATGTTGGGACCTCGTTACGACCGCCGGCTTGGCGTCGCCGAACGAATATACTGGGCTGGTGTTTTATGGCCTTTCCGCGCGCCAGCCGAGACGGACGCGGCCTTCAGGTAGACAGAGATTCAACGGGCACATGTCCCCTAAAATTGGGCAAGCAAGCATTCTAGGCTGAACGCTTGGTGCCGTCAACGGGCCGTCACAGCCTGGACGCAGGGACGCGGCGCTCACAACATCCGGACGGACTGTCGATGAAGATCTTGATCGTCGGGGGCGGCGCGCGCGAGCATGCCCTGGCTTGGAAGCTCAGCCGCGAGCCCGGCGTTCGCGAGGTCGTGTGCGCGCCGGGCAACGCCGGCACGCAGCAGGTCGCACGCAGGCACCCGCTCGACGTGTCGGACCGTGGCGCGGTGCTCGCACTCGCCGAGAGCGAGGCGGCCGATCTGACCGTCGTCGGGCCGGAGCTACCGCTGGCGCTCGGTGTGCAGGATTTGTTCGCCTCGCGTGGCAGGCTGCTATTCGGTCCGAGCCGGGTCGCAGCCCAACTCGAATCGAGCAAGGCATTCGCCAAGGACTTCATGGCCCGCCACGCGGTGCCGACCGCTCGCTTCCGCGTGTGCGAACGGGCCGACGAGGCGCTCGCTGCCGTGGCAGGATCGGAGTTCGGCTTCCCCGTAGTCGTCAAGGCCGACGGACTGGCGGCGGGAAAAGGTGTCACGGTGGCGCCCGACCGAGCCGCGGCCGAAGAGGCCGTGCGTGACGCGATGCTCGACCACCGGTTCGGTAAGGCCGGACACCGGGTGGTGGTCGAAGAATGCCTTACCGGCGCAGAGGTTTCGTTCTTCGCAATCTGCGACGGGCGGCAGGCGCTTGAGCTGCCGACCGCCCAAGATCACAAGCGCGCCTTCGATGGTGACGAGGGACCCAACACCGGCGGGATGGGCGCATTCGCGCCGAGCCCACTGGTGACTCCGGACATCGAGCGCCGCATCAGATGCGAAATCGTTGGCCCGGTTCTCGAAGGGTTGGCCCGCGAGGGACACCCGTATCAGGGGTTCCTGTACGCTGGACTGATGATCACCGCCGATGGTCCAAGCGTGATCGAGTTCAACGTCCGTCTCGGCGACCCGGAGGCACAGGTCGTACTCCCGATGGTATCTGACGAGCTGGCTCCGCTGCTCGAAGCAGCCGCACGGGGTGCGCTCGAAACGACCTCGTGCAACCAAACTCGGACTCCGCATGTTGGGGTGGTGCTCGCGTCGGGCGGTTACCCCGGGGCCTTCGAGACAGGAGCGCCGATCAAAGGGCTCGACGAAGCGTCGGCGCTCGAGGGTGTGCTGGTGTTCCACGCAGGCACCGAGGTGCGGGCCGACGCGGTCGTGACCACGGGTGGACGAGTCCTGACGGTGGTCGGACGGGGTGTCGACTTTACGGAGGCGATCGAACGCGCCTATGCGGCCGAGGCGCGGATCGTGTACGCCGGCAAGCAGGTCCGGACCGACATCGGGCGGACGGCGTTGGCCGTCTCCAGCCAACACCATGCATCGCGTCGAGACCCCCTATAGGGGAGGCCGTGTCCGGCCACGAGTCGTAACGAGGGAACATACCGGCAGTCAGGGCAGACGGTGACCACGGGCTGCCAAGGGAGGGACGAACAATGGGTGATGTGCAGGTGCAAATATTGATGGGGTCCGGGTCGGACGCCGACGTGATGACCAACACCGTCCGTACCCTGCGCGACCTCGGGATCAGCTGCGACATGACGGTGGCGTCCGCCCACCGATCCCCAGATCGGGTGCGCCGCGTGATCGAGGAGGCGCCCGGCCGAGGGGTCAGGATCTTCGTGGTCGGTGCAGGGGCTGCCGCGCATCTGGCCGGCGTGGTGGCGGCCCATACGACGCTCCCGGTGATCGGCGTGCCGATTGACTCGTCACCCCTCGGCGGGTTCGACGCGCTGCTGTCGACTGTGCAGATGCCGCCAGGCGTGCCGGTGGCTACCGTCGCGGTCGGGAAGGCTGGAGCGACGAACGCGGCGGTGCTGGCGGCGCAGATCCTCGCTGTAGGCGACCCGGCGATCCGGGTACGGCTGGACGACTACCGCCGAGGGCTAGCCGACGCGGTCGAGAAGGCGGCCGCGGAGCTCAAGCAGCCGTAGCCTTCGGTTAGCGGTCGTTTTCGTGAGCACCGCCCAGCATCATCAACAACAGTGCCTTCTGGGTGTGGAGCCGGTTTTCCGCCTGGTCGAAGACGGCTGAGCACGGCCCATCCAGCACGTCGGCGTCCACTTCCTCTCCCCGGTGTGCCGGCAGACAGTGCATGAAAAAGGCGCCGTCATTCGCTTCCTGCATGAGCGCGCCGGTGACCCGATACCCCTCGAACGCCGCGCGGCGGTAGTCAGCTTCCGCTTCCTGCCCCATTGACGTCCAGACATCGGCGTAGACGGCGTCGGCGCCGCGAACCGCCTCGACCGGGTCCCGTAGCTGCACGACCTCAGCGCCGTGACGGGCCACACCGCGCGCGGTCGTGAGCGTCTCCTCAGGCAGGTCGAACCCGGCGGGCGCCGCCAGCCGGAGGTTCAGGCCCAGCATCATCGCCGCGTGGGTCAGAGAAGTGGCCACGTTGTTGCCGTCACCGATGTAGGCCAGCGTGCGACCCGCTACCGCGCCGCACCGCTCGTGCAACGTCAGACAGTCGGCCAGCGCCTGACAGGGGTGCTCCTCGTTGGTCAACGCGTTAACGACGCGCAACCGGGTCGTAGCCTCGACGAACTCGTGCAGCTTCGACTGATCGAACGTTCGGATCGCCGCCACCGACACCCACCGCTCGAGGGTACGGGCCACGTCGGCCAACGCCTCACGTGTGCCGAGGGCGTCGGCCGACGGTGGACAGGTCACACTGCCACCGAGCTCCCGTATCGCGATCTCGAATCCGGTCCTGGTCCGCAGCGACGGCTTGTCGAACAACAGTGCCAAGGAGTGTCCGGCCAGCGCCCGCGCCGTCGGGGCTCCAGCTCCCAGCCGCCGCTCGCGCTTCAGCCGTCCGGCCAGCGCGAGACAGGCCTCAAGCGCGTCAGGTGACAGGTCGAGCACGGACAGATAGGTGCGCCCCGGAACGTCCGTCACGCCGGGTAAGCCGGCGCTCTCCCTCGGCGCCCTGGTCATCGCATTCATAGTGGGTGCGTCTGCGCGCGTTCTCGGACGATTGAGAACAAGCAGGCCTCTCCTGTCTCCGTAGGGCCGGACCGTCAGGTTCTATAGTCCGCGTTGATGCGCACGTACTCGGCGCTGAGGTCACAGGTCCACAGGGTGGCGGCGCCAGTGCCGCCCGCGCCCACGTCGACCCCGATCACGACTTCGGATCCGCTCAGGTGTTCGGCCGCGGCTGGCTCCCGGTCGGTGAAAACTCGTTCGTCACGGAACAGCTCCACGTCTCCGATGCGGACCCGTGCGCGTGCCGGGTCAAAGCCGACACCGGCCCGGCCGACTACCGCCACCAGCCGCCCCCAGTTCGGGTCGCCGCCATGCACCGCCGTCTTCACGAGCGGGGAGTTAGCGATCGCGCGCGCCGCCTGTTTCGCCTCCGCCGCCGTCCGGGCACCGGTCACGGTGATGGCGACCAGCTTGGTGGCGCCTTCGCCTCCCCTGACCACGGCGAGCGCCAGCTCCCGACAGACGGCGCGGAGCGCATCGACGAACACTGGGTAACCGTTGTCATCGATCCGGACACCGGACCGGCCACCGGCCAGCAGCAAGACCATATCGTTTGTCGAGGTCTCGCCATCGACCGTGATGGCATTAAACGTCTCGTCGGCCGTCTCCGTCAGCGCGCGCCGAAGCGGTTCCGGCTCGACCTCGGCGTCCGTAGTTAGAAACCCCAGCATGGTGGCCATGTTCGGCTCGATCATCCCGGCGCCCTTGACCATCCCGCCGACGTGGAAGACACCCGCGGGCGTCGCGACGCGGACCGCAGCCTCCTTGGCCCACGGATCGGTCGTCATGATCGCCTGAGCCGCCGCCCGATGTCCGTCGCGACCCAACGCCGCGGTAGCGAGTGTGATGCCCTGGCGCAGTTTGTCGCCAGCCAGCTGGACTCCGATCACGCCCGTGGACGAGACCAGGACTTGTTCGGTCGGACACCCGAGGGCCCGGCTCGTATCGGTCGCCATGGCGCGAGCCGCTGCCAGCCCCTGGTCCCCGGTGCAGGCGTTGGCGCAGCCGCTATTGACCACGATCGCCTTGGCGGTGCCGTTCGATCGCCGCAGGTGATCCCGCGTGACAACGACCGGCGCCGCCACCGCCAGGTTCGTCGTGAAGATGCCGACCGCGCGCGCCGGCTGTATGGACACTACCAGCGCGAGATCTAGCCCGGACGTTTTGATACCGCACGCGACCCCGGCTGCCTCGAAGCCGGCGGGTGCCGTAATGCCCCCTGCGATGCTCTCAACCATCAGATGGTTCCCGCGGTGCCCGTGTGTCCGCTCCGGCCCCAGTCGAGCTCGAGAACGACCGCGGTCTGCTCGCAGCGACGGAACCACACACAGCCCTGGCAGTTAGTCATGATCTTTTCCGGCAGCCAGGTATGCGGAACGATCGAGAACCCGAGTGTAACGAAAGGGCGCGGCACATGGGTGAAGGCGCACAACCGCTGCACACCCTGCCGGCCGGCGCTCGAGACGAGCGCCGCCAGCACGGCGCTTCCGATACCGACGCCGCGCGACCCGGCATCCACGACCAACGACCGGACCTCAGATAAGGTGTCGCTAAGCGGCGCCAGCTCTCCGCACCCGAGCACGCTCTCGCCACGATTCGCCACGAGAAACCGAGCCACATGACGCGTGATCTCCTCCTGTGTGCGCGGCAACAGCTGACCGAGGCCGACATTGGCGGTCACCAGGCGGTCGATAGCGGCCGCGTCGGGGCGGCGAGCTTGGCGGATCAAAACCGCAGCGGTCGCTGACGCCGGGTCGAGGGTGCCGTGTCGAGCATGCCGGTCGTGGGCGGCGTCCATCGTGATCATCACTGCGCTCTCAGCACAGTCTCCAAAATCCGAAGCCCTTCGTCGATCTCCTTGTCAGAGACGTTCAGCGGCGGTAACAGTCGGACGACGCGTCCCGCCGTCCGATTGACCAGGAGCCGATGCGCCAACGCACCGTCGACGACCTGCGTCGCCGCCGCCTCGGTCATCTCCAGACCGCGCATAAGCCCCGCGCCGCGGATCTCCGTGATCACGGGGTATCGGGCTGCCAGCGCTCGGAGGCCGTCAACCAGCCGGGTCCCCGCAACGCCGACCCGGTCGAGACCACCGTGCTCCAGCGCGTCGAGGAATACCAGCGCTGCCCGGCAGGCCAGGAGGTTCCCACCAAACGTCGTGCCGTGGTCACCTGGCGAGATCGCATCCGCCACCGGCTGGCTCATCAGGATCGCCCCGACCGGCACGCCCGCACCCAGCGCCTTACCGATGGCGATCAGGTCGGGGCGTAGACCCAGTGTCGCCGAGTAAAACGGCGCGCCTGTCCTGCCCAATCCGCACTGGACTTCGTCCGCGATCAGCAAGGTTCCGCAGCGTTCGCAGGCTGCCGTCACCGCGGCGACGAACTCCGGTGACAACGGCCAGATCCCCCCCTCGCCCTGGATCGGCTCTAGGATGAGCGCGGCCACATCAGATCCGACCGCCGCATCGAGGGCCTCCGGGTCGGTCGGCGACACGAACGTGACGCCCTGGAGCAGCGGCTGGAACGGCGCACGATAGCCGGGTTCCCAGGTCACCGACAACGACCCGAACGTGCGGCCGTGGAACGACCCTTCCAGCGCGACGACGCGGGTACGCGCAGTTTCACCGCGCGAGTGCCAGTACCGCCGCGCGAACTTCAGGCAACCTTCCACGGCCTCCGTACCGCTGTTGCAGAAGAAGACGCGCGGGAGACCGGACAACGCAGCCAGTCGCCGGCCTACCTGCCCCTGGAGTGGGTGGTAGTACAGGTTCGAGGTGTGCAGCAGCGTGCGGGCTTGGTCGGCCACTGCGGCCGTGAGGCCTGGGTGCGCGTGCCCCAGTGCGGTCACGCCGAGCCCCGAAAGAAAATCCAGATACGCGTGGCCTTCGATATCGTAGACGTAGCTCCCCTCGCCACGCGTGAGCACGATCGGTACGCGCCGGTATACCTGCAACAGATGTTGGGCCTCGACTGCCTGTATCTCCTCTTGGGTAGCCATCCTGCGTCCCTGATGCCCGCCTATCAGACCCCTATCGTGGTGCCGGCGCAGATGTCCAGGTTGTCGGTACGTGTGCCGTTGACGATGTCGACCCGGCCCACTCCGCTACGGCACGCCTCGCGACAGGCGATGAGCTTGGCGACCATCCCGGCACTGGCCTGGCCCTGCGCGATCAGCCGCTGGAACAGATGCTCGTCCACCAACGGGATCGTCCGGCCCTTGTCGTCAATTACGCCGGCGGTGCCACCCGCGATGATGAGCCGCGTGGCGCTCAGCCGCGCAGCGAGATGCCCGGCCAACGTATCGGCGTTCACGTTGAGCAACTGTCCACCACGACTGGTGCCGATGCTGGCAACGATCGGCACGAGGCCCGCCTGGCAGAGCCGGTCCAGCAACTCGGGCCGGCCCTTGCCGGTCGGCTGCCCGACGTATCCCAGGTCGACAACCGTGCCGTCTGCCGCCGTGTAGGCGTCGGCCCTACGGACCGTCGACACCCCGGTGTCGGCGGCGGTCAACCCGACCGCCGGTACCCCGGCAGCCGCGGCCGCGGCCACCAGCCGCGTGTTGACCCGTCCCGCAAGGACTCCGACGACCACATCGAGCGTGGCTGAGTCAGTCAGCCGAAGCCCGTCCACCGCCCGCTTCGGGATCCCCCTAGCGACCAGTTCCGCGTCGACCTCTCTTCCGCCACCGTGCACGACAACAAGCGGAGGCGAGGCGGCCAGGCGAAGAATAGCGGTGGCGATGTTCCGCCGCGCATCCGGCTCCTCGAGCAGCTCACCGCCGAGCTTGAGCACGACTCCCGCCCTCGGCGTCATAACAGCCCGGTCGCTTCGTCCAGCCCGTACGCCACGTTCAGATTCTGCAGGGCTTGACCCGCGGCTCCCTTCACGAGGTTGTCCAGACAGGTGACGAGTATCAGCCGCCCAGACGAAGGGTCGTGCTTCCAGCCGATATCGCAGAAGTTGGTGTGCGCAACGTGCTTGATCTCTGGCAACGTGCCACCCGTGAGCCGGACGAACGGCGCATCCGCGTAGGCCTGCTCCAACACGGTGGTGACCGTCGCCTCGTTGACGTCCCGCCTGGCGCGCACGTATATCGTTTCGAGAAGACCCCGGTCCAGCGGAACCAGGTGCGGCGTGAACGTCACGGTTCGCTGGAGCTCTTGCTCGATCTCGGCGCCATGCCGGTGCGCGAAGACACCGTAGGCGGCTACGCTGCCGTGACACTCCGAGAAGTGGGTGCGCTCGGACGGCTTCTTGCCCGCACCCGAGATTCCCGACTTGGCGTCGATGATGACGTCACCCTCGAGCAGACCGGCGTCGATCAGTGGCCGGAGCGCCAGCAACGCCGCTGTGGGGTAGCAGCCCGGGCAGGCAATCAGTCGCGCCGCCGGCAACGCCGCCCGGCAGTGCTCGGTCAGGCCATAGACCGCCGGCTCTACAAAACCCGGAGTAGCGGGGTACCAGCGGCGACGCTGCGCCGGGTCCCGGAGCCGAAAGGTGCCGGACAGATCGAACACCCGCACGCCGCGCGCCACCAGCGCGGGACCCACTTCCGCGGCCACGGAATCTGGCAACGTCATGAATACGGCCTCGGTTTCGGCCACCAGCCTATCGACCGAGAGTGGCGTGATGTCGCCGTCCCAGACCCGGGCCAAAACGGGCAGCGTGCGGACGCCGTCGGCGCCGCCCGAGGCCATCGCCGTCGTCACCTGGACCGCAGGGTGCCGCGCCGCCAGTCTCATCAATTCCTGACCGGCGTACCCGGTCGCACCGGCGATCCCGATAGGGATCGTCCTAGGCATGTATATTTATACTACCATAAGTTTATTTATACGATCCCTCCGTAGACGACAGCCAGCCGGAAAGATCGTTCCGTGATGCCAGCTGGTCGCCCCCCCCGGACGCTTGACAACCTCTCCGGAGTTGTATAATAATTCATATGCTTGTATAATTATGAAGACTTACCGCCAGTCGGCCATCCTCGATCTCGTGTCCGGTCAGGCCGTCCATAGCCAGGACGGGCTCAGACAACAACTGGCTGTGCAGGGCATCCTGGCGACCCAGGCGACTATTTCACGGGACCTCAAGGAACTCGGGCTCGTCAAGCGGGCGGCGGACGGCGCCTATCAGACGGCACAGGTCGAACCAACGCCACCGACCGCCAGCGTTGACCGGGTGCGGCGCGCAGTCGTGGAGTATTTATGCCGGGTGGACCGCGCCCAACAGCTACTTGTCCTGAAGACCAACCCGGGTCAGGCGCAGCCGCTAGCCTTCGCGGTCGATCATGCCGCGTGGCCGGAGGTCGTGGGCACCGTAGCGGGGGACGACACGATCCTGGTGATCACGCGCACCGAGCGCAGCGCCCGGGTACTCGAACGGCGGCTCGAGCGGTGGGCGAAGGGCTGAGCACGAACCCTCGGGGTCAGACGGCAGGAATTCTCTCCCCTCTCCTACCTCCAGACTCCGTAATGTTTTGGGCCACAGTGACAAGGCAGGAGCAACAGGGACATGGAACGCATCGTGCTCGCATACTCGGGCGGTCTGGACACCTCCGTCGCGATTCCGTGGCTGGCGGAGAAGTATCAAGTAGAGGTCGTCGCGGTCACGCTGGATCTGGGTCAGGGCAAGGAACTAGATGACGTGCGTGAGCGCGCGATGGCAGTCGGCGCGATCCGGTGCCATGTGCTCGACGTGCGCGCTGAGTTCGCCGAGCAGTACGTTCTCCCGTCGCTGCAGGCCGGGGCACTCTACGAGGGCCAGTATCCACTGGCGACGGCGCTTGGCCGGCCACTGATCGCGAAGCAGCTGGTAGAAATCGCGGAGATGGAGTCGGCCAGCGCGATCGCCCACGGCTGCACCGGCAAAGGGAATGACCAGGTCAGGATCGATGTGTCGGCGCGCGCCTTGAACCGTACGATCCGTGTGATCGGACCGGCGCGGGAATGGAACATGTCACGTCCGGCCGAGATTATCTACGCCCGGGAGCGCGGCATCCCGGTGCCCGCGACCGTCGAGTCCCCGTACAGCACCGATTCGAACCTCTGGGGGAAATCGATCGAGTGCGGTGTACTCGAGGATCCGTGGGTGGAGCCACCTGCGGAGATCTACACACTGACCAGATCGCCCACGGAGGCACCCGACGCACCGGCCTATGTCGAGCTGGACTTCGCACGCGGCGTCCCGACCGCGGTCAACGGCGTCGCGATGCCTCTGGTCGATCTGATCGGCAGTCTCGAGACGATCGCCGGCACCCACGGCGTCGGGCGGATCGACATGGTGGAGAACCGACTCGTCGGCATCAAGTCCCGGGAGATCTACGAGGCCCCGGCGGCGGTAGTGCTGCACGCGGCCCACCGCGAGCTCGAGACCCTGGTGACCCCGAAAGACCTCGAGCGGATCAAGCGCGGCCTGTCGTCCGTGTATGCGGACCTCGTGTACAACGGTCTCTGGTTCACGCCGACCCGGTGCGCCGTCGATGCGCTGGTCGCCGATATGCAGCAACGGGTCACCGGCCAGGTCCGGCTCAAGCTGTTCAAAGGCGGCTGCCGGGTTGTGGGACGCCGGTCCCCACACGCGCTCTACGAGGAGGCGCTCGCTACCTACGACGAGGGGGACCAGTTCGACCACAGCGCGGCGGAAGGTTTTATAAAGATCTGGGGGTTGCCGGTCGAGTTGGCCGCGGCGAAGAAGACCGGCGCGGTGACGGACGCTGCGGCGTCGGAGCCCTAGTGGTCCGTCACGGGCAGGAGTGATGCGGGCCTCGGCGCGCGCCGCACCCACCGGTTACGGCGAGACGAGGAAGCACAAAGGCAGTATTCGACCGAGGGGCAATCTGGGGCGTGACGGGCGTCCTGTCGCTCTTCTCAAAGAAAACCCATGACGCATCTCTGGTCCGGCCGGTTCGGCGCGGCGCCCGACGAGGAGGTCTTCGAGTTCCAGGCGTCGTTCGGATTCGATCGGAGGCTGTTCGAGGACGACGTGACCGGCAGTCTGGCATGGGCCGAGGCGCTGGCTGCGGCCGGAGTGCTGTCGCCCGGCGAAGCGACCACGATCGGAAGGGCCCTTGCGGAGATCCGGGACCGCGGGCGCGCCGATCCAGACTTCATCGAGGGGCCGGACGAGGACATCCACGCGTTCGTGGAGCGCCAGTTGATCGAACTCGTCGGCGACGCCGGAAAGCGGCTGCATACCGGGCGTTCGCGCAACGAGCAAGTCTCGCTCGATCTGCGGCTTTATCTCCGTCGTCGGATCGCGGTTGTGCAGCGCGACATTGTCGCCCTGGTGGACACCCTGGCTGATCGAGCCGCGGGCGCCGGAGTGGCATTGATGCCATCCTACACCCATCTCCGGCGAGCACAGCCGATACTCGTGGCGCACTACTTCCTGGCGCACACCCATGCGTTGCGACGGGACTGCCGTCGTCTGGAGATCGCCCGTGAAGAGGCTGACGCGCTGCCGCTCGGGTCCGGCGCGATCGCAGGGACGAGCTACGCCATCGACACGGCGGCACTCGCCGAGCGGCTGGGGTTCACCCAGGTCGTGGCCAATAGTCTAGACGCAACCGCGGACCGCGACTTCGTCACGGCGTTTCTCTACGCGTGCGCGGGAACGATGGTGCACCTCAGTCGACTGGCCGAGGATCTGGTGATCTTCACCAGCGAAGAGTTCAGGTTCTTCGAATTGGCCGATGCGGTCACTACCGGGAGCAGCCTGATGCCTCACAAGAAGAACCCCGATCCGCTCGAGCTCGTTCGCGGCAAGACCGGTCGGGTGATCGGCCATCTAGCCGGGTGGCTAACGACCATGAAGGGACTGCCGAGCGGATACAACAAGGATCTGCAGGAGGACAAGGAGGCGGTGTTCGACGTTGAGGCCACAGTGGGACGATCGACTAGGGTCATGACGGCCGTTGTACGGTCGCTCGTCCTCGACTCCGACCACACCGAGTCCGCAGCGTCCGGACTGGCTCTAGCCACCGACGTCGCGGATCTGTTGGTGGCACGCGGCGTGCCGTTCCGGGAAGCGCACGAAGTCGTGGGGCGCATCGTCCGGGATCTGCTGGCGGAGAACCGTGACTTCGCGTCGTTGACACCGGACGACTGGCGGCGCTACCATGGCAGCTTGGATGCCGACGCGGCCGGTCGGATCACGGCACGCGGATCGGTGGCGGCGCGGCGGACCCCACAGTCAACCGCGCCCGACGCAGTGGCGGCGGCGCTCCTCGAGGTCAGGCGGTGGGTGAACGAACGAACAACCCCCGCAGCCGTTGACCGGCCGTGACCCGCCACACAGTCTCGACGATCGACCGTTTACGGACCGTGGGGCAGGCGTAGTAGGATTGCCTAGCTGCGCCTCGCAGTCGCCTGGCAAATCCCACGGAGGGTGTGTGGTCGCCCCGTTGTTCGTATCACGGTCCTGCTGCGCAACACGGATCTTCTTCCTGAAGCGACTGAACGCGTGCTTCACGCTTTGACGATTCGGGCTTGTGTTTCGACTACGTGACGGCTTCGCGGGCACACGGCGTAGCCAGTGCCGGTGCGTCTCGATTCCTTGTGGCGTTCGACCGACCACCGAACGGTTCCGCCATCAGAGCCAACCTTATTGCTTGAGAGGGATTCATGGAGCAGCGCCAGGTTCGCGTGGGTGACGTCCTGGACGACTATTGCCCACACGAACGCCGCGTCACCGATCACGCCGTGGTCGCACTAGTCGGCGACGAGATCAAGTTGACCCGGTGCACCACGTGTGACACCGAGCATCCGTTCAAAGCCGCCCGGGTGCCGCCGCGTCGCCAGACGAAGCTCGTCGCTGGGTTGTCGAGTGCCGGCGCGGGCGGGACCGGACCGTTGCTGCAGGGACAGGACCCTGCCGAGTCCGCGGTGGCCGCGCCACCAGACCGGCCACCGCCCCAGGCGGTCGAGCCGGTCGCGCTGCCGGTCGATTCGGTGCGACGGCCTCTGATCCGCGCGACGCTCGAACGACCCGAAGGCGCGCCCCCACCCACCCGTCCAGTGCCGGTGTTCACGATCCGGGAAAACGTCGGTCGGGACGGCGGGGTCGATCGCGCCGGCAGGAAACGCCGCAACGGCGGACGGCCCAACGACGAGCCGAACGGCAATCGGGCGGACGGCGCTCAAGCGCACGCCACTCGGCCAGGACAGGCCAAGAGTGGCGTGAAACCTTCACGTTCGCGCGGCCCGGCGAATCGGTCCGAGCGGTTCAACAAGGGCCAGCCACGCAACCGTGGCAAAGGCCGGTCGCGGTGATCGGCAGGATCCCCGCCGACGAGGAGAACCCAGCGCCGTCCGGCGTTGTCGCATAGCCCACTAGGCAAAAGGGCACCGAGTCAGCAAGGAACGTGTCTCACGATTCGACTGAGACAGGACTACCGGCACATCGATGACCGATCTATCCGGAACCCATGGCGTCATCGTGGGGGTGGCGAACAAGCGCTCGCTGGCATGGGCGATCGCCAGGGCCATGGATGCGGCCGGGGCGCAGCTCACGCTGTCGTACGCGACGGAGCGATTCGAAAACCACGTTCGCAAGCTCGGCGCCACACTGCAGAGACCCCCGTTGATCGTGCCCTGTGATGTCACAAGCGACGACCAGATACGGGAACTGTTCGCCGCCGTCGAGCGTGAACACGGCGGGCTGGACTTTCTCGTGCACGCGGTGGCGTTCGCGTCGCGCGAGGCCATCTCGGATCCATTTCTCGAGACGTCACGCGCGGATTTCTTGCAGTCGCTCGACGTCAGCGTGTATTCGCTAGTCACGCTGGCGCGCGCGGCGGCACCGCTGATGGACCGACAGGGTGGCGGCAGCATCCTCACGCTGACCTATCTGGGCAGTCAGCGCGTCTTCCCGAATTACAACGTGATGGGGGTGGCCAAGGCCGCCCTCGAGGCGGTCGTCCGTTATCTGGCCAGCGACCTCGGGCCACGCAACATCCGTGTCAACGCGGTGTCGGCTGGACCGATCAAGACGCTGTCGTCGGCCGGTATCTCAGGGTTCAGCCAGATCCTGCAGCACTATCGCGACCGATCGCCCCTGCGTCGTACGGTCGACGCCGAAGAGGTCGCCGAGACGGCCAGGTTCCTGCTAGGACCTGGCGGTCGTGGGATGACTGGCGAGGTACTGTTGGTCGACGGCGGCTTCCACGGTACCGGTATGTGACCGCGATGACGCACCGTTCCCGGATCGCCGGCCGCACCGGCGCGATGGCGGGGATGCTCCTGACGGCGATCGCCGTCGCCGGGTGCGCCACCACTCTTAACGCAGATCTAACCGACGCAACGATTAGCGCACGGGTGAAGACCGCCCTGCTCAGGGATCCCGAGATGAGCGGGTCGATGATCGAGGTCGAAACGCTGGGCGGTATTGTCACCCTCTCCGGACGCGTCGGCTCCAGGTCGATCGAGACCCGCGCCCTGCGCGCGGCCCTGAGCGTCGATGGTGTGACGGACGTGCAGTCGAGGTTACAGGTCGGGCGCTGACCCGGAGCCGGCCTTCCATCGGTGGTTGGAACCGTGGACTCCAGGATCCGTCGCATACGCGGGGTACTGATTCGGGTGGCGCTGAGCCGCACGGCGGCGCTGGGCACCGGTCTCGTCTTGCTGGCGCCGGCGATGACGGTCGCCGTCGGTAATTATCGGTGGGAGAGCTGGGTGACCGACGGGCTGGGTCTGATCGCGGGGAGCACCGGCGCCGCCCTCACGCTGACCGGCCTTTCCGGGCGTCGACCTGACTGGATCGATCCGAACGGACCCCCCGCGCGATGAGTCACGCTCGCCTACCGCCTTCCGATTTCTCGGGATCACTCCTCACACCCGGCGCCCCACCGAGGGGTCCACGGAGGTGGTTTGACCGCGGCTCGCCGCCTGCCGCTTGTGTCTGGCCTTGTCCAAATACATGCGGCGGTCTGCCGCCGAGAGCAGCGATTCGTACGATTGGCCGTCGGCGGGGAACGTGGCAACCCCCGCGCTGATGCTCAGCGGCAGCCGGCTACCGGCCCGCGGTTCGTATCCGCGTTCGAGCACCTTCCGCTGCAGTTCCTCACGCTTACGCTCCGCCTCCTCGGCGCCGCACTCCGAGAGAATCACGATGAACTCATCACCAGCGTAACGCGCACAAATGTCATACGGCCGGATCGCGGCGCGCAGCAGACAGGCCACTTCGCACAGCGTACGGTCACCCGCGTGGTGACCGTAGCGGTCGTTGATCTGCTTGAAGTCGTCCAGATCGAGCAGCACGAGCGCCAAGGAACCTCGGAGCCGGTGCGCGCGCGCCAGCTCCCGCGTCAGGTACATAAACAGCGACCGCGTGTTGGGCAGTGAGGTCAAGGCATCGGTCAGAGAGTCTTCCTGGGCCTTGTCAAACAGCAGCAAGTTGGTAACAACCGCGGAGAGCTGTTCCGCCACGCGTCCCAGCCTCCGTCGGTGCTCGGTGGTGTAAAACTCAGGCTGCACATGGTACAGCGCCAGCACGCCGATGAGCCGGTCTCCGAACTCCAAGGGGTACAGCAGCGCAGATGCCAGCTCGAGCGTCTCGTCGGCGGCTAGACCGGCTGCCTCCGCGTCGGCGTCAGGTGAACCGTTGACGAGCGGATGGCGATGTTGCGCGACCCAGCCCGCGAGTCCCTGTCCCTCGCGGAGAGTGAGACTCCTAATGACAGCCGCGTCGGTGCCGGTCGCGAACCGGCACCGCAGCCCGTCCCCATCATCGTGTCTCAGGAACAGGGCACAGCAGGAGAACGGTGCCAGCGGCCTCAGCTTGCCTGAGACCAGGGTCATGGTCTCGACGAGACCGAGACTCCTGCCCATCGATCGGGCGACGTCGTAGAGATCACGGAGCTCGCGGTGCGCCAGGACAATCCGAACGTAGCCGTCGGGTCGTGTCGGGTCATCCGAGGTCGCCGCAGCATCGAGGGGGTGCACGGCGAGACCACCGACGCGGCTGGCCGCCAGCTCCAGGGTCAAGGCCGGCAGCACCTCCAGAAAGCGGGACACCAGCTCCGGGTCGAACGCACGACCCGCTTCCTTGCTTAGCAGGGTTCGCGCCGAACCGGGTTCCAAGGCGTCATGATAGGGTCGAACGGTCGTCAAGGCCTCGTAGAACTCGACCAAACCCACGATGCGGGCACCGATCGGGACGCTGGTGCCGGCCAGCCCGTCTGGGTAGCCCAGGCCGTCCCACCGCTCGTGGTGACTCCGCACCACTTCCGACACCGAAAACGCACCGTCGAGATCACGGACAAGCTCGGCGCCGACCACCGGGTGGGTCTTGATCGTTGCCAGCTCCTCTGTGGTCAGCGGCTCCGACCGCGACAGGATGTGCTCGGGCACCGCCAACTTGCCGACATCGCGAACCAGCGCAGCCAGACCGATCCCCTCGATAGCGGCTACAGGCAGTCCTGCAGCGCGAGCGAGGCCGGCCGCATAGATTCGCATCCGTGTGGCATGATCCGGCGCCCGTCCATCCTTCGCGTCGATCGCCCTCGTCAGCGCCTCGATAGCGGCCAGCCCGCTAACGGCGCCGGACTGAGGCGAGTCAGTCTTCCCGAGTCGGCCGAACTGCCGCGCTACGTACCACGCGCCCAGCGCGAGGACGGCGGCCACCAGACCGGCGCCCACTGCCACCGGCATCGTCAGGCTCACCAGCAGAATGAGACTGGCAAGTAGCGCGATCGCGAACAGCGGTGTGAACCGCGACCAGTCCCCCATCCCCGATTCCTACCAGCTGGGTCGTGCGACGGCGGTCGTTGCAGACGAGTGCGGACTGGGTTCGAGATTGTAGTCAGCGATCTTGCGATAGAGAGTACCTAGGCTAATCTCGAGATTCTTGGCCGCCTGCTTCTTGTTCCAGGCGACCCCCTCGAGCACGCGCTGGATGTGCACCCGCTTGGCCTCACGCAACGACGAGAGTTGCTCACGCGGTGTCACGACCTGGACCTCGGGCGGATGCAGGAACTGCACGTCATTCGCACGGATCACGTTACTGGGGACCGATACGGCGGCGCGCGAGACAGTGCTCTCGAGCTCGCGGATGTTGCCCGGCCAGTGGTAAGAGCTCAGCAGGACAAGCGCTCCCTTGTCAATCGATTTGCTGTCCCAGGCGCCCGTCTGGTGACGCCGAATGCGACGAGCTCCCACAGGCAGTTCTCGACATCCTGCTCCAGCCGGCCGAATCACTGCCTGAACGCCTCGACCCCAAACGTTGGGCCGAATCTGGAGTGCAGGAAGCGGATCAAGCCGGAGCGCAGTGGCAACTGGACGAGCCACTTAAAACGAGCCTGGAGGTCGGCTACATCGCGGCCGGCCGGTGGATTACGCGCGCTCAAGCCACCTCCGGACACGTGATCGCGCGAGCGGGGAGGCACCCGGCGAACACCTGTGTCCTGAGTACCTTCCCTTCATCATCCGGTCCTGTCAAGGGTCCGGACGTCCCCTCGAAGGCTCGCTGCACTCTCCCGAGCGGACGCGGCACGAGTGCGGCGGCCATGCTGACGCACCCAGCCGCCGAAACGGGCCATCGGGCGGATCGGTGCTACACTGCGCCGCACGGCCTCTACTGAGAACCGCGCAGCGCGAGGTGACAGCCAGCGGCCATCGACCGGCGCGTTAACCGTAGCGCGCCTGTGCGTCACGGCGCTGACGCGCTGAACGCAACCGCAATGCTAAGCAGGGCCACCTGGCCCCAGCGCGGGCGTGATCGCCCTTGCTTCCCGAGACACCGCGTGCCGCATCGCTCTCCAGGTTCGTCGGTCCCGTCGTCCACCACCCGACATCTGAGCGGTGACCCGATCCGGTGTTACCGACCGCGCGGCGGCGCGGACGTGCGGCGACTGGTCGACGAGGGTTTCCAGGCGTTCAACGCCGGTCGTCTATCCGAGGCATGCCACGTCTTCGCCGACAAGATGCTGGACCCGGCGAACGACACCACGATCGGACTCACCATGGCCGGCGCCCTGACACCGGCCGGGCTCGGTGGGTGCGTGATCGAGCTGATGGAACGAGGGCTCGTTGATTTCGTCGTCAGCACCGGCGCCAACCTGTATCACGACCTACATTACGCTTTGAACTTCACGCTGCACCGGGGGTCGCCGTTTCTTGACGATGTCGAGCTACACGAGGATGGTGTCATCCGGATCTACGACATCCTGTTTCCGGCCCAGGTGCTGCTCGAAACCGATGTGTACGTTAGGGGTTTTCTCGGCCGGCAGGCGTTCGATGGGCCGATCTCCTCGGCCGCGCTCCACTACGCCCTCGGTGAGGACCTCATGACCCGGTATCCCGGGTGTGAGGCGCACTCCGTTGTGGCCGGCGCGGCGGCGGCGGGTGTGCCTATCTACACGTCGTCGCCGGGTGACAGCTCGATCGGGATGAACCTCGCGTGTCACGAGCTGCTGCATGGCGGCGGTTGCGCGATCGACCCGAGCCACGATGTCAACGAAGTGGCGGCAATCATTCTGGACGGCACCCGGAACGGGTGTCTGATTCTGGGCGGGGGCTCGCCCAAAAACTTCTACCTGCAGGGGCAGCCGACACTTCAAGAGATCTATGGTATTCCCAAAGGCGGCAACGATTACTTCGTGCAAATCACGACAGACCAGGTCGTGTGGGGCGGACTCTCGGGCGCCACGCCGTCGGAGGCTGTCAGCTGGGGCAAGGTCAACCCCGGTATGCTGCCGCACACCGTAGTCGCCTACTGCGACTCGACAATCGCCTTTCCGATCCTCTGTGAGTATGTCGTCGGGTCCGAGCACGGGCGGCGCAAGCAACGACGGCTGGTGCACCGCCGTGACGCGCTGGTGGCGGAACTCGTGCGCCAGGCGCGGTCCCGGCAGGCCGATGGTTTGGCCGGGGCGCGGACGAAGGCGGACGAGGATGGAGCATGACGATGGGGACCCTGGCAACCGAGCTGGCCAGTGAGGCCGCGCGCCGGGGCAGCGGACTGCGCATATACGTCGATGCCAACGTGCCGGCCGGGATGGTCGGGGTCATGCGCCGGCAGCTGGGCTGGGACGTGCTCTTCGTGATGGAGCACGCCGAGTTACGTCGCGCGCGTGACTAAAAGCATTATCGATTGGCGCGGCAATGGCACCGTACGCTGGTGTCACTCGACCGCAACTACGTAGACGACCGGCGGTTCCCACCAGACGAGAGCGGCGGGGTGGTCGTCCTGTCGGCGCCAGGCGAGCGCGCTTTCCGGAAGCTGCTGAGACAGCTGCACGAGATGGTGTTCGGGTACGAGTCGTCGGCCAACGGCGGCACGGTCGAACGACCGTTGCCTCTACTCGGTCTGAAGCTCGAGGTGGATCCCGGATGGCGCGAGTCCGAAACTGGGGGTCTCGGCCGGAAACGCCCTCAACCCACGTCTGACCCTTAACACCCGAAGGCTGACCTCTTCGCCTACCCGTGCTGCGCGTACTCCGCGGGGTCAGCTAGCCCGGCCGCACCGAAGGCCTGGAGCCGCTCACGGCACTTGCTGCAGCGCCCACAATGCCGGTCATCGGTCGGGCCCGCGCAGGACAGCGTCAGCTCGAGCGGAACCCCGAGTTCGAGTCCCATCCTGATCACCTCGGCCTTCCTCAGGCGCCCGAACGGCGAGACGATCTGGATCTCGTGATCCAGACCGAGTGTGAGCGCCCGAGCCATCGCCTCGAAGAACACCGGCGTGGCATCCGGAAACGGGTTGCCGGCCAGCGGGCCCAACGCGATCACCGGAATCTGCCGCTGGGCGCAAAACAGACCAACCTTGGCGAGCAGCGTCACGTTACGTCCTACCAGATAGACGTCGCCGTCCGGCGTATCGAAGGCGGGCGGCGGGCCCTGCACGGCCCAGTGCGACCGGTCGTATAGATCGCGCACGGTCGCGTCGAGGCACGTCAGCGTCTCGACACGGTCCGCGAACGGTGCCACCGCCAGCAACCGTGCCAGCATGATCCGCTCCCAGGCTTCCCAAGCCAGTCCCGCATTGACATACACGGGGTAAACCCGGGCGTCGCGTGCTTGATGGGCGACCAGCACCGCGCTATCCAAGCCACCCGAGCACAGCACGGCAACCGGCCGTTCTTGACCGTCTTTCCTACGCTCGACTACCATGCGGCGTGATGAGCGATCGAGAGTATTCGGTGACCAAGCGCATCGAGTTCTGCTACGGTCACCGTCTGCTCGACTACGACGGGATCTGCAAGCATCCCCACGGGCACAACGCCGTGGCCGAGATCGAGGTCAGGACCGCGGCACTCGACGAACGCGCCATGGTGTGTGATTTCAGCGACATCAAACGCGTGGTCAAGGGCTGGGTGGACCGCGAACTGGACCACAAGATGATCCTCCGCCGTGATGACCCGCTCGTCGGGCCGCTCCAGGCGCTGGGTGAGCCGGTCTATCTCGTCGATTCAAACCCGACGGTGGAGTGTATCGCGCGGATCATCCACGACCAGGCGAAGACGTCCGGCTTCCAGGTCGTGCGGGTGACGGTCTGGGAAACCCCTTCATCGTGTGCGACCTACGGCGAACGGGTCGTCGCGGCGGGGCAAATTCCCCGGATCGTCACAGTCGGCGCCGAGTGAATGGCCCGGTCTCACAACACCTCGATCAGAAGCTTCGCTGCCGCCCTAGTACCGATCGTGATCCGGCGCTCGCCGACGGTCCGGACCAGCACGCTATCGGCGATAGGGTTCCGGGCCTCGACCTCGACCGATCGGCCCGGCTTGAGCTCATGATCCTCCACGAACCGAAGGAAGCCGGCGTCCTGGTCGGCGATACGGGTCACCCTCACCGTGGTCCCGATTGGACAGGTTAACAGCGAGTGATAGCGGCGCGACTTCACGTCCCCGTCGGCCGTCGGGATCGGATCGCCGTGTGGGTCCACCGACGGATGTCCGAGCATCGCGTCCATCCGGTCGATCAGTCGGTCCGAGACAACATGCTCTAGTTGCTCCGCGTCGTCATGGACGTCGGCCCAGCTCATACCAACGACCTCGACCAAAAACTGCTCGACCAGCCGGTGCCGGCGCAGCACCAGGGCAGCCAGCTTGGTTCCGGCCGGTGACAGCCGGACACCAAGGTAGGGCTCGTACTCGACCAAACCCGATTCCGCGAGCGCCTTGACCATCGTGGTGGCGGTGCCAGGAGCCACCCCGACTATTGCCGCCAACTGTCCCATCGGTACCAGCACCCTGTCCTCGCTGGCAGCTTCGGCCTGATAGAGCGCCTTCAGGTAGTTCTCAACGGTACTTGACGGGAGCATCGTTTAGCCGGTCCCAGTTGACTTTCCTAGCACACCCACTCTATATTTTGAGTTGTCAAAACAGGGCTGTCAATGGCTCAAATAAAGAATAGCTCGGATCCAAAAACAAAACGGTGGTCGCGTCGCGCGTGGCTCCGCCTGGCTGGGCTGGGTTCGCTGTCCGGCGGAGCAGCCCTGGCCTCCCGGAGCTTGGCGGCCGGTCAAGCGGACCCTGTTGCCGCCTCGACGCCGGACCGCCTGGGCAGCGGCATGGGGCCGGTGGGCCGCGTGTCCACCGAGTCTTTCGACCCGACGCGGTTCCTGCGCACCTGGAACTTCTCGGATCTGCCGGTCGACACACGCGCGCAGTTCTATCGCGAGACTCCGGAGGCGGACGGGACGACCCTCCGCGAGTATGAGCTATTCGCCGTCGACCGGGAGATCGAGATCGCGCCCGGCGTCTTCTTCCCGGCGTGGACCTACAACGGGCAGGTGCCGGGCCCGACCATCCGGGCCACGGCGGGTGACCATCTGCGGATCAATTTCGTGAATCAGGGATCGCACCCGCACACCCTGCACTTTCACGGCTGGCATCCCCCGGGGATGGACGGATCACTCCGCCCGCATCAGGTCATGCCTGGAGATAGCTTTCTCTACGAGTTCGACGCGGAGCCGTTTGGTCTGCATCTCTACCACTGTCATGCCAACCCCTTGAAGCGGCACGTGCACAAGGGGCTGTACGGCACTTTCATAGTCGACCCGCCGTCGCCGCGCCCGCCGGCCGACGAGCTCGTGATCGTGATGAACGCGTTTGACACCAACTTCGACGCGGACAACGAGGTCTATGCAGCCAACACCGTCGCCGGCTTCTACATGCAGGAGCCAATCGGCGTGCGGGTCGGTCAGCTCGTACGGATGTATCTCGTCAACCTGACCGAGTTCGATCTGATCAACAGCCTGCATCTGCACGGGATGTTCTTCGACGTCGTGCGCACCGGCACGTCGCTGAAGGCGTCGGAGTCGACCGACACCATCATGCTCTGTCAGGGCGAGCGGGCCATTCTCGAGACGACCTTCCGTTACCCCGGCGATTTCATGTTCCACGCCCATCAGAGCGAGTTCGCCGAACTCGGGTGGATGGGGCTATTCCGAGCCGAGGGGAACCGTGTCACCTAGCCGTGAGCCCGGTCGCGCCGATCGGGCCGGCCGGCGCCGGGGCGTCGTGCTCTGGGCCCTGGCTGCATTTCCACTCGTCCTCGTCGGCGGGTTGATCTGGGTGGTGTTTTCGTCCGACCTGGCCGACGCGATGCGGGGCGAGGGGTATCCCCCTGTCGAGGAACTGGTGTTTCAACGGGTCAGCCTCCGTCCGGACGGCATCGTGGCCACCGTGCTCAACGACGGGCCGGACCCGGTGACAATCGCCCAGGTCCAGGTGGACGACGCCTACTGGTCGTTTAGCGCCGACTCCAGCGCGACGCTGGCTCGTCTGGGCCGGACGACGCTGACGATTCCGTATCCCTGGGTGCACGGAGACACGCATGTGCTCCGGCTCGTGACCTCGACCGGCGTCACATTCGACCACGAGATTGCCGTGGCGGTTGAGACCCCAAGGCCCAGCGTCTGGTCTTTCGGCATCTTCACGTTGATCGGTCTGTATGTGGGTGTCATTCCGGTGGCGATCGGTCTAATGTGGCGGCCGTTCGTGTCGCGCGCCAGCCGAACTGCGGTCGACTTCCTGCTGGCGCTGACCATCGGGTTGCTGTTGTTCCTCTTGATCGAGTCGGGACACGAAGGGCTGGAGGCCGCCTCGCTCGCGCCCAGCTCGTTCCAGGCTGTGGCATTGTTCGTGTTCAGCGCGCTGGCGGCCTTCGTTGGACTGGAGATGGTCGCCGCGTGGTTGCGTGCGCGACGTCGCGACGCCGGTGCGTCAGTGGGGCAAGGATGGATCCTGGCGCTGCTGGTGGCAACCGGAATCGGTCTGCACAATTTTGGGGAGGGGCTGGCGATAGGCGCGGCGTTCGCGCTGGGCGAGGCGACATTCGGGTTGGTGTTGATTGTCGGCTTCGCGCTGCACAACACGACCGAGGGGCTGGCGATCGTGGCCCCCTTGGCGAGGGAACCGGTGCGGGTCAGCCAGCTGATGGGGCTGGGCGCGCTGGCCGGCGCGCCGACGATCGCCGGCACCTGGGTTGGCGGACTCATTTACTCGCCGATCTGGTCAGTCTTATTCCTCGCGGTTGGCGCGGGCGCCATCGCGCAGGTGGTGGTGCAGCTGGCCCGACAGATAGCAGGGGAACAATCGATCGCCCAGCATGTGGCGACGGCGCCGGTGGCGGGCGGGCTGTTCGCTGGCGTCGTTGTGATGTACGTCACCGGGCTTATCGTCGGATAGTGGTCGAGGTGGGAATCATGTCGACGACGTGTCATGTACAGAGCCACCGTGGGCGGAGCTCACGATGGCATGGCGCCCGCGGCGCGGTGGCGGGAGTGCTGCTGGTAGCCGTGGTGGCGGCCTGTCAGCTGATCCTGCTGCCGATGAGCGCCAGCACACGTGAGGTGGCAATCCGGGAGATTGGGCTCGTGACGCGGGACATGGCTTTCTATCTCGAGGGGGACACGGTGGCCAATCCGACGATCCGACTCGAGGCCGGTGAAGATGTTCGGTTCATCGTGCGGAACCTCGACCCCGGTATGGTGCACAATCTCGCCATTGAGGGGTGGGATCTCGAAACACCGTATCTCGATGCCAAGCGGTCGGCGACTGTGCGTGTCCGCGCACCGGAGCAGCTTGGCACCCAAGCCTACGTATGTCTGCCCCACCGCGAGATGATGGGCGGGGTGATCGAGATCGTGGCGCGGGGCCAGTAGCGTAGTGCCCGAAGGAGACCGGGGGCAGCTGAAGCCTGCGGCGAAGCCCTCCGCCCTCTTGGATCCCTAACTCCCTGGTGCACCGCTACTCATGTACTCATGGATCTCGACACGGCCGACTGGTCAGGGGAAGGCGAGTTCACGCAGACGCTGATCGACTCGCTCCAGCGTCTGGATGGGGTGGCTTGCCTGCGGGTCGAGGATGCCCAATCATCCCGATCGGCCGTCGAATACAACTTCATCAGCAACGAGTTGTTCGTCAAGTTCCGCACCCGAAACCGTCTGGTGCGTACCCGGATGATGGGCCTGCTGCCGGTCACCCGCACGGTCACCGAGACGGCGATGACCGTCACCGATCTCGAACGCGCCCTGTCCTCGCTCCAGGAGGTCGGGCCGCCAGACTACGCCGACGACGGCATGCTGCAGTTTCTCCGCACCGAGCGAATTGTGCCCCCGTATCAGACGCGTGGCTACAAGCTCGTGGAGCTCGTGCGGGTCTACGACGCGGGCGCGGCGCCGCGCAGGACGGAGGACGATGGCTGAGGTGTCGAAGGTGCGTCAGCGGGTGCTCACCATGATCGAGCGGGCCGGACGGGACGCCGCTGAGCGCCGCGCCAGGGCCGACGTGGCCGTGGAACGGGCGGGGTGGTTCATGCAGGACAGCGTGACGCCGGTCGCTCGCCAGGTGCTCTCGGTGCTGAGGGTGGAAGGGTTCCAGTTTCGCCTGTCAACACCGCCGGGGTCGGTGCGACTGGTGTCGGTGAAGCACCACGAGGACTTCATCGACTTCGCCGTAGACACGACTCAGGACCCGGTCGTCATCATGACGCTGGTCAGCCACCTGCGCGGGCAGCGGGTGTCGACCACCGAGCGGCCGTTGGCGAACGGCGTGGCGGTCGACCAGTTGACAGAGGAACACGTGCTCGCGTTCCTGCTCGCGGCGCTCCCGGTGTTCGTGGCGCGATGAGCGCCGGCCGCGCCCGGATTTACCCGTGGACGAAACTCGGTTGGTCGGAACGACCCGAGCGCAGCACCGGCGGCAGCAGGCGAACGTCCAGGTCTCTCAAATTGCCTCCGCCCGCTCCAGCGCGGCTATCCGATCCGCGTCGTAACCCAGCTCCGTCAGTACGGCATGGGTATGCTGTCCGAGGACCGGTGGCGGGGTGTGGACGCCACCGGCTGTGTCGCCCAACTTGACCGGCACCCCCATTACCTGTATCGGCCCGGCCACCGGGTGGGTCATCGGCAGCACCATCATCCGTTGCACCAGCTGTGGGTCGGAGAGCACCTGCGCCAGATCGCGGACGGCCCCGCACGGCACACCGGCCGGCTTCAGCGCGTCGATCCACTGCTCTCTGGTGCGCGTGCGGATCCGGTCGGCGATCAAAGGTCGCAGCGCGTCCTGCTGCTCGACGCGGCCTTGGTTGGTCACGAAACGCGGATCCTGGGCTAGCGCCGGCACCTCGATCACCTCGCAGAACCGCCGGAAGAGCGCGTCGTTGCCGACCGCGACCACCATATCGCCGTCGGCCGCGGCGAAAGTCTCGTAGGGTACGATCGTCGGGTGTCGGTTCCCCAGCCGGGGCGGCGCCTGCCCGGTGGCGAAGCAGATGCCGGCCTGGTAGGTAAGGAGCGCCGCGACCGAGTCGAGCATTGCCACGTCGACGAGCTGGCCGCGGCCGGTGCGGGCGCGCGCCAACAACGCCATCGCAACCCCATAGGCGGCGAACATCCCCGAGACGATGTCGGCGATGGCGACTCCGAGACGGTAGGGTGTGCCGTCCGCCGGACCGGTGATGCTCATCAACCCGCCTTCGCCCTGCAGCACTGCGTCGTATCCAGGCTCGGAGCGGCGCGGTCCGGTCTGCCCAAATCCAGAGACCGAGCAGTAGACCAGACGAGAATGGGAGGCCGAGAGGGCGTCATACCCGAGCCCCTGGCGTGCCAGCGTGCCGGGCCGGAAGTTCTCGACGAGCACGTCGGCCCGCGCGATCAGCGCCTCAAGGATTGGCCGCCCCTCGGGGTGCTTGAAGTCGAGCGTCAGGCTCTCCTTATTGCGGTTGACACTGAGAAAGTACGCGCTTTCGCCGTTCTGGAAGGGCGGACCCCAACCGCGGGTATCGTCACCGCGCCCGCGCTGCTCCACCTTGATGACTCTGGCTCCCATATCGGCCAGCATCATCGTGCAGTAGGGGCCGGATAGCACCCGCGTCAGATCGATCACGGTCAGCCCAGCGAGCGGACCGGCAGTGACATCGCCCGTTGTCGAAATGGTGTCGGTCATCAGTCCCTTGTCCTCCAAAAAAGGCAGGAGACAGGAGGAAGATCGCCTGGTTCTCCCGCAGTTTCTCACGCGTTCTCCGTGCGGGACCGTGCCGTTGGTCTGTGTGTAGCCCAACTCCTGACCGAACAGATCCTCCCAAGCTGGTGAAGTCGGAAGGGTGTCGCCGGCGGCCGTTCAGTCCCCGTCCTGCTCCTCACCTCCTTCGGATCCACCGAACAGGTCGGCCATCTCCGGGGCCTGTAATGGCCGCGGCGTCTGTTCGACCGTCGTCGACTCAGGGATCGGCTCGGCGGCGCTCACGCCCAGCTGCTTGAACCGCCGCGCGGTGACGAGGACACGCGATTCAATGGTGCCTACCGTCCGGTTGTAGGCCTCCACGGTCCGGGTCAATCCCTTGGCCAGCTCATCGAGGTGGCCGGCCAGCCGCGCAATCCGATCGTAGAGCTCTCGACCCAGCTCGCTGACTTCCTGGGCGTTATGGGCGATCCGCTCCTGCTGCCACCCGTACGCCACGGCGCGAAGCAGCGCAATGAGGGTCAAAGGGCTGGCCGGAATCACCCGCTGGGCGACGCCGAACTCGATCAGCCCTGGGTCGTGCTGCAATGCGGCGCTGAAGTAGCCTTCGCCCGGCAGGAACATGAAGACGAACTCGGGGGCCGGCTGAAACTGGGCCCAGTAACCGCGGCTGCCCAGCTGGACCATGTGCGCCCTGACCTGGCCGGCGTGCTCTTTGAGCCGCGCCGCCCGCTCGTCGTCCCCAACCGCCTCGACCGCCTGCCGGTACGCGACATACGGCACTTTCGCGTCCACGACGATACGTCGCCCCCCAGGCAGAGAGACCACCATGTCCGGCACCAGCCGGCCCTCCGCAGTCTGCACGGTCGTCTTCTCCGAAAAATCACAGTGGTTGAGCATGCCGGCCATCTCGACCACCCGTCGCAGCTGTACCTCCCCCCAGCCGCCTCTGACATGAGGAGTCTGCAGGGCACGCTCGAGGTGGGTGGTCGTCGTGGCCAGGACCTGCAGCTGCTCGCTCAGGCGCGAGTAGGAGCTAGCGCGTTCCTTCTCTGCCTCCTGCAGCTTGGCACCAACCTGACCCAGCGTCTCATGCAGCGGTTTGACCAGACTGTCGATGGACCGCTGGCGGTAGTCAAGGTCGACCGCTGCCTGTTTCTGGAACTCGCTCAGCGATGCCTTCGCCAGCTGCAGAAACGACTGGTTGTTGGCCCGCAGAGCCTCAGCCGATACCGAGGCAAATGCCTCGCGAAGGGTCTGTTCCGCCTGCTGGAGCAACCGGAGCCGGTCATCCGTCGACCGGCGCTCGCCGTCGAGCTCGGCCGTCGCCCTCACAAGCCGTTCGGCTCGGTCGCTCGCCTGCTGGCGGGCGTCGGCGAGGTCACGGTCGCGGGTCTCAAGCGCCCCGTCGAGCTGCGCGACCCGTTTGCCGATCTCCTCGGCCCGCGCCGCGGCCGCGGCCGCCCGCTGGCCGGCGCCGGCCTCACCGACCCGGCCCACCAGCCAGCCGCCCACGCCACCCAGGCCCAGACCCAGGACGATCCCCACGAGCATCGAGATAGTGTCCAATGGCGATCCTCGCCGGTCTCACCCCGGCCCCTTCGCCACGCCCGGCCGGCCGATGGAATCCCGGGGGCGCCATGACGCGTCACACAGTGTACCCGGTCGGGTGCCCCAGCCGATTTGACGCAAGTCCGAACCCGTCGTGGCTTGAAGCCCGAGAATGTTCCGCATAACATGTAGTGTTCCAGCGAGGCTTCGCCTCCGGGGCCCCGCTAAGCCGAACCTAGCACAGGTCCTTGCGGGGCCCCGCGCCCGCGGAGTCCAGCGGCGGGCCACGGTCGCGGAAGCTGGCACGACATCAGGGTCCTGCGAGGATCAGCCACTTCATGAACGATCATGCCCTACGCGTCTACGATTCCATTGTCGGCCTTCTCTCCGGTGTCGACAATCCCACACCCCTGGTGCGTCTGAACCGGGTGTCGCCATTCCGTGATACCCAGGTGTACGCCAAACTCGAGTGGTACAACCCGTTCGGAGCGGTGAAGGATCGCGTGGCAGCCAACCTAGTTGCCGACGGTGAAGCACGTCACACCGTCCACGAAAATCAGAAGCTGGTAGAGCCCACCTCGGGCAACACCGGCATGGCCCTCGCCATGATCGCCAATGCGAAGGGCTACACCCTCACCGCGCCGCTGTCGATCGAGATCCCACTCGAGAAGCGCACCATGTTGAGGTTCTTTGGTGCCGAGGTGCTGGAGCTCGAAGATACGCTGTGCCCGGCGCCAGGCGCGCCAGAAGGTGCGATCGCCAAGGCCATGGAAATCGCCGATCGCCCGGGGTTCCACATGCTCAACCAGTACGCCAACCAAGCGAATCCAGAAGCTCATTACAAGACAACAGGACCGGAGATCTGGCGACAGACTCGCGGCAAGGTGACACACTTCGCCGCCGGTCTGGGCACCTGCGGCACCATCACCGGAACGGGTCGTTTTCTCAAGGAGCAGCGCTCCGAGATCCAGGTTTTGGGCGTCCATCCCGGCGAGGGCCACGACATCCCCGGCGTACGGAGCCTTCGCCAGCTCCAGCAGACCCAGCTATTCCGTCCGAAGGAGTACGACCACCTGATCGAGATCGAGAACCAGACGGCGTTCGACCTATGCCTTCGCCTGAACCGAGAAGAGAGCATCATCGCAGGGCCGAGTTCAGCCATGGCCCTGGCGGGCGCGTTCGAGCTGGTGCCCGACGCGCCGGGCAATCTCGTGGTGGTGATCTTTCCGGACAGCGCGTTTAAGTATGCATCCTCCGTCGTTAAACATCTGCCTGGTCTAACTGCCGAGCCGGACAAGCCCCGAAGGGGGCGCGACCCGCTGCTCGACCGGATGGTCGAAAACGTGCGGGCGAACCCGGACCTGACCTTGGACGTCGATGCGGCCCACGAACAGTGGAAGACCGCAAAGCCGTTCGTGCTGGACGTGCGCCCGAGCGATCAGTACCGGGTTGCGCACATCCCCGGTGCCATCAACGTGCCGGTCGCAGAGCTGGGCACAGATCACTCGGCCCTTCCCACTGACCTCGAAGCGCCGATCCTCAGCGTGTGCCAGCGCGGGAACGCCTCTCTCTCCGGCGTGCTGTTTCTCAAGTCGCTCGGCTATCGAGACGTGCGGAGCATCAACGGTGGGACGCGTGCATGGCAGGAAAGAGGCTTCGCCACCGACCCGGAGTAATCCCGGCGTCGACGCGGCAGGGAGGTGCTGATCGGGGTCCTGGGAGGCGACGCCGGCAGCGAAACTCGAAGTGACGGGCAGGATGTCTACCGGTGGACTGAAGTCTCCCGAGGGCCATCGTGACGATCTGTGGTCACCGAGCGGAGACATGCTGACGTGCGGGATCTGGAACCAGCGATGGCACTAACCCCCCTGCTGATCCGAACCGCCGCCGACACGCGGATCCGCCGGCATGGCCGCAAGTCGTACCCACACGAGTGTTGCGGGGCGCTGATCGGCCGAGATCAGCTGGTCACCGAGGCGTTCGCGCTGCCCAACACCACGGCGGAGGGGGCCCGGCACAGGTTTCTGGTGCGGCCAGCCGACTACCGGGCGGCCGAACGACGGGCGAGCGAGCTGGGTGCCGAGTTGCTCGGTTTCTATCACTCGCACCCGGACCATCCGGCGCGACCGTCCCGGTACGACCTCGACCACGCGTGGCCTGTGTTCGCCTACGTGATCGTCTCGGTCGAGGGTGGCGAGCCGAGGGCGATGACCTCGTGGCGGTTGCGCGAGGATCGATCGGCGTTCGACGAGGAGCCGGTCGCGGTCGAATCGGACGATGCAGAGGGAGAGGCGACAGCCGGGGACCAGTCGTCACGAGACAGCGAGGGCGGAAAACGGGAGACCGGCGGGAGCTGACGGCTTCGCCGTCTTTACTTCAGTCTGGCCGCGGAGCGGGCCGTGGCGGGCCTCGGTTCGACGGGACGGAACGAACGGACGAGACACGATGACACATAAAATTCTGATTCCGACGCCGTTGCGCGTCTATGCAGGCAAGCGGGACATCGTCGAGGCGGAGGGCAGCACGGTCGGTGAGCTGCTGGCGAACATGACGGCGCAGCATACCGACCTTCGCAAACACCTCTACACCGAGGACGGAAAGCTGCGGAGCTTCGTCAACATCTACGTTAACGACGACGACATCAGGTATCTCAAGAAGGAGCACACGCAGCTGAAACCTGGTGACACCGTCAGCATCATCCCGTCGGTGGCGGGCGGGGGACCGGAGTGAAGACCGCGACGACACCCCTCGCGCTGACCAACGAGGAGGTCGCCCGCTACAGCCGGCACCTCATCATGCCCGAGGTCGGCATGGAGGGGCAGCTCAAGCTGAAGGCGGCGCGAGTGCTGTGCATTGGCGCCGGAGGGCTGGGCTCACCGGTGGCTCTGTATCTGGCCGCGGCCGGGATCGGCACGATCGGCATTGTTGACTTCGACGACGTCGATTACAGCAACCTCCAGCGGCAGATCATCCACGGGACCCCTGATGTCGGGAGACCGAAGCTCCAATCGGCCAAGTCGCGGCTCAACGCGCTGAACCCGGAAGTCGAGATCGTGACGCACGATATGGCGCTGTCCTCGCAGAACGCGCTCGATCTCTTCGCCGGCTACGACCTAGTCGTCGACGGCACCGATAACTTCCCGACCCGGTATCTGATCAACGACGCCTGCGTGATCCAGGGAAAACCCAACATCTACGGCAGCATCTTCCGGTTCGAGGGCCAGGCTTCAGTGTTCGCCACCAAGGACGGCCCCTGCTACCGTTGTCTATATCCGGAGCCGCCCCCACCCGGGCTCGTGCCCAGCTGTGCCGAAGGGGGGGTGCTGGGCATCCTACCGGGCGTGATCGGCACGTTGCAGGCCACCGAGGCGATCAAGGTCATCCTCGGGGTCGGTGAGCCGCTGATCGGCCGCTTCCTCATCTTCGACGCGTTGCAGATGCGGTTTCGCGAGCTCAAGCTGCGGAAGGACGCCGACTGCCCGGTCTGTGGTACGCACCCGACCGTGACCGAGCTCATTAACTACGAACAGTTCTGCGGGATCACCACGGTCGCGCCGGTGGACACCCTGGTGCCGGGGGCGGAAGACGAAGCGACCGTCGAGGAGCTGAAGGCCCGGCTCGATAGACAGGATGAGTTCCTGCTGCTCGATGTGCGCGAGCCCAGGGAGTTCGAGATCTGCCGCATTCCCGGCTCGGTGCTGATCCCTCTGGGCGATCTGCCGTCGCGGTTATCCGAGCTGGAAGGACATGACGCCATGATCGTCCACTGTAAGTCTGGGATCCGCAGCGGCAAGGCGGTCAGCCTCTTGCGAGAGGCAGGCTACAACGAGGCGCGGAACCTGAAGGGCGGCATCCTCGCGTGGATCGACCGGATCGACCCGACGCTGCCGAAGTACTAGTAGTGTGTCCGCCGGCTCCGGTACAATGAGGACATCGCTATCCCGGTAGCCGGACAACATGCTGCGCCTCTCCAAGAAAGCCGAGTACGCGCTGATGGCGCTCAAGGACCTGGCCTTACGTCCAGAGGCCGAGGCGGCAAGCGCGCGGGAGATCGCCAGGCGTTTCGGGATTCCGGTCGAACTGATGGCCAAGGTGCTCCAGCGCCTGGCTCGGCGGAATCTGCTGGCGTCCCATCACGGCACCCGCGGCGGGTATCTCCTGGCCAGGCCGGCGAGCCAGATCTCCGTCGCCGACGTCATCGAAGCGACCGACGGCCCTGTGACGGTCACCGCCTGCACCAGCGCGGACGACGACTGCGACCAGTACGCCACCTGCAACATTCGCGATCCGTTGTGGCGCATCAAGGACCAGATTGTCCAGGCGCTGACCTCCTACAGCCTCCAGGCACTCGCCAAGGATGAGCCACCCCTCGTGTCGATCTCGGTGACCAAACGCTCGTTGAATCCGGACGGGCTGTCGGCCCGATCGCCGGTCGAGAGCCACTGACGCGGATCCGCGTGCAAGCGAGCGGCGGTCTTCGACCGCCCGAGTGGCGTGCCGAGCATCCCGGCCACACGGTGAGGTACACTGAAGGAGACTCATGATCGAGATCACCGACGCGGCGTCGAGACGAATCCGCAGTGCGATGGTCGGGGAGGGGATCGCCGAGGGCGGTCTTCGCGTCGGCATCAAGGCGGGCGGGTGCTCGGGTTTGAGCTACGTATTTAAGTGGGAGCAGTCGCCTTCCCGCGATGACGAGGTCTTCGAGAGCGGCGACGGCACCAAGATATTCGTCGATCCCAAGAGCTACAAGTATCTGAACGGCACGGTGCTGGATTGCGACCCGAACATGCTCGGGCAATCCCTGATTCTGCGTAATCCCAATACCAAAGCCGAATGTGGCTGCGGTCTGTCGTTCGGCGTGTAGCGCACGTCCCTCACGCGTTCGTACAGGGTGAACCAGGACACCGTATTTCCTCCGAACCTTGTGTCGTAGGTCGTGCGGACTCCGCCCTGGGGGCCTGGTATCTGTCAGCCGAGCATTCATGTCCGAATCTGACCACCCGCCTCGTGACGCTCACCGGCCCAGCCGTCCCCTGACGGTGGTGTCGAACCGAGAGCCCTATCTTCATTCACTGGCAGAAGACGGGACGATCGCCTGGTCGCCCACGACCGGTGGCGTCGCGGTCGCGTTGGATGCGCTGATGCGCGAACGCGGTGGTGTCTGGATCGCGCATGGCGCCGGTGACGCAGACAGGCTGGTGGTCGACGAGAACGACCGGGTGCTAGTGCCCCCGGACACGCCCAACTATACCCTGCGCCGGATCTGGTTGACCAAGGCGGAGGAACAAAGCCACTACGAGGGATTCGCCAACGAGGGGCTGTGGCCGCTGTGTCACATGGCGCACGTGAAGCCGGTGTTTCGAGCCGCAGATTGGCGCGCGTACCAGACGGTCAATAGGCGGTTCGCGCGTGCGGTCGAGACCGAGCTGCCGGATGCAGCATCGCCGGTCTTCATCCAGGACTACCAGCTGTCACTGGTCGCCCTGTATCTGCGTGCGGCGCGTCCCGATGCCCGGCTCGCCCTGTTCTGGCATATCCCGTTTCCCCATCCCGACCAACTGCGGATCTGTCCGTATCGCCGCCAGATCTTGCAGGGACTGATGGCGACCGACCTGCTGGCGTTCCAGCTCGAACGAGACCGGCGCAACTTCCTCGCAGCGGCACGCGCCGAGCTGGGGGCCAGGGTGGGCCAGAGCCGCGTGTACGTCCAGGACCGCACCACCACGGTCTGCGCCGTGCCGATCGGTGTCGACTTCGACCGGATCCAGGTCGTCACGCGCGACCCCGGGCTGGAGGCCGAGAAGGCGCGTTTGCGCCGGGAGCTGCGAATCGACACCCCGCTCGTCGGCATCGGTGTCGACCGGCTCGACTACACCAAGGGGATCCCGGAGCGTCTCGAGGCGCTGGACTGTCTGTTCACGCGGCGGCCCGAGCTGCGCGGTCAGATGACCTTCGTCCTGATCGCCGTGCCCTCGCGGTCAAAGCTGGAGAGCTACGCCGCGGTCGAGGCGGACATCGACCAGCGGGTCGCCGCGTTCAACGCTCGACACGCGGGAGACGGCCTGGCTGGCGGACCGATCCGCTACCGGAAGTCGGCGCTCCGAATCAAACGTCTGGTGGCGCTGTATCGGCTGGCGGACTTCTGCATCGTGAGCTCGCTCCACGACGGGATGAATCTGGTGGCGAAAGAGTTTGTCGCGGCACGCGAGGATCTGAGCGGCGTGCTGGTGCTGAGCGAGCTCGCCGGCGCGGCGCAAGAGCTGGACGATGCCGTCATCATCAATCCATATGACATTGAGGGATTCGCGAACGGTCTCGAGCGGGCGCTCGACATGCCGCTTGACGAGCGTCAGCGCCGGATGCGGACGCTGCGTCGGGTCGTGGCCGGTCACGACGTGGTTCGGTGGGCGTCCGAGATCCTTGAAGGGCTTGAGGACCTCAACCCCCAGTCGTGGCCGCCGGTGCCTGGCAGTACGCGCCGGGTGCCGCAACCGGGTGCCCGGGTGAATCCACCCACGTCGGCGCCAGCGAACCGGTAAACCGGCTCGAGCGATCGGCGCCCAGGGGGCCTGGATCCGTTCCCGGAATCAACGATTCCTACCTAGAGTAGATGTCTAGGCGGAACGTCGAGATCGATCGATACCGCCAGCTCGAAGCGACGTACGTCCACCATTCAGGCTCTTTCATTCCACCGTTCGTTGGACGAAGTCACAGGCTGGAAGGTAGTTTTACTGGGGCGGAGCCCCACGTGGATGCACGGCGCGCACATGCGCGCCCGCGAGGGAACGGCGCGGGGCGTCGGGGTCCAAGTGATCAGGGATCCGAACGGGTCCTCGTGGTCCGTGGCATGAATAAGCCACGCACCGGCCCGCTCGACGGCTGCCAACGAGCAACGCCGCGGGGTGGGATGTATCGGTGACCGAGCTCGGCCATCCTCATGCCGCGGGGCACTAAGCGTCATCGTCTTCAGCTTCCGCGTAGATTTGCGGGGCGCGCCTGAAGACCACGGTCAGACCGAAGAGCGCGATGATGGTCGAGGCGGCGAGTCCCAGATAGGCGCCGGGCGCCATGACCGGGTCGAGGGTCGGCGACATCTCCACCCCCTCGACGATGGCGCGCGCCTGCGCGGTCGCCCAGCCCTGCTGAGCGGCTGTGCGCTCCATGAGCCGTTCGGCGAGGAACAGGATACCGAAAGCGAACAACCCGACGAGCAGTAACGGATGGCGGGAGTTCTTTCTGGTGGCGATGCTGAGACCGGCCAGGACCATCACGACAACGGCCAGCCCGAGGACCCAGAGACCGGCGATGTCGGGCACCCCCCCAAACTGTCGATTACCCACCGCGATCCAGGGCATGAAGGCGCTCGCCCCAAGGAGCACCCCGGCGGCAATCGGCCAGTAATAGGCTCGCATCGGGTGCCGGGCCGCCCCACTCATCACCTCACGCAGCGCCACGGCGGGAGTGTACCACGGCGACCTTTGGCCACCGAACACCTGGACGATCGCGGCCCCGGCGCCCCCCGCGCCGCAGATGCCTACTGAGGATCGGTTACCGCCACCAACCGAAGCAGCAGCCGCTCCACGGCCGACGGGTCCGGCAGGCGGCACGCGGCCCGTGACGGCCGACGGCCGACGACGACGGTCACACCCCGTTCACCCACCGCTTCGAAGGCATGCTCGTCGGTCCGGTCATCACCCAGGTAAATCGGTCGGACGGCGGCGCCATGCCGGCGTGAAGCGTCGGCCTCGATCCAGCGCACCGCATCCCCCTTGTTCCACCGGATATCAGGGAGCAGCTCGAACACACACTCGCCGCGTTGTAACCGCATCGTCCCCACGTCGAGCGCCGGCTTGGCTAGCAACCAAAATGCGCGCTCGGCCCGTTCCCGGTCTGGCGGCGCCGCACCCCGCACGTGCAAGGCGACCGACAGGTCCTTGTTCTCGATACGGGCGCCGGCCAACGGTGCGATCGCCTTCGCCATCGACCGGGCGAACTCCTGCACCACAGCGCGCCGTGCCGCCAGCTGCGGGACCTCAAAACCGGTGTCCGGACCGTCGATTTCCATGCCATGGAGACCACCGTAGTACACGGGGCCATCCACCGCGGCGCGTCGGCGCACGTCGGCGGCCCGCCGACCGCTGACGACCCCGACGGTCAGGTCCGACCGCCTCGCCAGCGTCGACAGCGCTGTCCGGCGCGGTTCGGACAGGAATACCGCCGCCGGATCGGTCTGAAACTCGCACAGCGTCCCGTCGAAATCGGTCAGCAGCAGCACCGGCCGGCCTCGGGCCGGGGCAATCGACGCAGCGACGTCGTCAACGGTCGAGAACGCAGGATAGAGAGACACTAGAACGCGTCCGGATGCAGCGCCCGCGCGATCGCCGTGGTGGCTTCGGCCAGGCGGGGACCTGGCACGATGAACTGGTTGCCAAGCAGCAGATGCACAAGTCCGTTCCGGACGGCCGGAATCGCCGGCAGCCGGTTCCAGACGGCGATCTCCACAGCCTGGTTGTCCTGGGTCATGCGGTCATCGTAGGTCAGCTCGACGATGACGTCTGGCGCCGCCGTCAGAATCGCCTCGGAGGTCAACTGCACAGACTCGCGGGGCACATCATTGAAGACGTTGTCTCCGCCAGCCGCCTCCAGCATGTCGTGCAGGAAGCCGATGCCGCCGCTGGCATAGATGTTCCGGAGCGAACGTGGCTCGCGCCCGAAGACGAGGAGCACGCGCGGGCGCTTCCGGCCACCGGTGCGCGCCCGCAGGTCGGCGAGCTGCTTCTCGATCGCGCTGGCAACGCGCTCGGCGTCTGCCGCGTGTCCCGTGACCACGCCGAGCTGCCGGATGACCCCCAGCGTGTCGACCAGCCCACCGTGGGTGTAGGAGAACACATCGATGCGGGCTCGCGTCAGCTGCTCGATCTGGTCCCGCTGGCTGCCGTAGAGAATGACAAGATCCGGGCGCAGCGCGAAGATCCGTTCCATATTTGGGTCGAGCAGGCCGCCGACACGGGCTCGGGTCGCAACCTCGGCCGGGTTGGTGTCGAAGCTGCCGACGCCCACCACGCGGGGGCCAACGCCGATCGCGAAGAGCGCCTCGGTGAGCGCCGGGACGATCGACACGATCCGTCCTGAGCCGTGGTGCCCAAAACCCAATGCCGGGATGACGAGGACCACACATGCCGCCAGCACCAGTCTGGCTCCCATCTGGAATCTCATCGGTTGCGTACCAACAGCCAGAGAAAGAACGGTCCACCGAGCATCGCGGTAATCACACCCACCGGAAGTTCCATGGGCGACAGCAGGGTCCGCGCCGCCACGTCACACACCACCAGGAACGCCGCACCGAGACAGGCGGAGGCCGGCAGCACGAGGCGGTGGTCAGAACCGACCAGCAGGCGCACGAGATGCGGGATGATGATGCCGATGAAGCCGATCGGCCCACCCACCGCGACCGCCGCACCGGTCGCGAGCGACGCGCTCAGAAACGCCACCCGCTGCGTGCGCAGCACATCAACGCCTCGCGCGGCCGCGCTGTCGCTGCCAAGCGTCAGCAGGTTCAGAGCGCGCGGCAGCCTGGCAAACGCGACAAATGCGAAGCCGATCAACGGGAGCGCCGACAGAATGGGTCGGTAACCGCCCACGTCCAGGTCGCCCATCACCCAGCGCACCGCCTGAAGGGTCTGCGAGGGCTCGGCCAGATACTGAACGAACAGGATGATCGCCGAGAACAGCGAGTTCAGGGTTACGCCGGCCAGTAACAGCACGTTCGTCGACAGTCCCTGTCGCTGCATCGTCGCCAGACCGTAGACGATCGCCACAGCGACGAGTGCCCCGACAAAGCTCGCGATCGGCACCGCCGGCACCCCAAGTAGGCTCAGCGGCAGGCCGAGCGTGATGACCAGCATCGCGCCCAGCGATGCCCCGGCCGACACCCCGAGCGTGAACGGGGTGGCGAGCGGGTTGCGCAGCATCGCTTGCAGGACGACGCCCGCGGCGGCGAGCGAGGCGCCGACCAGAGCGCCCGCGAGCGCTCGCGGCAGACGGGCGATGAAGAAGATCTGCGCGTCGACGTTCTCGGCGAACGGAATAGCCGAGTCGAACACCTGCCGCAGGCTGATCGGCGTGGGCCCGACCAACGGCGCCGTCACGCACGCCAGTACGGCCAACGCCCCGAAGCCGAGCTGGGCGAGCCAAACCCGGCGGCGGAGGTCGCTCGCGGTCAGGGCGACGACGGCCGGCAATGTGGAGACACCCTCGGTCATGGTCACAGCACAAGCTTAGCGCCTGGCAAGCGGTACAACGGTCAGCCGGTGACTGGCTGGATGGCGCCGCACGTCTACGTTGACCTCATAGACCGCACCGACGGTCTCCGGTGTCAGCACCGCGTCGGTCGGGCCGTCCGCCACGATGCGTCCGTCGCACAGCAGGACCAGGTCGTGGCAGAGCCCGGCGGCAAAGTTCAGGTCGTGGGTGCAGACGACGATGGTTATGCCGTGGTCACGGTTCAGCCGGTGCAGCAAGGCGGCGGTCTCCAGCTGGAAAGCCAGATCGAGCGACGACGTCGGCTCGTCAAGCAACAGCACCCGTGTCCCGTTCGCGCCGGGATCGAGCGAGCCGGACGAGGTCTCGAACTGTGCCAGTGCGCTCGCCATGACAACCCGCTGCTTTTCACCCCCGCTGAGGGTTCGGAACATCCGGTCTTCGAAGGTCGCCGTGCCGGTCGCCGCCAACATCCGTCTCGCGATCTCAAGGTCGGCCGGTCCCTCGAGCTCGAACGCGTGCAGGTGAGGATACCGCCCCATCAGGACGATCTCGAGCACCGTATAGTCAAAGGCGAGCTGCGTTTCCTGCGGCACCACCGCCAGGCGACGGGCCAGGGCCGCGCGGTCGAATCCGGCGGTGTCCACGCCATCGAGCGTGATCCGCCCGGTGTCCGGCGTCAGCAGCCCGGCCAGCAGCTTGAGCAGCGTCGTCTTGCCCGACCCGTTCGGGCCGAGCACTCCAACCAGGCCGCCGGCCGGCAAGCTCAAGCTCACCTCGCGGAGCACCGGGTACACGCCATACGCAAACGAAACCGTCTCAGCGCGTAGCAACCCGGACCCCCGCGGTGAAACTGCGGCCAAGCGCGGGGAACCCGAACGCCTCCTCGTAGTTGCGGTCGAACAGATTCTGGATGCGCGCGACGAGCTCGAGCCAGGTCACCGCCTGCACGCTTCCACCGATGTTGACGACGGCATACGACGGGTTGTCGAACAGACCGCCGAACGTGCCGAACGACGGGTCGATGTCTAGTATCCTGCCGCGCGCGCCCACTGAGGTAAACACCGAGAACCGGGGCTGTGTGAACGACAGCTCGACGGAGCCTTGATGACGGGGCCGGCGCAACAGCGGGTCCCCGACCTCGAACCCGGCCTTTGCCTGGCCATTGGCGGCGTCGAGCTCGAGCACCTCGGTGTCGAGCCAGGTGTAGGTGGCACGAGCCTTGAACCCCTGGGCAGTGCGGGCGCTGGCGGCCAGCTCCACGCCGCGGGCAAGGGCGTTGTCGAGGTTGTCCGTTCGGAACTGGCTCGCATCCTGGAACGATTGTCCCACCGAGACGATCAGATTGTCATAGCGGTTGAAGAACGCCGTCGCCTCGACGACGACGCGACCAGCGGCAAGCGCCTGCTCCACCCCGACATCGAAGCTCCGGGTCCGTTCCGGTTTGAGCGCAGGATTGTCGGTGAACGCGATCTCGAACGCCCCCGGTGGGCGGATCCCAGTGCCGGCGGCCACGCGCAGCCGCGTCCAGTCGTCCGTGACGTCGGCCGGTCGCACATACCACCCGACCGACACCTTGGGGTTCGCTGACACCTCTGTCTGGTCGGTGAACGTAGGACGCCCGAACCCGTCTCCGGCTAGGTTGTTCAGCCGGATATGGTCCACACGGAGCCCCCCGGTCACCGACAGCCGGGTGGTGGGGTCGAACCGGAGCTCGCCGAAATAGGCGAATATCCGGCGCTCGACTGGTATCTCGTTGAACGAGCTGTCAGTGATGAAGGCATTGCCGGCCTCTTCGCGTTGGATGTCGAGTCCACCGGTCGCCACGACGCCGGGCCGCACTGTCGCGTCGGTTCGCGCCCGCAAGGTCAGACGACGTGAGTTGGACGTCGATTCCCCGAATGGACTGTAGAACAGGCTGTCGGTCTTGGTGTGACTAACGTCGACCCGTTGGTCGACACTGGCACCCAGCCGCTGGGTGACGCCGACCGAGAAAATCTGGTTGTCGTTCGTGCCGCGAGACACCGTGTCGACACCTGAATAGGTCCCGCCCGGGTCACTGCCCCAGGCTCCGGGGAATCCACGTTCGTTGGTTCCGTAGCGGAACGTCGAGCGGATCACCGTGCCCTCGGTCCCGCTCCACCGCCCGTTCAGCGACAGGTCGCGACGCAGGTATTCGTCGTTGCTGAGCAGCTCGCCAGACGCCGTGGTCGTCCCATTCTGACCGTCGGTGTTGAGCTGTTCGAAGGCGGCGCCCCAGCCAAAGGCGTCCGCCGAGCCCGAGGTGTTCACGCTCACCCGCGAGGTGCCGAAGCTACCGCCCTCAACCATCCCACCCGCGCGGGGCGGCCCCCCCTGCCGCGTGATGATCTGCACGACAGAGCCGATCGCGTCCGACCCGTAGACCGCACTCTGCGGCCCACGCACTACTTCGATCCGTTCGATGTCGCCGACCGGAAGGTGGGCGAAGTCGTAGCTGCCGCCGAACCCGTTGACCCGAACGCCGTCGATCAGCACCAGCGAGAAATCGGATTCGCCGCCGCGCGCGTACAGTTCCGTCTTTCCGCCCCGGCCACCCATCGCCGTCACCCCGAGCCCGGGAACGACCAGACGGAGCACGTCGGACACGGTCTCGAACTGCCGGGCTGCGATGTCGTCGCCGATAACAACGGTCACGCTGTCGGTAACACGCGACCGGGGCAGCTCGAGCGCCGCCGCCGTGACGACAATCGACTCGCTGATGGCGCGGACCTGCAGCCGGATCGACACCGACTCGATGGCGTCCGCCGCGAGATCGACCATGACGGGCGCGGCCCCGAACCCATCGAGCGCCACCCGCAGCTCGTACCGTCCGGCGGGGAGATCGGTGACCTCGAATCGGCCCTGTTCATCGGTCACGGCCGTGGCCCGAATCACGCTCCGGTCCGAGACGAGCACCATGGCGCCCGGTGCGGTGCGCCCGTCCGGGTCGACGACGGTGCCCTCGAGCCCGGCAGCGAGCACGATGGCCGGGGTCAGCAGGGACCCGAGTGACAGGATGGGGATGACACAGAGACGGATGATGGACCGGCGATACAGGGAGGGGACCATAGGCTCCCTTCGGCGTGACCACGCGCCGAACCCGCTCGACTACGCGAACGGGTGAGGGGGACGTACCCGATGGCCAGGTCTCCTGACTCGCGGATCATCGCGGAACAGCAACGCCTTCCCGCGCTCAAACAAGCACAGTGACGGGCACCTCGTCTGGGGTCGGCCGTGCGGGCCGACGCGGCGAGAGGCCGCGGCGCCGTTCCACTCCCCGCTTACAGTGGCGGGACCGTGTGGGCTTCGCACCCACTTCCCGTGGCCACCGGAAAGCGTCGAGTTTCAGACGGGGAGTATAGCATGACCTCCTCGCCGCGCTGGGGTGAACTGTGGACCGTCTTGATCGACAGGCGCTATGCTTGTAGCGTGCTGGCACATGCCGCTGGTATGGTCTGTGGTCTCGGTGCGGCGACCCTCGCCACGACAGTGACCGGCAGGCGCGACAACGTCGTGCTTATCACCGGCTTTGGTGTCGCGACGTTCTGGCTTCGACCCGAGCCGGTCTGGATCGGGGGGGTGGTTGCCCTCGTTGCTGTGCTCGGTCTCAGCGGGTCTCGATTCGGGCCACTCAGCGCCTTCGCCGCCGGCGCGCTCGCCGGGCTGTGGGGCCACACCCTGCTGAGCTATGGCTTACCGGCGTGGAGCGCGCTGCCGCTCGCGGCCGCCGTGCCGGGCGCCGCTGCGGTCCTGACGCACCGGAGTCCGCGGTTCGCACCGCTGGCGTTGCGCGAGGACGCGTTGCTGACGATCTGTTCCTTGAGCCTGGTGGTCGCCGCCGCGCCCACGCTGTCGACGGGGTGGCGGTCGGCCATTGCGATGAATCTCGAACCCGGAAGCGTTGCCCGGCCCGCTATGGGACTCTGGCTGACGCTGGGGCTCGGCGCCGTCGTGTTCCTCGGCGGGCTCCATGCCTTGTGGAGGCGCGGTTGAGTCTGCTCGGCACACTCGAGAACGGGCTCTTCGCGCTCGCGCAAGTGCTTCGGTTCCCGGTAATCGTGCTGCTCTGGGTCTCGGTGGCGGCCGCGGTGTTCATGGCCGGTGGGTGTGTCGTGGAGTTTCTCGCCCGACGGCGTGAGCGTAGCGGCTTCGACCTCAATACCTGGCTCGACAAAGGGCCGCTGCTCAGCGTGGACGATGCCCGGCAGGCGTTGCTTCCGGCGGCGCTGGGTGCGCTGCTCCGCGATGTGGAGGCGGAGCGCAGGAAAGCGTGGTTCCATGATGGTGGACTGGAGCATCTGGTGTTGGAGCGTGAAGAGGCCGCGCGTCGCACGCTGAACGTCTCGCGGCTCCTGGTGAAGGTGGGACCCAGTCTGGGACTCTTGGGTACGTTGATCCCGATGGGAACCGCGCTCGCGGCGCTGACGGCGGGAAACCTCGAGGCGATGGCGGGACAGATGGTGGTGGCGTTTACGACGACCATCGTCGGGTTGTCGGCCGGCACGGTCGCGTATGTAGTGCAGGTGGTCCGTCATACCTGGGTCAACGAGACGGTTCGCGAACAACGCTTTCTCGCCGAGCGTGTTGCCGGAGAGTTGGCCCGGGAGTAACGACGCATGGGGCGCTTTCTGCATCTGCCGTCGCCGGATGAGACACCCGACGAGGATCCGCTGTCGGGAGTAGCAAATATTTTCGATGTGGCGGTGGTCTTCATCGTCGGCCTGATGATCGCCTTGTTTTCCGTCTATCGCATTGGCGATCTCATCGATCCGGACAGCGAGGTGACGCTGGTCAAGACGAATGCCGACGGCCTCCAGGAGATTATCGTGAAGCGAGGAACCGAGATCACCGCCTACGAGCTCACCGGTGAGACACTGGGGGGAGAGGGAGAACGTCTAGGCACGGCGTATCGCCTCGCCAACGGTCAGATCATCTATGTGCCGGATTAGTCGTCCTCTCGTCATCGCGCTCTTACTCTGTGTCTGCGCCGTCCCCGCAGCGGCGCAGGACGTCCGCCTCGCCTACCTTTTTTCAGACGGGAACCTACCGGGCATGCTCGCCGCCTACAAGGCGCTGCTCGAAGAGCGTCCGGACCTGCGGGATCGGGTCCTGGTGGAGTTCGTGACCGAGTCGCTGTTCGATGAGGTCGAACCAGCCACGCTGCTCGAGACCGATGTAATGGTCTACGACGTGATGAACGAGCAGATGCTTGAGCAGTTCAATACGATGAACGATGTCGACCTGATCGATCGAATCAGCAGTCGGGGGATCGTGTTCGCGGTGGGCGAGGGGCTGCTGCCGCGCGAACAGTACATCCAGCAGGGGGTAGTCTGGGACGACCGCGCGCGGGCATTCTGGGCGAACTGGGGGCCCGTGAATCAGCTCGGGTTGATGAAACTGGCGCTCTCCGCCGCCGGCGTCGCCGACCTGACGGTGCCGGACCCGCAGCCGACTCTGGACGCAGGCTACTACTACCCGGACGGGGACACGGGTCGGGTGTTCGCCACGTGGGAGGCGTTCGACGACTGGCGCCGCACGGCGGGCAAACGTCTGCCTGGCGCCACCCGGGTTGCCGTCGGCTTCTACAAATCGAACTACTACGCCGGCGACACCGCGCTCCTCGACGCGATGATCGCCGAGATCGAACGACAGGGCGCCGAGGCGATTCCGGTGTTCGGGTACCCGGCCGGTCTGGCCTTCGAAGCGTTGCTGCTCGATGCCGGCGGCGAAGCTCGGGCCGACGTCGCGCTCGCGTTTGTGTTCCGCTTCGCCGGCACGGAGGCCGCAACCTCCCTGCAGAAGGTCAATATCCCAGTGATCAGCCTCGTCAGTCTGTACGGCCGCAGCGAGGCAGAGTGGCGAGCCTCGCCGGAAGGGCTCTCGATGTTCGAGGGAACGTTCCAGGTCGCGGTGCCGGAGTTGTCGGGGCTGGTCGCTCCGACCGTCGTCGGCAGCCAGGAGCGCGTGGAAGATCCCGACACCGGGCTCACCATCGTCGTCCGCCAACCGATCGCGGAGCGGGTAGAGATGGCGGTCAAGCGCGCGATCAGCTACGCGGCACTCCGGGCGACGCCGAATATCGACAAGCGCGTCGCGGTTCTCTTCTACAACTACCCGCCTGGGAAGGCCGGTATCGGCGCAAGCTATCTGAACGTCGCTGAGTCGCTCGCACACATCCTGGGGCGTCTCAGACGTGAGGGCTATGACCTTGGGGGCGACGGTGCTGAGCTGTCGGCTGACGCGATTCAGCGGCAGATCACGACCAGGGCGCGCAACGTCGGCGGTTACGCGCCTGGGGAGCTCGACGCGATGCTCGCCCAAGAATCGGTTATCCGCGTCAGGCTGCCGGACTATCGACGTTGGCTGGACCAGTACGCGCCGGAGCTCCGCGCCAAGGTGCTCGCCGATTGGGGGGACCCTGAGGCCACCACCCTGATGGCATCGGACGGGAGCTTGATCATTCCGGCGGTGCAGTATGGCAACGTCGTGCTGTTGCCACAGCCGGCGCGCGGATGGGGTGAGGACGCCGAAAAGCTTTATCACGCCGACGATCTGGCGCCGCATCATCAGTACATCGCCACCTACGCCTGGCTTCGCGCTGGCGACGGCAGCGGCTTTGGCGCGGATGCGGTGATCCACCTCGGGACCCACGGTACGCTGGAATGGCTCGATGGCAAGGCTATCGGGCTCTCCGCGGCGGACGCTCCCGATGCGCTGATCGCCGATCTGCCAAATCTCTACGTGTATAACGTCGACGTCGTCGGCGAGGGCTTGGTGGCGCGGCGCCGCGGCATGGCGACGCTCGTCGACCACATGGTGCCCCCGTTCGCGAAAAGCGAGCTACTCCCAGAGCTGGCCGCGCTGAGTGAGAGTCTCAACGACTACCTCAACAACCTCTCCAAGAACGCACAGCTCGCCGGTGCGTACGCCGACCAGATCCGCGAACAGGCAACCGACCTGGGAATGGTCAAGGACCTCGGTGTCGATCTCGGGACCGACGATGAGTTCGACCACGACGCGTTGCACGCCATCGAAGAGTACATCGTAGAGCTTCGCGGACAGCATATTCCGTACGGCCTGCACGCCTTCGGCCGCACGCCGGACGCCACGATGCGGGAGAGCACCGTCGAGGCGATTGTGGCGGTCGATCGCAGCCTACTCCCGGACGACGCGGCGGTCATGACGGTCGATATGGATCGCCGGATCGTCGAGTCTGGACCGCGAGAGCTCGACAGCCTCATACGTGCGCTCGATGGCGGCCACGTCCCGGTTGGCGGGGGCGGCGAACCGATCCGGAACCCCGATGCGTACCCGACGGGGAAGAATTTCTACGGCATTGACCCGGCGAAGGTACCCAAGCCGGCGACGTGGGAGCTGGGAGTCGACCTGGCCGACCAGCTGCTGGCGGCGCACGTCGAAGAGCACGGCCGTTATCCCCAGAAGGTGTCGTTCGTGATCTGGGGCGACGAGACGATGCGGCACGAAGGAATCCTCGAGTCGCAGATCTTTCATCTCCTCGGGACGCGCCCCGTGTGGGACGTGCGCGGCAACGTCATCGACGTAGATGTCATTCCCGCGAGCCAGCTCGACCGGCCGCGGGTCGACATCGTCATCGCCTCGGCCGCTGAGGGCATGTTCAATAACGTGACCCGCCTGATGGACGAGGCGGTGCAGCGGGTGAAAGTCCTCGACGAGGCGGACAATTTTGTCCGGCGCCACTATCTGGCGACGAGAGCGGCGCTCGTCGACCTCGGCTACTCCCCGGAAGACGCCGACCGCCGGGCGGGTGTGCGGATCTTCGACGAGCCGCCGGGCATCTTCAACCTGAACACCTCGGCGATCGTTGCCGCGAGCGGTTCTTGGGACAGCGACCAGGGGATGGCCGACGAGTACCTGTCGAAAATGGGGCACGGCTACGGAAACGGCTTCTGGGGCGAGCCGATGGAGGACGTGTTCCGGATGGCGCTCTCCGGAAGCGAGAAGGTGGTGCACAGTAGCTCGACGATGCTCTACGGTGCGTTGGACAACGACGACTTCTACATGTACATGGGTGGTCTCGCGACCGCGATCCGAAGCATCGACGGCGAGAGCCCAGAGCTGGTCGTGACCAACACGCGGGATCCGGGAAACCCCGAGATGACGTCAATCGACAAGTTTCTCGGCGCCGAGTTCCGGTCGCGTTACGTCAACCCGACGTGGATCGAAGGCATGCAGCGCGAGGGATACGCCGGTGCTGGCGAGATGCGGGCATTCGTCGAATATCTCTGGGGCTGGGACGCGACCGTGCCCGAGACCATCGACGATGCAATGTGGCAGGAGTCGTTCGAGGTCTACGTAGAGGACAAGCATAACCTCGAGCTGAAGTCGTTTTTCGATGCGACTTCTCCATTCGCGTATCAAGATATGACCGCCCGGATGGTCGAAACCGTTCGCAAGGGCTACTGGGAGGCCGACGAGGAGACGACCAGGCGCCTGCTGAGCGAATATGTAGAGAGCATCGTGACGAACGGCGTCGGCTGTGCCGGGCACACGTGCGGCAACCCCAGGCTGTTGCAGTACGTGCTCGACCAGGGTGCTGTACTGAACATTCCGGCACCGTCGCTCGACACGTTTCGGACCGCCATGGAGGAGGCGATCGGCATGGACATCGACACGGCCGCCGCGGCGGCCGAGGAGTTCATCCGGAGGAACGAAGCCCCACCCACCACAATGACGAGGAACCTCGAAGGCTTCAAAATGGACGCGACGATCGACGACGCCGTTCCAGTACCAGAGCCTCGGTCCGCGGGGGAGCCGAGCGATGGCCCAGGGGACGTGCTCTGGGTGGGCGTGCCCCTGCTCGGGTTCCTGGTCGTGTGGCGTATCCGCCGACGCCGTGCCTAGTGTCCTGTCTCATGGGCTTACCAAGCACCTCCCGAGTGGGGCATCCCGCAGGAGGACAGCGCCCGGCTTGCGCGTAGCGGGGTTACGGATCCACACGTGGCTCACTCGCCGTGCCTTGCCAGTTGGGCGCCAATGGCTGGTCGCGATGCTCTCCGTCTTCCTGCCCTGCGGTTGTGACGGGCCGCGATACGTCGAGATCAGCGAGCGCGGTGGCGTGGAACGAAGACGTCGTGGAGGAACGTGGAGATCACCGGTCGGGTGGGCGGTCCGACATCGTATTCGCAACCGTGCAGTGAGTGGTCCGATATCGCCTCCCATCATTCTGCCCGAAGCCTTTCGAGGCGCGGTTGCCTGGTGTAGCCACTCCGGCGTACGATGCCTGCTTGTGGTACATGGTGAACCGGCCACGGTGACGGCGAAGATCCAAGCAGGCACGCTGACGATGTCGTCGACCGAACGCGTCGAACTGGTGGATCTGACCGAGCGGGTGATGCAGGCGGTCGCCGCGCGTGGTGTGCGGGAGAGCCTCGTCAACGTCTGCTCGCTCCACACCCCCGCCGCCCTTTTCGTCGCTCGACCCGATCGGACCCTGCTGCCGGCGTTGAGGCGTGCGCTCGAAGGGTCGCCCTCGTCGGAGGGCTTCCTCTGGAGGGCCGACGAGACGCCAGGCAGTGCTGGCCCACCAGATGCCGCTGCGCACCTCGAGGTGCCCATGCTGGGACACAGCCTCACGCTGCAGATCAGCGAGGGTGAGCTTGTACTGGGAGCGTGGCAACGTCCGCTGCTGGCCGAGTTGGACGGTCCGCGCGCCAGACAGCTACGAGTCCAGGTCTGGGGGGGGGCGTGAGGCTGCCGGAAATCAGCAGTCAGAAGGCAGCAGGGAGCAGCACTCGAGCGGAGGTGTCGCTCCTGTCGTCCATGCGCACGCGGCTCGCAGACTCAGGGTTACTCGACATCGCCGACAAGCTCGATGCCGGAATCAGGCTCGAGCTCGAAGATGGGGTGCGGCTGTTCGGGTGTCCGGACCTGCTCGCGGTCGGCTGGCTGGCCAACCGCGAGCGCGAGAAGCTGCATGCCGGTCAGACCTTCTACAACTACAACATCCGGATCGAGGCGACCAACGTCTGCGTGGCGAGTTGTCTGTTCTGCTCGTTCGCCCGGCTGCAGCCTGGCGACGACGGCGCCTACACCATGAGCCTCGAGCAGGTCTGGGACAAGCTGCGGGACCGGCGGCAGCAACCAATCACCGAGGTACACGTGGTCAACGGGCTCCATCCTGATTTGCCGTTCGACTACTACCTCGAGCTGCTGCGGGGGCTGAAGCGGATCCGTCCCGATGTGCATCTAAAGTGCTTCACGGCGGTCGAGATCGCCTTCTTCGCTGATATCTACGTGCGCACCGACGAACAAGTGTTGCGTGAATTGATGGCGGCTGGGCTCGACTCGCTGCCGGGTGGTGGCGCGGAGGTGTTCGCCGAGCGGGTGCGTCGCAAGCTGTGTCATGACAAGTGCGGGACCGAACGGTATCTGGACATTCATCGGACCGCGCACCGACTGGGAATGCGCTCGAACGTCACGATGCTCTACGGCCACATCGAAACCGACGAGGAGCGGGTCGACCACATGCTGCGGTCGCGGGCCCTGCAGGACGAGACCGGCGGGTTCCAGGCCTTTATCCCACTGGCGTTTCATCCTGACAACAACCAGATGCGCAAGCTGCCGGCGCCGACAGCGGCGGACACTCTGCGCGTGCATGCGGTGGCCCGGCTAATGCTCGACAACGTGCCGCACATCAAGGCATTCTGGATCGCCACCGGGGTCGAGACGGCCCAGACGGCGCTCTGGTTCGGCGTGGACGATCTCGATGGCACGGTGCAGGAAGAGCAGATCTACCACATGGCCGGCGCGCGTACCCCCGAGGCCCTGACGACCGATGACATCAGCCGTCTGATCCGGATTGCGGGGCGGGAGCCGGTGGAGCGTGACACGCTCTACAACATCGTGTCGCAGCCGGCGTGAGCGGGTGCCCCGTCTCACGAGACTCGTCCCGGGCGGACGCCGGTCTGGCGGCGTTCGCGCATCGGTCCACCGGACTTGGGTCGCTCGACCGGATGTCGTCCTATCCGGTAAAATCAACTGCATTACGATCCGGCGCGAGCCACACTGGCTCGTTCGAGTTTCCCGTCTTCTTGTGAAGGAGCGTTCCGCATGGCGCACCAGCTTCCCGATCTGCCGTACGACTTCGACGCCCTGGTCCCGCACATCGACGAACAGACGATGCGCATTCACCACGGCAAGCACCACGCGACCTACGTGAGCAAACTGAACGGTGCGCTCGAAGCGCACCCGGGCCTGCAGGGCAAGAGCGTCGACGAGCTAATCGGCGAGCTCGACGCACTGCCAGACGGAATCCGCACCGCCGTCCGCAACAACGGCGGCGGGCACGCGAACCATTCGCTCTTCTGGCAGGTCATGGGTCCGGACGCGGGCGGCGTGCCCACCGGCCAGATCGCCGATGCCATCAATGGCGTATTCGGCAGCTTCGAACGCTTCAAGGAGCAGTTCGCGGCCGCGGCCGTGGGCCGTTTCGGCAGCGGCTGGGCCTGGCTCGTCGCCGGCGGCGGGTCGCTCGCGATCGAGAGCACGCCCAACCAGGAGAGCCCGCTGACGAGCGGCAGGACCCCGGTACTCGGACTCGACGTCTGGGAGCACGCGTACTATCTAAACTATCAGAACCGCCGGCCTGACTACATCGCCGGGTGGTGGAACGTCGTCAACTGGGCGGAGGTCAACCGCCGTCTCGGGTAACCGTGCCGAAGCGAAGAACGATGAAGGCCGGACCGCGTCTTTCGGGTCCGGCCTCATCGGCTTCCGACTCCCGCCTCCTGGCTCCAGACCTCTGACGTGCGTGCGTCGCGCGAAAGCGTGTATGACCCTATCGTTCGTGCTCTTTCTGTTTCTTTCCCATCTCGGCATCGGTATCGTTTTCACGCTGGTTTTGGTGTCGCGCGCGGCCGGCGTGCAGTTTTTCCGGTTCAACGCCGGATTCGCTGCGACCCTGCTGCTAGTGGCGCTGGCGCTACGGCCGGATGCGGTCACGCTCGGCGCGGACGTCCAGGGCGTTGCCCTGTGGGCGCTCGTGGTGTCGACCGGCGCCCTGCTCATCTACTGGGTGACGATCGGTCGGATCCTGGCCCATTTGCGACCACTGTGGTTGTGGCTCGCGGTGCTGTCCGGTGCTGCCGCCCTGGTGACGCAGGGGATGGCGGCGGCGGCCGGAGCCGCCGGGTCGGTGTCTGCCATGACGGTGGCCAGTTTCCTCAGCTCGGCGGCGCTGCTGGGCGGCACCTCAACCGCCATGATCCTCGGCCACTGGTATCTCGTGCTGCCCTCGATGGATGTGACACTGCTGCAGTCGGTCGTCAGGTTCCACATCGGATCGACCGCGCTCCGGATCATCGTGGTCTCCGGGGTCGTGTGGTGGGCGATCGCCGCCGCCGATCTGCCGGGACCGACCTTCGACCGGTATATCTTTTCGATCGACGGTGTGTTCTTCTGGCAGCGGATTCTGTTCGGTTTACTGGGTCCGGTGGTCCTTGCCTATATGACCTGGGAGACCGCCAAGATCAGGTCCACGCAGTCCGCCACCGGCATTCTCTACGTCGATTTCTTCACCGTCATTGTCGGCGAGGTGCTGGCCAAGTATCTGCTCGTAGCCACGACGGTACCTCTGTGATCACGCTAGAACCAGAGTCCTGAAGCCCGAGGGTCCACGATCCCAGTCATGGAAGTCACGGTCCGTTGTCACCAGTGTGGGAGCGCGCTCCCGGTCGCCCCAGCCGACGAATCGATGCAGATCGACTGCGGCCGCTGCCGCCAGGCGTTCCTGCTGACCTTCTCCGAGGCGCTCCGCGCCGACCGTCAGGTCGACCGCTGCCCGGTGTGCGAGGGCGGTGACTTCTACATGCGGAAGGACTTCGACCCCACCCTCGGCGTCACTGTCGTCGTGATCGGCGCGCTGATCAGCGCCGGGTTCTACTACTTCGGTCTGGACCTGATCGCATACGGCATCCTGGCCGGCGCTACACTGATCGACTTCGCCATCTACAGCCGGCTCAGCGACCTGACCGTCTGTTACCGCTGTCACGCGGAGTTCCGCGGCGACTATGCGCGGAAGGCCGGCGCCTTCGATCTCCATACCGCAGACCTTCTCGAGCCCGAGTTCGAACGGAAGGTCGGGAGACGCTAGCTTCGACGGTCCTGATCTGGCGTGGCGACGCCCCTGGATGGAGGATTTTTCCCAGCGGCTCCTGGCAGATGCGCCGCTTCGTGACCGGTGCCCACCACGTGGTGGGCGTCCGCGCGGTCCGAGACGGCTCGCCGGCACGGAACGGAGCATGCAGAAAACCAAAGGCCTACGCTGGAGGGGCGCATGTTCAACAACGTCCTGATTCCGACCGATCTGAGCGACCAGGCGGAACGGGCGCTGGATATTGCCATCGAGTTCGCGAAACCGACGGCGACCTTGACGCTGCTGCACGTCATCCAGACGATTCAGGGAGTCTAGTTCGACGAGCTGGAGTCGTTTTACGGCGAGTTGGCGTGCCGGGCGGCCGAGATCTTGCGGATCAGTCAGGAACGCACGAACGACCTTGTAGTGCTGTCGTCGCATTCGGACAGGCAGGACCAACTGGCCGCTGGGTAGGGCACGCTCAGTTACAAGCTGGTCTACTGGTGACCTGCCCGGTGCTCCTGGTGAAATAAAACCGCCGATTTCTGGCGGTGGTCGTTCACGGCAGCGATGTGGTACTCGGTCTACAGACTGGGCTGGGTGCCCGGCAGTCGCGGCAAGCCCGTGATGCGGTCCCAGACGAGAATTCGTGTTCGGTCGGGACAGTGGGCAACGACCACGGCGCCCACGTCCGCGCCAGCGAGGGAGCGGCGCGGGGCATCTTGGCCCCCTTGAGCAACCGAGCCGGGTTGTGGGGCGGAGCCCCACGTAAGCCACTAGAACAGCTTCACCTCGACCGTCTCACCTTTCTCGACGATATCGGTCTGGACCGGGATCTCGATGTAGCCGTCGGCCTGAGACATGCTCGTGATGTCGCCCGAGGCCTTGAAGGCTGGCACCGCGCGTCCGCCGACGACACGGACCGTGTAGAACTGATGCCGGCCGGTGGTGGACACGAACCGCTGCGCGGCCTGCACCGACACGGTGCGGCACCGGTAGGCCGGCAACCTGGCCAGGCGTCGCAACACCGGCACAAGCAGCATATAGGCATTCGACAGACAGGAGGTGGGATAGCCAGGCATCCCGAGCACCGGGACCGCGCCGATCGTGCCGAAGGCGGTCGGCTTGCCCGGCTTGATCGCAATGCCGTGAAACAGGACCTGCCCCTTGCGCTGCAGCACGTCGAGCGTCAGGTCACGCTCGCCAACCGAGCTGCCACCCGAGAAGACCAGGAGATCGTTGTCGAGACAGGCATCGACCGCCGCACTCAGCTCCTCGAGGTTGTCGGCGGTGGTGGGACGTGGGACCGGCACGCCGCCGTGCTCGCGAATCACCGAGCCGAGGGTAAAGCGGTTGATATCGTAGATCTGCCCAGGACCCAGCGGCCGGCCGGGAGCGACAATCTCGCCGCCCGTCGAGAGGATCGCCACGCGCGGCCGCGTGTACACCTGAATCTCGGCCATCCCCAGCGCGGCGATCGACCCGACGCGGCTCGGGGTCAGCAGATCACCAGGGTGCAACATCTCGGCACCGGTCCCGATGTCGGCGCCCCGGCGCCCGACGTGCTGACGCGGGTAGACCGGGATAAAAATCGCGATCTGGCCGTCACCACTCCGGTCGGTCTCCTCGACCATCACGACGGCGTCGGCGCCCTGCGGCATAGGAGCGCCGGTAGCGATTTGCGTGCACTGGCCAGCCCCGAGCGTCTTCGTCGGGACACCGCCCGTGTGCACCGTCTCGACCCACTGGAGCAACCGCGGCTCCATCCGGCTGGCGCCGAACGTGTCCCCGGCGACGACCGCATAGCCGTCCATCGCCGCGCGGTCGAAAGGCGGAACGTCGCGGTCGGCCACCACCGCCTCGGCGAGCACCCGACCAACGCTCTCTTCAAGGTCGATCCGCTCGGTGCGGTCGAGTGGCACCGCGCCAACCTCGGTCAGCCGCAAGGCGTCCTCGAGCGGGATCGTCTCGCGGATCGGTCGCATCTTCGTGTCGGTCATGACGGATCCGTTGTGTTCAGGACCAGGGTGAGGAACCCGCTGTTCACCGGTTCGAGAACGCGGCCCCGCTTCCCACGGCCGGCTACCGCATCACCTCCCGGACGAGATGCCCCAGCTCGGGGATGACCAGCCTGGTCATCCCCAGCCGAACCGCGTGCTGTGACCCGGGGAGCGAGATCAGGATGGTGCCACGCACCACGCCACCGCACGCCCGCGACAGCATGGCGGCCGGGCCGATTTCCTCGAAGCTCAACGCCCGGAACAGCTCGCCGAACCCTTCGATCCGCTTCTCGAGCAACTCGCTCACCACCTCGTAGGTGCCGTCGCGTCGGCTGATGCCGGTCCCGCCGGTCGTGATGACCGCCTGGACCGCCTCGGCGTCCAGCTGCCGCTCGATCGCCGCACGCAGGGTCGCCTTCTCGTCGGGCACGATCGTATACCCCACCACGTGGTGACCCTCGTCCTCGAGCAGGTCCCGCAGCAGCCGCCCCCCGGTGTCATTCTCCTCGGTCCGGGTGTCACTGACCGTCAGGACATAGCAGTGGATGCATGCCGACGCAGCGGCGCGATGTTCCTGGTGGCTCATCCGGACGATGATAACTGGATCCGAAAAAGGGGTAGGGAGTCTTTTTGAGATCAGTCAAAAAAGAGTCCAGACCCCTGTTTGCGACCGCGCGTTTGGTCTACCATCCAGGATGTGCGCCCACGCTTCCTGCTCGGTGCGGCGGCCGGTCTGGTCGCCTCGGCGATCCTGGCGGTCTCGGCGGCGCCGCCACTCGACGCGGCGGCCGCCCGCTGGGTCGCGTCGACGATCGAGGAAATGACGCTCGACCAGAAGATCGGTCAGCTGATTATGCCCTCGTTTCGGTCCACCTATCTCAGCAGCGACAGCGACATCTACGACGAGCTCGCGGCGCTGGTGCACGAGCGGCACGTCGGCGGGTTTCTGTTGTTTGGCGGCCGCGAGCCGTCTCCCGATGTCCTACTCAACGCCGGCTACGCGCGCTCGGTGCTGGGTGAGCCGCTGGCCGCCGCATCGATCGCGAACCGGCTCCAGGCGATCTCCGCGTTGCCGCTGCTGAACAGCGCCGACTTCGAAACCGGTGTCGGGTTCCGCATTGGCGGCGCGACAACCTTTCCACGGGCGATGGCGTTCGGCGCAGCGGGCGACGACCGGCTGGCGTTCGAGGCGGGGCGCGTGACCGCGCTCGAAGCCAGGGCCATCGGCATCCACGTCAACTTCGCGCCGGTCGCCGATGTCAACAACAATCCGCGGAACCCGGTCATCAACACCCGATCCTTCGGCGAGGACCCCGCCGTGGTGGCGCGACTGTCGGCCGCCTACGTCCGCGGTCTGGCCGAGGGCGGCATGATCGCCACCCTCAAGCACTTCCCGGGTCATGGCGACACCGACGTCGACTCGCATCTCGGGCTGCCGCTCATTGCACACCCGCGCGCGCGGCTCGACCGGATAGAGCTGCCGCCGTTTCGCGCCGGCATCGCCGCCGGGGCGGCGGCGGTAATGACCTCCCACATCGAGCTGCCGGGTCTGGAACCGGACCCGGCGCGACCCGCCACACTCAGCCGGCGGATCGTGACCGACCTGCTACGCGAGGAGCTCGAGTTCGACGGGATCATCTACACCGATTCGATGCGAATGCGGGGCGTGACCGAGCTGATGCCGGCGAGTGAGGCGGCGGTTGGCGCGATCGCCGCCGGGCACGACGTTGTGCTGCACTCTCCGGATGATGCGGCGGCGTTCGACGGGCTGAGACAGGCGGTCGAGCGCGGCGAGATCTCGGCGGCGCAGGTCGATGCCTCGGTCCGGCGCATCCTCGAGGCGAAGGCACGGCTCGGGTTGCACCGGAACCGCGCCGTCAGCCTGGATACCCTGCCGCTCATCGTCGGCACGCGGGCCCACCGAGCCATGGCGGCCGAGGTGAGCCGCCGCGGGATGACGCTGATCAAGGACGACTTGGGCAATGTGCCGTTGCGGGCACCGCAACGTGCCTCGATCCTGTATCTGTCGGTGCTTGACTACCCGTCTGGCTGGGGGAACGGGGCGCCGAGCCGTACGTTCCTGCCCGAGCTGGAGCAGCGGTGGCCCAACGTAACGGCGGTCGAGGTGTCTGACCGCACCTCACCGGCCGAGCTCGAGCTGTTGCGCGCGACCACCGACCGCTACGATGTCGTCATCGCCTCGGTGTTCGTGCGTACGGCGTCGTTCAGTGGACGAATGGACCTGGCCGATGGCTTGGTGGCGCTGTTACAGAGTGTGGCGCGACGCAGCACGGCGCGGGGCCAGCCGTTCGTCACGGTCTTCTTCGGAAATCCGTACGCCGCCACGTTCTTGCCCGAGCTGCCGGCCATACTGCTAACCTACGATTTCTACGACCTGGCCGAAGCCAGCGCGGTGCGGGCGATCGCTGGCGAGGTGCCGATCGGCGGCCATCTCCCGATCGCGTTGGGTGACCAGTTTCCGGTGGGACACGGACTAACGCGGGAATCCCTGGCACGATAGCCGCGCGGCGGCCGTCGTCGGGACTCCGGCGGAACGGCCGGCTTCCGCCTGCCGCGCGCCTGCTCGAGTAGCCAGCTTCTTCAGGGGATGACGATCACCGTGACGTCGCCCGCGGTGCCGAGCGCGCCGTCACTGGCCAAACAGCGCAGCACGAAGGTGCCAGGCTCGTCGAAGACCACCTCGGTGGCCCATCCGCCGTCCGGCGGGGAATCGGGGGTTCTCCAACCGGGCGACCAGGGAGAATTCGCGCCGGTCCGCGTGTCCTCCCACACCTTGACCTGAGTCGGCTCGAAGGCGACCGGCCCGTCACCCCGGTAGACGAACCAGGAGACGCGGAGCCCGGTGGCGCTCCCGACCGTGACCTGGACCGGCGGACGCCAGGGGTTACGCGATCGCCGGCGCGGTTTGGGCACGCCGTCATCGCTGGCCACCGCGAGCAGCGCCAGCGGCTCACCCACGCGCACGCGCCGATTCCGGTCACCCTCGATCCGAAGTACCGGCGGCGTGTTGGCCCGAATGATCGGGTCGCTTCGACCCGCGCCCAGGGCGCCCTGTTCAGAGGCTTGAACGAGGTTGTCGACGAGGTAGTCGGTCCTGACCGTCGCATACGCCCGCTCGGTGACCCCGGCGGTCGTCAGAGTCCAGACCAGCTCGTCGTCCTCGTCGAAGCCCTCTGGCACCGGAACACGGAAGACGAACCGGTTTCGGCGTGGCAGGAAGTGCGTCGGTTGACCCGCGTCCGGTCCGCCCGGCACGATGCTGTTGTCATCGCCGACCGGGACGTCGAGCTCTTCGTCCCAGTTCCGGTTCAGGTAACCAAACAGGAAGTACCGATTTCCCGCCGCGTCCCGCTCCCAGCCCTCATACCCGGGAGACACGTTCTGCCCGTGCATGTACGAGGGCCGGGTCTGCGCGCCGACCGTGCTGCCCAGGGCCAGTACCGCCAGCGCGACGGGCAGCCCGTGCATACAGCTCCGTGTCGCTGTGCACATCACCTTCTCGCCGTCCTCTTCCCCGCCGTGGTCTGCCCCCTACGGGTTCGCCGGATTCACGGGGTCCGCCCCGTCAGCCAGATCGTTCGCTTCGTTTGCGTCATCTTCGGTGGCCCCGAGCGGCTGCGACCCTTGCTCATATTCATCCGGCAGGGCGATGTCGTCGTAGGAACAGAGAGGACACCCAATGACGTGGTCGTTCGGCCCCGTCTGATGCGTCTCGCGACGCTCGGCCATCGCCGCGATGAACTGTTCGTCGGAAAGTTCAACGCCCAGGCCGAGGTCGATGAACATGTTGGCCACCGACCGGTTTCCCGACCCCTGCCAGTTACGCGGGTCCGGGATGTTCCGGTTCGTCGGCGAGTTGTTCATGTAACCGACGATATGCAGGATGGTCCCCTTCGGAAGCAGCGGCGCGTAGTCATCCTCGTACTCGTATGTGCGCACCCAGTTGTGGTCGTACCCGACGCAGGTCAGCGTTTCGATGTTCATACCCCAGATCGACTCCAGACACATCCGCTGGCCGGGCGCGTGCAGATGTGGCTCGAAGGTGGTGATCTTCTGGTGCTTCTGGAGCACCGTGTAGGCGTGGAGCTCCTGATCGGCCTCCATCGGCCGGATGTCGATGTCGAGCGCGTTGCCGAGGCCACGCCGAACCCGGCGATACGTCGGCTCGTAGCCCTCGGGGTGGAACTTCCAGCCGATCTCCAGGTGCGCCGTCGTGTCGCGGCCGTTCGAGTGTAGGTGAACCGAGTTGGACACAACACTCGAATTGGCTGACAGGAGCCGGCCCGCCTTGGCGTCGAAGATGTCCGCGTTGCGGCCGATCTCGTGCACGGGCCACCCGGTGGTGGTCGCTCGGTCCCGGTCTTCGTCCCGCGCACCGTCCTCACCCACGACTTGGGTGCTCCAGATCATGTGGTGGTAGACGAATCGGCCGCCGACGGTGTCCCGGCTGCGCGCGGCGGGATCGACGTCGTTGATCTCCTTGAACTCCAGCGCCGCTACGTATCGGTCCGCGGTATTGCCCACCGGTGTCGTCTCGATCTCGCCCCACCAGTCCGGCTCGTCGCCCTTCATCGTGATGTCGGGCAACACCGTGATCAGGTCCGGCTCACCGATGCTCCATGCCGAGGTGTTCCAGTCGATTGGCGGCGGCAGGTCAGCCGGGTTTCCCTCGGGGGCGCCGCTGTCGGCCCAGGCGGCGATCTTGGCGATCTCCTCGTCGCTCAGGGATGGGTCGTTCTTGTAGTGCTGGATGCCGATGTTCTCTTCGACATACCAGGGCGGCATGACGCCCGCACGGGGTCCCAGGCTGGTCCGCATCTTCATCGCCCGGGCCCACGGACGAACCTGCTGATACGTCAGGAGCGCCATCGGCGCCACCGAGTTCGGTCGATGGCAGGTTTGACAGCTCCGCTGCAGGATCGGCGCGATGTCCCTGGCGAACGTCACGTCCGAGTGGTCATCCGCCGCGGTCTGTCCGGCGAGCGCCGTACCGGTCGACGCCACGCCGATGAGGATGACTGCGCCACAGGTCAGCGGTCGGTAGGTCATAGCGTGCCTCAAGGTGCCTGAAGACGATGTGCGACGAATCGTACCAAACCGTGCCTCATCCTACCCAATAATCGTGTCGGACGGCCCCGTCCGGCCGCTTACCAGTCCCCCTGCCGGGTGCTATACTCCCGGGTTGTCGCCCGGTGCCACGAGAGCGTACCGGCGGCCAAGGTTCGGCTTCACTCACGCGCCCTTAGCTCAGCTGGATAGAGCGTCTGGCTACGAACCAGGAGGTCGCAGGTTCGAATCCTGCAGGGCGCGCCAATATTTACAGGGGTTTCTTGCTCCTGCCTCGTAGCAAGCACCAAAAGTGTGGCGGATTTTGTGGCTACCCCAACACTCTTCGGTGCCTTTTAGGCCCCGGTAAGTGGACCCCCGGTCGGCCTTTTTCTCTGGCGCGATTTATTCAGATCCGAAAACCGCGGCGGGGTCGTCGATATGTATATACCCGACCAACATTGATACCCGCCAATTTTCGGTCTGAGGCCTCATCGACGCCGCGCTGTACCGGGGTTCAGTCTTCCCCCATGGTACGAGCCAAGCCTCCTTCGCGACTTGTCCCTGTCCTGGCGAGAAGCCCGGCAGGCGGGCACGGAGGCACCCGCCGTTCACTGCGTCCAGCGAGCCGGGCATATCTCGACCAGACAGGCCCGTCTTCACTCACGCTACCGCCCGCCGCCTCGGCGGCC
>Ga0310121_10000045_pt1 | contig 111057 bp, 109 predicted proteins | sample CB27_Tmax_986_MG_FD_203504 | JGI IMG/M metagenome (GOLD analysis project Ga0310121, IMG submission 203504) | Marine microbial communities from Western Arctic Ocean, Canada - CB27_Tmax_986 | ecosystem: Environmental > Aquatic > Marine > Oceanic | place: Canada: Western Arctic Ocean | collected... | reverse complement strand
CCTCAAACGTGTTATCGCGCTCCTGCGGGCAGGCTTTGCCAAGGCCACGATCCGCGGCCGTCTCGACGCCGGCTTTGCCAGTCCGGAGATCTTCGACTACCTCGATGCCGAGGGCGTCGAATACGCCATCGCCATGCCCAAGAACAGCGTCCTGGAACGTCGCGCCAAGCGGTCCCTCACCTGCCGGCATCATTCCCCTTCCTTGATCCATGGGGGAAGATCGCCACCCGCCTCGGCGCTCAGCTCGCGTAGCAACCCGACCCTACATCTCAGCCTCGGCCGCCCGCATCACAGCATTCGTGTCGGCGCTGTTCGCCATGCGCCCCAGGAGCGCCGCCTCCAGCGGCTCACCAGCCGTTTCGACCGTGCACTCGGCTGCTACTCCTCAAATGATCGGTGCAAGTACACGCCTGAACTCAATCCCGCATGCCCGATGAATAATGCGGGCTAGAGGCACTGCAAATGACACAGTTAGACGGAGCGGCTCAGCCCAGGTTGACGCTGGTGATGCCCACCATCAACGCGGTTCCAAGCCGGACGACGACGTAGACGACCCAGCCGATGAGGCACACGGCCACGGCTCGGCCGGTGCTCTTGTAGTCCAACGCCTGACGGACAGCGACCACGGTGGTCGCCAGCTGCCAGATCGAGATCACAAAAGCGATCAGGCCACCGACCAGAGGAAGGATGCCGAGGCCCAGCAGGAGCCCGGGCGAAGCCGCGAAACCGACCGTCCGGAGGAGTTGGCCCACGTCGGCGCGGGTCTGCGGCTCCGGGAGGAGCTTCGCGCCGACGAGTCAGATGAGCGCAGCCCACACGACCCATCCGACGAGACCGGCGATGACCGTCGCGAAAGCGCTCGTGCTCCCAGCGCCCGCGACGCCCACGCCGCTGGCCAGGGCGGCGAGAGCCACGACGCCCATGGCTTGGGGGGTCGCGGTGGTGTCCGCCTCGACCTCTTCATACGTCCCGACGTCCAGACGGGCGGCGCCCAGGATCCGGTCGACGAAGCTCGCCATCCACCCTCCTATCGGATGGAGTCAGCGTATGAAGGAGCCGTCCCGGCTGTCAATGTCGCGGCTCACACGGCGCCGAACCCTACCAGGTGGCGAGGGACTGGATGTCGTTGAGGATGCCGGCGGCCGTGACTTCTGCCCCCGCGCCCGGCCCGCCGACCGCGAGGGGCTCGTTTCGATAGCGACGAGTCGTGAAGGCCAGCCGGTTGCGCGTGCCGCGGAGGACGCCCAGGTAGGACTCCCTGGGCACCACTACGAGCCGGGCGCTCACGCCCCGCGCCGTCGCCACGACCACGTAGCGGATCACCTTGCCGCGGTCTGCCGCGCGCGCCACTCGACGCGCCCACTCGTCGTCCATCGAGGGGAGCTTCTCGAGGAAGGCATCGAGCGAGAGCCGGGCGAACGAGGCCGGCACGAGCGGCTCCGGATCGGGGGCCGCGCCGTGGTAGCCGAGCAGGCGCGCGAGGATCAGGCCCTTGCGTCCCGCGTCGCGGCCGAGAAGATCGTCGCGTGGGTCGGGCTCCGCGTAGCCCTTTTCGACCGCGTCCTTCACCACCGCGGAGAAGCGCCGTCCCTTCTCCACCGCGGAGAGCACGAAGCCCAGCGTCCCGCTGACGCAGCCATCGACCCTCAGGATGCGGTCGCCACTGGCCACGAGCTTGCGAAAGGTGTCGATGACGGGTAGCCCGGCACCGACCGTCGCCTCGTAGAGCAGCCGACGTCCCGAGGAGTTGGCGGTGTCGAGAAGACGCCTGTAGTTGGCCTCGCTGCCCGCCAGGGGTTTCTTGTTGGCGAGAACGAGATCGAAGCCGTGCTCGAGCCCGGCGAGGAGCAGCGACGTCGTGTCGTCTGCGGTGACGTCGACGAGGACAGGGCGCGAGACCGCGTGTGCGGCAACGTCAGCCAGCGCGGCTGCGGCGTCCGCAGAGCGGCCGCCGAGCGCGGTCAGCAGCTCCCCCCGGTCCTTGCCCTCAGCCAGGCGCAGAAGTCGCCGACGACTGATTCCCTTCGGATCGAAGACGTAGCCCGATCGGTCGAGCGCTGCCACGATCCGGACCCGCTCTCGATCCGTGCTCGACGCCTGATTGGCCAGGGCGCGGCCCACTCGGCCAAAGCCCAGGAGGACGACGTCGGTTCGTGGACGATCGGGCGGCCGTCCCCCCCCGATCTTGGAGAGCTGGAAGGCGGAATGAACGGCCCTTGCCGCGTCCGCCGCCTGCTCCTGTTCGACCACGAAAGAAATATTGAGCTCGGACGCCCCCTGGGCCATGGCGATCACGTTGATACCCACGGCGGCCAGGGCGGAGAACACGCGAGCGGCGATGCCGGGCGTCCCGGCCATGCCGCGACCCACGACTGCGATCACCGAGACCCCGCCACGGGCGGTGACGCAGTCGACGAGCCCTGCGGCGAGCTCCTGAGCGAAGGCCTCCTCGAGCGAAGCCACCGCGCGCCCGGCTTCCGCTCCGGGCACGGTGAAGCCAATCGAGCTCTCGGAGGAGGACTGGAAAATGGTCGAGACCGACAGCCCGGCATCGTGGATGCTGGCGAAGGTGCGCGCGGCGACACCGGGGACACCCATCAGACCCTTGCCCGCAACCGTGACGAGCGCCTGTCCACGGATCGTGGCGAGGGCCTTAACGGGGTACGCCTCGAGGGTCTTTCGCGAGGACACTTCGGTGCCCGGCAGCTCGGGCTTGAGGAAGGAGCGGACTTGCAGGTCGATCCGGCTCCCGTCGAGCGGGATCAGCGCACGCGGGTGGAGCACTTTCGCGCCGAAGTAGGCGACCTCGGCTGCTTCGCGGTGGTGCATCTGCGGAAGAAGGCGCGCGTCGGGGACGGCGCGGGGATCGGCCGTCAGGATGCCCGGGACGTCCTTCCAGAGCACGACGCGCGCGGCGCTCAGCGTGCGGGCGAGGAGCGTGGCGGTGAGGTCGGTGCCTCCCCGGCCGAGTGTCGTCAGGGTTCCGTCGGGTCCAGCGCCGAAGAAGCCGGGCACCACGGGCGTCACCCCCCGCTTGACCATGGGGAGAAGCTTGCGTCGCGAGCTGCGCCGGGTCGCGGCGACGTCCGGGGCAGCCGAGGGGCGATGTCCGTCGGTCACCACGAGCTCCATCGCGTCGACGTGCTCGGCACGAAAGCCGCCGACGGTCAACGCGGCGGCCATGAGGACGCTCGCCGCGCGCTCCCCACGGGCGACGAGGACGTCGCTGGCCCGCGGCGTCAAATCCGCCAGCCGGGCCACGGCGTGGGTGATCTCGTGGTACTCGCGGGCCAGCGTGTTCACGGTCGCCAGGACCCGCCGCCGTGCAGGCCCGGCCGGGAGGAGCCCCCGGGCAATGTCGCGATGTCGCCGAAGGAACGACGCCGACGCGGCGGCGGCGGCCTTCGTGTCGCCGGTCAGCGCCTGCCGAGACCCGTCGAGGAGGGAGTCGGTCACTCCGGACAGCGCAGAGACAACGACGACGAGCGGCCCGCCGTGAGCCTTGATGAGCTCGACGGCATTGCGGACCGCGTTTGCGTCCGCCAGCGCGGCGCCCCCGAATTTCCAGACCTCCAGACGCTTCCCGGTCCGTCGCGGGGAGGCCTTGCCTCGACGTCCTGCTGCCATTCTCGTGAGTCTCCTGTTTGTCCGGATGGCCGGCTCGTGTCGCCGCGCTAGCTCTTGAGCCTGAAGGTCTGCCGGATCACCCACCGCACCCGGACTTTCACTCCGTCCTTCGTCGCGGGCTCGAAGCGCCAACCCTCGATGGCATCGAGGACGGCGGCATCGAGGATGGCACCCGCCGACTCGACGATGGTCACGTCGATCGGCTCACCCTCTTCCGTGATGATCATGCTGACCGTGACGGTGCCCGCCTGGTCGCGTCGTCTTGCGGCAGCAGGGTAGCTCGACGAGGATCCCTCGATTCGCCGAGGCGGCGCGACGTCCGGGCCGAGCTCGACGAGCTGTCCGGGGGTGGTGACCTGCGCCCCGGTGTGCTCCACCGGGGTGGCGGCCACCGTCGCCTGCCGGGGTGCGGCCGGTGCGCGAGAGCGGACCCTTTCTTCGCCGTGGGCGACGGAGCGATGTCTTCAGTCCTCTCTGAGCCTTCCAAAGCGACCGCCGGGCCGGCCGTCTCCGGGTGTCTCGAGGGCTCCGATCCCGATCGGGGCATGACGAACAACGCAGCCCCCAGGGCCACGACGGCTGCCAACCCGAACCAGAATCCACGTCGCACTGTGGGGCGGGCGCCGACAGGCGGAGCCGGCGCTGGAGCCGCCAGCGTCGGAGACTCGGTCATCGTCGTCTCGTGCGCGACCTCTGCCACGGCCGGTGTGTTCGGGCGCCAGGCGGTTGCAGCGGCATCCAGCGCCGGTCGAATCTCCTCGCGCGGTTGGTCGTCGACGAGATCGTCGATCGACAGCTCGAGGTCGCGAATGTCCAGTGCAGCGGAGAAGCCCGTCGCCGACGCGTAGCGCTTCTCTGGCTCCTTGGCCAGGGCCCTGGCAAAGATCTCGTCGTAGCGCTCCGGCAGCGACGCGTTCAACTTCCGCGGAGCCTGGGCCGTCTCGTGCATCACACGGTAGATCACCGCTGTGATCGTCTTCCCGGGGAACGGGGATTGGCCCGTCAGCATCTCGTACGCGACGACCGCGAGCGAGTAGTTGTCGGACCGGGGCGTCACCGTCTCACCCAGCAGCTGCTCCGGCGACATGAAGGAAGGCGAGCCCAGGATCTGGCCCGTGGCCGTCATCACCGTGGCGTCGAGGTGTGCCATGCCGAAGTCCATGAGCTTGGGCTGTCCGTCGGGCTGGATCATGATGTTGGCGGGCTTGACGTCCCGATGGATGATGCCGGCCGCGTGGGCGTGGTCGAGGGCATCGGCCACCGGGCTCAGGATGGCCCGGGCCTCCTCGGGTTCGATCCGTCCACGTTCCCTGATGAGCTGTTGCAGCGTCTTCCCCTCGAGCATCTCCATCACGAGATGGTTCTCGCCCACGTCGAAGATCCTGACGATGTTGGGGTGGGTCAACGAGCCGGCGGCCTGCGCCTCCCTGCGAAAGCGCTTCAGGTACTCCTCTGCCTGATCGCGAGTCAGGTACTCGGACTTGATCGTCTTGATTGCAACGAAACGCTGGACGACCGGGTCGCGAGCCTTATAGACTCGGCCCATCGCCCCGTCACCAATCTCTGCGACGGCCTCGTATCTTCCGAACCTCTCCGGCTGCATGGCTGTGCCGTCCTCCGTGCCGGCGGTGGGCGCCCATGATAGTCGAGGAGCGGCCCGGGGCGCGAGCGTCCCAGGGGGCCGCTTTCGCTCCGGGACCGTGATAGCCTTCGCCCCCATGGGCCGTCCGGCGGCCGGTGAGCGTGACCGCCCGATGCGCCAAAAGGACCGTCCCCAATGCAGCTAAGCCCTTTTGACATAATTGTTTTCGTCGTTTTCATCGTGACCGTCGTCGCGGTGGGCGTCCTGATGAGCCGGGACGAAAAGGACTCCGAGTCCTACTTCCTCGCGGGCCGGGGGCTGAGCTGGTGGCTCATTGGCTTCTCCCTCATCGCGGCCAACATCTCGACCGAGCAGTTCGTCGGGATGTCGGGAAGTGCTGCCGACTACGTGGGCCTCGCCATCGCCAGCTATGAGTGGATGGCCGCCATCACCCTGGTCGTCGTGGCCTTCTTCTTCCTGCCCAAGTTCCTGCAGGCGGGGATCTACACGATCCCCGAGTTCCTCGAGTATCGCTACAACGCGACGGCCCGGACCATCATGTCCGTCTTCATGATGGTCATCTACGTGTTCGTGACCATCGCCGCGGTCATCTACTCCGGCGCACTCACCGTCGACACGATCTTCGGGGGCCAGAGCTTCCTGGGTGTCCAGGTGAACCTCGTGACCGCTTCGTGGGCGATCGGCTTGCTCGCGGCCTTCTACGTGGTGTTGGGGGGCCTCAAGGCCTGCGCGTGGGCCGACCTGCTGCAGGGCTCGGCGCTGATCGTGGGCGGTGCCGTGGTGATGGTCCTTGCCTTCCGAGCCCTCGGGGCCGCGGATCCCGGCGTCATCGGGCTGCCGATGGAGATGGCCGGAGCGGGAGCGATCGAGAAATTCACACACCTGAACGGCGCCAAGCTGCACATGATCCTGCCGAGTACGGACCTCAACCTACCCTGGACGGCGCTGGTCCTCGGGCTCTGGATCCCGAACTTCTACTACTGGGGCCTCAACCAGTACATCACCCAGCGCACGCTGGGAGCGAAGTCGCTGGCCGAGGGACAGAAGGGTGTCGTCTTCGCCGCCGGACTCAAGCTGATCATCCCGTTCGTGATCGTGATCCCCGGCATCATCGCCTTCAATCTCTACAAGGACCAGATGGCCGAAGAGGCCATCAGGAGCAACGCGCCGATCGTCGCGGGGTTCGAGGAGGTGAGGAATTCACCGCGGACGGCGGGGGTGGCGTTCCGGTTCAACCCGGACTTCGCGGCGCTGCACCCGGAGAAGGCCACCGCGATCGTGGCCTTCAACGCCGCCGTCGCGGATACGACCCCCGAGGCCGGGCTGGCGCAGAGCGAGGCCAATGACACCCTCCTGGCTGCGATCGCCACACGGAACCAGTCGCTGCCTCGCGACCAGCGCGTCGTTGAGCAGACGGCGCTGATCGGGCGCAAGTACGACTCCGCCTTTGCGCTGCTCATCAAGCACCTGATCCCCACGGGCCTGCGCGGCTTCATGCTCGCAGCCATCCTAGGGGCGGTGATGAGCTCGCTCGCCTCGATGCTGAACGCGGCCTCGACCATCTTCACGATGGATTTGTTCAGGGAGTTCATCAACAAGGGGGCGAGCCAGAAAACGCTGGTCCTGGTGGGCCGGATGGGGGTGGGTGTTTTCGTGGTGATCGGCTGCATCGTGTCACCGCTACTGGCCAACCCCGCGTTCGGAGGCATCTTCAAGTACATACAGGAGTTCCAGGGCTTCATCTCGCCGGGCATCCTGGCGGTTTTCGTCTTCGGGCTGCTGGTGCGCAGGGCCCCGGCGATCTGCGGGGTGGTGGGCCTGGTGGTGAACCCGATCATCTACGGCCTCCTCAAGGTGGCAGTGCCGAGCCTGGCGTTCCTGGATCGCATGGCCGTCTGCTTCTTCGTCGTGATCGCGCTCATGACGCTGCTCACCTGGCTGAAGCCGCTCGAGACACCCGTGGAACTGCCCACCAACACCCGGATCGGGCTCGAGCCATCCGCCGGCGCCAGAAAGGCGGGCATTGCAGTGGTCGCTGCGGCGCTGGGGCTCTACGCGATCTTCTGGTAGCGGGAGCCACACGGCCGGCGAGCGGAGAGCTGAATGGTCATCTACGGTGTGGCGCTGCTGTCGGGCTGCCTGATCGCCGGGCTCTTCTGCGGGCAGCTGCTCGGACGGCTCATCGGGGTCCAGGCCAACGTGGGTGGCGTCGGCATTGCCATGCTCCTGCTGATCCTCGTCTCGGATCGCCTGCGGAAGGCGGGCAGGCTGAAGCCGGTCTCACAGCGGGGCATCGTCTTCTGGAGCTCGATCTACATCCCGGTCGTGGTGGCCATGGCCGCCAGTCAGAACGTGGTCTCGGCGATCGAGGGCGGCCCGGTGGCCCTCCTCGCCGGGGCGCTGGCGGTCGGGTTGGGTTTCGCCCTGGTGCCGGTGATCAGCCGGCTGGGTGGACCGCGGGCTAGCGGACAAGCACCCGAGGACGGGCCCTGATGGAAGTCGTCGACCTGCTTGGCGGAGTTCTGGCGCGCAACGGGCTGGTGACGGCGTTCGCATTCGTCGGTCTCACGGTCTGGGTGTCGTACTTCCTCTCGAACAGGCTCGCCCGGGGACGTGTGCACGGCTCCGCCCTCGCCATTCTGTTGGGTCTCGTGCTGGCCTACGTCGGAGGGGTCTTCACAGGCGGGGACCACGGTCTTGCCGACTTCGAGGTCCTCGCCGGCGTGGGGCTGCTCGGCGGGGCCATGCTTCGGGACCTGGCCATCGTCGCCACGGCCTTCGGCGTCGACCTCGGGGAGCTCCGGAAGGCGGGGTCGGGCGCCGTGGTCGGCCTCCTCGCAGGCGTTCTGGGATCGTTCGTGGTGGGCGCGGCAGTGGCGTGGGCATTCGGCTACACCGACCCGGTCAGCATGACCACCATTGGCGCGGGCGCGGCCACGTACATCGTCGGACCCGTCACCGGGACCGCCCTGGGAGCCGCCTCCGATGTCGTGGCGTTGAGCATCGCCGCGGGGCTCGTGAAATCCATGCTCGTGATGACGATCACGCCCTTCGTCGCTCACGCCATCGGCCTGGACAACCCGCGCTCGGCCATGATCTACGGAGGCCTGATGGGCACGACCAGCGGGGTCGCCGGAGGGCTGGCGGCCACCGACGAGCGCCTGGTGCCTTACGGGGCCATGACCGCCACCTTCTATACGGGCCTCGGCTGCCTTCTCGGCCCTTCACTCATGTTCGTGACGATCCGGGCCCTCTTCGGGTAGAGCCGAATGAGAGGCGTGAGGCTGATCGAGAGGGCCGAGCGCCACGGGGATGCCCCGGCCGTCTCCACCCGGGCCGTCCGCCACACGTATTCGGACTTGCTCCGCGCGTCGTCGCGCGTCGCCGTGGGGCTGCTGCAGGGGGGGGAGGGGGACCTCGACGAGAAGCGGGTCGCGTTTCTGGTCCCGGGAAGTTTCGAGTACGTGGCCACGCAGTGGGGAGTGTGGCGGGCGGGAGGCGTTGCCGTCCCCCTGAGCCTGTCGGCCGCCGAGCCCGAGATCGAGCACGTCCTCACCGACGCCGAAGTAGGCGTTGTGCTCGCCACCCGGCGGCTCGAAGACAGGATCAAACCTCTCTGCGACCGACTGGGGATCCCGGTGCGGCTCGTCGAGGACGCCCTGGGAGGCGACGGCGGAGCGCTCCCCGGGGTCTCGGCGGATCGCCGGGCGATGATCCTCTACACCAGCGGCACGACGAGCAAGCCGAAGGGCGTCGTCTCGACCCACGCCAACCTCGAGGCACAGGTCACGGCTCTGGTGGAGGCCTGGGGGTGGCGGAAGAACGACCGCGTTCCGCTCTTTCTCCCGCTGCATCACGTGCACGGCATCGTCAATGTCTTGAGCTGCGCGCTGTGGTCCGGTGCGTCCGTGGAAGCATTCGAGTCCTTCGATCGCGACGCGATTCTGGAACGGGTTGGAGACGGGGAATACACGGTCTTCATGGCGGTCCCGACGATCTACGTCAAGCTCATCGAGGCGCTCGAGTCGGCTTCCGTGGCCGAACGCCAGCGCTGGGCCGCGGGCTTTGCCGCCATGCGGCTCATGATCTCGGGATCGGCAGCCCTGCCGGCCAGCATCCATCGCAAGTGGACCGAGCTGACCGGACAGAAGCTCCTCGAGCGCTACGGCATGACCGAGATCGGCATGGGCCTCTCGAATCCCCTGCGTGGCGAGCGCAGACCCGGCGCTGTGGGCCGACCACTCCCCGGGGTCGAAGTTCGCCTGGCCGCGGAGTCCGGCGCCGTGATCGACGAGGAGAACGAGCCCGGGGAGATCCAGGTCCGAGGTCCCGGGGTGTTCAAGGAGTACTGGAGAAAGCCCGATGTGACCCGGGGCGCGTTCGTCGACGGGTGGTTCCGCACGGGAGACGTGGCGGTCCTGGAGGACGGTTACTACCGGATCATGGGTCGACTGTCGGTCGACATCATCAAGTCCGGGGGCTACAAGCTCTCGGCGCTGGAGATCGAAGAGGTGCTGCGTCAGCATCCGGCGATCCGGGAGTGTGCCGTGGTCGGTGTGCCGGACGACACCTGGGGCGAGGCCGTCGCTGCGGCCGTCGTCACGAAGACCGGCAGCAAGCTGGAGCTGGGCGAGCTTCGAGCGTGGGCCGACAGCAGGCTCTCGAGCTACAGGATCCCGAGGAGGCTCCTGGTCGTGAACGAGCTTCCCCGAAACGCCATGGGCAAAGTGGTCAAGCCGGCGGTGAGGGACCTGTTCGAGCCCCGGGGCCCACGGACGAGGCCCAACCCGTCCTGAGACGGGGGAGGCCCTGGAGAGGGCCTTCGGACGTGGCACTCCGGCTGCCGAGCTCGCGAGATCGGCGAATCAGGCGTGTCCCGGCGCTGACGTGTCCCAGCCGCGTAACGTGGCCGAATTGGACCCCGAATCGGCTCTGTGAGATACTGTTGGCTCTTCGCGCTCTAATGAGGGAGCCGCGCGGACGGCGGCTTCCCGGCAACCCCCCCGTTCAGACAACCAGCCGGAACAGAAGAGGACGCACGCAACTCCTATGCCTTTCTCTCCCCTTGGCCTTCACCCCCATCTTCAGCGGGGCCTCCTTTCGCTCGGCTTCGAGCGCCCGACCCCCATCCAGGAAGAGGCCATTCCTCCGGCCCTGGAGGGCCGCGACATCCTCGCCTCGGCGATGACGGGCAGCGGCAAGACGGCCGCCTTTGCCCTTCCCATCCTCCACCGCCTCGAGGGTCTTCCTCGCGGAACGACCCGTGCTCTCGTCGTCACCCCCACCCGTGAGCTGGCTGCTCAGATCGACGAGCACATCAGGGCCCTGGCCGGCCGGACGCGCGTCACATCTGCCACCGTCTTCGGCGGCCTCGGGATGAGGCCCCAGGAACAGGCGTTGCGGCGCGGCGTGGACGTGATCGTCGCGACTCCCGGGCGCCTTCTCGACCACATGCGCTTCCCCTACGCGGGGCTGTGCGGCCTCGAGATCCTCGTCCTCGACGAGGCCGACCGGATGCTGGACATGGGTTTCCTGCCCGACGTGCGGCGGATTCTCAAGCAGATCCCCACGAAGAGGCAGACCCTCTTCTTCTCGGCCACCATGCCGCAAGCCATCGTGTCGCTCTCGCGGGAGATGCTTCGCAACCCCGTCACCATCGCGATCCAGCGCAAGTCCGCTCCGGCGACCGGCATCACGCAGGCCGCCTGGCCGGTTCCGGCCCAGCTCAAGTCCGCGCTCCTGGCCGAGCTGGTCAAGAGTGGCAGGATCCGCAGCGTGATCGCCTTCACGCGCACCAAGCACCGGGCCAACCGTCTCGCCGAGTACCTCGGACGCAACGGCGTCACCGCCGGACGGATCCACGGCAACCGCAGCCAGGCCCAGCGCACCCAGGCCCTCGGCCTTTTCAAGGCCGGCAAGTTCCCGGTGCTCGTGGCCACCGACATCGCCGCGCGGGGGATCGACATCGAGGCGCTGTCTCACGTCGTGAACTTCGACGTCCCGAAGTCACCCGAGGACTACGTTCATCGGGTGGGGCGGACCGCCCGGGCCGAGGCCACGGGTGACGCCTTCTTGTTCTTCTCGCCCGAGGAAGAAAGGGACGTGCGGGGCATCGAGCGCGCGATCGGCAAGAGCCTTCCGCGCCTCACGCTCCCCGGGTTCGACTACACGCGGAAGCCTGCCACGCAGCTCGAGGTGCCTCTCCACCAGAGGAGAGCCTCGCTGGCCGCGCAGCGTCACGGCGGCCGCCGCACGTTTGGAAGTCCCACGGCCCGGCGCGGCAGTGGGGTGCGTGGCCCACGGGGTTCGGCGCGACCGGGTTCGGGACGCCGAGGCTCGACACGAAGCGCTCCCGCGCGGCGAGCGTCTACACGGTAGGTCGGGCGCCGAGGGAGCTCGGGAAGGACCGAATGACCACCACACAGGTCGAGTACGTGGACTTCAAGGCGACGACAGCGGTCCGCGAGTACCGTCTGAGGGTGCGCCGCGGCGAGGAGGTTTACGACTTCACGGTCGCGATCCCGAACGAGGCCTTCCTGTCCGGCCGCGTTCGCTATCAGGATGCGCCGGATGTCTGCTTCCTCAAGCTCCAGCGGGAGCTGGCGGCGGGCGAGGACGGAGCGCTCCCCCCCAAGGCGCTCAAGATGACCGACCAGGACCTCGAGGAATACCGGGTCGCCCACGCCCCGAGGGAGTCGCGCCGGCGTCTGTAGTCGGCGCCCCCGGCTCCGCCGGATGCTCGCCCCTCGTCCCGCGCCGTCCCTCGTTCCGCTAAGATCTTCCCAAAGGGATAGGAGGTCGTCATGCGCCGAGCTCGCAGGTGGAGAGTCCTCTGCGGTGCCTTGATGGTGTCGCTGGTCGCGTGTGCGCCGGCGCCCGAGGAGGGGAGCGATGACGAGCCCGCCGCGAGCCGGCGGGTCGAGTCGCGCGTCGTTCCTGAGCCGCAGTACACGCTGGGCGACGAGAACACACACAACAAGTTCAGCAGCACGATCCCCCCGACGCTTCGCGTGCCGTCGGGAGCCGTGGTCGAGCTACTGACCAAGGAGGCCACCGGCGGCCAGCTCGGCCCGGACTCGACCCTGGAGGACCTGGCCAAAGTGTCCTGGGACGCGGTCCACCCCCTCACCGGGCCGATCTACGTCGAGGGCGCCGAGCCCGGCGACGTCCTGGCGGTGACTCTCCACGAGCTGGAGGTTCGGGACTGGGCCTGGACCAGCTTCGCCCCCAACTTCGGTTTCCTGAGGGACGAGATCGGTGAGACCTGGCTGCGGACCTTCCGGATCGCCAAAGGGCAGTCGTCGGTCACGTTCGCCCCCGGGGTCGAGATCCCCCTGCAGCCCTTCCCCGGGGTCCTGGGGGTGGCCCCGGAGACCGAAGAGCTTCTGAGCACCATCCCACCCCGTGCCAACGGCGGCAATATGGACAACAAGCACATGATCGCTGGCGCGACCGTCTACCTGCCGGTCTTCGTCGAGGGCGCCCTCTTCTCGATCGGCGACACCCACGCGGCGCAGGGCGACGGCGAGGTGTGCGGGACGGCGATCGAGGCACCCATGCGAGTGGTCCTCGAGGTGAGCGTGCGAAAGGGAGTCCGGTCCATCCCGGAGCCGCAGTACGAGACCGGCGAGTACTACGCGACCACCGGATTCGCCGAGACCATCGACGAGGCGGCGCGAAAGGCCACCCGCTACATGATCGACTACCTGGTGGCGGAGCGGGGCCTCACGCAAGGCGACGCCTACGCGCTGGCCTCCCTCGTGGGAGATCTCAAGATCAACGAGGTCGTCGACGTGCCGCACGTCCTCGTCAGCATGCACATGCCGAAGGCGATCTTCCGCTGAGCTGAAGACAGTGCGAGAGAACACCGTGAGATCGATCTGGGCCCGGGGCGGCGTGGTCCTGAACGGCTGGCTGAGCATTCCCAGCTCGTTCTCCGCGGAGGTGATGGCCCACCAGGGCTTCGACTCCCTCGTCATCGACATGCAGCACGGTCTCATCGACTACCAGACCGCGGTCACCCTGCTGCAGGCCATCTCGACGACACCGGTGATCCCGCTGGCCCGGGTGCCCTGGAACGATCCGGCGCACCTGATGAAGATCCACGACGCCGGCGCCTACGGGGTCATCTGCCCGATGGTCAACGATCGCGCCCAGGCCGAGGCCCTCGTGCAGGCGTGCAAGTACCCGCCACTCGGAGTCCGGAGCTTCGGGCCGGTGCGGGCGTCGATCTACGCCGGGGCGGACTACGCGAAGAACGCCAACAACGACCTCATCGTGATGCCCATGATCGAGACCGCCGAAGCGCTCGAGAATCTGGACGACATCCTCACCACACCGGGTGTGGACGCGGTGTACGTGGGCCCGGCGGACTTGAGCCTGTCCCTCGGGTACGAGCCGGGTGTCGACAAGACCGAACCCGCCGTCGTGAAGGCACAGAAGACGATCGCCGCCGCCTGCAAACGCCACGGTGTGGTTGCCGGCATCCACACCGGGACGCCGGAGTACGCCCTGAAGATGATCGAGGACGGCTACCGCTTCGTCACCGTCGCCACCGACTTCCGTCTCCTCGCGGCCCAGGCCGCGTCGGCGGTGAGTGCAGTCCGCAAGAGGCTTCCGGCGGGAGAGCCTGCCGCCTCCTGAGCGTGTCCTTCACCCCTCATCGCCTCAGGCTCCCGAACACCTTCTCGCGGTAGCGGCGCTCCCCGTCCAAGTCGCCCAGCTTGAAATGGACGTCGGAGAGCTTGGTGAAGACTGTCTGCGGATCCTCCGGCTCGAAGAGGCTCTCCTCGTATCGGAGCCGCGCTCCGTCGTAGTCACCCAGCCTGAAGAGCGCATCCCCCTGCCGCTCGAGCCACGCGCCTGCTGCAAGATCCAGGGCGCGGAAGCGCTGCACCATGCGAGCGGCGTAATCCGGCGCTTCTCCCACCCGCTGCTGCCACAAGAGGACGTAGTATCGGTGCTCGGCGATCAGGGCCGTAGCCGCGATGTTGGTCCACTCCACGGGGAACGCCATCTTCAGGTCACGCACGAGTGCCTGGTCGACATCGCCTGCCCAGAGCCGTCGCACGTCCGGGTGCTCGTACTGGGGCGGCAGCTCTTCGAGCGCCGTGCCGAGCCACAGCTCGGCCTCCTCCAGATCTCCGCGTGCGATGCCGAGAAGGGCTGAGACCGTCGGATAGCGAGGATCGACGCGCCATTCGGGGTAGATCCCCAGGAAGATCTCGTCGGCCTCGTCCCACCGTTTCTCGGCGGCTAGAGCCAGCACAGTGCTCATGGGGTAGAGCTTCGCGTCCGGCGCTTCCGTGGCGGCGGCTTCGAACAAGTCGAGCGCGCAGGGCTCCCGACACCCCGCTGGCGCGGCGCAGCCCCGACCCCAGAGACGCATGGCCTCGAGGCGAGGCATCAGGTATGCGGGGAGCTCGCTGGGAAGGGAGGACCGCCTCGGGGTGCGATGGTCCGCGAAGTGATCGTAGAGATCGAGAGCGCCGAGGCTGGCGAGCTCCTGCACGTCGGCGTCACCGAACCCGAAATCCTCCGGGCGGAGCGCCGGCAGACAGCCCGGTCGCTCGTAGAGTCGCGAGCGGTAGTAGTCGTCGAGATCGACGAAGAGCATGCGGCGACCCGGCGCAACGAACTGCCCCTGTGCGGGGACCGGACGGTCGCTGCTGATCAGGATGTCCTCGACGTAGAAGATGGCGTTGGACGTGTCACGCCCCGGCGGGTCGCCGATGAACGAGAACTTGTGGAGTCGCGAGCCCGCAAGGCCCACTGCGTTCGGCTGGTCGACCAGTACGACGAGCGGCTCCTCATCCCCTTCGGCCCGGATCGAAAGGTCGTAGACGCCGCGGCCGATGTCGTAGACCGCATCGACGACGTACCACGTCAGTGCGCGGATCGGGAAGAGGGGCACCTCCTCGCCCCCTGTCACGTGGAGGAGCACGCCATCGCGCGCCTTGAGCCAGAAACCGATCCCGTGTTTCTTCAGACGAAAGTGCGCTTCGCCGGCCAGCGCGATGTTCAAGGGCTCTTCCGGCAGGGCGATCAGCACCGCGAAGTGCAGGTACAGCTTCCCCTCGGACATCTCGCGGAAGAAGCCTTGAAGCTCCGCGAACTCTCCGTCGCCGGCCACATCGCGGATCTCGACGGAGCGGAAGCCGCTCAGGCGATATCGGGTGGTGAGCTGGACGCTGCCTTTGGCGTCCTCGTACGCGATCAGGGTGTAAGGGCCCGTCTCGACGGCCTCGCCTTCGAAATCGAACCAAACCAAGACCGGGGAGTCCTCGGGGGCGGGGAGGGCCTCCTGAGACCAGACCTGGGCGGATCCGAGCAGCACCAGGGCGAGGCAGACCGGCGCCCAGCCTCTCGGTGCCTCCCAGCCCATGCTCCATTCTAGCCTGAGCCGATCGGGGACCCGCCCAGACGCGGCGACGTGCCGCGGCCTCCTGACCCGGCTAGAATGATTCCTCTTCAAGAGCAAGGAGATTGGCATGGCACTGACACGACTTCTCGGTTCCGCGATCCTGGTCGTGAGTCTGTTCGCCGCCCAGGTTCCAGCCGACGAGGCGGCCGGGGAGGGTGGCCTCTTCGCCTCGGCCACCGAGGTGAGGCCCCTGCTCGTGGGGACCGCGATACCCGAGGGGACGCTGAGAGATGAGAAGGGCAACGAAACAACCGTCGGGGCCCTGATGGGTGGCGGCCCGGCCGTCTTCATCTTCTATCGGGGCCACTGGTGACCGCATTGCAAGCGGCAGCTGGGTCAGCTGCAAGCGGCGTACCCCCGGATCGAGGAGCTGGGCTACAAGCTCATCGGTGTGAGCCCCGACAGCCCTGAGCAGAACGCCGAGTTCGCTGAGGATCTCGGCCTGGATTTCCCGCTGATGTCCGACAACGAGCTCGCCTGGACACGACGGTTCGGGATCGTCTTCGAGACGGAGAGAAGGGGCAGGCTGCCGGTGCCCGCTGTCTATCTCGTTGATGGCGAGGGAACTGTTCAGTTCCACTACGTTCATCCGAACCACCGGGTCCGGCTCGACACGGAGCTGCTCCTGGCGGCCGCGAATGCCGGTGTCAAGGCTGACAAGAAATAGAAGAGGTGTCTCGATGACGAGGGCGATCCGAGCCTCCATCACCGCGGGATGCGCCGGCCTGCTGCTCACGTGCGCGGTCGCGGCGAGTCCCGCACAGGACTCGCCTTCTCCGCGCCCAAACATCCTCTGGATCGTGGGCGAGAACCTCGCGCTCGACCTGGGCAGCTACGGGCAGAAGAACGTCCGCACGCCCCACCTCGACGCCCTCGCCACGAACGGTGTTCGCTACACCAGCGTCTTCGCCACGTCCCCGGTCTGTGCTCCGAGCCGGTCGGCGTTCATGACCGGGATGTACCAGACGTCCACGGACACACATCACATGCGCTCCCACCGGGACGACGACTTCCGTCTGCCCGCGGGTGTCCGGCCGCTCACACATTGGCTCCGGGACGCCGGGTACTTCACCGCCAACATCACACACGCCGGTGGGCGAGAGGTGGGGACGGGCAAGCTCGACCTCAACTTCGTCAACGAGGGGCCCCTCTACGAATCGGACGACTGGGCCGCTCTCAAGGCCAACCAGCCCTTCTTCGCGCAGATCAACACCCTCGAGGCCGAGTACGACATCTACGACCGCAAGTCTGCGGAGAAGCCCCGAGTTCTGTGGGTGGGCGAGGACTGGCATCCGAAAATCGCCACCCCCGAAAACGTGTCGCCTCCGTCCTACTATCCGGATCACGAGATCACCCGTCAGGAGTGGGCGCGATACCTCAACTCGGTCTCCGGAATGGACGTCCGGATCGGCTGGGTCCTGGACCAGCTGAAGAAGGACGGCCTGGCCGACGACACCGTCGTGATCTTCTTCGGCGACAACGGCCGGCTCGAGGCCCGGGGCATCCACTGGGTCTGGGACAGCGGGATCCACGTGCCGATGATCGTTCACTGGCCGAAGGGCCACCCGGCGCCGCCGCAGTACGAAGCGGGCACGGTGAGCGATCAGGTCCTGAGCCTCCTCGACCTGACCGCGACCACGCTCTCGATCGCGGGGATGGAACGACCGGTCGGAATGCAGAGCCGAGTTTTTCTCGGCGACCGTCCCGATCCGGCGCGGACGTATGCCTTCAGCGCCCGCGACCGCATCGACGAGACGGAGGTGCGCCAGCGTTCCGTGCGCGACAAGCGGTACCACTACATCCGCAACTACACCCCGGGGGCGGGGTTTCCGACACTCAACCGGTACAAGGAGAAGTGCTTCCTCGTGAAGCCCCTGATGAGGCAGCTCCTCGCAACGGGGGAGCTCACGGGTCCAGCGGCCGACCTGATGACGCCCTTCCCGGCGGAGATGCTCTACGACACGGAAGCCGACCCGCACGAGATCCGCAACCTCGCCGACTCCGCCCACCGCGAGCATCGCGATGCGCTCCTGCGGCTCCGGGCCGCGCTCGACACCTGGATCACCGAGACGGGAGACCGCGGCGAAGTGCCCGAACCGCCCGGCATCGTGGCCCCGTTCGAGAAGGAGATGCACGACTGGTTCGGCACGCCCGAGTGGGCGCTGGGTCAGCACTGACGAGCAAAGGCGCCTTTTGACAAGGGAGATGTGTCCCCGGACCTCAAGTGGTTTCTCAAGCAACTCTGTCCGGACAGAGTTGCTGTTCGTCAGCGGCCCCTGACTTCGGCCTCCCCGAAGCGGACGAAGAGCACAGGCACGATCAAGAGGTTGAGGAACGTCGAAGACACCAGGCCTCCCAGGATGACCCGGGCCATGGGGCTCTGGATCTCGTTCCCCTGCTGATCGCCGGCGATCAGCAGCGGCACGAGCGCCAAGCCTGCGGTGAGCGCGGTCATCAGCACTGGCGCCAGGCGTTCCCGAGAGCCGCGGACGACCGCCTCGGCGAGGTCCAGGCCCTCGGCGCGCATCAGGTGCTGGTAGTGAGTCACCAGGAGCACACCGTTGCGTGTGGCCACGCCGAAGAGGGTGATGAAGCCCACCATCGAGGCCACGCTCACGACCCCGCCGGACAGTGCGATGGCGAACACGCCCCCGATCAGCGCCAGAGGCAGGTTGACGAGGACGATTGCCGCGTGCCGGTGGGAGCCGAAGGCCACGAAGAGGAGCCCGTACATCCCGATCAGGATCAGGCCCCCGAGGAGCGTGAGGTTGCGCAGGCTGCGTGCGCCCTCCTCGAACTGGCCTCCGAGCGCGAGGCGGTAGCCGGCGGGGAGATCGAGTCCCTCTCGCAGCGTCTCGTCCACCCTGCGAACCACACCCATGATGTCGGCCCCCTCGATGTTCGCCGTCAGCACCGCGACTCGCTGGACGTCTTCGCGGCGGACTAGGCTCGGGCCGAGGTCGAAGCGCACCTGCGCCAGCTCCCCGAGGCGCACCATGTTCCCCTCGGGTGTCGTGGCCGGGAGCGTCTCGAGCCATTCGCGGTGCTGTCGCAATTCCTCGGGGAAGGCGACCACGACCCGGGACACGAGGCCCCCTTCCAGGATCTCCCCCGCGTCGGTGCCCTGGAAGAAGGCCTCGATGGAGCGGGCCAGACTCCCTGGCGTGAGGCCGTGTCGCGCCAGGGCGGGGCGGTCGAAGTCGATGAGGAGATGAGGCACGGCTGACTGCTCTTCATTGGAGAGATCCACGACCCCCGGCACCTCCCCGAGGAGCTGCTCGGCTTGATCGGACAAAGAGCGGAGGACGGGGAGGTCGGGCCCGTAGATCTTGACCGCGAGGTTCGTCCGGCTACCCGAGATCATGTGGTCGATACGGTGGGAGATGGGCTGGCCGAAGCTCACGTTCACACCGGGGATGACCGAGACCGCCTGGCGCATCTGGGCGAAGAGCTCCTCCTTGGGCCGTCCTTCCCGCAGGACCACCTCGATCTCCGAGGCGTTCACGCCCTGGATGTGCTCGTCCCGCTCCGCCCGGCCTGTCCGGCGCATCGTGGACACGACCTCGGGGAAGATGAGGAGGGCTTCTTCCACTTGCTTCCCCAGGGCGTCGCCCTCGTCCAGGGGCGTCCCCGGTGGGCTCACCACGGCGAGCGTCAGGCTCCCCTCGTTGAAGGGGGGCAGGAAGCTCCGGCCCAGAAAGGGCCAGATCGCAAGGGCGGCGAGGAGCCCCATCCCCGCTGCCGTCAGCACGACGGCGGGCCGCGCGAGGCAGAACGAGATCGTATGGTCGTAGGCATGCTTGAGTCGACGGAGGAGCCAGGGCTCGGAGCCTTCGAGGAGACGCCCCCGCGGGAGGAGCAGCAGGCAGAGCACCGGCGTGACCGTGAGGGCGACCACGAGGGATCCTCCGAGCGACGCGATGTACGCCACGCCCAGGGGCCGCAGCAGCCGGCCTTCCATGCCGGGAAGGGCGAGAAGCGGGAGGAACACCATGCCGATGACGAGGGTGGCGAAGAGGATCGCCCGCCGTACCTCTGACGAGGCCCGGAAGACGACCTCCGCGTCCGACCGCCGCTCCGCCGACGGCCGGGCGTGCTCCTCCCGCAGGCGCCTGAGGACGTTCTCCACGTCGATGATCGCGTCGTCCACGAGCGCGCCGATGGCGATCGTGAACCCGCCGAGCGTCATGGTGTTGATCGTCCCGCCGAAGGCCGACAGCACCAGCACCCCGGCCACGAGGGACAGGGGGATGGCGATGGCGGAGATCGCCGTGGCGCGGACATTGCCGAGGAAGAGCAGGAGAACGGCGAGCACAAAAAGGACCCCGTCCCGCAGGGCCGCGGCCACGTTCGTGATCGCGACTTCGATGAAATCGGCCTGGCGGAAGGTGTCCGTCTGGATGAGCACCCCCTCCGGGAGCGCCCGCTGCACGTCGGCGAGGGTCGCGTCCATTCGTCGGGTCAGGTCGAGGGTGTTGGCCTCGGGCTGCTTTTGCACCGACAGGATGACCGCGCTCTCCCCACGGTAGGCGGCCGTCCCCCGCTTGGGCTCGGGCGCCTCGAGCACCCGGGCCACCTGCCCCACGAGGAGCGGCCGGCCCCCCTCGACTCGCAGGACGACGTTTGCCAGGTCATCCGCAGACCGGGCGCGGCCGCGGCCCCGGACCAGGTACTCCTGACCGCCGTCCACGTGAAAGCCGGCGGCCGGGACGCCGCTGGCGGCCTCGAGCGCCTGGACCAGAGCGTCCACGGAGACCCCGGTCTGGGCCAGCGCGGCGGGATCGACTTCGACCAGGTACTGGCGCCGGTCGCCGCCGATGGCCACCACTTGAGAGATTCCCGGTACCGCGAGAAGGCTGCGGCGCACGAGGGTCTCCGCCAGGCCGCGGAGCTCCATCGGGTCGACGGTCTCGGAGGTGAGGGCCACGAACGCGATCTGCCCCATCACCGATCCGATGGGGCCGAGCTCCGGTCGGGTGACACCGGCGGGAAGCCTCACCGTCTGCAGGCGCTCGGTCACCACCTGGCGGGCCAGATAGATGTCGGTACCCCACTCGAAGTCCACCCGGATCACGGTGATTCCTGCCGCGGAGAACGACCGGAGGCGACGGACGCTCGGGGCGCCATTCAGGGCCGACTCGAGAGGGAAGGTGACCAGGAGCTCGACTTCTTCGGGTCCCATGCCCCGGGCCTCGGAGATGACGGTGACAGTGGGTGCGGTGAGGTCGGGAAAGATGTCGACAGGCATGCGGGCGCCGAGCAGGCCGCCGACGAGCGTGAGCACAGCCGCGGCGCCGAGGACGACCCATCTTTGGTGCAGGGACGAGCGGATGATGGTGTCGAGCATGTTTCGCCTCAGTGCACGTGGTCGGGGGCGGCCCCCGACCCGAGGAGCGTCGTGCGGCGGATCGCGGCCCCGCCCACCGAGACGAGACGCTCGCCCTCGCTCAAGCCTTCTACGAGGACGAAGCGTCCCTCGCGGGCGAGGACGCGGACCTCGCGCCGGGCGAAGGCTTCGCCCTCGAGCTGGACGTAGACGACACTCAGGCCGCCGTCGTCCACGATCGCCTTGTCCGGAATGACGAGGCCTTCGACCTGCTCGTCGAGGACGAGCTCGGCCTGGGCCGACGTGCCGAGAGGCAGATCGTCCGCGTCGCGCTGCAGCTCCAGGAGAACGGCCCGGGTCGCCGTTCGCGAATCGAGCTCGGGAGCTCGGGCCACGAGGCGAACCTCGTCTGCTTCGAGGGAGAACGGTTCCGGAGTGCCCGCCCTCCTGAGGTGAATGCCGTGAGGCGAGCTGGTGAGGCGGGCGGCATCCTCTGGGCGCAGGGCGACCTCGAGCCACACCGGACGGGGCTTGACGAGCCGCACGAGCGGCGCACCCGCAACAACGGATTCGCCTGGAGTCACGCGGACCTCAGCCACGCGGGCCGCCCATGGCGCGGAAAGGGCGATCGGAGAATCGGGCACGGTGCCGGTGCGCGCGGCTCGGGCGAAGCCGAGGTCGGCACGGGCTGCGGCCAGTCGCGCCTCTAGCGAGTCCACCGCTGTCCGGGCGCGATCGCGCTCGGCCCGGCTCGTGGCCTCGATGGCGAGCAACTCGTCGAGGCGCTCCGCTCGCTCCGCCGCCAGACGAGACTCGGCTTCGAGAGTGCGCACATCCGCCTCCAGCTCGGGCAGGCTTCTCTCGGCGCTCGATCGTGGCACGAGATGCAAGACGGGCTCGCCCGCGGTCACGCTTCGGCCTGGCCAGGGCCATGGCTCCCGTGCCAGGACGGCATCGAACGGAGCGGTGAGCAGCACCTCTCCGTCGGCGGCGGGCCTCACCCGTGCCGGGCCTCGCACCGTCGTCCGGATGCTCCCGCGGCGCACCCATTCCGTTTCGAATGCCGTGCGCCACTGCTGCTCCTTCCGGAAGTCGATGGGCTCGCCGGGTGAGGGCGGAGGCCCTTGGGGGGGAGTCACCAGGCCTCCGGGAGAGATCGCTGTGCCCACCCGCACGGTGCCGCTCTCGATCGTTTCGTTTCCCGCCGGAGCCTCGACCCGGAAGGCGAGGGCGAACTCGCCTTCCCGAGGCGCCCGGACGTCGATCGCGAAGATGCCGTCACGCGCAGGGGCGTCTGCCGCGAACCTCTGCGTCTCGCCGCCCGGCCCGCGGAGCAGGACCGACACCTGCCCCGCGCGGAGGGGCGTGAAGCCGTCGAGGACCGTGACATGGACGTAGGCCGCTGCATCGCGGCCGGCCACGAGCGCATCGACTTCTGGGAAGATCTCGTACAGGTCGCCCCACGCGGTGAGAGCCCAACCGTCGTCCTCGTCGACAGGATCGTCGGTCGCGGGACCGCGCCCGCAGGCCGCGACGCTGGCCAGGCCGAACAGGAGAAGGACGACTGCCTTCATCGCACACTTCCCGCTCCCGCGTCGAGGGGCCGGCCCACGGCGACCTCGAGGGCGCGGCCGGCGGACAGCGCTTCTGCCTTCAGCTCGAGCGCGTCCAGCTCCGCCGCGAACGCCACGCGCAGTGCGTCGTTCAGATCCGTCAGGGTCGCCTCGCCGGCCTCGAAGGCGGCTCGGGTGCCCCGGACCACCACCTCCGTCGAGCGCGCCAACTCGGCGGCGCGCAGCGTCGCCGCGCTCAGCACCAGGTAGGCGGCGCGCGCACCCTCCACCTCGGCCTTCGCTTGTCTGCGGGCGATCGTGCGGCGCGCGGTGAGAACACGAGCCCGCCCCTCGGCCTCCGCTCGGCGCCCCTGGTCCCGATCGAAGAGCGGGACGCTCCACGACACGGCGAACACGGGGCCATCGACGTTCACCAGGTCACCACGAAGGGTCTGCCAGCCGAAGGCCAGCTCGGGGAAGCCCCAGAAGCGCTTGGCGGACTTTGCCCCAAGCTTCGCCTGACCGACGCGTTCCTCCAGGGCGACGAGGTCCGGACGCTCAGAGATGCCTCTCCCGGGCTGTGGCGCCGGGAGGGCGGGAAGCTCGGGGCGCGCGCCCTCCGGCACACCGGGCCACAGCCCCCTCACCGAGGCCAGGACACGCTCGTGTGTGGCCTCCGCACGTGCCAGTGCCGTTCTCCCCATTCCTGCGGACAGCCCGATGCGGCGTGCCGTGAGCCCCGATATCTCGCCTGTTGCCGCTCGCCGGCGAAGCACCTCGGCCGTGCGCTCGAGACGCCCGACATGGGACACGACGAGTGCCACACGGGCCGCCGCGAGCGCCCAGGCCGCGTAGACCTGTCGGAGCTCCGCTCGGACCGACAGGCGGTCGGCCGCGAGATCCGCACGGGCAGCGCGCAGACCGGCGGCGACCGCCTCTCGAGTTGGACCCCGCCGGCCGTCGAGCGGCGGCCTCCAGGTAAGAAGCCAGGTGTGCTCGGCCGGTAGGCCCTCGGGCGCCTCGCGCCCGAATGCCACGACCGGGTTTGGCAGGACGGCGGCACGACGCACCTCGGCCTCGGCTTCGGCCACGCCTTCTTCGAGCGATACCCAGCGCGGGTCCTCCGGACCCATCGCCTTGAGGAAAGCCGCCTCGGTCACGATGGGTCCGATGCTCCCGGAGGCGGACGGCACAGAAGCTGGCGAGCTCAATACGGTCAACACAATCAGGGCAGAGGTCATCTCGGGACTCCGCGGACGAAGGTGACAACGGGCGTGCCCATCCGGCAGACGCGGGCCGGATGCAGCGCAAACGAGTGCGGAGAAGAGTGGACTAGACCTGGAGGATGACGGAGCGGCGCGACAGTGGGGCCGCACGGGCGCCCGGGAGGGCGCCGAAGCTCCTTGTCGGAGACCTCGCGGGCACGTCGAGCGCCCGGAGGGAATTCGGAAGGCGGTGTCCGCTGCTGGCGAGCGTCGTTCGCGCCCGATCCGACTGCTGGCCGACATCCGCCACGAGCGCGAGCGAATGATCGTGGTCGGACGCCTCCGACTGGCGCGCGTGACCGTGGTCGAGAGCTCTGGCCCCGTGCCAGTGACGGCTCTCGGCGGCCTTGGCAGGATGGCCGTGCTCGTGTTCCACGGCCTCGGACCCGTGGGTGTGTCCGTGCTCCAGGGCGACGTGGAGCGCTGTGACTCCTGCCAGCCCCGAGGCTCCCAGCATGCTCACCAGGCCGAGCAGTGTGCCCGTCAACCGTCCGCGCCCTTTCACTCGGAGATCGTGACCTGCTCCCGCCTTCCCGTCAACCCTGAGGAACCCATGCCTCAGGGCAACAAAAACTGCATGAAGGGGGTATCGTCGCCTCAGGCGCGACCGCCACCCATTCAGTCTCGATCGACAGGGAGGATTCCATGCATCCTGATCCAACCCGCCGCACGCTGCTCGGCGCCCTCGGTGCCGGAGGTGCGGCGCTGGCCCTGGGCGGGCAGGCTGTGGCCCACCCGTCGGACGCGCAGACGGCCCCGGCGCTTCGCCCGCCGGCGTTCCGCGGCCAGCATCAGCCACGTCCCCTCCCGTTCGATCCGGCGAAGCTCGAGGGGCTCTCCGAGAAGCTCGTCCGCTCGCACTGGGAGAACAACTACGGGGGCTCGGTCCGCGCGCTGAACGCCGTCGAGCAGCGGCTGGACGCGATGAGGCGCGACGCGGACACCCCCGCCTTCGTGTACGGGGACCTGAAGCGGGAGGAGCTCGTCCGCACGGGTTCGGTCGTCCTTCACGAAAAGTACTTCGCAAACATGGGCGGCGACGGGAAGGCCTCCGGCGGAGCCCGCGACCTGATCGCTCGGGACTTCGGCAACCACGAGGGGTGGGAGGCCGAGTTCAAGCGCACGGCGGGTGCCCTCGCCGGCGGCTCGGGCTGGGTGGTGCTCGCCTTGAACCTGCACACCGGCGTGGCCCACAACTACTGGGCCTGGGATCACATGCACAACGCCACGATGGGCCTCCCGCTCCTCGCCCTCGACATGTACGAGCACTCGTACCACATGGACTTCGGCGCCGCGGCGGCGCGCTACGTCGACGCCTTCCTGAAGAACGTGCAGTGGGACGAGGTCAACCGCCGAGTGGAGCAGGCACTGAAGATTCAGGGGTCTTGAGGGCCGGCCCCTCTTGAGAGCTTCCTATAATCCCCTGATGGCACTGGCCGACAAGCTCGAGCAGGTCCCGACGCGGCCCGGCGTGTACTTGTTCAAGAACGCGCGGGGTACGGTGATCTACGTCGGCAAGGCCCGGGTGCTGCGCGACCGGGTCCGCTCGTACTTCCAGGCGTCCCGCCCGGCGGAGTTCCACAAGAGCCGGATGGTCGACGACGTGGCCGATCTGGATCTCGTCGTCACCGACACCGAAATGGAGGCGTTGGCCCTCGAGAACAACCTCATCAAGCGCCACAAGCCGCTCTACAACGTCCGTCTTCGCGACGACAAGAACCACCCCTACCTCAAGCTCACCCTGAAGGAGGACTACCCGCGCCTCTACGTCGCGCGGCGGCCTTCGGAGGACGGAAACGCCTACGGCGGGCCCTACATCCCGGCCAGCCTGGGGCGCAAGACCGCCGCGCTCGTCCGCAAGCTCTTCGGCATCCGCTCCTGCAAGGAGACGCTCAACGGCCGCCGTCCCCGCGCCTGCCTCCAGTACCAGATCAAACGCTGCCTCGCGCCCTGCGTGGCGGAGATCTGCTCGCTCGACCGGTACCAACGGTCCTGCGAAGACGCCCGTCTCTTCCTCGAGGGCCGCACGGAGGAAGTGGTGCGGCGGCTGCGCAGCGACATGGAGCGCGTGGCGGGGGAGGAGCGGTTCGAGGAGGCCGCGTCATTGCGCGACCAGGTCCGGGCCCTCGAGCGGCTCGAGACCCCGCAGAAGATCACCACCACCGAGCTCGAGGAGCGCGACCTGTTTGCCGCCTACGTCGAAGGGGACCGGGCGGCGGTGCAGGTGTTCTGCGTCCGCGACGGGAAGGTGGTCGCGCGCGAGGGCTTCCTCCTCGAGCGGCTCACCGAGCCGGAATCCGTGCTCGCGTCGACAATCCAGCAGTTCTATGCTGCCGCCCGCTACGTTCCCCGCGAGGTGCTGGTTCCCGCGGACGTGCCCGACCGGGAGCTGCTCCAGTCGTGGCTCGGCGAGCGCCGGGGCACGCAGGTTCGGATCCGCACCCCGCAGCGTGGGGAGAAGCTCCGCCTGCTCGACCTCGTGGTCCGCAACGCCCGGCTCGCCTTCGATCTCGAGTGGAAGCACCCCCGTCAGCAGTCGCAGGAGATCCTGCGGGCGTTGCGTGATCTGCTCGACCTCGAGATCGAGCCGCGTCGCATCGAGTGCTTCGACATCTCGAACATCCAGGGCTCCGACATCGTCGCGTCGATGGTCGTATTCGAGGAGGGGCTCCCCAGGAAGTCCGGCTATCGCAAGTTCCGAGTGAAGGGCGTCATCGGCGCCCCGGACGACTTCGCCTCGATGCGCGAGGTCGTTGGACGGCGCTACCGACGCCTCCTGGAGGAGGGGAAGGAGCTGCCCGACCTCGTCCTCATCGACGGGGGCAAGGGTCACCTCGGGGCGGCAGTCGAGGCCCTCGAGGAGCTGGGCCTGGGCGACCAGCCGGTAGCGAGCCTCGCCAAGCGCGAAGAGCTTCTCTTCGTGCGGGGGCGAGCGCGGCCCATCGCGCTGCCTCGCAGCTCGCCGGTGCTGCAGCTCGTGCAGCGCGTTCGAGACGAGGCGCACCGCTTCGCCGTGGGGTTCCACCGGCAGACGCGCTCGAAGCGGACGCTGCACTCGGAGCTGGACGAGATCCCCGGCATCGGCCCTGCCAAGCGGCGGAAGCTGCTTTCCGGCTTCGGCTCGCTCCGGGGCGTCCGGGGGGCGAGCGAGGTGGAGCTCGCCACGGTCGTGGGCCCCACGATGGGTGCCCGCGTCCGGGCCTACTTCGACGCCTCGTCGAGATCGCGCTAGCGGATCCCGCCGAGTCCGGACACCCCCGCCGCCACAGGGTCTCCCGGACCGTTCGCCTCGGGTCCACTGTTCAGACACGCCGTGCCAGGCGGGCGCGAGCCCGGACGATTCGACATCGATGTCCTCGATGCAGTGCTTATTTATCTCGTTTTAATAGATAGTTAGAGCCATCGATCTCAGATTAAACATGAGATCGTCCCTGCAAGGCAGCGGTGGCACAAGGGTTGCGCTGCATGATGTGCCGGTTCGCGGGGTGTACGAGGACCGGACAGTCAGGGGAGAGCTCAGTGGCGGCGAACGACACTCGGGGAACATGGGCCGTTGCCGTCGTGATCCTCTTCTTCCTCGTGGGAGGGCCTGCCCACGCCCAGATCACGAGCGGCACCTATGCGGGCAACGGGACCGCCGGACGTGCGATCACCGGGCTCGGCTTCCAGCCCGACGTCGTCATCGTCAAGGTGGACTACTCGCACGCCACCGACGATCTGTCCTCGGGTGTCGTGCGCACCTCCACGATGTCCGGGGTCAACTCAAAGCCGGTCAAGGGCAGTCAGAATCCTCTCCCCAATCTGATCACCTCGATCGACACGGACGGCTTCACCGTCGGAAACGACCTGATGGTGAACGACGCCGCCACCTGCAGCGGGGCCTGCACCTACTACTGGGTGGCCGCGCAGGCCAACGCTCACGTCAAGGTGGGAACCTACACGGGCTCCAGCACGGGCGCCGGGGACACACTATGGGTCACGAGGCAGGCGCCCTTTGGTGTCGACGTGACGGACCCTGTGGCCTCACGGTGGCTCGCGTCTTTGAAGCAGCGCTCGGGCAGCGTGCGCTTCAAGACGGAGGAGGGGCACCGCTACGTGCTGGCGTCTTCCGAGGGACTCTTGTCCCCCCGGATCTCGAAGCCGGTCCAGGCGAAGCTCAGACGCCGTACAAACCAGGCCGACTACGTGGTGATCGCCCCCGAGGCCTTCCTCGTGGCCGCCCAGCCGCTTCTCCAGAGGCGGCAGGATCAGAGGCTCACCACCAAGGCGGTCTCTTTCGAGCAGATCACGTCTCAGTTTGGCCACGGGAGGCCCTCGGCCCAGGCCATTCGTGATTTCTTGACCTACGCCTTCCACAACTGGCAGACACCCTCGGTGAGGTACGTCCTTCTCCTCGGGGATGCCTCCTACGACCCGAGAAACTTCACCGGGAGCGCCAAGGGGGCACCGCTCCCGGCGATGCGGGTGAAGACGTCGTATCTGTGGACGTCCTCGGATCCGACGCTCGGGGCGGTGAACGGGGAGGACTCGCTCCCGGATCTGGCGATCGGGCGGCTTCCTGCGACGACGCTTGAGGAGGCGCACTCGCTCGTGCAGAAGGTGCTCGCGTGGGAGGACACGGCACAGAGCCTCTCCGGCACGGCCATCCTCGTGGCGGACAACCCGGATAGAGCCGGGGACTTTGAGGCGGGCATTACCGACATCCAGGCGAGCTTCCTCGGAGGACGGGAGACGAAGACGCTTCTCCTGAGGCAGCTCGGGGCCAACACCCGCCCGGAGATCCTGGCGGCCCTGGATGAAGGGGCGTCACTTCTGAGCTACGTGGGCCACGGGGGCCCGGCGGTGTGGGCGCCCGAGAACGTCTTGAACTCGTGGGATCCGCCGAAGCTTCTGGCGCAGTCGGAGCAGCCCTTGATCTGACCTTCAACTGCTTGAACGGCTACTTCGTGGCTCCGAACTACGACTCCCTGGCCGAGGCCTTCATGAAGGCGGAGGGGCGGGGGACGATCGGGGCGTTCTCGCCCTCGGGTCTCTCAGTGGACGGGCCGGCACATCGGTTCCACCGGGCGCTCATGGCGGAGATCGTCAGCGGGGAGCACGAGAGGCTCGGGGACGCGGTGCTCGCCGCCCAGGCGGCCTACGCCGAGACCGGGATCATGCCGGAGCTCCTGGCCGTCTATCACCTCTTCGGAGATCCGGGGATGAGGATTCGGTAGGACTGACCCCTACCCTGAGTGGGCGGGGTAGCTCTGGTCCCATCCGCCGACGGTGGACGATGACTGTCCCTCCCGGGCCCCTGCGTCGAGCACGGACTCCACGCGCTTCTTGTCGATTCGAAGCACGCCATCTGGTCCGGCGGACGCCCTGGGGTCGAACTCGAGGGGGCTCACGATGCGCCGCAGGACCTCCTTGAGGGCCCGCGCTCCGAGACGCGGCTGGCGCGCCGCCTCCCGGGCAATCCGGCGTGCGGCGTCTTTCGTCACCTCGAGGCGCACGCCGAAGCTCGCAAAGTAGGTCTGGGACTGCCGGAGGCCCGAGTCCGGACCCTCCGCCAGGATTCGCAGGAGCTCGTCCTCTCCCAGGGCCTCGAGGAGGACGACGGCGTCGAAGCGCGAGAGAAACTGCGGGCTCACACCGTACTCGAAGAGATCCTCGTGCTTGAGCCAGTCCCTGAGCGAAAACTGCAGCTCTTCGGACGCGCGCCCCGTCTCGTCGACGACCGTGACGGGCTTGAGAGCCCCCTGGTCCTTGCCGTAGGTCACCCGATGGAAGACGGCGTCGTAGAGGCCCTCGAAGGCCCCGGCGCAGACGAAGAGTATGCCGCTCGAGTCGACGTTGATCGTCTTTCCTCCTGCCCAGTCGGGCAGCGTGAAGGGCACGGCCTCGTTCTCGATCAGCGTGAGGAGGGCTTCCTGTGCCCGAATCCCGGCGATGTTGGGCTGGCCCCCGACCTGGCTGCGGATCTTGTCGACCTCGTCCACGAAGACGAGTCCGTGGGAGGCCTGCTCCAGGAGGCGTTCCACCGGGGCGTCCAGACCGAGCTGCTGGCGTGCGCGGTCGAGGAGCCGGGTCAGGAGCTTCTCGCCAGGGTGACCGAGCTGCGCCTCCTCGCCGAGCACGTTGGCGTGCACGCGGATCACCGTGGATCGTAAAGAAAGCGCGGGATCGGCGGCGAGGTGCTCCTCGACTGCGGTCATGAGCGTCGTCTTGCCCGACCCCGAGGAGCCGATCATCAGGATGTTGCCGACCTTGAGACCGGCCAGCTTCTTGGCCAGTGCCACCGACATTTCGCGGACGGCCTCCTTCTGGCCGATGATCCGTTTCTCGAGGGCGGCGGCGATCTCAGTGGGGGCGGGCGGGGCGGTCGGGGCAGTCACCGGGCGATTGTACGCCCTCGGGGAACGGGCGGTCGTCGCCCTGTGCTAGCATCGCGGTTTCGCCCTGACAGAAGGAGCCCGACCTGAACGCCGAGACTCTCGCCTACGGCCTGACCGCCTACATCGTGCTGCTCTTCAGCCTGTCGGTGCACGAGTCAGCTCACGCCTTGACGGCCCTGATGGAGGGCGATCCAACCGCTCAGTCCCAGGGTCGAATCAGCCTCAACCCACTGGTGCACATCGACATCATCGGGACGATCGTGATGCCCCTCCTGATGATCTTCACCGGGGTGCCGCTCCTCGGGTGGGCCAAGCCCACCCCGGTGGACCCCCGGTACTTCAAGAACCTCAAGCGGGGTCAGATCATCGTTTCGGGCGCAGGCCCCGTTTCGAACCTGCTTCTCGCGGTGCTCTTCACCGCGGGCCTTTTCGTTGCCGTCCGCGTGATCGCCGAGCCGACGGCGACCCACCCCGTCATCCTATTTCTGATGCTGGGAGTGCAGCTGAACGTCCTTCTTGCGATCTTCAATCTCGTGCCGCTGCCCCCGCTCGATGGCTCCCACATCTTCCAGTGGGCGCTCCCCAACGGCCTTGGCCACCGCTACGTCCGGGCGATTGGTCCCTACGGCGGCTACATCCTGCTCGCTCTCGTGATGACCGGGGCGCTCTTCAAGGTGCTCTCGCCGGTTCTCGACTTCGTCCTTGGCTTCCTCTACGGCCTCGCCTTCTAGGACATCCATGCCCAACCCTCGCATCCTCTCCGGCATGCGCCCCACGGGGCCGCTCCATCTCGGAAATCTGATGGGCGCCCTCGACAACTGGGTGGGCCTCCAGGACACCTACGACTGCTTCTTCTCCATCGTCGACTGGCACTCGCTCACCACCGACTACGCCGACCCCTCGGCCATCCAGGAGAACGTGGTCGAGGTGGCCACCGATTGGCTGGCCGCCGGCCTCGCCCCAGAGCGCTCGACGCTCTTCATCCAGAGCCTGGTGCCGGAGCACGCGGAGCTGCACCTGCTTCTTTCCATGGTCGTGCCGGTGCCGTGGCTGGAGCGGGTGCCGTCCTACAAGGAGCAGCAGAAGCAGCTCACCGGGAAGGACCTCTCGACCTACGGTTTTCTGGGATACCCGCTTCTCCAGACGGCCGACATCATCATCTATAAGGCGGTTGCTGTCCCGGTGGGGGAGGACCAGGCCGCCCACGTCGAGCTGACGCGTGAGATCGTCCGCCGCTTCAACAAACTCTACGGCCCAGTGTTCCCGGAGCCGAAGACGCTTCATACCGTCGCCAAGCGCATTCCCGGCACCGACGGCCGCAAGATGTCGAAGTCCTACAACAACGCCGTGTACCTGAAGGACGACCCTGACACGGTGCGGAAGAAGATTCGTCCGATGCTGACCGACCCGGCGCGCATGCGGCGCACGGATCCGGGCGACCCGGACAAGTGCCCCGTTTTCGACCTCCACAGGGCCTTTTCCTCCGAGCAGACACGGGAGTGGGCGGCGCAGGGGTGCCGCACCGCCGGCATCGGCTGCATCGACTGCAAGGGCAAGCTGACCGATCACATGCTCGAGCGCCTGGCCGGAATCCACGCGCGGAGGCCCGAGTTCGCCTCGCGGCCGGACACTGTGTGGGACATCCTGCGGGAGGGCTCTAAGAGGGCGCGTGCCGTTGCCAAGGCCACAATGGACGAGGTCCGGACGGCGATGAAGATCGACTATCGGACGTCGTGAGCGACGACCCCAAACCGGCACCCGAGAGGGCCGACGAGCCGGCCGCGACGGCGGAGCCCCGCCCGAATGAGGATGAGAAGCGTGAGTCAGCCCATGACGAGGTCTCGCCCGGGGACCCTGAACCGGATGGAGAAGAGAAGCCCGAGCGGATCACGGTTCCCGAGGGTGTCGAGTCCACTCTTCCCGAGGACGTCCCCCGCATACACCTGGCGCTCTTCGAGGGTCCCCTCGACTTTCTCCTCTACCTCATCCGACGGGACAAGATCGACATTTACGACATCCCCATCGCTCCCATCACCCGCGACTACATGGAATACCTCGACCTGATGCAGGAGCTGAACCTCGACGTGGCCGGTGAGTTCATGGTGATGGCGGCGACCCTCATCCACATCAAGTCCAAGATGCTCGTCCCGGTGGAGCCCACGGAGGCGGAGGGAGAGGAGGACTACGTCGATCCCCGTGAGGAGCTCGTGCGGCGGCTGCTGGAGCTCCAGCGCTACAAGGACGCGGCGGGGCTCCTGCACCAGCAGGCCCAGATTCGGGCCGCCCAGTGGACCCGACCCGACACCGTACTGCCCACACTCGACGACTCCGGCGAGGAAATGCTCGAGGCGGGGCTGTACGACCTCATCGCCGCCTTCAAGGGGCTGCTGGACCGGCGCAAGTCGCTCCTGGCTCACGAGATCGAGACCGAGGGGCCGAGCGTGGAGGAGCGGATGGTCGAGCTCCTGGCGATGATCGTGGCGGGCGAGTCGCTCGAGTTCCTGGAGTTGTTCGCCTCGCTCGAGACGAAGGGCCAGATGATCACGACGTTCTTGGCCCTTCTCGAGCTCGTGAGGCTCAAGCAGGTCCGCGTCTACCAGCGGGGGAGGTTCGGCGCCATCCGTGTCTTCCGCCCGGTGGGCCCGGCCGCCGAGGGAACGCCCACACCGGCGTAGGGGAGAGGGACCGTTGGCCGAGAAGCACGCGAAGGACACACACAAAGACGCACCGGTTGCCGAAGAGCAGGCCGCCGTGGAGCCCGATACCGCCGAGGCCGAGGACGGCTCCGTCCTCCCGCCGTGCGAGCTGCGCGCCATCGTCGAGGCCATGGTGTTCGCCGCACCCCAACCCCTGACGGCGCGGGAGATCGGCCGGGTGCTCGGAGGCGTCGGGAAGGAGGATTGGCAGCGGGCGCTCCAGGAGTTGAAGGAGAGCTACGCAGGGGACGACCGGGGCCTCCAGCTCATCGAGGTGGCCGGCGGGTGGCAGATTACGACCCGCCCCGAGTACAACGACTGGGTCCGGGAGCTGCTCGACCCGAAGGTGCCGACGCGCCTGTCCATTCAGGCTCTGGAGACGCTGGCGGTCATCGCCTACAGGCAGCCTGCCACCCTGCCCGAGATCATCGAGCTCCGGGGCGTGAGGTCCCAGGGCGTGGTCAAGACGCTGCTCGAGAAGCGTCTCATCCGCATCACCGGGCGCAAGGAGGTGGTGGGCCGGCCCATGCTCTACGGCACCACGAAGCAGTTTCTCCTCCACTTCGGCCTGAAGGACCTCGACGAGCTGCCGCAGATCGAGGAGTTCGCCGAGGTCCTGGGCGAGGAGGTCGACGTGCCCGGACTCAAGCGCGCGATCGAGGCCCCGAGTCCCACCGAGGTGCCGCTCGCCGACGGCGAGCAGTCGTCCCAGGCCGAGCCCTCCGTCGAGGGCGACGAGCGGGAGTAGACGCTGGCAAGGGCTTTCATTCGGTGGGTGGTGTGTGCTAGCTTGCGCATCGAGAATGTGAAGGAGAAGGAATGATGCGATACGCAATAGTTTTCATGTCGATTGTTGCCCTCGTGGGCTGCCAACAGGCGGAAGAGACCCCCGAGGCAGCGGCCCCTGAGGCAGCGGCCTCCGAGGCAGCGGCCCCTGAGGCAGCGGCCCCTGAGGCAGCGGACCCCGAGGCAGCGGACCCCGAGGCAGCGGACCCCGAGGCAGCGGACCCCGAGGCAGCGGCCGCACCCGAGCCACCCCCGGCGGAGGGGGAGGCCACAGGCGAGGAGGGCTCGGAGGGGTAGCGCTACCCCACGCGTTGGGGCGTGGCCAAGTGGTTAAGGCGCGGGGCTTTGGACCCCTGCCGAGACACACGCGCCGAAGGCTCTCACGGACATCTCGGTCGTCCTGGTGGAGCTCAAGGGCAGCGAAGGCGAGTAGGACCCCGTCGAGGCGCGTGCAGGACCGAGGGTGACAAAAACCTAGGTCACCTTCGGGGTTCCTCTGCGCGCCTCGGCTTCTACGAAGACCCGCTTGACTCGTGGCAGGGCGGCCTTGAGCTCTCCGTCGAGTGCTCTCACCACCGACTCCACGTCGTCCGAGGAAGCCTCGCTCCGGAAGTCGACGCTCAGGTTCACGAGGATGTACTCGGGACCCATGTGCATGGTCGCCACCTCGTTGACGTGCTGGATGATGTGGTGGCGACCCACGATCTGCCGGATGGCCTCCAGGACCTCGGGATTGGCGCCCTCGCCGATCAGGAGCCCGTGTGTCTCGTAGGCGAGCCAGATCGCCGTGCCGCCGAGGATGAGCCCGATGAGGACGGAGGCGGCGCCGTCGAAGTAAAGGTTCCCGGTCACCTGGCCCAGGAAGATCCCCAGGAAAGCGACGACGAGACCCGCCATGGCCGCGGTGTCCTCGAAGAGGACGACGAACGTCGAGGGGTCTTTCCCCCTTTGCACGGCCTGGATGGTGCCAAACCGTCCCTTGATCTTCGTGAACTCCTTCCAGGCGAATAGCCACGCCGCGCCCTCGAACACCATGGCGAAGCCGAGGACGACGTAGCTGATCAGGGCGTTCTCGATCGGGCGGGGGTGGAAGAGGTGCGTGATGCCCTCGTAGACGGAGATGCCGGCGCCCACCGCAAAGATGAGGATGGCCACGATGAAGCTCCAGAAGTAGATCTCCTTCCCGTGGCCGAAGGGAAAACGCTCGTCTGGCGGCTTCTTCGAGCGACGGAGACCCCAGAGCAGGAGCACCTGGTTGCCCGTGTCCACGACGGAGTGGATCGCCTCGGAGAACATCGCCGAGCTCCCCGTGAGGGTGGCGGCGACGAACTTCGTGACCGAGATCAGGGCGTTGCCGGCCAGGGCGGCGTAGATGACCTTCCTCGAGCCTGAGGCCACGGGTCTTGTGCTCCTTGGGGGTTGTGTCGTAGCCGGGCATGCTAGCGGCTGGGGGATGAAGGGGCAACCCGGATGGGCTAACCTGCGTTCCCATGCTCTCCGATCCCATCATCCGCCTCGACCGCGTCAGCAAGCACTACACCGAGGGTGCCGAGACCCGCCACGTCCTCGAAGACGCAAGCGTGTCCTTCGCGGAAGGTGAGGTCGTCGCCGTGCACGGGCGCAGCGGGAGCGGCAAGAGCACGCTGCTCAACCTGGTGGCGGGAATCGACTCGCCGACCGGCGGCGAGGTCTGGGTGGCCGGGACCTGCCTGAGCCGACTCTCGTCGGCCGAGCGGACCCTCTTCCGGCGTGACCACCTCGGCTTTGTCTTCCAGTTCTTCAACCTGATCCCCACGCTGCGAGTGCTGGAGAACGTGCAGCTTCCGGCGGACCTCAGGGGACTCTCTCCGGAGGATGCCGCCGAGAGGGCTCGGGTGTGCCTGGGCGACGTGGGGTTGTCCGATCGCGAGGAGTCGTTCCCAGACCGCCTCTCCGGCGGGGAGCAGCAGCGCGTGGCCATCGCCCGTGCCCTCGTCCAGGCGCCGCGCATCCTCCTGGCCGACGAGCCCACCGGAAACCTGGACGACGAAACGGGCCGGACCGTGATGGCTCTGCTCGACCGGGTGACCCGAGGGACGGGACGCACCCTCGTCGTCGCGACCCACAGCACCCAGGTGGCCGCCCGGGCCGACCGGGTGTTCACCATCGAGCACGGTCGCGTCGTGCCGCTCCCGTCCGGCGAGCAGAGCTTCGGGCCGAGGTCGTGACCCGTTCGCTGCTGCTCACCGGCCTTCGCGACCTCGTGCGGCGGCCGTTGCACACGGGGCTCATGGTCCTGGGCGTCGCCCTGGGCGTGGCGGTGGTGATCGCCATCGATCTCGCCAACACCAGCGCGAGCCGGGGCTTCGCCCGGAGCACCGAAGCCGTGGTGGGTCGAGCCACCCATCAGGTGCTGGGCGGCCCGTCGGGGCTGGGGCAGGACCTGCTCCGGCGCATCCGTGTCGAGGAAGGTCTCCGCACGAGCACGCCGGTGGTCGAGGGCTTCGTGAGCGCGCTCGACCGGGATCGCCAGCCGCTGCGGGTTCTGGGAGTGGACGTGCTCTCGGAGGCCCCGTTCCGATCGCACCTGGGAGAGGGGTCCCTGGCGGACCCGGGTTTCGAGCGACTCCTCGTCGACGAGGCCGCGGTGTTTCTCGGCTCGAACCTGGCCGACCGCCATCGGCTGAGTCTCGGGGACGGGCTCCGGGTCCGGGTCCAGGATCGCATCGAGACGCTTGTGGTCGCGGGCATCCTCCACTCTCGGGATCCCGGTGAGGCCGCCTCGCTGGACGGGCTTCTGATCATGGACGTGGGTCGTGCGCAGAAGCTGTTCCGGCTGGGGGATCGGATCACGCGGATCGATCTCGTCGCCTCGCAGGCTGAAGCGGACACCGTCGCGGCCCTCTTGCCCTCCGGGGTCCGTCTCGTCGACGCGCACGAGCAGTCCGCGGCCGTGGGGCAGCTCACCGCCGCCTTCCAGCTCAACCTGACCGCGCTCAGCCTCCTGGCCCTCCTGGTGGGGATGCTCCTCATCTACAACACGGTGATGTTCAGCGTCGTGCAGCGACGCGCGGTGCTGGGCACCCTGCGACTCATCGGGGTCACCGGCGAGCAGGTGTTCTCGCTGGTGCTCCTCGAGACCCTGGCCGCCTCCGCCGTGGGCGTCGTGCTGGGGCTGGGGCTGGGCTACGTGCTCGGTCAGGGGGCCGTCCGCCTGGTCACCCGCACGATCAACGATCTCTACTACGTGGTCTCCGTCACCGGCGCACCGCTCACCGCGGCTTCGGTCGCCAAAGGGGTCCTTCTCGGCCTCGGCACGGGAGCCCTCGCCGCCGTCGCACCCGCCCTGGAGGCGGCGCGTGTGGAGCCCCTCGAAGCCCTGCGTCCCAGCCGACTCGAGTCCCTGGGCCGCCATCTCGTCCCCCGCGTGGCACTCGCCGGAGCGCTTCTTGCTGCCTGCGGTGCCGCCCTCCTCGCGGTGGCCGGCCGCTCGCTCATCCTCAGCTTCGCCGGGCTCTTCGCCATCGTGCTGGGCCTTGCTCTCCTCGCCCCTCTGCTGACCGTTCTGGCCATGGCGGTCATCGAGCCGATTGGGGGGCGTCTCGTCGGCACGCTGGGACGCCTCGCCGCCCGCACCGTCACCCGCTCCGTCAGTCGGACGGGCGTGGCGATCGCCGCCCTCGCGGTGGCGGTCTCCGTGACCATCGGAGTGGGCCTGATGATCCAGAGCTTCCGCTCGACCGTCGAGAACTGGCTCGATCTCTCCCTGAGGGCGGACATCTTCATCTCTGCGCCAACTCCCGGAGGAAGCCGGGCGACGCCCGTCCTCTCGCCGGAGACTCCCGCCCTGGTGGCGGCCGTGCCCGGGGTGGGCGAGGTGGAGACGTTCCGGGCAGTCCGAGTGGCGAGCCCGCTCGGCGAGGTCCGCCTGGCGGTGGCGGACGCCCATCGCCCGAGGGACGCCGCGCTCTATCGATTCGCCGAAGGGGATCCCGAGGAGGTGTGGGAGCGGGTCACGGCAGGGGCGGTGCTGGTCAGCGAGCCCTTCGCCTTCCGGCATCGTCTGCCCGAACGGGGAGCCAGCGTGGAGCTTCTGACCGACCGCGGGCCGAAGGTCTTCCCCGTGGCAGGCGTCTTCTACGACTACGCAACCGAGAGCGGGCTCGTGCTGATCTCGCGCAATGTCTACCAGCGCCACTGGGACGACCGGGCGGTGTCGTCCCTCGGTGTCTACGTTGCCGAAGGCCACGCCATCGACGACGTGGTGGGGGACCTCCGGGCCGCCCTGAGCGGGACGGCCCTCATGGTGGCCTCCCACCGCGCGCGCCGCACCCGGGCCCTCGAGGTCTTCGATCGGACGTTCGCGGTGACGCAGGCGCTCCGACTTCTCGCCATCGGCGTGGCGTTCATCGGCGTCTGGAGTGCGCTTCTGGCGCTGCAGGTCGAGCGTACCCGAGAGCTGGCCACCCTCGAGGTGCTGGGCCTGAGCCAGGGTCAGTCCTGGGGTCTGACTCTCCTCGAGACCGGACTCATGGGGGCGGTGGCGGGGCTTCTCTCTCTCCCCATGGGATGGATCCTGGCCTTCATTCTCGTGAACGTGATCAACGTCCGGTCCTTCGGCTGGACGATGCGCCTCGAGGCCGACCCCTGGCTCTTCGCCCAGGCCCTCGCGGTGAGCATCGTCGCCGCGGTCCTCGCCTCGGTGTACCCGATGGTGAGACTTCGTCGCCGTCCGCTGGCTGCGGCGCTGAGGTCGGAGTGAGGCGCGAGGAGAGCGCCACGGACTCCTCGCGTCGGGCCCAGTCCCGTCCTGGCGTCGCTCTGTTGACCGCTCTCGCAGCGGCCCTGGCCCTGCTTGCCGTGCTGAGGACGGGTCCCTCGGAGCTCCGCCGGCCGGACGCGGCCCAGGGAATTCGCGTCGAGCTCGGAGACGGTCTCGGGAGGGCAGGCTTCGCTCGGGCCGTCGAGCGGCGCGAGTACCGCCTGCCCCTCGACCACGGCCCGCACTTCGAGTACCAGACCGAGTGGTGGTACTACACCGGTCACCTGCGCGCCGGCGAGCGCCGCTACGGTTTCCAGCTCACCTTCTTCCGACGGGGCCTGTCCCCGGGCGCCCCTCCGGGCGATGGCGGGCTCGCCACCAACCAGATCTACTTCGCTCACCTCGCGATCACCGACGTGGCCGCGGGGAGGCACCTCTTCGCCGAGCGCTGGGGCCGGGGAGCGGGGAGCCTGGCCGGCGCCGAGACATCGCCTTTCTCCGTCTGGCTGGAGGACTGGCGGGTGGAGGCGACCAGCGACGACGGGGGGACGGTCCGGCTCGTCGCCCGTGACGGCCCGCTCGTGCTGGACCTCGAGCTCGAGACCCGCAAGCCCCTGGCGAGACACGGCGATCGAGGGCTGTCCCCGAAGAGCGACGAGCCGGGCAACGCCTCGCACTACGTCGGGTACACGCGCCTCGGTGCTCGCGGCCAACTGGCCGTGGACGGTCGCCCGCGGCCCGTGAGCGGAGAAGCGTGGTTCGATCACGAGTGGAGCACCAGCGCACTGGGAGCTCGGGCGGTGGGTTGGGACTGGTTCTCTCTCCAGCTCGACGACGAGACCGAGCTTCTGTACTTCCAGATCCGGCGCGACGACGGGAGCATCGAGCCCGTCTCCAGCGGGACGCTCGTCGATCGCGACGGCCGCACTCGCCGGGTGCTCGCCACGGAAGTCTCGCTCACCGTCCTCGACAGGTGGACCAGTCCGGAGACCGGCGCGACCTATCCGGCGCTCTGGCGGCTGCGGGTCTCGGAGGAGGGTCTCGATCTCCTCGTCGAGCCCAGGATCCCCAACCAGGAGATGCGGACGTCGTTCGTCTACTGGGAGGGCGCCGTGCGCGTCTCGGGCACCCGGGCCGGGCAGCCCATCCGTGGGCAGGGGTACGTGGAGCTCACCGGATACGAACGGACCATGCAAGGAGTTTTCTAGCAAGTCGAAGCCCACGGTCCGCCGCATGGCCATGGATTCTTCGGTCCACGGGCGCCGCCAGGCTGTGCGGTATGATCGCGGTCGTGGAGGAACGACTTCAGAAGATCCTGGCGCGGGCAGGCTTTGCCTCCAGGCGGGGCGCAGAAGGCCTCATGCTGGAGGGTCGTGTCACGGTCAACGGAGCCATCGTCCGCGAGCTCGGCACGAAGGCCGATCCCAGGAAAGACCACATCCGTGTGGACGGAGTGAGGGTGAAGCCCGCTGGCGAGCCCGTCTACATCGTGCTCAACAAGCCTCGGGGGGTCGTGACCACTCGGCGTGATCCCGCGGGTCGTCAGACGGTCATGGAGCTGGTTCCCGGCGTGACGGGCCTCTTCCCGGTGGGCCGGCTCGACCTCACGACGGAGGGTCTCATCCTCCTCACCAACGATGGCGAGTTTGCCGAGCGTGTGGCCCATCCTCGCTTCGAGGTCCCGCGCGTGTATCACGCCAAGGTGCGCGGGGTTCCCGATGAGCGGACGCTGGCGCGGCTCCGACGCGGTATCCGCGTGAAGGGTGATGTCCTTGCGGTGGATCGGGTGCGGCTGGTCGAGATCGATCGCCACGCGTGGGTCGAGGTGGAGCTCCACGAAGGCAAGCAGCACGAGGTCAAGCGCCTACTCGAGGCCGTGGGCCATCCGGTCTCGAAGCTGCGGCGCGTCGCCTTTGGCCCGGTCACGCTGCGAGCGCTCGCACCGGGACAGTTCCGACACCTGGAGCCGGGCGAGGTCCGGGGTCTTCTCCGCGGCGAGGCCAGCGCGAAGATCCCGCGGCGCAAGATCCGCCGTCGACCGCGTCCGTCCACACGCAGGGAGACCGGGCGTCAGGTCGGCTCGGGCCGGAGCGGCGCGCGGGCAAGCAGTGGGCGGTCGGCGTCGAGCCGGGGTGGCGCAGCGGCGTCCGGAAGGCGCCGCGCAGGCACAGAGACGGCGGAGGCTCGGAAAATCGGCGCGGGTGACAGCGCCGGGCGACGTGTTGGTGCACGGAAAGCCGCGCCGCAGAAGGCCGTGGCGCGAAAGACAGAGCCCCGAGCGACGGGCGGAAGAGGCTCGGCCGCCGCTTCCCGTCGCCCTGCGGCGAGCGGCGGACGGGGGCGCGGCACGCGCAAGTCGACGGGCGGCACGGATCACCGGAGGAGACGATGAGTCCCACCGAGCAGACATGGTTCGTGTTCCCCCCGCACCTGGAGGGGTTCGATCAGTTCGAGCCGGGCAAGCCCATCGCCGAGGTTCAGCGCGAGCTGGGTCTGGACCACGTCATCAAGCTCGCATCGAACGAGAACCCGCTGGGTCCGTCGCCCCTGGCGATCGAGGCGAGTCGCGCTGCAATGACGGAGGTCCATCGCTACCCCGACGGGGCCGCAACGGCGCTTCGTGAGGCGCTCGGCGCCGGGCTCCGCATCGCACCGTCCCACGTGGTCGTGGGCAGCGGTTCGGTGGACGTCATCGACGTCATCGTGAAGGCCTTTCTTGGCCCGGGCGACAACGCCGTCATCTCCGAGCACGCGTTCGCCCGGTTCCGGCAGATCGTCGACGCTCGCAACCGCGGGGCGCGGCTCGTCCCCATGCGCGAGTGGACTCACAACCTCGAGGCCATGGCCCGCGCGATCGACGAGCGGACGCGGCTCGTCTTCGTCGCCAACCCGAACAACCCCACAGGAACGTGGAATCGCCGGGCCGAGCTCGAAGCCCTCGTCGCCTCGCTGGGTCCAGGCGTGCTTCTGATCCTCGACGAAGCGTACTTCGAGTACGCGGACGACCCCGAGTACCCCGACGGAATCGACCTTGTCCGCCGAGGCGCTCCCGTCATCGTCACCCGCACTTTCTCCAAGGCCTACGGCCTCGGCGGTCTGCGTGTGGGATACGGCGTTGCCGCACCCGAGGTGATCCAGGCCCTTCTCGTCGTTCGGGAGGTGTTCACCGCCAACGTGCTGGCGCAGGCGGCGGCGACCGCGGCCCTCGACGACACCGAGCACCTCCGACGTACGCTGGAGCTCAACCGGACCGAGAGGCAGCGCGTCGCCACGGCCCTCGTCGGGCGTCGTTACACCGTGCTGCCGAGCCTCGGAAACTTCCTCACCTTCGACTCGGGCCAGGACTGCCGGGCGCTGTTTCAGCGCCTCCTGACTCGTGGCGTCATCGTCCGTCCTCTTGATCCCTACGGCATGCCCCGCTGGCTGCGCGTCTCCCTCGGCACGGCCGAGGAGAACGACGCGTTCCTCGAGGCGCTGGATGCCGTGAGCGAGCGATCCGAATCATGAGAAGCCAGGGTCCAGTCGTCGCCATAGACGGTCCTTCCGGGGCCGGCAAGTCCACCGCCGGGCGCGCGCTGGCCGCGCGCCTCGGCTACACGTACATCGACACCGGGGCCATGTACCGGGCCCTCGCCCTCAAGGCCATGAGGAGCGGGGTGTCGCTGGACGCGGAGGAGGCCCTGGCGACACTCTGTCGGGCCGCGAGCATCGTGTTGGGCGATGGCGGGCGGAGCGTGCTCCTCGACGGCGAGGACGTGACCGCCGCCATCCGGTCTCCCGAGACGAGCCGCGCCTCTTCACTCGTCTCGGTGCACCCCGGCGTCCGCACGGAGATGGTGGCGCGTCAGCGGGAGATGGGTCGCGAGGGCGGGGTGGTGCTCGACGGTCGTGACATCGGCACCGCGGTCTTCCCGGACGCCGAGGTCAAGTTCTTCCTCGACGCCAGCCCGGGCGAGCGCGCCCAGCGCCGACTCCAGGAGCTGAGATCGGCCGGCTCCGACATATCCGTCGAGACGGTCGAGGAGGACGTGCGGGAGCGGGACTACACCGACACTCATCGTGCGGAATCACCCCTCGAGCGTGCGTGGGACGCCCTCGAGCTCGACACGACACATCTGAGCCCCGACGAGGTCCTGGAGCGGATGCTGGCCGCCGTCCGAGCCCGCGAGGGGAAGCCCATCGACTTGGGCCGCCTCGCCGAGGAGCATCGGCGCTCGTCTCGCCGCTACCTGGAGGCCCTGCGCAGCGCCGCCCTGAGCGTCGGGCTCTACCGGCTGCCCGCCGGCTCCGAGGACGAACAGCGGCCCCACGGCGAAGAAGAGGTCTACCTGGTCCTCGAGGGGAAGGGTCGCTTCAAGAGGGGCGACGAGGACGTGATGGCTTCTCCCGGGAGCCTGCTGAGCGTCCCCGCGCGGGTCGAGCACCGCTTTCACTCGATCGAGCAGGACCTCCTGCTTCTCGTCTTCTTCGCCCCGGCCGAGGACTCGGCGGAGAAGGAAGCTTCCGACTAGCCTGAGCACATCGTCTCCCCGGCGCTCATCTGCCTCCGAGACGCCGCAGCTCCTTCTTATTCCGCGATGATGCGTGTCAGAGGGCGCCCGGTACCCGTCCGTAGGCCTCGACCGGAGGCGCCGGGCCCTTCAGCACGCCGCCGACTCCAGCAGAGTAGGACGTCGATGAACCTGGCCGAGCCAGGCGGTCTCGGAGCGCTCGTGTGACCGCCTCGGCCTTGGTTTCGCCGGCAAGCCTGGCCAGGGCCTCCGCGAGCTCCTCTGCTTCGGGGTTTCGGATGTTCACGGCCATGATTCCCTACGTGTACATTCCTATCTACACAATGACACATCGCCGGGGTCCGGTCGCATTGCGCCAGGGGAAGCCCTGGGAGGGGGGAAGCATGCTACAACCTCAGGCGAGCGAACTCGTCGAAGGACGTGACCCCCTTCTTGACGAGCCCCAGGCAGCGCTCCCGGACGGAGATCATCCCCGAGTCCAGGGCTGCCGCCTCGATCTCGGCCACCGAGCGACCCTGCTCCAGCGCGCTCCGGACCTCGGGACTCGACGGGAGCAGCTCGAACAGCGCCCGCCGCCCCCGGTAGCCGACCCGGTTGCACTTGGGGCAGGCTTTGCCCCTGAAAAACCGCAGCTGCTGGGCTTCGTCCTCGTCGATGCCGTGTGCGGCCAGCGTGCGGGCCGCGGGAGGGTCCACGGGGGTGGAGCAGATGCGGCAGATCATCCTCACGAGGCGCTGACCGGTCACGAGCCCCAGGGAGCCGGCCAGGAGGGCCGTGGGAACGCCCATGTCCCGGAGGCTGACCAGAGCGGAGGCCGCCGACGGCGCGCTCATCGCCCCCACGACCAACAGGCTCGAGGCGAGCTGGGAGGCCACCATCGCCGTGCCCGTGTCAGGCACAGCCGAGAGCATGAGGATCTCGGGCCGGACCGCCACCATGGACCGAAGGGCGGCCTCGATCCGTGGTCCTTCGGGGCCGATCTCGACCTCACTCTGCCGCACGCCCTCCATCACCCAGTGGATGGGGGCCTCGATCGACAGGATGTCCTTCTGTCCGTCTGCGACGACGTTCATGATCGAGTAGAACGTCGTACCGGATCCGTTGAAGGCGGGCGAGGTCACGAGGAGAAGCCCGAGCCCCGAGCGAATCTCCTCCACGACGCGGACGCGGTCCTCCAGCTCGAGCCCCAGTGTCGTGAGGTCCGTGAGGAAGGTGGAGCGGTTCACGAGCTTGACGGTGGCCCCGACCCCGTGCGGGCCCGGGACCGTGCGGAGGATCAGGTCGTACTCGATGTCTCCCAGCGGCGTAGTGATCCTGCTCGACAGCGGCTCCGTTCGCCGAGCCGGGTCGAGGTCGAACATAGCGAACAGTGCCTGCTCGAGCGCGGAGGCGTAGGCCCCGGGAATGGGATCCACGCGGAAGGCAAAGCCATCGATCCTGTAGCGGACCGCCACCCGGTCGGGCTGGGGCTCGAAGGTCACGTCGGAGGCCCGCTTTCGCGCGCCCAGGGCCAGCAGATAATCGAGGGTGCCCTCCGGAGAGGCGTGCTCCCAGTAGCCGCGGCCCGAGTCCTCCCCGGCGTGAGTGTCCTTGAGGGGGCTGACACCCTGAAGCCGCAGGCCGACGTCGACGTCGGTCTGACTCACCAGCCCCGTTGCACGAGGATCTCTCCCAGCTTGCGCCCTGTCTCCTTCTGCTCGACGAGCATCTCGAGCAGCTGCGGGGTCGAGATCTTCTTCATCCGGACCAGGATGTTCCCGAGGCGATCCTGGCTCTGGCTGAGGGCCTGGAGCTCGTCAACGAGCTGGGGGGGCGCGTGGCGCCAGAACTGCTGCTTGTACTCCGCCGTCGCGTCACAGAAGCAGCGCAGGCAGAACGGGCACAGCTTGGTCGGGTTCTTTGGATCGTCCGAGCACCAGACGGCGGCGACGGAATCGAACTCTCCGAGGCAGTTCCAACAGATGACGAGGTACGGCTGCTCGCTCACGACCGCGGACCTCATAACCAGCAGGTGGCTGCGCGAGGCGTGGCGGCAGGGAGGGCCAACACCGCCTCACACGCCGGATCAGGCTAAGACGACAACTCCTTCACAATCAAGGCGCTCCGTGCGTTGACCGCTCCTGACGGCCGTGATAGCTTCGCCCGACGTCCATGGTCGACCTCCGCCGCACTCCCCTCAACACCGTCCATCGCGAGACCGGAGCCAAGATGGTCCCGTTTGGCGGGTGGGACATGCCCGTCGAGTATGCGGGCCTCATCTCGGAGCATCTCGCCGTGCGGGAGGCGGCGGGGCTCTTCGACGTGTCGCATATGGGGGAGCTCGAGATCGACGGGCCGGGCGCGCTGGCCTTCCTCCAGCGCGTGACCGCAAACGACGTGGCAAGGCTCACCGACGGGCGGGCCCAGTACTCGGCCCTGCCCAACGACCGCGGCTGCCCCATTGACGACGTGATCCTGTACCGCCGCTCGGCCGAGCGTTTCCTGATGATCGTCAACGCGGCGAACGTCGAGAAGGACCTGGAGTGGCTGCAGTCACACCGGCCCTCCAACTGTGAGCTCCGCGACGTCAGCGAGGCCTACGCGCTGCTGGCGCTGCAGGGCCCGCGCTCGGAATCGATACTCCAGACCCTGACGCCGATCGATCTGAGCCAGCTGAAGTTCTACCGGTTTTTCGAAGGGGAGGTCTGTGGCCTCGGCGCGCTCGTGGCCCGCACCGGCTACACCGGAGAGGACGGCTTCGAGCTCCTGGTCGCTCCCGACAAGGCCGCAGAGCTCTGGCGGGCGCTCATGGCAGCGGGTGGGGAGAAGGGCCTCGTGCCGGTCGGGCTCGGGGCGCGGGACACGCTTCGTCTCGAGGCCCGGATGTTGTTGTACGGAAACGACATGGACGAAACGACATCGCTGGTGGCCGCCGGCCTCGGGTGGATCGTCTCGCTGGACGATGGGAAAGGCGACTTCCCGGGCCGACAGGTCCTCGCTGCCGAGAAAGCCTCGGCAGCGAGGAGCTCGCTCGTCGGCTTCGAGGTGGTGGGTCGAGGGATTGCCCGCCACGGCTACCCCGTCCTCCTCGGTGACGAGGCGGCGGGGGCGGTGACCTCCGGCAGCTACGCCCCGTTCCTGAAGAAGAGCATCGGCCTGTGCTACCTGCCCTCCGCCCGCGCATCGGTGGGCACCGATTTCGACGTGGAGATCCGCGGGCGGCGCGTCTCGGCCCGGGTGGTGCCCACGCCGTTCTACAAGAGACCGCGGTAGACTGAGAAGGCACTCCCAATGTATCCCCAGGAGCTTCGGTATTCCAAGGACCACGAGTGGGTCGCCGTCGATGGAGACCGCGGTCGGGTGGGCATCACCGACTACGCACAGAACCAGCTGGGCGACGTGGTGTTTCTGGAGCTGCCCGAGGTCGGACGGACGCTGGCGCCTGGTGAGCAGTTCGGGACGGTCGAATCGGTCAAAGCCGTCTCGGAGCTCTACTCGCCGGTGGCGGGTGAGGTCGTGGAGATCAATTCCGAGCTCACCTCGAAGCCCGAGCTCATCAACGAGGACCCCCATGGTGTCGCCTGGATCATGGTCGTTCGCATCACCGACCCGGCCACGGTCGCGGCCCTGATGGACGCGAAGGAGTATCAGGCCTTCGTGGAGAGCGAGGCCAAGTAGGCCGGGCCAGGCCGCCCGGTCGACACGCGGCACGCTTTCGAGAGAGCCTGGTGATCGAGGATGCCCGTGCCTGATCGAGCCATAGCTTCGCCCCAGATGACGCGCTCCCTGCTCACCCATCCCGCAGACTTCCCCCACCGTCACATCGGCCCGGGGGAGAGCGAGATTGCCGAGATGCTCGAGGCCCTGGGCGTCTCCTCTCTCGATGAGCTCGTGGATGAGACGGTCCCCGGTGGCATTCGCCTGGGCGAAGAGCTGGACCTGCCCGCTCCTCTCTCCGAGCCCCAGGCCCTCGCCGAGCTGCGGGAGAAGGCGGCGGAGAATCAGATCTTCCGTTCCTTCATCGGGATGGGCTATCACGACTGCATCACGCCCGCGGTGATCCTCCGCAACGTTCTCGAAGACCCGGGATGGTACACCCAGTACACGCCCTACCAGGCCGAGATCGCCCAGGGACGCCTCGAGGCGCTCCTCAACTTCCAGACCATGGTCGCGGACCTCACCGGTCTTCCGCTGGCGAACGCCTCGCTGCTCGACGAAGCCACGGCCGCGGCCGAGGCCATGACGCTGTGTCTCGCGGTGGCGGGTCGCGGAGGACGGGACGCTTTCTTCGTGGCCGAGGACTGCCATCCCCAGACCATCGCCGTCGTCCGCACGAAGGCGGAGCCCCGGGGGATCCGCGTCCAGGTCGGCCCCGTCGAGGAGGCCCTCGCCTCCGGGGATTCACTCTTCGGGGTGCTCGTCCAGTACCCCGCCACCGACGGTGTGATCCGGGACCACTCCGAGCTCGCGCAGAAGGTCCACGACGCCGGCGCGCTCCTGGTTGTCGCCACGGATCTGCTGGCCCTCACCCTCCTCCGCTCACCCGGCGAGCTGGGTGCGGACGTGGCGGTGGGCTCGGCCCAGCGTTTCGGGGTCCCCCTGGGCTATGGAGGGCCTCACGCCGCGTTTTTCGCCACGAGCGAGGCCTACAAGCGGCACATCCCGGGCCGGCTCGTGGGGGTCTCTCACGATGCTGAGGGTCGCACCGCCTATCGGTTGGCCCTCCAGACCCGTGAGCAGCACATCCGCCGCGACAAGGCCACGAGCAACATCTGCACGGCCCAGGTCCTTCTGGCGGTCATGGCCGGCATGTACGCCGTGTTCCATGGCCCCGAAGGTCTCAGAGCCATCGCTCGGCGTGTCCACGCCCTCACCCGCGTCCTTCAGCTGGGACTGAGGCGCCTGGGCCTCGACGCCGGATCGGGACCCTTCTTCGACACGCTTCGCGTGCGCACGACACCGGAGGCCGGCCGCGAGACACTCGGCCGGGCCCGGGACCGGGGAATCAACCTCCGGCCCTACGACGACGGCTCGGTGGGCGTGTCGCTCGACGAGACAACGACGATCGCCGACGTCGAGGCGCTTTTCCAGGCCTTCGGCGGAGAGGCATCGACGGTCTCCGTGGACGATCTGGCGGACGGCGTGGATCCGGTGCCTCCCGAGCCCCACGCCCGCCGGAGCGCCTTTCTCGAACATCCCGTTTTCAACAGGCACCACTCCGAGCATGAGATGCTGCGCTACCTCAAGCGGCTTCAGTCACGGGATCTCTCGCTGACGCACTCCATGATTCCGCTGGGCTCGTGCACGATGAAGCTCAACGGGACATCGGAGATGATCCCGGTGACCTGGCCCGAGCTCGGTGGGCTGCACCCGTTCGCCCCGGTGGAGCAGGCCCGCGGCTACCGGCAGATCTTCGACGAGCTCGAGCGATGGCTGGCCGAGATCACCGGCTTCGCCGCGGTGTCGCTCCAACCCAACTCCGGCGCCCAGGGCGAGTTCGCCGGTCTGCTCTCGATCCGCGCCTACCATCGCAGCCGGGGTGAAGCCGGGCGCACCGTCTGCCTGATCCCTGTCTCGGCCCACGGCACCAACCCCGCAAGCGCCGTGATGGCCGGCTTCAGGGTGGTGCCGGTGGCTTGCGACGCACGGGGCAACATCGACGTGAACGACCTTCGCACGAAGGCCGTGGAGCACCGCGACGAGCTTGGCGCCCTCATGGTGACCTACCCCTCGACGCACGGCGTCTTCGAGGAGGAGATCCGGGAGATCTGCAGTGTCGTCCACGAGGCCGGCGGCCAGATCTACATGGACGGTGCGAACATGAACGCCCAGGTGGGGCTCACGCGTCCGGCCGTGGTCGGGGCGGACGTCTGCCACCTGAATCTCCACAAGACCTTCTGCATCCCACACGGCGGCGGGGGACCGGGCATGGGACCGATCGCCATGGCCGCCCACCTGGCGCCCTTCCGCCCGGGTCACCCGGTCGTCGAGACCGGAGGAGACGAGAGCCTCGGCACGATCTCGGCGGCTCCGTGGGGGAGCGCAGGGATCCTCACGATCTCCTGGGTGTACATCCGCCTGATGGGCGCCGCGGGCCTTCTGAGAGCAAGTCAAGTCGCCATTCTCAACGCGAACTACATGGCGTCGCGGCTCGAGCCCCACTATCCCATCGTCTACACGGGGGCCCGGGGTCGTGTGGCGCACGAGTTCATCCTGGACTGCCGCCCCTTCAAGGCCGCGGGGATCGAGGTCGACGACATCGCCAAGCGGCTCATGGACTACGGCTTTCATGCTCCCACCATGTCCTGGCCGGTGGCCGGAACCCTGATGGTGGAGCCCACCGAGAGCGAGTCGAAGGCCGAGCTGGACCGCTTCTGCCAGGCGCTCATCGCCATCCGCTCGGAGATCCGCGAGATCCAGGAGGGACGCATGCCGGCCGAGACGAGCCCCCTGAGGATGGCCCCCCACACCGCGCACGCCGTGACGGCGGCGGAGTGGGACCGGCCCTACACGCGCCGGCAGGGAGCCTTCCCGGCGCCTTGGGTCGAGGAGAGCAAGTTCTGGCCGGCGGTGGCTCGCATCGACAACACCTGGGGTGATCGCAACCTTTTCTGCGCCTGTCCGACGGTCGAGGAGATGGCCGGCTAGCGATGCCACGGCGCATGGTCGGGCGCAAGAGCGCCTGGAATCCTCCTGCGAGGCCAGGCTCGTCCGCCCGGCCGGCGGGGGCGTCTCGCCCGGCCCGCCCTGTGCGCCGTGGTCCGGCGGGGCCGCCGCTTCTCCGGTTGCTTCTCGTCCCGGTGGCCGTGACCCCCGGTGTCACGCTCGTGCGGCTGGGCGGTGAGCTTCTGGAGTGGTCGCCCCGTCTCTTCGGCCGGGTGGCCGGCGGGGGACTTGCTCTCGTCGGCATCGCGTGGCTCGTCCCGGTCGTCGGCTTCTACTTTGGCTATCGCCTCGCCCGCGCCGGCGTGCGGCCATCCTCCCGCGTCCGGGCAATGGCGTGGCCGATCGGAGCCCTCGCCTCTGTCCCGATCCTGGCCTGGCTCGGCTCGCGGCTGGCGTCGCCCGAAACGTCTCAGGACCATCTCGTCCTGTGGGCCGTCGTCTCGGGCCTCACGGCGGCGTGCGCCCTCGTGGCCTGGCCGGCTCTGGGGCGTGTCCTCCTGGCCTACGCCCTTACTGCTCGGCTCCCAGTGGTCGCCGTCATGTGGTTCGCCATCCAGGGCAATTGGGGCACTCACTACGACGCGCCTCCGCCCGGGTTTCCCGCCGTCCCCCCCATGGCCCGCTGGCTGTGGACCGGACTCCTGCCCCAGATGACCATCTGGATCGCCTGGACGGTGGTCTTGGGGACGCTTTTCGGGGTGCTCGGCCAGGTCGTGGCGGAGCGTCGCGCCGAGTGATTCCCCGGGGGGGCCGCTGGCATGCGGCCGAACCTCGTGGCGACTGTAATACCTTCACCCGAAATGGTTTGCGCCTGCCCACGACCCCACGCTCACCGCTCCCCAGGCGTCCTGACGACACCGTCTGATCCCGCCGACCAACGACCGGCTTCGAGGCGGGGGTAGCGGAGACCACGTGTACTCCGACATCCCGACCTATCGAGAGCAGCTGGCCAGGCTCACAGAGCAGCTCCAGGTGCACGGCCACCTGGGTCTCGTGCTCGTCGACGCCTCGAAGCTGGCCCAGGTCGAGCACGACTACGGCTCGAAGGCCTTTGACGAGGTCCTCTCGCTGGCCACGGAGATGGTGTCGGCGTTGCGTGGGAAGGAGAAAGGGGGCGTCCGAAGCGACGACGTCCTGGCCCTCGAGGAGCGCGGTGGAAACGCCTTCCTGTTGTTCCTCTCCCCGCGCCGGAGCTCGCCGGAGGACCGCCCGGCCCGGATCGCCGATCTCGAGGCGGTGGCGGTTCGTGTGGGAGACCTGCTGAACAGCGAGCTGGCAGAGCTCAGCTCGCCCTACCTGCGCGGCCGGGGAAGCGTGACCGTCGGGTACTCGCTCGTCTTCCACAAGCCCCTGATCAGCGCGGACCGCGTGATCGGCCGGCTGGTGAGAGAGGCCTGGGAGAGCGTCCGCATCCAGCAGCAGGCCGCCTTCCAGACCCGGTGCCGGCTGCAGGACGTGCTTCTCTCGGAGGAGATCCGGACCGTCTTCCAACCGATCGTGGACCTGCAGCGGGGAGGCACTCTCGGCTACGAGGCGCTCTCGCGCGGCCCGGTGGGCACGGCCCAGCACAACCCGGTCAACCTCTTCACGGCGGCGAAGCAGGCCGACCTGGTGTTCGAGCTGGACCGTCACTACCGCCGGCGGGCGATGCGCACCGCCCGAAACCTGCCGCCGCCCTACCGCCTCTTCATCAACGTCGTTCCGGAGTCGATGTACGACCCGGACTTCCAGGGGACCAGCCTGATCAAGCTTCTCGAAGGTCTCGGGCTCTCGCCGGATCGCATCGTGCTCGAGGTGAGCGAGTAGGACGCGATCGAGAACTACACGATGTTCGTCGAGGCCCTTCAGAACTTCACCCAGATGGGCTTCTCGGCCGCCGTCGACGACATCGGGGCCGGCTACTCCGGTCTCGAGAAGATCGCCCACCTCAACCCCGGGTACCTCAAGTTCGACATCGAGCTCGTGCGCGACATCGACAAGAGCCACGTCAAGCGCGAGATGGCTCGTGCCCTCAAGGCCTTCGCCGAGAAGATGGATTCGAAGATCATCGCCGAGGGGATCGAGCGCGAGGGCGAGAAGCAGGCGTTGATCGACCTGGGCATCGACTACGGTCAGGGGTACCTGCTGGCTCGACCCGCTCCGCTCGAGACCTTCGATCTCTCCGTCCCCGCCGCGATCGACGAGCACACCCCGGGCTAGCTCTTCTTCCGCTCCCTCACCAGTCGAGCCGCCTCGAGTCGAGCCGCAGTGCTCTTCTCCTCGCCCCGGTCGGTGGGATGGTAGTAGCGCCTTCCGACGAGCCCTTCGGGCAAGCAGTCCATGGCCGCGACACCCTCAGCCTCGTCGTGGGCGTAGCGGTAGCCCTGCCCGTACCCGAGGTCCTTCATGAGGCCCGTGGGGGCGTTGCGGATCCAGAGAGGGACCGGTTCCGCGCGACTCTCCAGGGCGTCCTTCGCCGCCTCGGCGTAAGCCAAGTAAACGGCGTTGCTCTTGGGCGCCGCCGCGAGGTAGACGACGAGCTCGGCGAGGGCGAGGGCCCCCTCGGGCAGCCCGATGAAGTGCACGGCCTGCTGGGCGGCCATGGCGACCACCAGTGCCTGGGGGTCGGCGAGGCCGATGTCCTCGGAGGCGAAGCGCACGAGACGCCGGGCCACGTAGAGCGGGTCCTCGCCGGCCTCGAGCATCCGGGCGAGCCAGTAGAGGCCCGCGTCGGCATCGGAGTTGCGGATCGACTTGTGCAGGGCACTGATGACGTTGAAGTGCTCCTCCCCGGCGCGGTCGTACAGGAGGGCCTTTCGGGCGAAGGCCTGCTTCAGGGCCTCGAGGTCGACCACCCGCCGGCCGTCCGCGTCGGGGGCGGCGCTTGCGGTGGTGACCGCGAGCTCGAGCACGTTCAAGGCGGTGCGGGCGTCCCCGTCGGAGCTCCGGGCCAGGAAGAGGAGCGCCTCGTCGTCGACGTCGGCCTTTTCTCTTCCGAGTCCCCGCTCCTCGTCGGCGAGAGCGTGGTTCAGCACTCGCACGAGCTCGTCCTCCCCGAGAGGCTTCAGGACCACCAATCGGGATCGGGACAAGAGCGCGGCGTTCACCTCGAACGACGGGTTCTCGGTCGTCGCACCGATCAGGACGATGTCGCCCGACTCCACGTGGGCCAGAAGAGCGTCCTGCTGGGCCTTGTTGAACCGGTGGATCTCGTCGATGAGCACGATCGTGCGGCGGCCCCTGCGCCGCCTGCGCGTCTCGGCGGCCCGGAGGACCTCGCGCACGTCCTTCACGCCCGACAGCACCGCGCTCATGGCCTCGAAGTGGGCCTTCGTCATCCGGCGGATGACGTGAGCCAGCGTGGTCTTGCCCGAGCCCGGCGGACCCCACAGGATCAGCGAGCGGAGCTGGTCCTGCTCGATGGCGCGGCGGAGCGGGCGGCCCGGCCCGATCACCTCGTCCTGGCCCAGGATCTCGTCGAGGGCCCGGGGACGCACCCGCTCCGCCAGCGGGGCGTCGGGCCGCGGCTCTTCGACCGGCGTCGGCCCGGCCTCGGGGAAGAGCGAGCCCGAGCTCTCGTCGCGTGAGCGGCTCATGCCCGTGAGCCTACCGCTCTCCGCTGCTCGGGGGAAAGCCCCGTTGGCGCGCCGCCTCGAACAGGAGAAGCCCGGCCGCCACACCCACGTTCAGGCTCTCGACCGGTCGCGCGATCGGCACGCGAAGGCGCGCGTGCGCTCGCCGGGCGACCTGTTGCGGCAGCCCGGCGCCCTCGCTGCCGAAGACGAGCGCCACGGCGGATCGGAGATCGGACTGGTCGTAGCGCGTCTCGCCGTCCACCGTGGCGGCGAGAGCCGGAACTCCTCGATCCCTCATCCGGTCGAGAACGGCGTCCACGGTGAGTCCCCGGACCTGCGGGAAGCGGAAGGCGGAGCCCATGGATCCACGCAGCGCCTTCCACGAGAAAGGGTCGGCGCAGCCTTCGCAGAGGTAGGCTCCGGTCGCGCCTGCGGCCTCGGCCGTGCGCAGGAGTCCGCCGAGGTTCCCAGGATCCTGGATGCCCACCGCCACGACGATGAGCGGAGTTCCGTCGAACAGGCGTGCTTCGTCGAACGCTGGCCGGCCGGCGAGGGCGAGCACGCTCTGTGTCGTCCCGGCGTCCGAGACAGAAGCAAGGAGGCGCTTCGTGAGCCGGCGCACGGGGACGCCCTGCTCTCGAAGCGCGCCGAGGCTCTTCGCCGCCGCCGGGCGTTCCTCCGCCCCGGAGGCGACGGCCGCCTCCACGATCCTGGCGCCTGCCGCCATCGCCTCGTCGAGGAGCTTCGGTCCCTCCAGGAGACACAGATCCCCCTCGGGATCCACAGCGCGTTTCTTCAGCGCCAGGAGGCGCCTGAAGAGCGGGTTGGCACGGCTCGTGACGGTCTCTTTGTCGGGGGTCATCGGCGCAGGGCCGTGATAGTATCACCGGACTTTTTCATCGCCGGAAACCGGAGAATCTTTCATGGTGCTCGAGATCAAGAAGCGGCTCCAGGATGAGATCCAGACGCTCGAGACCGAGCTCAGGGTTCATCTTCCCAAGGAGATCCTGAAGGCACGGGAGCACGGTGACCTGCGTGAAAACGCCGAGTACAAGGCGGCGAAGGAGCGCCAGAGCTTCCTCGAGGCTCGGACGGCACAGCTTCACCGGCGCATGGCCGCCCTCAACATGGTGAACCTCGATCGCATCCCCCGGGACAAGGTGGGGCTTGGCTCGACGGTCCACGTGCGCCAGGGGGACACCGGCGAGAAGAAGGTGTTCGAGATCGTGGTGCCCGAGGAGGCCGACCCGACGGTGGGTCGCATCTCACCGTCCTCGCCCATCGGAAAGTGTCTGCTCGGCCAGGAAGAAGGGGACTCGGTCGAGGTCACGGTCCCTTCCGGAACGAGAGAGTACGAGATCATCAAGCTCGTCACGGTCCACGACCAGGTGAAGAGCGACGAATAATGCGGGCTCGAGGCCCGAGCCTCACCTTCGCGCCTCTCGAGACCGACCCGCAGGAGATTCTCGCCCGCGTTCCCGCCGGGCCCGGCGTGGGGCAGTTCCTCGGGCCCGGAGGGCGGAACCTGCTGCTGGGTCAGCCGGCGAACCTCCGGAGGTGGGCCGGCGCTCACCTCGGCCTCGGACCCCCGCCCCCGGCCGGCCGGCGTCCCAGAACGAATCTCTCCGGCATCGCCATCTCGCTGGGGTGGCTTCGGACCGTCACGTCCTTCGAGCAGCGGCTGAAGTACGAGCGTCTCTCCGCCCCCCTGGTTCCCCTTTCGGAGCGTCGGGACCTGAAGCCGCCGGCGTTTCTTCACCTCGATCCCAGGGAGCGGTTCCCACGGGTGAGCGTCCAGGACACCGAGAGGGGCGTGGCGCGTCTCTTCGGTCCGTTCCGCAGCCGTCGGGCGGCCGAGAAGGCGCTGGACGCCGTGAACCGTCTCTTCGGGCTGCGCCCGTGCGATTTCGTCTTCGAGCCCGACCCGGTGCTGCCCCTTGGTCTCGGGTGCCTGTACGCACAGGTGGAGTCTTGTTCTGCACCGTGTCTCTCCCGCGTGGAAGAAGAGGGCTACAGGGCCGTAGCAGATCGGGCCGCCGCATGGCTCGCCAGGCCTGAGTCGAGGGGCGACGCCCCGGAGGCCGTGCCCGCTACTGTCATGGGTGCCGAAGGGGCGCTGGCGGTCGTGGTGAGCGTGGGTCGCAAAGAGGTGGGTCTCTACCCCGTGCGCGAGGGCCGGGTGCTCGACACCGCCGCGCGGGTGAGCTCGCCGGAACAGATCGACACGCTGGTCGCCGGCCTCCAGTGGCCGGTCGCAGGGGGACCCGACGACTGGCCGTGGCTCGCGGCGTGGCTTGCCAGCCCCAGGGGGCGTGGCTCGTACGTTCCCGTTCTCGAGGCGAACGACCGCACCGCGCTGGCCGAGGCTGTCCGCAGGGCCCTTCCCGAGCGCTTCGCCCGCCCGTCGCCCGGTGGTAACGTAGGGGCTTCGCAGGGGGAGACTTGAGGGACTACTCGCCGAAGCGGCGCACGGCGCTCGTCTTCACCGGAAGCGGCACGACAGGGGCCTACCATGCCGGGGTCCTCAAGGCTCTGGACGAGAGCGGGGTCAAGATCGACGTCGTCGTCGGCTCGGGGGTGGGCACGGTGGCCGCCGCCTACGCCGCCGTCATGGGCGGCTCCCGGCTCTACGGCAAGGACGGCTTCTGGCACGAGACGGGCTGGAGCTCCTTCTACCGTCTTCGCCCGGTGTTGCGCATCGCCCTGATCCTGCTCGGCACGTCTTTCGCGGTCGTTGCCCTTCCCCTGCTGGCGGGTCTCCTCGTCGGGCTTCTCTTTCCTCTCGTCCTCATCGTCGACCTCATGGCCCCGGGTGCGGCGGCCAGTCTCATCGATCGCCTCTCGATGGCGCCGGAGGCGCTGAGCAGCTCGTACCTGGCGGCGCAGGCGGTGCCGGTCTTCGGACTGGCCATCCTCGCAGCGGTGGTGATGGCGACCCTCTTCCTGCGCGACCGGCGCCGCCTCCCGGAAGCCTTCGAGTCGCTGCTGGATGCGCGCCCCGGACTCTCCCGCCTGCGCCGGGGCCTGTGGGAGATTGCCCGTGGGGCGGCGTTGTCGGGCGGACCTCCCTCCGCGGCGGAGCTGGGACGGCGCTACGCGGCGCTTCTGGCCGAGAACCTCGGCGAGCCGGGCTTTCGCGAGCTCGTCCTGCGAACGGCCGACCTGGATCGCGGTGACGCCCTGACGTTCGTTCTGCTCGGGGAGGCCGCCAGCATGGACGACGAGGAGCAGCCCTTGCTTGCGCCGGGCCTGGAGGGTGCCGTGGATCTGCGCGCCCCGGGACACGATGCCCTCTTTTTCGACGCCGTGGCCACGGGCCTCCTGTGCCCCATGGCGATGCCCCTGCAGCGCGTGTCGTTTCCCAAGGGGGGAGCTCACGGTGGCGAGACGCACCGCTTGACCGACGCCACCTTCGTGCCCGGTGCCGGAATCGCCGAAGCCCTGGCCGCAGGGGCAGAACAGGTCATCGTCGTGACCGGTGTTCCCGAGACCGCCGCCCCCCTCGCCCGGCGCCGCGGTCCTCGTGCGCGCCTGGACGCCACGGTTCGCTCCCTCGAGCGGCAGGCGACCCGGGAGCTCGGCGAGGCGGAGCGCCTGAACCGGATCGTCAGCACCCTCGGCCACCGCGACAGCGACGGCCGGGGCGCGTGGGAAGATCCCGCCACCGGACGCGTCTATCGGGAGGTGGACGTCTGGGTCGTCCGACCCGAGCGTCGGGCCATTGGACCCATGGAGTTCGACGGTGCCCGCGACCCCGCCACCGAGGTGGTGCAGACGACCGACGACCTCCTCGAGCAGGGATGGCGCGATGCCTACCGCCAGTTCGTCGAGCCGGTGGTGGGGCAGGCCTCGCTGCCGGAGCGCGAAGAGGGCAAGTACAGCGACACCCAGCGTCTGACGTCCTCCACGGGCTCCTAGCCCGAGCCGACACGATGTTTCCCGCGACCCAGCAGAAGATCGTCAGCCTCGGGCTGCTGGCGCTCGGCGTCTACTTCACCGCTCAGCTCCTCCGTGGGCTCTGGGGTTACCAGCGCTATCGCCGGGTCCGACCCACGGCGGTCGCAACCTGGGCCGCGCCCCGGCAGGCCCAGACCGTCTGGCTCGTGGCCCTCGGAGTCGCGGGCGGGGGGCTTGCCCTCCTCAACGCCTGGCTCCAGCGTCCGTTTTACCACTTGTACGGGCTCGCGGTGATGGGGGTGTACTTCCTGGTGATGGTTCCCCTGGCAACGCGGATCCGCCTGGGTCTTTACGAGGAGGGGATCTGGGCTGATGCCGGCTTCATCCGGTGGGAGGAGATCGGGCGGGTTGCCTTCGTCGAGACGCCCGAGATCCTCGTCCTGCTCATTCCCCGTCGTGGAAGTGGATCCTTTCGCCTTCCGGTTCCACCCACGGAGTACGGGGGCGTCCGCAAGCTGCTCGCCGAGAAGGTGCGCGACGGCGCCCTGAGCCTGGATCCGGCGATCCTGGGCCTCTAGCTCCGGGAACGCGCTACGGGAAGACGTTCACGGAACAATCCGTTCTGTCTCGAGAGACGCCGAAGGCAACGGCACACGCGAAGTGCTCCGGACTCTCGACCGGCCTGCACGGTTTTGCCTTTCTTGACACCCGGCGTCACGCGGCTGGCTTATCTTCGTTGATCATGCACGCACGGATCGCAGTCCTCGTCGCCTCGAGTCTGATTGCCCTTGCCGGAACGGCTCAGGCGGCGCCTCGGGGGCGGCACGTCAAGGTCACGCTCGTTGCGGAGACCGATTCCATTCGGCCTGGCCAGACCCTCGTCGCCGGCCTTCGGCTCCAGATGGACGCGGGTTGGCACACGTACTGGCGCAACCCCGGCGACGCGGGCCTGCCCACAAAGGCCAAGTGGAGCCTGCCGGAGGGCTTCGTGGCGGGGGAGCTCCAGTGGCCTCGACCCATCCGATTCAACACCGGCCCCCTCGTGAGCTACGGCTACGAGCACGAGGTGCTGTTGCCGGTGGAGATCCAGGTGCCGGCGACGCTCTCTTCCAACGAAGTGCGCCTCAGCGCCCGGGTGAGCTGGCTGGAGTGCGAGGAGGTCTGCTTGCCCGGGAAGGCAAAGCTGGCGTTGGATCTGCCCGTGCGTGCGAATCTCGGCCCCGGACCGGCGGCGGCTCTCTTCAAGAAGACCAGGGCGCAACTGCCCGAGGAGAACTCGGCCTGGAGTGTCTCCGCTGCTTCGGGTGAGGGATCCATCGCCCTCACGATGCAGCCGCCTCAGGGCACGACGCTGCAGGAAGCCTACTTCTACCCCCTCACCCGTCGGGCGATCGACTACTCGAAGCCCCAGGCCCTTCAACCGTTCGGTCAGGGCTACCGGCTCGAGCTGTCCCGCCATCCACGGGGCAAGACCGTCGAGCATCTCGAGGGGGTCCTCGTCGGGCGCACGGAGCAGGGCACCGTTGCCCTTGAGGTCGACGTGCCGATCACGTCGAAGACCGCCGGCGACAGAGGCATCGTCAAGGGCCTGGATTCGCCAGGCTCTCGCTGAGCTGTTCCCAGGGCGGCTCGGAGGGCGTCCACTCCATGCGAAAGACAGGGACGCGAGAAACGATGCGGGCCGCAACGGCCAGCGCTCGCGACCACAGCGGCGGCCCCAGGGGCACCGGCAGCGCGCCGACGAGGCGGCGCACGGCCTCCATCGGCTCGAGGCGACTCAGCCGATAGGACGGGCCGCGGTCCAGGGCAACAAGTGCCGCCAGGGGAGCCCCGATCGCCCCGCCCGATCCCCGCCCCTCTCCCCAGAACCCCGAGCGCACGAGCCAGGGCGGATCCTGCGGCGCGACGGCCACCAGCTCGTCGGAGCGGACACTCTCGGGGCACGTGTCAGACAGGGTCGTCTTACCTGCCCCGGACGGACCGAAGAACGCCACTCCGCGCTCCCCGAGGATCACCCCGGCCGCGTGGAGAGGCAGCCCTCCGAGGAGGGGAAGCCGCGCCATCATGGCGGTGCGGATCACGGCCTCGAGAGGGTAGGCTCTCTCTTCTCGGCGCTGGACCCGGGCCCAGGCCGCCCCGGGGTCCATCTCGGCGGTGAAGCTCCTGTGGCTGCAGAGGAGCCGGCCGTCGGACCCTCAGGGTCGGGCCGGCTCGTCCCTGTGGGCCCGAGCGTGCGGTAGACTCCAGGGGATGAGCGAGAAAGCCGCTGCCACGCAGGTGAAGCCGTTCCTCGAGCGCCTGGCCGAAGGGGCCGTCGTCGTCGACGGGGCGATGGGGACGATGCTCTACGCCCGGGGCGTCTTCGTGAACCGCTGCTTCGACGAGCTCAACCTCTCCAACCCCGGCCTCGTCCGCTCGATCCATGAGGGATACGTCGCCGCCGGCGCGGAGATCGTCGAGACCAACACCTTCGGCGCCCATCGCTTCAAGCTGGGGCCCCACGGGCTGGCGCCACACGTCCGAAAGATCAACCGGGAGGGGGCACGGCTCGCCCGGGAGGCGGCCGAGGGCCAGGGGCTGGTGGCCGGGTCCATCGGCCCCGTGGGCAAGCCGCTGGCCCCCCTGGGGCACGTGGCCCGGGATGAGGCGATCGAGGCCTTCACCGAGCAGGTCGAAGGCCTGCTCGAGGGCGGCGTGGATCTTTTCTTCATCGAGACCATGCCCTCGCTCGATCAGGCCACGGCGGCTCTCGAGGCGGTCCGCAGCCAGACGACCGATGTGCCCGTCGCGGTGAGCCTGACCTTCAACGAAGAGGGAAACACGATCTACGGCGACGCGCCCGAGGACGTCGTTCGTGCGCTCGAGGGCCTGGACGTGCCGCTCATCGGCGCGAACTGCAGCCAGGGCCCCCAGGCCATGCTCGAGACGGTCCGGCGCATGGCCGGGGTCGCGAAGACCGCGCGCCTCTCGGCGATGCCCAACGCCGGAGCGCCGGCTCGGGTCGAAGGCCGCTACGTGTACCTCTGCACGCCGGAGTACATGGCCACCTGGGCCCGACGCTTCCTCGAGAGCGGGGCGAGCGTCGTGGGGGGGTGCTGCGGGACGACTCCCGCCCACGTCCGCAACCTCGTCCGTTCGGTCCGCATGGTTCGCCCCTCTCATGCGGAGGTGAAGATCCTGCCGCCCCGGCGGCCGAAGGAGGCGCCGGCGCCGATGCCCCGGGAGGAGAAATCCTCTCTCGCACGCAAGCTCGGGCGGAAGTTCGTGGTGTCGGTGGAGCTCGATCCACCCCGTGGGGCGAGCCCGGGCGCCATGCTGGAGAGGGCCCATCACTGCCTGGAGAGCGAGGTCGACGCGATCAACGTGGCTGACGGCCCGCGCGCCTCGGCACGGATGAGTGCCCAGGCGCTGTGCATCCTCCTCCAGAACGAGGTGGGCATCGACACGATCCTGCACTACACGTGCCGCGACCGGAACCTGCTCGGCATGCAGTCCGACCTCCTCGGGGCCCACGCCCTGGGCCTCAGGAACATCCTGGCGATCACCGGCGACCCGCCCAAGCTCGGCGACTACCCGGACGCCACCGCCGTCTACGATGTGGACTCAATCGGGCTCATCCGCATCCTCGATCACCTCAACCACGGGTGCGATCTGGCCGGGAACCTCATTGGCCCCGCGCTGGGCCTCCACATCGGCTGCGGCACCGACCCCAGCAAGCCGGACATGGAGAAAGAGGTGCGGCGGCTCGAGGAGAAGGTTGCGGCCGGGGCGGAGTACGTGATGACCCAGCCGGTCTACGACCCGCGCACCCTCGAGACGTTCCTCGGGATGATCGAGCACGTGAAGGCGCCGGTCCTGGTGGGGATCCTGCCTCTCTACTCACACCGCAACGCCGAGTTCCTCCACAACGAGGTGCCGGGGATGAGCATCCCGGACGACATCCGCGCGCGCATGCGGAAGGCGGGCTCGGGTGAGGGGGCGCAGGCCGAAGGCGTATCGATCGCGCAGCAGGCGACCCTCGCGGCCCGGGAGAAGGCCCAGGGCGTCTACGTCATGCCGCCGTTCAATAAAGTGGATCTGGCCGTGCGCGTGATCGCGGTCTTGAGCTAGCCTGATCTCGCCGCGGGGCTGATAGACTCTGGCCTCGGAGCTCTCCAGGTGTCACGCAACCTCCTCCTTGCATGCCTCGTTCTCTGTGCGGCCGCTCCCTGCCCGGCGGCACAGGACGCGCCGATCTTCGACGTCGAGGTCGACGTCGTTCATGTGACGGTGACGGTGCGCGACGAGGACGGGAACCTCGTGAGCGATCTCGAGGCCGACGACTTCGTGGTGAAAGAGGACGGCCGGGAGCAGGTCGTGGAGGTCTTTGCCCCGGCGGCGGATCCGGATGAGCGGGAGGAGCTCGTCCTGAACCTGGGCATGCTCTTCGACACGAGCTCGAGCATGCGGGACAACCTGGAGCTCAGCCGAGTCTCCGCCATGCGCTTTCTGGACGCCATCCCCCGGGCCAAGGACCTGATCCTGATCTTCTTCGACGAGGACATCCAGATCTCCCGCTACAGCTCGGAGAACCAGCAGGGGATCTTCGGGCGCATCCTGGAGACCGAGAGCCGGAACGCCACCGCTCTCTACGACTCGATCGCGGTCTATCTCTCCCGTGTCATGGGAACGCCCGGTCGGAAGGTGCTGGTCATCTTCTCAGACGGCGAGGACACCATCAGCTCTGTTCGTCCCGACGAGGTCATCCGACTCGTTCGCTCCACGAACGTGACGATCTATCCCGTAGCGTTCCTGGCCAAGGGGGGCGCGGGACGGCGCAGCCAGGTCCGAGCCCGTGCCTTTCTCGGCGAGCTCGCCAAGTCCAGCGGCGGTCAGGTGTTCCACCCCCTGGGGTACCGGGAGCTGGCCGCCATCTACAACACCATCCTCGACGAGCTCAACGGGCAGTACGTCCTCGGGTACGTCTCCGACAATCCGGAACGCGACGGCAAGTTCCGCCGGCTGGAGGTCGAGATGCGTCCGGACCATCTTCGCCCGCGCCACCGGCCCGGCTACAACGCTCCGGAGGTGCTGGAGCCCGAGGGTTAGTCGTCGCTCGGGCCGAGCCGGTCCGCCAGGGTCGCGATCCGGCGTTCCAGCGCCCGCAGCCTCTTCTGCAGGTCGGGCAGCTTCGCAAAGACGGCGCTGGAGCGGAGCCACGAGCGGTTGTCGATGGCCGGGTAGCCGGAGATGACGGCTCCTTTCTCGACCGAGCTGGGGATGCCGGTCTGGGCCGTGGCGATGGCCCCGTCGCCGATCGTCAGGTGGCCCGCCACACCCACCTGGCCGGCCAGCGTCACGCGGCGTCCCACGCGGGAGCTCCCGGCGATGCCCACCTGGCCCGCCAGCACTGTGTCCTCTCCGACCGTCACGGAGTGCCCGATCTGGACGAGGTTGTCGACCTTGCACCCCCGGGAAATGCGCGTCTCCCCGAGAGCGGCACGGTCGATGGCGGTGAGGGCGCCGATTGCCACGTCGTCCTCCACCACCACGATGCCCACCTGCGGGAACTTGTGGTAGCGACCATCGCCGTCTCGCGCGAACCCGAAGCCGTCGGCGCCGATGACCGCGCCGTTTTGCACGGTCACCCGGTTCCCGAGACGGCAGCGCTCCCGGATGTGGACCCCGGAGTGCAGGATGCAATCCTCGCCGACCTCGACCGCTTCGCCGAGAACCGCGTGAGGGTGGATCACGGAGCGGGCGCCCACACGGGCGCCGGAACCCACGACAGCCAACGCCCCGACGTGAACGTCCGGACCGAGAACGGCGGTCGGGTCCACGCGAGCCGAGGGGTTGACACCCGGAGCGGGGCGCCCGGAGGGGCAGAGCAAGCCGACCGCCTGCGCGAAGGTGAGGTAGGGGTTGTCCGAGAACAGGCAGGGCAACGACGCCTCCTGTCCCGGCGCGAGGACGACGGCCGCGGCCTTCGTGCGGGCGAGATGGGCCGCGTAGCGCCGATTGGCGACGAAGGTCAGGTCGCCCGGACCGGCCTCCTCGATGCCCGCCACGCCGCTGAGCTCGACGTCCCCATCCCCGCTCAGCTCGCACCCGAGCCTTGCCGCGAGCTCGCGGAGGATCACCCTTGCTTGGCCGCCCCTGGCCTGGGCGCGTCTCCCGGGGGTCCCGAGGGTGCCGGCCCGGTGGGCGCGGGTGCCGAGGCGGGCTTGGCGGGCTTCTCCGTCGCGCCTGCAGCCACGGAGCCGCTCAGCCAGGCTCCCTCCCGCAGCACCAGGATCTTTACATCGACCGTGCCCTGCACCCGTGCCTTTTCGGCCAGGGTAAGGCTGCGGGCGCGCACGTCACCCTTCAGCTCGCCGGAGATCTCCGCGGCATCGGCCACGATCGTGGCCTCGACACGCGAGCCCTCACCGAGCACCAGCCGGCCCGACATCTCGATCTCGCCCTTGAAACGACCGCGCACGATCGCATCCTTGCCGCGCAGCTTGCCCTCGACGTTGGTCTGAGCATCGATCACCGTGACATCCTCTTCCGCCATGCTTCCTCCTGCCGACATCGCCTGCGCATTCTAGCAGTCCTTCCCGGTCGCCCGTTTGTCGGAGGGCCCCTAACGCGTCAAACTATCGGCCGTTACACTAGGGAGGAGCGACTTGGACTACGCCTATGCCGACATCGCCGGGATGATCGATCACGCCCTGCTCGCGCCGAACCTGACGACAGAGGAGCTCGAAACGGGCTGCCGGCTCGCCAGGGAGTACGAGGTCGCCAGCGTCTGCGTTCTGCCCTGGGCCGTGAAGCGGGCGGATGAGCTTCTCTCGGGCACCACGGTGCAGCCGACCACGACGGTGGGGTTCCCTCACGGAGGCCAGGCCACGGGGGTCAAGGCGGCGGAGGCTGAGCAGGCCCTCGCCGATGGCGCCACGGAGCTCGACATGGTCGTGAACATCTCGAAGGTCAAGAGCGCGGACTGGGATTATGTTCGGGAGGACATCGCCGCGGTTCTCGAGCCGACCCCTCGCAAGCGGACGAAGCTGAAGGTCATCTTCGAGACCTGCTACCTCGCGGAGGCCGAGGAGATCCGCCTGTGCGAGATCTGCGGTGAGCTGGGCGTGGACTGGGTGAAGACGTCGACGGGCTTCGGCGCCGGGGGCGCCACCGACGAGGACCTCATCCTGATGAAGACACACTCGCCCGCGTACGTGCAGGTGAAGGCCTCGGGCGGCATTCGGGATCTCGACCGGTTGCTCCGAGTGCGGGAGCTGGGTTGCACGCGGTGTGGCGCGAGCGGGACGAAGGACATTCTCGACGAGCTGAAGCGCCGCCTGGCGGGAGGGGACGGGAAGGACTGATAAGCTGAGGGGATGAGCGCCCACTGGGGGACGGGGTGGTGAGCCCGAAGCGTGCGCCCGAGCCCCGGCTCGCGCCGACGCCGGCGGGCTCGGCGTTCCGGCTCGTGAGCGACTTCGAGCCTCGGGGGGACCAGCCCCGGGCCATCGAGGAGCTCGTCAGCGGGCTCGAGCGGGGAGACCCGCATCAGGTCCTCCTCGGCGTCACGGGGAGCGGCAAGACGTTCACCGTGGCCTCCGTGATCGCGGCGACCAACCGGCCCACCCTCGTCCTCGCCCACAACAAGACGCTCGCCGCCCAGCTGTACCAGGAATTCAAGGGCTTCTTTCCGGAGAATGCCGTCGAGTATTTCGTCTCCTACTACGATTACTACCAGCCCGAGGCCTACATGCCCCAGTCGGACACGTACATCGAGAAGGAAGCCACGATCAACGACGACATCGACAGGCTCAGGCTCTCGGCCACCCGGAGCCTCTTCGAGCGCCGCGACGTCGTGATCGTCGCCTCGGTGTCGTGCATCTACGGTCTCGGCTCTCCCGAGGCGTACTACGGCATGCTGCTGTTCGTGCGCCAGGGGGACACCCTCGATCGCAGCAACCTCCTGGCGCGCCTGGTCGAGGCGCGCTACGATCGAAACGACTACGAGCTCAAACGAGGGACGTTCCGGGTTCGGGGCGACGTGGTCGAGATCGTGCCCGCCTACGAGGAGAGCGGGATCCGCATCGAGCTGTTCGGCGACGAGGTGGAGCGCATCAGCGCGTTCGATCCCCTGACCGGCAAGACCCTCTCACGTCTCGCCCAGATGGCGATCTACCCCTCGAGCCACTACGTGACGCCCCAGCCGAAGATTGCCGACGCGATCAAGACGATCGAGGCGGAGCTCAGGGAGGAGAAGCCGAAGCTCGAGAGCCGGGGCAACCTGCTCGAGGCCCAGAGGCTCTACCAGCGCACCATGTTCGACCTCGAGATGCTCCGCGAGACCGGGCACTGCCACGGCATCGAGAACTACTCGCGCCACCTGTCGGGTCGCGCGCCCGGGGAGCCCCCGCCCACGCTTCTCGACTATCTGCCCAAGGACGCGCTGATCGTGGTCGACGAGTCGCACCAGTCGATCCCCCAGGTGCGGGGCATGTACCACGGCGATCAGCAGCGCAAGCGCACCCTCGTGGAGTTCGGCTTCCGTCTCCCCTCGGCCCTCGACAACCGGCCCTTGAACTTCGAGGAGTTCGAGGCCCGGGTCGGGGAGGTGCTCTACGTGTCAGCGACGCCGGGACCGTACGAGCTGCAGAAATCCGGTGGGGTGGTGGTGGAACAGGTGATCCGCCCCACGGGCCTCATGGATCCGCGGCTCGACGTGCGGCCGGTCCAGGGTCAGGTCGACGACCTGCTGGCCGAGATCCGAGTCCGCGCCGAGAAGGGCCAACGCGTCCTGGTGACGACTCTCACCAAGCGGATGGCCGAGGACCTGACCGAGTACTACCACGACCTCGGTGTGCGCGTGCGCTATCTGCACTCCGACATCGAGACGCTCGAGCGCGTCCGGATCCTGCGCGACCTCCGGAAGGGCGACTTCGACGTCCTTGTCGGGATCAACCTCCTGCGCGAAGGCCTCGACCTGCCCGAGGTGTCGCTCGTGGCCATCCTCGACGCAGACAAGGAGGGCTTCCTTCGCTCGGGGGGAGCCCTGGTCCAGACCATGGGCCGCGCCGCCCGCAACGTGGAGGGGATGGCGATTCTCTACGCCGACAAGGTCACGGCTTCGATGAAGATGGCGATGGACGAGACCAGCCGTCGTCGAGCGATCCAGGAGGCATACAACAGCGAGCACGACATCACGCCCAAGAGCATCCGCAAGGGCCTCGGAGAGCTCCTGTCGTCGGTCTACGAGCAGGACTACTCCTCGATTCCCCGGGTGGAGGAGGAGCCGGCCGAGCGCTATCGCTCGCTCGAGGACATCGCGGTCGAGGTCAAGGCCCTGGAGAAGCAGATGCGGGAAGCGGCGAAGGCCCTCGAGTTCGAGAAGGCGACCGAGATCCGTGACCGGGTGAGGGCCTTGCGCGCCCGCGAGGTCGGGCTCGAGTAGTCCTGGAGCTCAGGCGGTCCTGGCCGCGGCCCACGAGAAGGGAGTGCTCCACCGGGACCTCAAGCCCGCCAACGTGATGCTCGACGGCGAGGGCAAGGTGCGGATCACCGACTTCGGCCTTGCTGGTCTCGCCGAATCCCTCAGCGGGGAAGACGTGCGCTCCGGCACGCCGTCCTTCATGTCGCCAGAGCAGCTCCTCGGGCGCGAGGTCACGGTTCGCAGCGACATCTACGCCTTCGGGCTCTTGCTCTACGAGCTGTTCACCGGACGGCGGGCCTTCACCGGGAACAAGCTCGCCGAGCTGACCCGCAAGCACCGAGACGAGTCTCCGGTTGACTCGACGCTCATCGTTCCCGACCTCGCACCTGCGGTCGAGAGGACGATCCTCGCCTGCCTCGCGAAGGACCCGAGGCGACGACCGCCTTCGGCCCTGGCCGTTGCGGCCATGCTCGGGGGCCAGGATCCATTGGAGGCGGCCATCGAGGCGGGGGTGACGCCGTCTCCCGAGCTGGTGGCCGCGGCCGGGGAGACGGAGCGGCTTCCGCGTCGTGCAGCCTGGGCGTGCCTGGCCGGTGTCCTGCTCGCCGTCGTCACGGCTCCGTTCCTCTGGGCGCCGTTCTCCCTCATCAACCTCGTGCCGACCGACAAGTCGCCTGCCGTCCTCGAGGATCGGGCCCACGAGCTGATTGGCCGCGTGGGTGGCGGCGGGGCTCCGGCCGACGCCGAGATGGGAATCTCGCCGGACGGCGACTACTTTCGTCACCTGCGGGATGCGGACAGGCGCATGGCGTGGACTGGCATCTGGCCCGACCGCCCAGACATCCCGATTCGCATCGAGGCAGCGGCCTATCGAGGCCAGCCCGTGTCGTTCGAGATCATCGAGCCGTGAACCCGGCCCAAGCGCATGCAGCCCTTCGAGTGGACCGCGGGCCAGAGATTCAGCCGGCACCTCCTGCTCGCGCTCGTGGCCGTGCTGGTGGCGGTGGGGACCGTCCTTGCCCGACGGAATCTCATCCTGGGTCGCGGCGACCGGCGGGGCGCTTTCCGACTCGCCGCCGGACTGATGGTCGTGGGGATGCTGAGCTGGGTCCTCTCGGCGCATCACGTGGCCGACGCCGGCCGCGAGCTCGGTCTCGTGGCCCGGGGCGCCGGTCTGGCCATCGTCATCTCCGCCGTCATCTGGCTGTTCTATCTGGCCCTCGAGCCCTACGTTCGGCGCATGCGCCCGAGCACCCTCGTCTCCTGGACGCGGCTTCTCAACGGTGGCTTCGGCGACGCGGCGGTGGGCCGCGATGTCCTCCTGGGCGCCACATGGGGCGCCGCCATGAGTTGCTTCTTGTCGTTGTGCAACCGAGTGCCGGCATGGCTGGGCCTGCCTGCCGAAAGCCCCGACCTCCGAATGCTCTTCACGCTGATGGGCCCCCGATTCGTGGCCGCCACGGTCCTCGATTTCCTGGTGAGCGCCACGATGTTCGGCCTCGGTGCCCTCCTCCTCTACGTCATCCTGCGCTTCGTCCTGCGCCGGGAGCTCCCCACGGTCCTGGCTTTCGTGGCCCTGCTCTCGGCGGCCGTCGTGGCGAAAGGAGAGCCGCTCTGGCTGGCCGCCGTGGTGGGCCTCACCCTGATAGGTTCGTACGCGTTCGTCCTGCTTCGTTGGGACTTGCTGGCGGCATGCGCCGGGATATTCACTCTCTACTGCCTGAGCGGCTTCCCCTTCGCCACCGACTTCGGCGGCTGGCAAGCGGCTCCGACGCTCGTTGTCCTCCCCCTGCTGGCTGCGCTTGCCGTTCTTGCCTTCCGCGCTGCCCTCGGCGGTTCGGGGCTACGGCGCTACCTCGCCCGCGAGGAAGGGTCGTCAAGACCGTAGGATCCCTTGCCTGCGCGCCCCTCAGGGTCGCGGGGAGCTCCCCCGCTGACCCACTGCCGGCGCGCCTCGTAGGCGAAGATCCCAACAGCCGTGGAGACGTTGATCGAGCGCAACCCCGGGTCGCTCATGGGAAGACGGACGAGCCTGTCGTGGTACTTCTCGCGGAGGGCGGCCGGTAGCCCCATGCTCTCCCGCCCGAAGACGAGGACCGTCTTCGCCGGGTAGCAGACCTCCCAGAGGTCTCGCGCCGCCTCCGGGCTCGCGAAGAACGGCTCACCCAGATCGGGCAGAGCGGCTTCCAGCGCGCCCCAGCTCGGCCAGACACGCGGCGCGACCCGCTCCCAGTAGTCGAGGCCGGAACGTCGGATCTGTGCCTCGTCGAGAGAGAAGCCGAGGGGCTCCACGAGGTGGAGCTGGGCGCCCGCCGCGAGGCAGGTGCGCCCCGCGTTTCCGGTGTTCCAATGGATCTCGGGCTCGACGAGGACCACGTGAAGGGAGGGCTGCGTCACCCGGCCATTCTGCCCGCGAAGCCGGCAGCAGGCCAGCACCCTCACCGATGCTAAGATCCGCGCCGATGGCGGTCAGTGTCGACGAGGCCTTCGCTCACTGCGAGGCCCGCGTGAAAGCCCACTACGAGAACTTCCCGGTGGGCCTCTTCGTTCCCCGGGAGAAGCGCCGCTACGTCTATGCGCTGTATGCATTTGCCCGGATCGCCGACGATTTTGCCGACGAGCCGATGTACGAGGGCATGCGCAAGGAGAAGCTGGATCAGTGGGAGGCGCTCCTCCACGCCGCCTACCGTGGGGAGGCGGAAGGCCCGGTTTTCGTGGCCCTGGGTGAAACCGTGCGCCGCGTGGGCATCCCCAGGGAGCTTCTGCTCGATCTGCTGTCGGCCTTTCGGCAGGACACGGTCAAGAGCCGTTACGAGACGTGGGAAGAGCTTCTCGACTACTGCCGGCGCTCCGCCAACCCGGTGGGGCGGCTGGTGCTCCTCGTGTTCGCGCAGGGCGATTCGGAGCTGGCCCCGCTCTCCGACGCGATCTGTACCGGCTTGCAGCTCGCCAACCACTGGCAGGACGTGGCCATCGACTACTCACGGGACCGCATCTATGTCCCGGAAGAGCTCATGAAGCGCCACGGGGTCGGCACCTGGGACTTTAGCACGGGGCGCGTCAGCGACGGGTTCCGGGGGCTCATGGCCGAGCTCATCGGTCGCACTCGGGAGCTGTTCGAAGCGGGCCGGCCTCTCTGCGATCGGGTGGGCCGCGAGCTGCGCTTCGAGATGCGGCTCACCTGGCTGGGCGGGATGTCGATCCTGGATCGCATCGAGGCTGTGGGTGGGGACGTCTTCAAGCAGCGCCCGAAGCACTCGCCGCTCGACAAGGCGGCGCTCGCCTGGCGGGCGTGGCGGTGGCCCCCGCCATGATCACGAGCCTCGGCGCCCGGCTGACCCGGAAGAGCCAGAGCAATTTCTACTATGCCTTCCTGACGCTTCCGGAGGAGAAGCGCAGAGCCATCTATGCCCTCTACTCTTTCTGTCGCGCGGTGGACGATTGCGTGGACGAGCAGGACGGCGGCGGGGCCGAAGGGCTCGACCGCTGGGACCAGGAGATCGAACGCTGCTACGCCGGGACGCCCGCGACCGGGCTCGGCAGCGAGCTGGCGGAGGCGGTGGCCCGCTTCCCGATCCCGCGCTCCGCGTTGGACGACATCGTGAGGGGCTGCCGGATGGACCTGACCGAGAACCGCTACGCCATCTGGGACGACCTTCGCGTCTACTGCGAGCGCGTGGCCTCGGCGGTGGGACTGGCCTCGATCGAGATATTCGGATACACGAGCCCGGGGACGCGAGACTACGCCGTCGAGCTGGGAGTGGCCCTGCAGCTCACCAACATCCTTCGAGACGTGGCCCCGGACGCCGACCGGGACCGGCTCTATTTTCCTCTCGAGGACCTGGCGCGCTTTGGTTTGTCAGAGGCCGAGCTCCTTGCGGCCGCCAGAGATCCCGGTGCCTCGCGCCCCACCGGGTTCGAGGGGCTGCTCGCCTACGAGGCCGACCGGGCGCGGAGCCACTACGAGGCTGCGGCGGCGCGCCTGCCACCCGAGGATCGGCGCTCGATGCTCGCGGCACAGATCATGGAATCGATCTACAGGACGCTCCTCGAGAAGATGGTGCGGCAAGGCCATCCGATCGGGGGAGAGCGGGTCCGCCTCGGTCGGCCTCGCAAGGCCTGGATCGCGCTTCGCACCGCAGCGCGGGTGTACGGGCCCTCATGAAGGTCGTCGTCGTCGGGGGCGGCTTCGCGGGACTGGCGGCCGCTGTCGCGCTTCAGGAGCGGCGACACCAGGTGGTGCTGCTCGAGCGCCGTGGCGTGTTCGGGGGACGCGCGACGTCGTTCCGGGATGTGGTGACCGGCGAAGACGTGGACAACGGCACCCATCTGATGCTCGGCGCGTACTCGGCCACGCTCGATCTCATCCGCCGAGCCGGTGCGAACGACCTCCTGCTTCAGCAGGACAACCTGCGGATCGACTGGGTGGATGAGAAGGGAACGACGTCGCTGGAGTGCCCTGCTCTCGCCGCTCCGCTGCATCTCCTCGTGGGCCTCCTGGGCCTTCGCGTTCCTATGCGGGTGAAGCTCCAGGCCTTTCGCCTGGGACTCGCCGTCCGGTTCGGCAAGGTCCCCGTCGGCCTGACCCTCGCCGAGTATTTCCGGCGCACGGGGCAGGGCGAGGCGGCCCGGCGTCTCCTGTGGGACCCACTCGCCCTCGCCATCGTCAACGCCGCTCCGGAGCAGGCCGCCGCTGTCCTCTTCCATCGTGTCTATCAAGAAGCCTTCCTCCGCGACCGCCGAGCCTCCCGTCTCGTGTTCCTCCGGTGCGGCTGGAGTGTCCTCTTCGGGCGCCTCACCCGGTACTTCGAGGCCCGGGGTGGCATCGTGCGGCCCGGGGCTCTCGCGGAGGCCTTCATCCTTGAAGGTGACCGCGTGAGCGGTGTCCGATACGCGCAACGGCCGCGAGAGCGCGAGGACATCGGTGCGGGCCGCGGTCCCGAGACGCGGCTCGAGACAGCCGACGCGGTGGTGTCCGCCGTCCCGGCCCAGGCCCTGCCTCCGCTGCTGCCCGAGGACTGGCGCGGCCGCTCTCCCTTCGTCGACTTCACACGCCTCGGTCGCTCGCCCATCGTGTCCGTGGACATGTGGCTCGATCGGCCGGTGGTGGACCGTCTCATGGTGGGTCTGCGCGACTGCGAGGTCGAATGGGTCTTCGACAAGGGCCGCCTCCACGGGCGACAGGGCGCGCCACAGCATCTCAGCTTCATCGTCAGCGCCGCCCTTCGAAGCGCCCCGAAGAAGCAGGCGGAGCTCGAAGCGGTGGCGGCGGACGCGCTGCGCCGGTACTTCCCGGCAATGGCGGAGGCGAAGATCGAGCGCACACTCGTGCTTCGAGAGCCCGCTGCCACGTTCGTCGCGAGCCCCGAGTCGGAGGCCCTCCGCCCCGAGGCCGACACCGACCTTCCCGGCCTCGTCCTTGCCGGTGACTGGACGAACACCGGCCTCCCCGCCACCATCGAGGGCGCGGTGCGGAGCGGGCTCACCGCGGCCGCGGCCGTCGACTCTCTCTGACTACAACGGCCGCTCGACGTTCGGGAAGTCGAGCCAGACCGACACGCCGCAGAAGTGGTCGCCCTCGGTGCAGACCGGGCTGGCGCGCTTGTGGCGCAGGACGCAGGGCGGGCCCATGTGGCGGGCCAGGCGGGGGTGGATGGCCCGGACCTGCTCCAGCTCGTCCATCGAGGCCTGGTAGATCTCTTCCTGGGCATTGAAACACGTGCGCATGACCCACTTGTGCGCGAGGTAGAGGAGGCTGCCGCTCTCGTGGAAGCGGAGTGCCTTGGCGTTGGGCAGGAGGTAGAGGGCCTGCTCCAAGGGCACCTCCATCTCCAGCAATCTGTTCTTGGCTGACCAGGCTCGCTCCATGGCCTCTTCGTAGACGCCAAGGGCCTCGCGGTTGGCCGCGATGAGCGGCGGCGTCACATAGTCGGGGCGCCGCGTGTCGGTGAGCGTCATGAGAGGTCGCGACGCCGGCACCATGCGGTGCCGCTGGTCCTGGCTGTCGGCGGTGTGCGAGATCTTCTTGAGGAACGTGTACGCCGGATGGTGCATTGCCCGTCCGAGGGGGGTGTGGACGGAGAGCTGAAGGGTCTCCAGACGATAGCGGTTGATGCCGGGATTCAGGAGCTGCTCGAGGGCGTCGTCGTCGCTCAGCGCTTCCGGGTCGATGCCGAGGACGGCTCGCACCGCTTCCGCGGTCGTTTGCTCGGCGTTTCCCATCCAGTCCACGAGAAGCGACGTCCGGCCGGCGAGCCTCGCGTCGAGGCGAGCCGCCTCCGCGTCGCCGTCCGCGGCGAGCCGCGGCAGCCGCGCCTCTACGACATCGTCATCACCGATCGGTCCCTCGCCGATGCGGTCGAAGAAATCCGCGTCGATGTTGCGCACGTGGGCGACCATGGCCTCCACCACCACGCGGCTCTCCCGCGGGGCGTCCCCGGTGGCCATCATCCGGTGGAGCCTGTGCAGGACGACGCCGGAGAGCGTGTGGACCATCGAGGTGAACGCCGCGACCGGGATCACGTAGCGGGCGATCTCGATCGCCTTTTTCTCGGCTTCCCGTCGGACCTTCTTCCGGCGCTTCTCGGAGGCGTTGGGTGAGAGGTGCCGGAGCTCGGTGAGGATCCTCTCCGTGTCTTCGAACAGCAGAACGTTCAGCCGCCGGTACGACTCCCACGCCGATTCGATGGCTCCCTCGTAGACACGGCGTGCCTCTCCATTCAGGTTGTCGGGCACGTGGGCACGGATCTCTTCCAGCCGGACGAAGCGCTGGCTCGACTGCTCGGAGTTGTAGAAGGGGTGGGAGTGAAGGAAAGTCCACACGAGCTGGCGGCTGATGTTCTCGAGACCGAACTCGAAATGGGCGTGCTGCCAGACCGTGTGGTGGCCGGCATCGAACGTCAGCGGCCCGATCGACTCACGTTGCGTCGCCGTGACCTCTTCCGGGCGCACGACCCGGGGCGCGTAGCAGGTCCGGGCCGCCGAGATGGCCCCGTCGTAGGGATAGGCGGAAGCGTTGCGCAGGGTGACGACAGGGGAGCCGGACAGGACGGGCATGGAGAGAGAAGACTAGCCGACCGCCCGGGCACCGGCAACACGTGCCTCCCGTCCAGCCTGGGCCGCCGTCTCGTCCGCCACGACGCGGTGAGGCTACGGCGTCTCCAGCTCCCGGGCAAAGATTTCGTCGAGGCTCGTGTCCCTGAGGGTCAGGACCGAGCCGTCGGGGGCGTGACCGACCCATTGGCCCCAAGCCCCGCTCCGCAGCCGCCTCAGCTCCCCGAAAGCGACGACCACCTCCTTCCGGCCGTCCTGGAGGCCGACGCGGACACGCGCGTTGTCCTCGATGACGAAGATGTGGTCCCCGTCCTCCGCCCAGGTGGGATAGCCGACGAGCGTTCCCGCGTCGACGAGTGTCCGCCACCGCTGGGAGGAGAAGTCGTACGCCCGAAGCCGCAGAGAGTCCGTGGTCAGCGCGGCCAGGTGACGCCCGTCCGGCGACCAGCGGGGGCTGAACAGCCCCTCCGAGCCCGGCACCGGAGAGACCCGTCCCGTCTCGACGTCGAGCACCTGGAGGGTGATGGGGGCGTCGTCCCGGTGCTCGGTCGGGTTGCGCCCGAAGGCGAACGAGCGGCCATCCGGGGACTAGCTGAGATCGAGCTGGGTTTCCGCGTCGCCGGGCACGGCGTCCTGCGGCCGGCCGCCGATCCGGTCGCGGAGCGTCTGGCCCTCGAGGAGCTCCATCGCGATGAAGCTCCGGCCCTCGTGCTCGTCCACGTCGTGGACGACGCAGATCCCGGGGTGGTTCAGGGCCGACGCGGTGCGCGCCTCGCGCTGAAAGCGCTCCAGGGCCTGAGCATCCTGGGCGAGGTGCTCGGGGAGGAACTTCAGGGCCACCGAGCGACCCAGGCGCGTGTCCTCCGCCCGATAGACCACACCCATCCCGCCGTCGCCGAGCTTCGCGACGACGCGATAGTGGGAGAACGTCTGTCCGATCATTCGTATCTCCCGTCTCGGGCGGAGCACCGAGCGAAGGACTCCGCAGTTTCTCGTCGATGTCGTGTGGGCCGAGACTACCACGGTCGACTTGTGCCGCGGACGCGGCGGAGCCAGAATCGGCGGCACACGGAGAGGAGGTGTCCGGGTGAAGTGGCTGCAGGTGCAGGGAGACGACGGTGGGGCGTTCCTCGGGATCCTCCGCGAGGACCGTGTCCTGTTCCTCCGGGAGCAGCACGCGGGTGTCCTCACCACCCTCGACCTGCTCGAAGCCCAGGAGGAGCGCGGCCTGGACCCAGCCGGCTGGCTGTCTGCCGCCGAGGCGGCCGGCGCCTTTGCCGAGGTCGGCTGGACGGAGCTCACCGCCGGCGGGTCCCGGCGCCTCGCGTGCCCGGTGACACCCCCCGAGGTTTGGGGGGCCGGCGTCACCTACCGGCGCAGCGCCGAGTTTCGCGAGGAGGGGACCGGATTCTACGATCGCGTCTACGACGCCGAACGCCCCGAGCTGTTCTTCAAGGCCACGGCGGGTCGGTGTGCGGCACCGGGGCAGCCCATCGGGCGCCGGCACGACTCGAGCTTCACGGCCTCCGAGCCCGAGCTGGCCATCGTGCTGGGACGTCGGGGGACGATCCTGGGCTTCACGCTGGCCAACGACGTCTCGGCCTGGGACATCGAGCGCGAGAACCCCCTGTACCTTCCCCAGTCCAAGATCTACCGCGGGTGCTTCTCTTTCGGTCCGGTGATCGTGACTCCCGACGAGATCGCAGACCCCTACGCCCTCACGCTACGCTGCCGCGTCCTTCGCGACGGGAAGGAGGTCTTCGCGGGAGAGACCAGCACCGCCCGTCTCAAGCGACGCTACGCCGAGCTGGTGGAGTGGCTTCTCCGGAGCAACGACATCGCCACCGGCACCGTGCTCTCCACCGGGACCGGGATCATCCAGCCCCTCGAGGTGGGGCTCGAGGAGAACGACGTCGTCGAGATCTCGTGCCCCGAGATCGGCACGCTCGTCAATCCCGTCGCCACGGTCTAGGCGCCACGGAATCCTATAGACTGCGCAGCACCTTCCCATGACCCAGGCTGAAGCCTTCCGGCCACCTCCTCGCAGCCTGCGGGAGATGCTCGCCTACCTCGGACCTGGGCTGATCATCTCGGCCAACATCGTCGGCTCGGGCGAGCTCATCGTCACGACGCAGCTCGGGGCGAAGACCGGCTTCACCCTGCTCTGGTTCATCATCTTCAGCTGCCTGATCAAGGTCTTCGTCCAGATCGAGCTGGGCCGGTACACGGTTTCCGAGGGAGTGACGACGCTGGTCGCGCTCGACCGTCTCCCCGGGCCGCGAGTCATCGTGTCCTGGGTGCTCTGGCTGTGGGTGTTGATGTACGTGGGCACGCTGTTCCAGATGTCCGGGATGGTGGGCGGGATGGCCTCTCTCTTCGCGACCCGGAACGAGGTCTGGACCCATGCGATCTGGGCGGTGATTCCTGCCGCTCTTTGCGCGCTGATCCTGAGTCGCGGGCGCTATGGACCCGTCGAGAAGATCTCGACCGCGATGGTCGTGATGTTCACCCTCGGGACGATGGCAGCCGTGGTTGCGCTTAACTGGACGCCATACCGGATCGAAGCCGAGCAGATCCGGTACGGGTTCAGCTTCCACCGCCCGGACTCCTTCACCACGGCTTTCGCGGCCTTCGGCGTGACCGGGATGGGCGCGGCGGAGCTCATCTTTTACCCCTACTGGCTTCTCGAGAAGGGCTACGCGCGCTTCGTCGGGCCGAAGGACGGCTCCAGGGAGTGGAGCGAGCGGGCGAACGGGTGGCTGCGGGTGATGCGCGTCGACGCCTGGCTCTCGATGTTCATCTACACGGTCGGGACGATCTGCTTCTACCTGCTCGGCGCGGCGGTGCTGCACGCGACCGGGCAGGAAGTGGCGGGCGACCAGATGGTGCCGGCCCTGTCCAGCATGTACGTCGAGGCGTTCGGACCGGCGGGCGGGACTATGTTCCTGGTCGGCGCCTTTGTCGTCTTGTTTTCCACGGTCTTCGTCTCGACCGCCTCGAACGCACGGCTGTTTGCGGACGGCGCGGTGCTCTTTGGCGTGGTGCGCGCCCCGTCGCCGGAGCGTCGCGCCCGCCTCGTTCGTGCCGCGTCCGTGGGAATTCCGGTCTTCCTGGTGATCGTCTACCTGATCGTCGGGGCACCGGTCTACCTGGTGATGGTGGGCGCCCTGGCCCAGGCGCTCATGCTGCCGTTCCTCGCGTTCGGTGCGCTCTATCTCCGCTACCGTCTCACCGCGGCAAGCCTGCGCCCCGGCCTGACCTGGACGCTGCTGTTGTGGATCGCGTTCGCATTGATGACGGCTGTGGGTCTGTATCAGTTCGGATGGCAGCTCACCCTCTGGGGGTGAGTCGTGAGTCGCTTCTTCCCCAGGCGCCGGCGCAGGTCGAACGTGTAGAGGCCCAGCGCTGTCCAGATGAAGCCGAAGGCCGCGAGGTGGGTCGTGTCGAACGGCTCATCGAATACGGTGATCGCCAGGAGGAAGTGCCCGGTGGGCGTCATGTATTGAAGAAAACCCACCGTCGCGAGGGTGAGCCGGCGGATGCCTTCCGAAAAAAGGAGCAGGGGGATTGTCGTCACCGGCCCGGCGGCAACCAGGAGGAGGGTGGTGCCGGAGTCGCCGGAAACGAACGCCCCCTCGCCCCTCGCGCCCAGCCAGACGAGATAGCCGACGGCGAAGGGTGTGAGCAGGCCGATCTCGATGAAAAGCCCCACCATCGCGGGGACGTCGGCGAGCTTGCGCAGGAGCCCGTAGAGCCCGAACGAGAACCCGAGCACGAGCGAGATCCAGGGCAGCCCGTGCGTGGCCGTGAGGACGGCCACTCCAGCCGCCGCAAGGAGGGCCGCCAGGCCCTGCAGGCGGCGCAGGCGCTCCCCAAGAAAGACGAAACCCAGGAAGACGCTGACCAGGGGGTTGATGTAGTAGCCGAGGCTCGCGTCGAGGACACGATCCGTGTTCACGGCCCACAGGAAGACGAGCCAGTTGGCCGTGATCATGAGAGTCGAGGCGAGCAGCAGGGCCCCGATGCGGGGCGATCGGAGGACGCGGGCAAACTCGCTGCGACTCGAGACGACGAGCAGGAGGACAGCCAGACACGGCAGCGACCAGGCAATGCGGTGGGACAGGCTCTCGGTCGCCGGAACGTCCGCCAGTTGCTTCCAGAAGAGCGGGACGAATCCCCAGAAAGCGAACGCCCCCACCGTGGCGAGGACGCCCCGGAGAGTGTCCCGGCGGCCCGTCATCGCGAGTCTCGACTCTCCGTCGGCCAGTGACCCCAGAGTCCCAACCGAAACGATGGGACTTGGACACGCGAACCTCAAGTGAGTTCTCAAGCAACAGCGTCTGGAAACTGTTGCTTGAGAAACGACTCGAAGTCCCGGTACCTCTCCTCAGCTCTCGTCCTCGTCCTGCAGGACGTGGGCCTCGAACTCCCGGATGAACGAGAGGGTCTTCATGTCGGCCATGCGGTCGAGGTACACGGTGCCGTCGAGGTGGTCGCACTCGTGCTGGATGACCCGGGCGAAAAAGCCCGATGCCTCCAGGGAGTACGGCTTCCCGTCGCGATCGAGCGCCTCGAGACGCAGCCGTGTGAGCCGCGGGACGAGGCCGCGGAGATCCGGGATCGAGAGGCAGCCCTCCCACCCCGTCTCCGTCTCGTTTCCGAGTGGGGTGATCACCGGATTCACGAGGACGGTGAACGGGACCTCGGCATCGGCGCGATCGTCGGAGCCCGAGACCTCGAGGACGGCGAGGCGCAGGCCCTCGTGGATCTGCGGCGCGGCCAGGCCGACCCCTTCGTACTCGTACATCGTCTCCTGCATGTCGTCGATCAACCTCTGGAAGCCCGCCTCTCCAAAAGCCGACTCCGGCACCTCCTTCGCGACGATGCGTACGACCGGATGCCCGATGCGGGCCACCTTGAGAATCGACATGCGTTCGTCCCTTCCTGTTTGTAGAACTCGTAGCGGTTATGGTCGCAGCAGCTCGGCCAGCTCCCGCAGGCTCTCGACCCGGCGGCGGGGGCGTCGACCTGTGGTGGGCCGCCCGCCATCCACCCAGCAGAACGGCACCCCTGCGGCGGCAGCGGCCCCGCCGTCGGTCGGGGGATCGTCGCCCACGTAGAGCGCCTGGCGAGGGGTGAGGCCCATCGCATCGAGAGCCACCTGGAGGATGCGGGGGTCCGGCTTGGCGTAGCCCGCCCCCTGGGACGTGACCACCACCTCGAAGAAAGGAGCGAGGCCCGAGACGGCCAGCCGCGAGCGTTGCACCCGATCGAGCCCGTTCGTCACGACCCCCAGCCGAAACCGTTTTCGCAGCTCCTGGAGAACCGGTCGACAGCCGGGCAGACGATCGCCCCGCCGGGAGAGGTGATCCACGTACGTCTTGCCCAGATGCCGGGCGAGCCGCGGGTGGGCCCCGATCTCCACGAGGAGCCTCCGGAAGCGCTCGCGAGCGAGATCGGGCTGGGAGATCTCGCCCCGGCGATACGCCGCCCACAACGCGTCGTTGATCCCGCGGTAGGCGACGTGGATGGCTCGGGAGAACGGCAGGCCCAGCGCGTGCAGTGCTTCCTCGAGCGCGATACGCTCGGCCCGGTCGTAGTCGAGAAGGGTTCGATCGACGTCGAAGAGGACGGCGCGGAGGCGGGCCAGGGACCTACTTGGCGCGGTAGGTGATGAGGCCCCGCTTGAGATCGTAGGGAGAGACCCCCACGGTCACGCGGTCGCCCTGGATCACGCGGATACGGAACTGACGCATCTTGCCGTTCAGTCGGCCCAGCACCTCGTGGTTCTCGCTGATGCGGATCTTGTAGTTTCCGCCAGCGAAAACGTCGGTCACGACTCCTTGCAGCTCGATCAGATCGTCCTTGGCCATACACTCTCCCTGGGAACCACCGATCGTGCCAACCGGCTGTCCGCTAACTCTCAATTATCCACTCACTTGCCGGCGCGCGTCCAGTCGACGGAGCCCGGACGTGAGGCCGGTTGGCAGCGGGGGCAGAACCAGGCGTCCATGCCCCGAACGCCCGCCGTGCGGATCTTACCGCCGCAGCGCGGGCATGTCTGCTTCCGGCGCACCTTGAGGAAATCCCGGACCTTGACGTCGATGGCTCGCCTCGAGCCTCGACCTCGGCGACCGCCTCGTTCATGACCAGGGCGATGGCGTCGTGGAGCCGAACCCCGTCATCGTGGGAGATCGCCCGACAGAAGGTCTTGGGGTGGATGCCCGCCTCGAAGAGCACCTCGTCCGCGTAGGCGTTGCCCAGGCTGTCGAGGGCCTTCTTGTCCAGGAGAAAGACTCTCACCTGGTCGCGTCGATGCTTCAGCCGGCTCACGAAGCGCTCGCGGGTGAACTCCTCGGAGAGAATGTCCACCCCGCCCGTCTGGAGGCCGGGAATGGCCTGCCAGTCGTCGGTCGCAATCAGGTAGGCCTTGCCCATCTTCTTGTCGTCCAGATAACGCAGCTCCAGGTCCCCGAAGCTCAGGGCGAAGCCGAGGGACTTCTCTTCGGACTTGCCGGGCTCCGCCAGGCGGAAACGACCGGCGAGCATGGGGTTCACGGCGAGATCGAGCCCCTCGAAACGGAACACCAGAAAGTGTGACTTGCGGAAGACGTCGGCCAGGGTCCGGCCGAGGAGGAGCGAGAGATTCCCCTGCACCGTGAACCGAAGGACGACGGGCTCGCGAACGCGCTCCGCCGTCACCTCCCGGCCCAGGATCTTCTCCCGGAGCCGGGACAGGACGTAGATGAGGTCGGGAAGCTCCGGCATCGTGCATCCCCCCGAGACCCCGAATTCTACCGTTCCCGGGGTCGTCTCCGAGCGGCTAGCGGGGGCTTTTCTTCGGCGGGTAGACGAGCTTCCGGAGCTCGTCCTCGAGGAAGGGAGCGCAGATCACGCAATTGCCGCCGTGGATCGAATGGCCGCCGTCGAAATTGAAGAAGCGGCCGCCCGCCTCCTCGGCCAGGAGCATCAAGGGAGCCAGGTCCCAGGCCCGGGCGTTGAGCTCGATCCAGGCCTCCGCTCGGCCCGAGATCACCAGTGTGGCGTCCTGGCACCCGCCCATGCTCCGCACCGCCCAGTATCCCGCCATGTAGTCGATCATCCGGTCCGCGAAAGGGAACGGCCCGAGATCGGGAAACGCGGTGAGCGTGAGGATCGCCCGGTCGCGCCGGTCGATGTTCGAGACCCGGACCGGCGTCTTGTTCATCCAGGCGCCTTCGCCCTTCACCGCCCAGTAAAGAGCCCCCTGGGCCACCATGTTGCAGACACCCAGGACGACCTCGCCGTCCACCTCCAGGGCGATCAGGTTGCTCCACGTGGGGAGGTCTCTCAGAAAATCACGGGTTCCGTCGATGGGGTCTACGATCCAGCGGCGACCGCTCCAGCCCGGGTCGTTCGTTCCCTCCTCGCCCAGGAAGCCATCCTCCGGAAAGGCCTTGCCGAGCTCGGAGACGATGAGCCTCTCGCAGGCGCGATCCGCTTCGGTCACGGGGGAGTCGTCCGACTTGTCTTCCCGCTCCACGCCTCGCTTCGCGTGCTCCACGGCCAGCTTGCCGGCCCGGCGCGACACTCGCCGGCAGACCTCGATCTCTTTTTCCCAGGCCACTAGCGACATTCTGACACTGGATGGCGAATCCACGGCGCGCCCACCGGCAACCTACTGACGGAAAAAACTGTCTTGACAAATAGAACTGTCGATCATATCTTCAGCGTAAATGACAACCAGCCAGACAGCTCGGCCCGTCGAGGTCATCCGCAGCGCCGAGACGGCGGTGAGCGTGCTCCAACCCATGCGACGGCAGCTGCTGGAGCATCTCGATGAGGCCCGGTCCGCTTCAGGCTTGGCCCGGGATCTGGGACTGCCTCGCCAGAAGGTCAACTACCACCTGAGGGAGCTGGAGAAGGACGGGCTGGTGAAGCTGGTGGAGGAGCGCCGTCGTGGCAACTGCACCGAGCGGCTCCTCAGGGCAACGGCACGGTCCTACTTGATCAGCCCCGAGGTGCTTGGCGCCCTGGGGTCGCAACCCGAGGAGATCAGGGACCGCTTCTCGGCGGCCTACCTCGTCGCGACGGCGGGTCGTGTCGTGCGCGACGTGGCCGAGCTGCAGGGGAAAGCCGACGAGGCGGGCCAGCGGCTGGCGACGCTGACGCTGACGAGCGAGGTCCGCTTCGCCAACGCCGAGGCGAGAAACGGCTTCGCCGAGGAGCTGGCGACCGCCCTCGCCGAGCTGAGCGCGAAATATCACGACGACAACGCGCCCGAGGGGCGCCTGTTCCGTTTCTTCGTGGGAGGCCATCCGGCGCCTGCGATGGACGATCACGAACAGGCGTCGGGCGCGACGACCAGGGGGAAGAAGGGGGAGAGATGAGCAAGAAGGACGCCCGGACCATCGAGAAGACCCTGGAGATCGCCGCCCCGCCGGAAGCCGTGTGGAAGACCCTCACCGACGCGAAGGAGCTGGTCCGCTGGTTTCCGCTGAAGGCCGAGGTGGAGCCTCGCGTCGGTGGCCGGATCTGGCTGTCGTGGGAAGGCGAGTTCGAAGGCGAGCACCGGATCGAGATCTTCGAGCCGGAGCGGCACCTCCGAACCACCTGGAACCCCATGACGAAGGACGAGGGCGGCCCGACCGAGCTCTCGGTGGACTATCACCTCGAAGGCCGCGGTGGCGGGACCATCCTTCGCCTCGTCCACTCGGCTTCGGCCGAGGAGCGGCCTGGGACGGCGAGTACGACGGCATCGACACCGGCTGGACGTTCGAGCTGCGGAGTCTGCGGCACTACCTCGAGCAGCACCCCGGTCGGGACCGGCACGCCTTCCTCCTGGTCGGACCGAAGACGGGGCTCAGCTGCGCGGAGGTCTGGGAGCGGCTCCTTCGCCACGGCTTCGAGGCTCCGGACCCGAGGGACCTTTCCGAAGGCGACCGTTACTCCTTCCCGGCGGGGGAGGGGCAGACCTTCTTCGGGCGCGTCCTCGACTACCAGCCACAGAGGCAGCTGGCGGGGACCGTCGACGAGCTCGAGGACGGGATCTTCCGCATCGAGCTCTTCACCGCGCGCCCCCACCTCTGGCTCGGCACATGGAAGGGTGACCCCGCGGCGGTCGACCCTTCAAGGAGCCGTGGCGCCAGATGCTCGAGCGGGTGTTCCCCTCTCAGCCGGTCTCGTCGGCCGCCGGCTCCGACTGAAGAAGAGAATACGACCGGGGGACGGCGGCGGCGCGTCCCCCGGGTTGCCCTCTCGAGGAGCGCTTTGGCTCAGGGGCGTGCCTCCAGGATCAGGTTGAAGGGCGTCTCCGTCGCGCGCCGGAACCGAGTGAAGCCGCGTCCGTGGCCACCTTCTTCAGCCGGGCCTCACCGGCCTGGGCGCCGAGCGCCATTCCCCCCTCCTGGCTGAGAGCGCCCGGCGTGCAGGCCGTCGTGGAGAAGGAGTAGAAGACCCGGCCCAGGGGGTTCAGGTTCTCGGCGAGGGTGTCGTGGGCAAAGGGCTCGACGAGCAGGCACGTCCCGTCCGGCTTGAGGATCTTCCGGGCGTGGGACATCGCTCCCACCGGGTCCCCCATGTCGTGGAGGCAGTCGAAAAACGCGACGAGGTCGTACTCCGAGCTCGGAGACTTGCCGGCGGTGACCGTCTCGAACCGGATGTTCGACAGCCCGCTCTTCTCGGCCGCCTCTCGGGCATGGACGATGCTCGGATCGTGGAAATCGAAGCCGAAGAACTTCGATTTGGGATACGCCTCGGCCATCACAATCGTGGAGGCGCCGAAGCCACACCCGATGTCGGCCACGAGAGCTCCCTTCTTCAGCTTCTCGTCCACGCTGTCGAGGGCGGGAATCCAGGACGTGGTCAGGTTCGCCTTGTAGCCCGGCCGGAAGAACTTCTCGGTGCCGCAGAAGAGGCAGCCATCGTGATCTCCCCAGCTGATGCCCTCTCCCGTCCGGAACGCGTCGGTGACCTTGGGTTCGCCCTTGACGACGGCCGCCAGAGAGTAGAAGCCGCCCGTCATGTTGACCGGGTTGTCGTCGTCGGCGAAGACGGCGACCTGCTCGGGGGACATCGAGAACGTGTTCTGGTCGGCGTCGTACTCGACGTAGCCCGAGGCCGCCTGGGCGGCGAGCCACTCACGGACATATCGCTCGGTCGTCCCGCTCCGCGTGGCCAGCTTCTCGGAGCTCAAGGGACCGTCCTTGGCGAGGGTCTTGTAGAGGCCCAGCTTGTCGCCCGTGAGTACGAGTGCGGCGCTGACGGCGGCACCCAGGTCGCCCACCATCTTGCCCAGGAACTCATTCAGCTTGTCTTCGTCCATCGCTCTCCCCTCTCTTGGGTTTCGATCGTCGCCGGTCGACTGTAGAACCACTGAAACCTCCAACCGGCTCCGCTTCGAACGGGTCCTCAGACCGCTCTCGGCACCGCGTCTATCCCCAGCGGGGGGTCTCGTCGAAGTCGATCTCGAGCGCGGTCTTGGCGGCGTGATCTCGCCAGTCATCGGTGGCCGGCACTCTAGCGGGATGACGGGTGGCCGGCACGCTTCTCTTCTTCCAGGACGCCCGCGTGGTCGTCGACCTGCCGAACGGGCGCCTTCGCCTCGAACGCGGCGCCGGGTCGCGCTGAGCCTCTTAGCGTCCCGCGCCGTCTCCGGGCACATGGAACGCTGGCTGTCGCAGATCTGCCACGCAGCCCTCGGGCGGGCCCTTCACGCTGGCGGTCTCGATGAATCGACCGACGATCGCCTCGATGCAGGGCCCGCCCTTGATGTGGCCGCCTGTGTTACAGATGGGCCATTCCACCATCGACCGTCAGATCGATTCCCATGACGAAAGAGGAATCATCCGAAGCCAGAAACAGGGCCGCATTGGCGATGTCATCCGGGCTTCCCATTCGCTTCATGGGAATCCGACTGGCATAGCCGTCCTTCACATTCGCGACTTCCGCCTTGGGGACTCCCAGCTTTTCAAAGATTGGAGTGTCAATCGGGCCGGGAGCGATGGCATTGAACCTGATCTTGTCTTCGAGGAGCTCTGCCGAGAGCGTCCTGGCAAGACTTCGCACAGCCGCCTTTGTCGCCGAATAGACGCTGGTCTCCGCGAACCCTTTCTGGTCGGCGATGGACGTGTTGAAAATAACCGAGGCTCCGCTGTTCAGGAGAGGCAGGGCTCTTTGAACATTGAAAAACAGGCCTTTGAAATTCACATCGACCATGGCGTCAAACACGGCTTCGTCGACTTCGGTGAAGGGCCCGAATGTGGCGACGCCGGCGTTCAAGAACAGCACGTCGATCGTGCCGACTTCCTCCTTCACTCGTTGATAGAGCGCCTGAATGTCGTCGAGCTTTCCAGCGTCTGACACAATTCCCGTAGCGTCCCGACCGATCTCTTTCACGGCATCCTGTCTTCTGCCGGTTATCACGACCTTCGCCCCTTCGGCCTGAAACAGCTTCGCCGTCGCGAACCCGATCCCGCTGTTGCCTCCGGTGATGACCGCCACTTTTCCTTTGAGTCTGTTCGCCATGAGATCTCTCCTTCGTGGTAATCCGTACAAAAACGATCGTTCCCAAACTGAGCAAAAAGCCCCTATGCCTTCAACGTAGAAAGCGCCGTCTCTACGACCAATCCCAACTCTTTCTTGGACGGATTGGTTTGTCCTATCACCATCAAGCCCTCGAGGAAACACATCAGGTACTTGGCCAACGTTCGACAATCGGAATCCTGTTGAAGTTCCCCGTTCCGCTGAGCCGCATTGAGGCATTCGTAGAACGCGCGCTCGCTGTCAGCAAGAAATGATTGGAGTTGCCTACAGGTCTCGACGTTGAGTGTCTCCTGCTCGATGGCGGACTTGACGAGCAAACACCCCTTGAACCGGCGGGAGCACACATAGTTCAGTCGGTTGCGAAAGAACGCTTTGATGTTTCGAAGTCCCAAAGGTTCTTGCTCCAACAACGCAGCCACATCCTGCGTCGTTTCATACACGAAGTGGTCAAGACAGGCGGTGAAGAATCCTTCTTTGTCCCCGAACTCTTCATACATACTGCGACGATGAAGTCCCGTCCCTTCCACCAGATCGCCTACCGACGTGCCCTGGTAGCCCTTCTCCCAGAACACCTGGGTCGCGGCGTCAAGAACCTCTTTTCGTGTGTATTCTCTGGGTCTTCCCATGCTCAGTCACATTTGCTGAAGCGCTGGCTACTGACGCTTGGCGTGCCGCCGATTCAGGGACATCAACGTCACCGCCCTATGTCTGCCTTTGTAGAACGTACGTTCTCGTTTGTCAATCTCAGGATCGACCGCAGGAAGCCCCATTGGAACGCGCCCCGGCTCGCGCACGCCACGCCCCGTCTTCTCAGTGGCGGAGTCCCCCAACTCGATGCGGGCCATGTCAGCGAGCGCCTCGAGCCGACCTACGACGTCGGAATGCTCTGCCGCCACGTCGGTCATCTCGGACTGATCGGCGTCGAGGTCGAAGAGGCTGAGACCGATCGAACGCTGAATGTACAGGCTGGGCATCCCGTCGGAGCCGGCCGGTCCGTCGAGGCTCCGGTAGTCATGAGGGAAGTGCAGCTTCCACCGTCCGCTGCGCACCGCCTGGAGATGCCGTCCCCACCAGAAGAAGAGGGCCTCGTGAGGCGATGTCGCGCCCGGCTCGGCGAGGAGCAGCGGGCGGATGTCCTTCCCATCGATGAGCTGCTCTGGCAGCGGCGCCCCGACGAGTCTGGCGATCGTTGGCAAGAGGTCGATGGTCATTGCTGGCTCCCGGACGATCGCGCCCTCCGGGATGCGGCCGGGCCAGCGCGCCACGAAGGGCACCCGGACCCCGCCGTCGAACGAGGTTCCCTTGCCCTCGCGCAGCGGCCCGGTCGATCCGGCGTGATTGCCGTACGACAGCCACGGGCCGTTGTCGGAGGTGAAGATCACGAGGGTGTTCTCGTCGAGCTCGAGACGCTCGAGGGTGACAAGGACGCGTCCCACGGTGTCGTCGATCTCCTCGACCACGTCCCCATACAGCCCCTGCTCGGTGCGGCCCCTGAAGTCCTCCGAGGCGAACAGCGGAACGTGGGGCATGGAGTGAGCGAGGTAGAGAAAGAACGGTTCGTCGCGGTGCGCCTCGATGAAGGCGACGGCCCGCCGGCCGTACTCGCCGGTGAGCTTCGACTGGTCGGGGTTGGTTTCGATCGTCTCCTCACCCTCGATCAGTGGTAGCGGGGGATAGTCTTCGGGCCGTTCGGGGTGGAAAGGCCACATGTCGTTCGAGTAGGGGAGCCCGTAGTAGTCGTCGAAGCCGTGGCGCGTCGGCAGGAACGGGGGGTGGTGTCCCAGGTGCCACTTGCCGTATATCGCCGTTGCGTACCCGCGGCCCTTCAGGACCTCGGCGAGCGTCGTCTCGTCCGCGGAGATGCCGTGGCGGGCGCGGGGACCAATGGCGCCGGTGAGGCCCACGCGTTGCGGGTAGGACCCTGTGAGGAGTGCTGCTCGAGAAGCGGTACAGACCGCCTGGGCCACGTAGAAGTCCGTGAAGCGCACCCCCTCGTCGGCGAGGCGGTCGATGTGGGGTGTGCGGAAGCCTCTCGCCCCGAAAACGCCGACGTCCGCGTACCCGAGATCGTCGGCGAAGACGAGGACGACGTTGGGGGGGCGATCGGCGGCCGGTGCAGCTGTCCCCGTCAACAGGATGAGGCTCGCCGGACCGGCCAGGAGCCGAAGTGTCTTCATCGGAGGTCCTCCATGCTTGGGATTCTAGCCCCCTGGGACGTTGACACGAGTCGGCCTCGCTCGGTACCGTCGCGCTTCAGACGGCGGAACGGGTTGATCCAGCCGGGGAGGCACACATGCGTTCGACGATTCGAGCCGGTTCGTTGCTGATGGTCCTGGGCTTGGTTCCCGGTTGTAGGGCAGCTACGGTGACGGACCCCGCTCCGGCGCCTGCACCCACGCCGACCCCGGCGCCCATCGGAACGATCGCGTTCCTGGGGACGACGGTGCCGGAAGGCAGCACGGTCACGGCGGCGCCGATGTTCGAGGCCGACGGTCAGCAGGCACAGCAACTCCGGTTCACCGCTCGCATCACATTGGATGAAGCATGTCGGAGGCCCTGGTCCGGGCCTGGGTGCGCACCGAAGCCGAGCGCTGCATGGGCGGGGGACAGGCCGGCGTGGAGTTTCGGGGCGGCGTGGCCGAGGACGTGAGGCCGACCAGCATGAGCAGCACAGCCGGCAATTGCAGGCTCCCGTACACGACGACCCACGTGGAGTTCGAGGTCATCGCCCCGGGGGGAGAATCGGTCCTGCAGCAGCAGTTCCCCATGACCTACGACTTCGTCGCTGAGCCCTGAGGGATGGCGGCGCGCTCCCTCGTCGTCGGTCTCAACGCGGTCATCGTCGCCGTGACCGACGAGGCGCCACGGCTCTTGACGGTGGAGAGGGCGGGGCGCGACCTCCGCGTCGCCGGGGCGGACGCGCCGGCGCTGCCCTTCGGTCCGCTCGATCCCGCCGGCCACCGCACGCTCGAGTTGGGGCTTCGGGGCTGGGTGCGCGAGCAGACGGGGTTGGACCTCGGCTACGCCGAGCAGCTCTACACCTTCGGAGACCGTCACCGCGACCCCCGGGAACGCGCCGGCGGACCTCGGATGATCTCGATCGCGTATCTCGCCCTGGTGCGCGAGGGCCGGGTCTCGGGCGCCGGCCGGGCGCGCTGGCGGGGCTTCTACGAGTTTCTGCCCTGGGAGGACAGCCGTGCCGGTCGACCCGCTCTCGTCGACAGCGTGATCGCGCCGACGGTGGCGCGCTGGGTGCAGCAGCCCGGCGACGCCAAGGCCCGCCGCGCCCGGCGCGAGCGTGCCGACATCACCTTCGGCCTTCGAGGGGCCACCTTCGATACGGAGCGTGTCCTCGAGCGCTACGAGCTTCTCTACGAGGCGGGGCTCGTTCCCGAGGCCCGGCGCGATCGCAGCCGGGCCTGGCGCGCGCGGGGCGCGAGGCTGGGGGAGCCCATGGCCCTCGACCACCGGCGTCTCATGGCCACTGCCCTCGGGCGCCTGCGTGGGAAGCTGAAGTACCGCCCCGTCGTCTTTGAGCTCGTGCCCCCGACCTTCACCCTGCTGCGCCTGCAGCGCGTAGTCGAGGCCCTCGCCGGCGTGAAGCTCCACAAGCAGAACTTCCGCCGCCTGGTCGAGAAGGGCGGTCTGGTCGAGGGGACCGGGGTCGTGGAGCCCCAGGGCGTGGGACGGCCCGCGGAGCTCTTCCGCTTCCGGCGGGAGGTGCTTCGCGAGCGACGCGCCACCGGCGTCGGGCTCGGTCGTCGTGAGCGGTGACGACGAGCGCAGGTTTGATAATGATGCTCTAAAGTAGCATATTAGGTGGAATGGGCGGCATAGCCACCCTTTCTTGTATGCCGATTCCCTCTATTGATTTTCCCCCGCGTGCCTCGCCTCGCGGCCATTGAAGTGGTAGCGTCGTTGTCGGAAATGGCCAGCACTCATCTCGCGGCCGTCAACTTGGGTGTTCGAGGGCCATGGACCCCTTGAGGGACACCGCCATCCCATTCAGCCTACCGGAATGGGGGCCGCCAGAGACTTGGCATTTGGTGAGAGATCCCTGGCTCGGCAGACGGACTCAAGTCGAGTCAGATCAAGTATCAAGGAAGAGGATGAAGCATATGAAGAAGCTTGCACTGTTACTGTCGTTCGTGGCCATTGCCAGCCTGGGGCTGGCGGCCGAGGCCAAGCAGGACGAAGCCAAGAAGACCGCCGAGGCCGCTGCCGAGGTGAGTCCGGCCGACGCCACCATCGAGACGCCGACGGCCAAGACCGAGGAGGCCGCGAAGACCGAGGAAACCGCGAAGCCCGACAAGGAGTAGCAGCCGGGAAGACTCCGCTAGCGTAGGATCGGATGCGCCCGCCTCCGTCTTGGGGCGGGCGCCTTCTTGCAGTTGGCCGCGCGCTCAGAGAGCTCGTCGTGCTATGAGAGGCGGTTCGTCCGGCGCGTGCACGTGCGGGTGGAATCTTGGCCGTCTCCGAGAGTCTGGGCCACCGACACCACACCAAGTCGAAAGCCCTCTTCCTTCAGGGCCGCCGCCATGAGCTCCTTCACGTCTCGTATGCCGCCCGGGACACGACGCGCGACCTTCGGCCGGCGTTGCTGAGCGGTCACGACAAGCAAGCTTGACTTTTATGCTCCGAAGTAGCATATTGGGGATGAAATAGAGGGTATAGGCGCTTTTTCTTGTAACGCTGATTATGCTCACTTTGAGTATAAATGGAGGAGCGATGAGCACGAGTCACCAGACCCCGACGAGTGGTGAGCTCCGCTACACGCCCGAGGTGGCCCGCCGCACGGCGGACGTCCTCGAGCGCGTCCGCCGCGTCATTCCCGAGATGGAGTGGCCGGTCCACGCCCCGTACGTGGATGCCATTCGCGAGTGGAAGGCGAAGCGCAACGCCGTCGTGCTGGCTCACAACTACCAGACGCCCGAGATCTTTCACGGCGTGGCCGACATAACGGGGGACTCGCTCGCGCTGGCCCAGATGGGTGCCAAGACCACCGCCGACGTGATCGTGCTGGCGGGTGTGCACTTCATGGCCGAGACGGCCAAGATCCTCAGCCCGGAGAAAACCGTCCTCATCCCGGACACGGCCGCCGGCTGCTCCCTGGCCGAGTCGATCACCGCTGCCGACGTGAGGCTCCTCCGGGCGCGCCACCCGGATGCGCCCGTCGTGACATACGTCAACACCTCGGCGGCCGTGAAGGCCGAGTCGGACGTGTGCTGCACGTCGGCCAACGCCGTCGAGGTCGTGGAGTCGCTCGGTGCCGAGGAGGTGATCTTCCTGCCAGACGAGTACCTGGGCCGGTATGTCGCGACGAAGACGAAGATCCGCATCATCCTGTGGAAGGGCCACTGCGAGGTGCACGAGCGGTTCACCGGAGAGGAGATCGAGGCGTATCGGCGTCAGCACCCGGACATTGCGGTGCTCGCTCATCCCGAGTGCCCGCCGGACGTCCTGGCCGCATCCGATTTCGTGGGTTCCACCGCCGGCTTGATCCGCCACGTGCGGGACAACCGGCCTCGGAAGGTCGTCCTCGTCACCGAGTGCTCGATGAGCGACAACGTCTCCGTGGAGTTCCCGGATGTCGAGTTCATCCGTCCCTGCAACCTGTGCCCCCACATGAAGCGGATCACGCTGCCGACCATACTGTCTTCGCTCCAGAAGATGGAGCATCGGGTGGAGGTCGATCCCGAGGTGGCGAAGCGTGCGCGTGGGGCCGTGGAGCGGATGCTCGTCGTCGGCCGAGGGCCGGGCCGGTGACCGACCGCCGGCCCGCGGTCAGGGCCGCCGACACGATCGTTGTGGGGGCCGGAGCCGCGGGTCTGAGCGTGGCCCTGGGGTTGTCGGGTCACCGGGTCCACGTGTTCGCCAAGGGCCCGCTCGAGCTCACAGGAAACAGTCCTCTTGCCCAGGGCGGTGTCGCCGCAGCCGTCGGCCCGGGGGACACACCCGCCCAGCACGCTGCCGACACGCTGGCCGTCGGAGGCGCGGTTGGACACCCAGAGGCGGTCGAGCGGCTCACAGCCGAGGGTCCGGCGCGGCTCGCCGAGTTGATCGAGCTCGGGGCGCGCTTTGACCGCGGCGCCGCCGGAGAGCTCGACCTCGCTCGCGAGGCGGCGCACTCGCGTCATCGCATCCTCCACGCCCGCGACGCCACCGGGGCCGAGATCGTTCGGGCCCTCCGGGAAGGCGTCCGCCGGACGAGGGGCGTCACGGTGTTCGAGCGCAGCGTCGCCCTCGATCTGGTGATGAGCGCCGGCCGAGTCGTCGGCGTCCTGGCCCGTCACGCAGACAGCTCGCTCGTGCTCCACCGCGCCCCCTGCGTCGTCCTGGCGACGGGAGGCATCGGCCGCGTGTACTCGCGCACCACGAACCCGGTGGAGGCCACCGGGGACGGGCTCGCCCTGGCCTGGCGCGCCGGCGCCCGGCTCACCGACCTCGAGTTCGTTCAGTTCCATCCCACGGCGCTCGACGTCGGTGAAGACCCGATGCCTCTTCTCACCGAGGCCCTCCGAGGTGCCGGCGCCCGGCTCGTGGACGAGGACGGACGACCTCTCTTCGACACACCGGACGGAGAGCTGCAAGCCCGGGACGTGGTGGCGCGCCACATCTGGGCGGCCCTGGCGGAAGGCCGTCGGCCCCTCCTGGATGCCCGCGAGGCGGTCGGGGAGAGCTTCCCGGAGCGGTTCCCGACCGTCTTCGAGGCCTGCCGGAGCCACGGATTGGATCCGCGCCTCGAGGCCATCCCGGTGGCTCCCGCCGCGCACTACCACATGGGCGGCGTCCTCGTGGACCTCGACGGGCGCACGTCCCGAGCCGGCCTGTGGGCGGCCGGAGAGGTGGCGTGCACAGGGGTGCATGGCGCCAACCGCCTCGCGAGCAACTCGCTCCTGGAGGCCCTGGTGTTCGGGGCTCGCGCGGCCCGCTCGGTGAAGAGCGCTCTGTCCGAGGGGCCCCGTCCTGCCGGACTCGGTGAGGTGGCGTCGGTCTCATTGCCCGTGGAGCCGACTCCAGAGCTCACCGCGCTGGAGTCGCGCGTGCGACGCCTGATGTGGGACAACGCCGGGCTCGTGCGCTCCGCCCAGGGTCTCCGCCGGGCCCTCGACGGGATCGACGCCATCGAGAGTCGAATGCCCGCGAGTGCTGGAGAGCTGCGAAACCTCGCGACTGTGGCTCGGCTCATCACCCGTGCTGCGCTCATCCGCACCGAGAGCCGGGGGGCTCACTTCCGCACGGACCATCCGGTGACCGAGGCGAAGTGGCGACGCCGGCTCGTCCTCAGCCGACCGGATGCCGAGGTGCAGATCGGCTTCGAGCCGTTGCCCGTTCCTGCGGCGGCATCGGAGGAGGTCTCCGCGTGAGCGCACCGCCGCCGCTGCGGCCGCTCCTCTACGAAGACCTCATGAGACGGGCCCTGGCGGAAGACCTGGGCCAGGCGGGGGACATCACCACCGACTCCATCGTGCCGGAGTCTCGGGAAGGGATCGGGGAGATCGTCGCCCGCGCTCCGGGACGCGTGGCCGGGCTGGAGGTGGCGCTTCTCGCCTTTCGTCTTCTCGACTCCGACACGGGAATCGAGGTCTGCCGCCTCGACGGGGCCGATGTCGAGGCCTCACAGGTGCTGACCCGGGTCCGGGGCCGGGCTAGGGCTCTTCTCACCGGAGAGCGAACGGCTCTCAACCTGCTCGGCCGGATGTGCGGTATCGCCACTGCGACTCGCGACGTGGTCGCGCGACTCGAGGGGCTGCCCACTAGGATCGCCGCCACGCGGAAAACGACGCCGGGCCTGCGGGCACTGGAGAAGTACGCCGTGAGGGTCGGGGGTGGGCTGAGCCACCGTTACGGCCTGCACGACGCGGTTCTCATCAAGGACAACCACGTGGCCCTCGCCGGTGGGATCGCCCCGGCGGTCGAGCAGGCCCGAAAGAGGGCCGGACACACCGTCCGCATCGAGGTCGAGGTGGACACCCTCGACCAGCTCGACGAGGTGCTGGAGCTCGGCGTCGACGTCGTTCTTCTCGACAACATGGACGACGAGACCCTGCGAGAGGCGGTGCGTCGCTCACGCGGGCGCGTGTTGACCGAAGCCTCCGGCGGCATCCGCCCCGACTCGGTTCGTGCGGTTGCCGAGACCGGCGTCGACATCATCTCCCTTGGCTGGCTCACCCACAGCGCCCCCGCGCTGGACGTTGCCCTCGATATCATCGCCTGAGCGAGGAGTGAGCACGCCCGCCGCAGGCGCGCTATCGCGCGTCGCAGCAGAAGTCTGGTGAATAGTACGGGCTAGGATCCTTCGCCTGCCGGGGGCTCGCCCGAGGCGAGCCACGCATCGGTCTCGTCGTGGGACGGAACTCGAGCCTGCAGCGTCTCGGGGTCGACGGTTCCGGCGAAGAAGCGGTCGAAGGCGGCGTTTCGTTCCGCCTCCGTCAACTTTAGAGCCCGTGCCGCTTCCCGGAACCCCGCGGCCGCTTCAGCCCAGTCGGCCCACTCGGGACCGAAGCGCGTCTCGAGCAACTGGCGCATCCGGCTTGCGGCAAACGGGGCTCTGCCTCCCGAGCCGATGGCGATCTCGAGCAGGCCCCGCCGCACACGGGCGGGGAGGTGGAAGCTGCACAGCTCCGGGTCGTCGGCCACGTTGACCCAGACACCCGCCGCTTCGCTGTCCTCGAAGACCTGCCGGTTCACCCCGCGCTCGCTGGTGGCCGCGATCACGAGGGCGTAGCTGGCGGCCTCTCCAGAGCGATACTCCCGCTTCTCGAGGACCAGTCGCTCGTCCGAGGCCCGCTCTTCGATCTCGACGGCAACGTGAGGCGCCACCACCGTCACGTGTGCCCCTTCCCGCAGCAGCCCGAGCACCTTGTGCCGGGCCACCGCTCCTCCACCCACGACCAGGCAGCGGCGGCCCACCAGGCTCAACGTGACGGGATACAAGAGGCGCTCCTCCTCATGAACGGGTTGGGGCTACTTCTTCGCGACGTCTCCGGTCGCGGCGCCGTGCAGCTCGACCTCCACCTTCTCCTCGAGATGGTCGTAGTAGTCCTTGAGAACCGCGATCACCTCGGGCTTGGAGAACTCCTTTGGGACGGGCTTGCCCTCGCTCATGAGCTTCCTGAGCATGGTTCCGGAGAGGAGAAGCCGGGAGCCTCCCTGGTAGGCGCCGTCGTCGTCGATCCGAGCCTTGCTCTCATGCGGGCAGGTCTTCATCGAGGCCATCGTGCCGCAGTCGTAGCAGTAGAAGGTCCAGTCCATCGCCAGAGGTTGGAGGGCCAGCGAGCCCGCCGGGATCTCGGCGAAGATCTTCTGCGCGTCGAACGGACCATAGTAGTCGCCCACGCCGGCGTGGTCGCGGCCCACGATCAGGTGCGAGCAGCCGTAGTTCTGCCGGAAGACCGCGTGGAGCAGCGCCTCCCGCGGGCCGGCGTAGCGCATCTCCATGGGGTAGCCGCCCTGCAGCACCCGCTCCTTGCGGAAGTAGTTGTTCACCAGGGCATCGATGGCCTTGACCCGGACGTCCGCCGGGATGTCACCGGGCTTGAGCTTGCCCACGAGCTGGTGGATGTAGACGCCGTCGCAGACCTCGATGGCCACCCACGCTAGATAGGCGTGGGAGCCGTGCATGGGGTTGCGGAGCTGCAGCGCGGCGACCGTCGTCCAGCCGCGCTCCTCGAAGATCTTGCGGGCGTCCGCCGGCCGCTGGTAGATGGCGGCGAACATCTCGGGGTAGTACGACTCCGAGAGGACCTTCACGGGCCCGGCCAGGTTCACCGGCCCCTGGGCCATGACCTTCTGCACCCCGGGGTGCTTCTCGTCGGTGGTGGTGAAGACCGCCTCGCACTCGTGCTTCTTGTCGATGGAGTACTTCTCGGTGACCTTCATGGTCCCCATGAGTGTCCCGGTCTCCGTGTCCTGCAGTGCGACCTCTTCTCCCAGTGCGATCGAGTCGGCCAGCGCCTGCTCCGCGGACAGCGTGATGGGGATGGGCCAGAACGTGTTTCCGAGCGACGGCATCCGGAAACCGTCGCAGACGCCTTTCCAGTCGTCGTGGCCCATGAAGCCCTCGAGAGGAGTGAAGGCGCCGATCCCCATCATGATGAGGTCCGATGTCTCACGAGAGGTCATCGGGATCTTCTTCAGTGTCTGTGCCTTCTTCTTTTCATCGGCCAGGGGCTGGCCGTCCAGCAGCAGAGGCTTGAGCGTGGCGCCGCCGTGCGGCGGGACGAGGTTGGCCATTCAGTCCTCCTTGGAAAACGTCTCTTGAGTCAGTGCGTGGCGGCGGACCTGGACGAGGGTCAGGAACAGCCGGGTTCGCTCATCTCATCAATCGAGAAGAATACCGCGAAAAGGGGGCCACGAACAGGATCGAAGGCCCCTCCCCAGCAGCTCACTCCCGAGGCACGGGGGTCGGGAGGCTGCCTAGCGACGAATGATCCGGTTGTTCGTGCCCAGATCGACAACGACGTCGTCGCGGCCCACGAAGGCCAAACACTCGGAGGTCGCCGGGCCGAGGGTGAGGTCGGGCCCGCCCTCCGTCCCGAGCGAGTTCGAGATGACCTTGCAGCCCGACGTCGACTCGACGTTGATTCCGCCCAGCGAGGCCTCGCCGCGCACCCTGTTCCTCCACGCGATGAAGCGGCCGGCGCCGAGGACGTCGATCCCGCTCAGCGCCGCACCGTTCACGGCGTTCACTCGGAAGCGGTTGTGAAGGAGTGTCAGCGTCGTGCCCCGGGCTCTCGGGCGGGGTCCAGGGGATCGACGAAGAAGACTCCCACCCCGAAGTCCTCGAAGGGCGACTCCGTCGAGCCGCGGTTGCCCAGGGCAAGGATGGAGTTTCTCTCGGACGGTTCTCCGTCGACATTCAGGAGAACCTGCACCCCGACGAAGTCGGTTTCCCAGCGGTTCTTCAGGACCCAGGGGCGCGAGCGGCTGGCGTCCTGCACGTGCATCGCGAACCCCGAACGGTAGCGATTGTTCTTGATCGTCACTTTCGCCTCGAGGGTCTCGGCGACGGGACTCCCGCTGAGCATGCCCTCGAAGTCGCTGTCGGAGAGAGAGTATCGGCGCGTCACGGGATGCACGGGGTAGACGCTCGGATCGACCGGGTTGAAGAGCCTCCCCTGGAAGAACGCACCGTTCAGAAGAGTGGTGTTGAAGAAGCTGGCCGGATCGCTTCCGGCCACCACCCGGATCCGATCCACGTCGAAGTCCACGGGATCCACGCCGGTGAAGAGGAGCGCGCCGTCGAGCTCGAAGATGAAGCCGCCAAGCCAGCCCTGGGTGGGTCGGTGCCCCGGCTCAGGGGTGGGGATCTCGATGGTGAAGTCGCGGACCCAGGCCTCGCCTCCGATGAACTGAACGAGGAACGGCCAGGGAGGGACGTTCGGGTCCAGCGGGTCGTCGAAGAGATAGTCGGGGAGCGTGTCGTTCACCTCGAGCTCGGACAGCGCCTGGATCACCGTCTTGTCGCGCCCGGCGCCTTTCAGCACGCCGCGGAAGTCACCGACGCGGCCAGGGGCGATTCGGAACACACCTTCGCAGAGCGAGACGACGCAGCGTCGACTCGCCCCGGAGCAGCGTTCGAGGGCGGCTTGAAGCTCCGCCGTGTCGTCGACGCCGTTCGGCGCGAGGCACTGCCGGTGCCCCGCGGTCGCTGGTGGAACGAGCAGTGCCGCGGCCAGTGCCACTGAGACGGACAGAACTCCCTTGAACTCGATTCGGCTCATTCGATTGCCTCGCGAAACCGAGTCCCGGGGAGGGACGGGACTCGAGACGATGCTAGTACTCGGAGGCTGAGCCAATCCAGCGAGGTCAGGCTCACGGCTGAAGGTCAACCCGGTTGGTGTACGGAAAGCGTAGAGAAGGCGGTCATTCTGAGCCCGTTTCCTCGGAGCCCCGGGCGAAGAATCTCCCGGTGGCAGTATCGGGGGATCCTTCGTCGCCAGCCTCGAGGATCGAACTCCTCAGCACGACCGCGGTGTCAGCGGCACACGCGGTCAGCCCTGGTAGAGGCGGGGCACACGGTCGTTGATGGCCGTCAGGATCTCCCACGGGACGGTCCCCGCCCATTGCGCCAGCTCCTCGACGGTGATTCGCTCGGCTCCCTGTTCACCGATGAGCACGACCTCGTCGCCGTTGTAGCCGGTGTCCCACTCGATGTTGACCATCATCTGGTCCATGCAGATGCTCCCGACCTGGGGATGGCGTTTCCCCCGTAGAATCACCCCGGCCTTGTTCGACATGCTGCGGAAGTAGCCGTCTCCGTAGCCCACCGGCACCGTGACGACCCGCACGCGATGGTCGCTCGACCACGTGCCGCCGTAGCTCACCGGGCTCCCGGCCTCGACGACCTTGAAGTAGACGACCCGCGACCTCCACGAGAGAGCCGGCTTCACCTCCACGGTGCGGGGCGCGCCCGGCGAAGGGTAGACGCCGTAAATCAAGATCCCCGCCCGGACCATGTCCATGTGGCTTTCCGGCATCCTCAGGATCGCGGCCGAGTTCGCCAAGTGGCGCTCGGGGCGGGGGAGCGACCGCCGCTCGTAGAAGCTCAGCACCTCCTCGAAGCGGGCCAGCTGCTCTCTCGCGCCGATGAGGTCCTCGGCGTCTGCGCTGGCGAAGTGCGAGTAGATGCCCTCGACCTCGACGTGGGCCGACCGCGCCGCCGCCTCGAGCAGCTCCTCGGCATGGTAGTGGTGCACCCCGATACGCTCCATGCCGGTGTCGATTTTGAGATGCACACGCGCCGTTCCGTTCGTCGTCGTCGCCGCGTCCTCGATGTCGCGCAGGCGGGCGAGAGAAGGCACGGTGAACGTCAGGTCGTGCTCCAGGAAGAGGGGGATCTGCCGGGTCCAGATCCCGCCCATCACCAGAATCGGATTCTCGATGCCCTGCTGTCGAAGCGCAATGCCCTCCTCGACGAGCGCCACGCCGAATGCGTCGGCTCGGGGCGCGAGAGCCTGTGCCACCGCTTCGAGGCCGTGGCCGTAGGCGTTGGCCTTGAGCGTCACCATCACGCGGGCCGGCGCAACCTGGGCCCGGATCGCGTCCAGGTTGGTCCGGAGCCGGACCAGGTCCACCACCGCATAGGTCGGGCGGAGCCGGGCGTCCTCGGCGTCCCGCGACGGCTCGGACGTCATGGGGAGCAGTGAAGCACAACCCCGCCGAAAGACGAAGCGACGCCCGACTCGCCCGCAGGCATCTATTCGACCCTCCGAGGCGCGGGCCCGGGACCCGGATCACCCAGCTCGATCATCACGATGTCCGAGTCTTCGCTCAATCGATCGAACACGATCCGCTTGCCGTCGGGCGCGATGTCGAATGTGCGCATGGTGGCGACCGGATCGAGCTGAGTCAGGCGGCGGCTCGTCATCGTGTCGAGATCGAGCAGCCAGAAGTCCTGGGAGGGCTGGCGGCCCTGCATGTAGACGAGTCCCGACCCGTCCGGCAGGAAGCGCATGCGCTCGCCGGAGCGCAGCACCTCGATCTCCGGTAGCTCGACCGAATCTCCATCGGGATGGACGGCCAGCAGCGGCATCATGGCGTCGACCTGCGCACCGGCGTAGACGATCAGGCTCCCGTCCGGAGACCACACGGGATTCAACCCCGCGCCGTCGACGAGGCGCTCCGGGACGCCGCCGTCCACCGGGATCTTGAACAGTACGGGGACGCCCGCTTCGTTGCCCCCCGCGACGATCCACCGCCCGTCGGGCGACCACGCGGCCGCACCGCGGGCCTCCACGCTCTCCGACAGCACTCTCAGCTATTCGCCGTCCGCGCTCAGAACGTGAAGGCGCCATCCGTCATCGCGCCGGAGCAACAGCACGACCCAATCGCCGTCGGGGGAGACCGCCGCCGGCTCGAGGATCGCCGTCTCAGAGCCTTTTCAGATCTCGGCGATCTGACCGCCTGCATAGCGCCACAACCCGTCGCCACCGCCCCGCGACGAGAGGTAGAAGAGTGAAGAGCCACCGAAGCGCGGTGCCAGGGCACGGGCTGTCGGCAGATCGGCAAAGGGTTCGGCATCGGTCTCGGTCGCCGGGTGATCGAGGATCGGCACGCTCCACAGCCCCGCCCGGGAATCCTGGACGGTGGCCACCAGGCGGCGCCGGTCGGCACTGGCGGCCACCGAGGCATACTGCTCCAGTCCGAGACTCGCGCGTCGCGAAATGCGGGTCTCCACGTCCACTGCCCACAGCCACGGCCCGGCCCCGTCCGCTTTGCGCGCGCTGTAGAGCACAGTCCTCTCATCGATCGGCGTCGGAGATCTGGCGTCCAGCTTCCGTCGGGTCAGTTGCTCCAGCTCCCCGCCATTCGGACGGACGCGCCACAGGTCCATCTCGAGGGCCGACCGGCCACGTGTCAGGTAGATCCACTGCCCGTCGACCGACCAGATCGGGTCGTGCTGGTGCATCCCCTGAGGCGAGCCGAGGGGGAGCAGCCGGCTGTTCCTTCCGTAGCGGTCGGCGACGTAGACCGGATCGCCCGTTTCGTTCGTGTAATAGACGAGGTGCTCTCGGTCAGGCGACCATGCCACCTTGACCACATCTTTTCCCAGGAAATTGCGTGCCGGCCCGCCCAGCAGCGGCATTGACTTCATGCGTAGCGGATCCGGGCCGCCGCCGAGCCAGATCTCGGAGCCGTCTCCGTTGAACCCGAAGTTGCCCACGCCCAGCGCAAACTCGGCTCGGTCCTGCGTGAGGTTGGAGAACTCGCTCAGATCGATCTGATCAACGAAGAGATCGAGCGGTCCGTCGCGGGCGGAGACGAAGGCGACAAATCGGCCGTCGGGCGAGATCGCGGCGGCGGGCCCAGTCCCTTTGAAGTCGGCGATCTTGCTGAACCGCGCGCCGGCGAGTGGGTTTTCGCCCCCCGGGTCCGAGGTGCCGGCGGCCGGCCGTGAGAAGTACAGAAGCGCAGCGGTCAGGCCCGCGATCAGGGCGACCGCCAGCACCGTGACGGCGATCCTGTAGCCGCGCGTCGATCCCCCGGCGGCGGGCGGAGGGGGATCCGGGTCCTCCAGCTCGATCCGTGCATCGGCAATGTGGTGCAGTCGCTGGCGCAGGTCCTTGGCCAGGCACCGTCTGAGCAGGCGCCGCACGGTCGGGGGTGTGTCCGCAGGAAGACGTCCCCAGTCCGGCTCGGTGTGGAGGATCGCGCCGATCGAATCGGACAACGTTGGGCCGCCGAAGAGCTTCTGCCGCGTCAGGCATTCCCATAGGACACAACCGAACGACCAGATGTCGCTGCGCTCGTCCACATCCTGGCCGCGGGCCTGCTCGGGACTCATGTAGGGCGCGGTTCCCAGAAGAGCTCCCGCTCGTGTGACCTCCCTCGCCAGCATTGGAGAGTTGGAGTCCTCGGCCCCGGTGGGGTCCTCTGCGAACGTCTTTGCCAGGCCAAAATCCAGCACCTTCACCTTGCCGTCCGGGGTCAGCTTGATGTTCTCGGGCGTCAGGTCACGGTGGACGATCCCATGTGCGTGAGCCTCTTCCAGGGCCTCGGCGATCTGCAGGGCGATCTCTCGAGCCTCGTCGACGGGAATGGGGCTTCGTGCGATGCGCTCCGAGAGAGTCACGCCTCCGACCAGCTCGAGAACCAGGCAGTGCGTGCCCTCGGACTCTTCCACACCGTAGATTGACGCGATGTTCGGGTGGTTCAGCGACGCGAGAACCTGAGCCTCTCGCTGGAAGCGCTCCAGTCGTTCCTTGTCCTGGGCGAGCTCATCGGGCAGGACCTTGATCGCCACGTCCCGACCGAGCTTGCTGTCTCTCGCCCGGTACACCTCTCCCATACCGCCCTTGCCGATGGGCTCGACGATCTCGTAGTGAGCGAGCTTCCGGCCGGGTTGGAGGGACATGATCCCGTGATGTTACGCCGGTTTGCTGCGGCAAGACGGCGTTTGCTCGGCTCACCCCGAAAAGGCCCCGGTGCGGAGGAGCGCTCATGCGCTGCTTTCTGCCACGAACGGTACTCGAGAGCAAATGAACTGTCCCTTTCGGCCAATGAACGGTCCTCGACAGCCGATGAACGGACTCCGTCGGCCCGGATTCGAGCGGAGGCATGGCTTCTGGTGAGGGCTCGAGGACGGCAGGGCAGAAGCTCAGGCGTCCTCGGCGAGCAGGCCTTTGGCGAGGGTCACATAGGCGTCGGCCGACGCCTCGAGCTCGGCGATCTCGACGCTCTCCTCGGCGGTGTGGGCCAGCACGATCGAGCCGGGCCCGAGGAGGAGCGGGCGACCCCAGTTCGACAGGAGCGGGATGTCGGTCGTGAAGGCGAAGACGGCCGAGTCGAAGCCCGGGACGGTGTGGAGCCGCACCGGCGGCACCTCGAGCACTTCTTCCACGGCCACGCGCGTGTGGAGGGGTTTCAGCGCCTCGAGGACTTCCGCTCCCGGCCCGACCGTCCGGAAGTTGAGCTCGGCTTCCGCCGTGGGGGAGACCACGTTCGGGGCAATCCCGCCGGACATGAGGCCGACGATGTAGAATGTCGTGCCGAGATTGGGATCCTCGGGCAGGGGCAGCGAGCGGAGATCCAGGAGGGCGTCCACCAGGGCGTCGATGGCCGACACGCCGAGCTCGGGCTGAGAGGAGTGGGCCGCTCGCCCGGTCGCCGTGAGCTTCACGCGAAGCACACCCCGCGTGGCCCGGCCCAGCCGGGAGTCGGTGGGCTCCCCGTCGATCAAGAAGCGGGAGCCGGGCGCCTTCTCGTTTGCGGCCGCGGCTCCGTCGCTGCCGCGCTCTTCTCCCACGACGAAAAGGAGGCCCACTCGCTCTTCGCCTTCGTCCCGTAGCCGCTCTGCTGCCGCGACCTGTGCGGCGATCGTGCCCTTTGCGTCGCAGGCGCCCCGGCCGTAGAGCCGGCCGCTGGCCACCCGGCTGGGGAAGAACGGAGGAACGCAGTCGATGTGGGTCGAGAGGACCACGGTCGGCGCCGGGTCGAGAAACGCCCGGACGTTGACCCGGTCTCCGTCGACCGGTTGCTCGGTGACGACGAATCCTCTCTTGCGAAGATCGCTGGCCAGGAAGCGGCAGGCTTCCCCCTCGCGCCCCGTGGTCGAGTCGATGTCGATCAGACCACGAGCCAGGTCGACGACGCTCATCGCAGCCATTGCTCCAGCTCGGTGCGGGCGTCCGTCTTCTCGTCGCGGTACTTCACGATCACAGGGGTGGCGAGTGAGAGACCCCACTCGCGACCGGCGCCCGCGGTGACGTTGCGCGCGCCGGGGACGACCACGGCCCCTTCGGGCACGACGAGGGGCACGCCGCGCTCGGGCTTCAGGATCCGGCCGTTTGGGAGGTCGTAGACCGGCGTCGAGCCGGTCAGGATGGTCCCGGCGCCGATGACCGCGCGCTTGCGCACCACGGCCCCTTCATAGAGACCCGTGTTGCCCCCGACGAGGACGTCGTCCTCGATGACGACGGGAAGGGCACCCACGGGCTCGAGGACCCCCCCGATCTGCGCGGCGGCGCTCACGTGAACGCGCTTCCCGACCTGCGCGCACGAGCCGACGAGGGCGTGAGAGTCGATGAGGGTTCCTTCGTCCACGTAGGCTCCGATGTTGACGTACATGGGTGGCATGCAGATCACGCCGCGTCCGAGAAACGCCCCGTCGCGCACGGCGGAGCCGCCCGGCACCACGCGCACGCCGGACGACAGATCGAGGGGCTTGAGGGGGAGAGTGTCCTTGTCGAAGAAGGTCAGCTTTCCGTGATCCATCGACGCGTCGGTCAGGTTCCCGTGGCGAAAGCCCAGGAGGATGCCCTGCTTGACCCACTCGTTGACCCGCCACCCGGTCGGCGAGCCGACGTCAGGCTCCGCGGCCCGGGCCTCCCCTCGGGACAGCGCGCCCCGGAGGTCGGCAAAGGTCTCTCTCGCCTCGGCGGGGTCGGTGCCCTCGCCCGCCGACCACAGTCGCTCGACCCTTTTGCGAAGCGCCTCGAGGTCTTCGCTCATCGCTTCGCGCTCGCCGGAAGGAGTCCGACCTCGGCAAGAACGTGCTCGAGCCTCTGGCGTGTGTCCGGACTCGGGGGCACCATGGGCAGTCGGAACGTCTCCTCGAGAAGCCCCATCTGCGCCATGGCGGTCTTGACCGGGATGGGGTTGGACTCGACGAAGTTGGCGAGCATGAGCGGCATCAGGCGCTGATGCTCCTCGCGGGCGTTGGCGAAGTCGCCCTTCTCGGCCGCTTCGACGATACCGACCATCTCCGCCGGCGCCTCGTTGGACGCCACCGAGATCAGACCGCGGGCCCCCACTGCCATCGCCGGCAGCGTCATGGCGTCGTCGCCCGAGAGCACGATGAAATCGGAGGGCAGCAAGCGGCAGATCTCGCTGATCTGGGTGATGTCTCCGGAGGCCTCCTTGACCCCGATGACGGTCGGGAGCGAGGCCAGCCGAGTGAGAGTCGGCGGTGTGACGTTGCAGCCGGTCCGTCCCGGCACGTTGTAGACGATGATCGGCAAGGGCGTCGCGTGAGCGATGGCCTGGTAGTGGCGAAAGAGCCCCTCCGGCGTCGGCTTGTTGTAGTAAGGCGTGACAGACAGCAGGCCCTGGGCCCCGGCAGCCTCCATGTCGCGCGCCGCGTCGATCACCGAACGCGTGTCGTAGCCGCCAGCGCCGGCCAGAACCGGCACCTCTCCCGCCGCCTCCTCGACCACGAGCTCGACGACACGGCGTCTCTCGCTCGCAGAGAGGGTGGGGGTCTCGCCTGTGGTGCCGCAGGGCACGAGGAAGTGGATGCCGGCGTCGATCTGCCTGCGGGCGAGCCGCCGGACCGTCGCCGCGTCCACGGCTCCCGCCGAGTCGAACGGAGTGACCAAGGCCGTCCCGCATCCTGTGAACGGAGCTCGCATGATCAGCCTCCTCCCACGTCAGTTCCCGCCCGGGCCCAGCCCGAGCACGTCGCGCATCGTGTGCCAGCCTTTCCGACCCACCACCCACCGGGCCGCTTCCAGCGCCCCGTGGGCGAACGTCGCACGGTCGCGCACGTCGTGGGTCAGCGTCAGGCTCTCCGCCGGCCCGTCGAAGCCCACGGTGTGCGTGCCCGGCACCCACCCCGCCCGGGTCGACGCGACGTCGACAGGCAGAGCATATCCCGCGTCCTCCAGGGCGCGCTTCAACATCAGCGCCGTGCCCGAGGGAGAGTCGGTCTTGGCCTTGTGGTGCGCCTCGTGAATCCAGGCCCCGTAGGCGTCCTTGTCCTTGAGAAGCCGCCCCATGGTCGCAGCCAGGGCGCTCATGAGGTTGGCGCCGAGGGAGAAGTTGGCGGCCACCACAGCGCCCACGCCCGCGCTCTCGATCGCCTTGCGGATCTCCGCCTCCCGGTCCTGCCAGCCGGTGGTGCCCACGACCAGGTTCACCCCTTCCGCGGCCAGTCGGGGGGCCGTGGCCAGCGTTGCCTCGGCGGTGGAAAAGTCCACGGCCACGTCGACGCCGCGGCACGTCTCGGCGCTCACCCCGCTGCCGTCCGCGTTGGAGTCGATCTCGAGGATCCCCGCCATCTCGAAGCCGTAGTCGGGGGCGAGCTGCTCGACGAGCCGTCCCATCCTTCCGTGACCGACGATCAAGAGTCGCATGGTCTCGTCCTCAGGCGGTGCGGGCTGCCGTGCCGGCGGGGACGTCCTCTCCCTCGAAGAAACGGCGGTGAAGACGCTCCATCGCCTCGACCACGTCGCCGTCGCGGAGCACCACCGTGATGTTTTTGCGCGAGCCCCCCTGCGAGACCATCGCCAGGGGCACGCCCTCCAGCGCCCCGAGCAGGTGGGTGGCCTGGCTGGCGTCCCGGCGGAGACCCTCGCCAACGGCACAGACGATGGCCATGCCGTCCTCGGTCGACACCTCGGCGAACGCCGACAGGTCGCTCACGATGGCTTCGAGGTTGCTCCGGTCGTCGATCGTCACCGAAACGCTCACCTCGGAGGTGGTCACCACGTCGACCGGGGTCTTGTAGCGCTCGAACACCTCGAACACCCGCCGAAGAAACCCGTACGCCATGAGCATGCGGGTGGAGGCGATGTCGAGGCGGGTGAGCCCCCGCTTGCAGGCGATGGCGGCGGGGCCCGAGACGGAGTCGGCCGACTCCCGTGTGATGCGCGTGCCAGGGGCCTCCGGCCTGTGGGAGTTCAGGATGCGGACCGGGATGTCGCGACGCACGGCGGGGGCGATCGTGCTGGGATGGAGGACCTTCGCCCCGAAGTAGGCCAGCTCCGAGGCCTCGTCGAACGACAGATGCGGCACCACCCGTGACCGGCTCACCACCCGGGGGTCGGCGGTGAGCATCCCGTCGACGTCGGTCCAGATCTGAATCTCCTCCGCCCCGAGGCCGGCTCCGAAGAGGGCGGCCGAGTAGTCCGAGCCCCCACGGCCGAGTGTCGTCGTGAGACCGCTCGGGCTCGCGCCGACAAAGCCTCCGACCACGGGAGCGATGCCGTCGGAGAGGAGGGGCGCGACCTGGCTGTGAAGCCGCTCGTCCGTGGCCTCGAGATCCGGCTGCGCGGCCATGTGCTGCCCGTCCGTCACGAGGATCGTCCGAGGATCGACGGCGCGCGCCGCGATCCCGACGTCCTCGAGAGCGGCGGCGACGATATGGCTGCTCGTGATCTCGCCGAAGGACTGGATCGTGTCACGGGAGCGGGGCGAGACCTCCTCGACGACGGCGAGTGCCTTGACGATCGCCTCGAGCTGATCGAAGAGGGTGTCGATCGACGCCAGGAGCCGAGCCCTGCTCTCGGGGTCCCGGGCCAGCGCGGCCATCTCCTCGTGTCGCTTGCGCAGCCCTCGGACCGCTTCCTGAGCGGCGTCTCCTTCACCGCTCTCGACCAGGCGGGCGATGTCGAGGAGGCCGTCCGTGACGCCGGCGAACGCCGAGACGACCACGAGCCGTGGCCGCTTCTCGCGACCCACGACCTCGACCACCCGCCGCACCGCCTCTGGATCCTTCACCGACGATCCACCAAACTTCATCACGACCATCGTCTTGTCCTGTCCTTTCCGCTCACCTTCGTCCCGTTTCGCGTCCGTCGCCGACGACCCTGCTGCCCTGATGCACGAAACCCGCCGGCGGCGTGCAGCCGCTTCGGCGGGTCGTGGTGGCCGTTACTGCTCTGGGAGAGACTTTCAGGTGCTCGAGGCCACACCGCCGAGGCGACTCTTGTGCTTTCGAGAGTCCCGCTTGAGCTTGGCTGTGTGGCCGGCGAATCGACGCATTCTGCGGCGGAGTATAGGTTGCGCCGCCAGCGGGCGTCAACCGGGATTCATCGGTATTGCCCCCCGGGATCAGGTCCGATACGCTCGAACGCATTCCGGAGGGGTCTCGTGAAGAAAGCCATCCTGTCTTCGATCCTGTGCGTCTTGGCCCTGGCGACGCTCGCCTGGGCAGGCGAGCCGTCCGGCGACGCCGGGGTGCTGTGGCCCCAGTGGCGGGGCCCGAGCGGCAGCGGCACCGCGGCTCACGGCGACCCGCCGGTGGAGTGGAGCGAGACCAGGAACGTCCGGTGGAAGATCGACCTTCCCGGCAAGGGCTCGTCGTCACCGATCGTCTGGGGTGATCGGATCTACGTGACGACTGCCGTCCCGGTCGAGGGTGGCGGCCAGGCCTCGGCCCCGCCGGCCGCGCGGGGACGCCGGCAGCCGCCGATCGAGCCCTCCGCCCAGAAGTTCGTCGTCCTCGCCATCGACCGCAAGGACGGTCACGTCGTCTGGCAGAAGACGGTTCGCGAGGAGCGTCCCTCGGCGGGCACACATCCCACCGGCACGTGGGCCTCGAACTCGCCTATCACCGACGGGACGCATCTCTACGCCTACTTCGGCTCTCGGGGCCTCTACTGCCTCGACATGGACGGCAATGTCCTCTGGGAGAGGGATTTCGGCGAGATGAAGAAGAGGCGCGACTTTGGTGAGGGCAGCTCACCCGTGCTGCTCGGCGACAAGATCTTCATCCTGTGGGACCACGAGGGCCCCTCGTTCCTGTTCGCTCTCGACAAGAAGACCGGCAAGGATGTCTGGAAGGTCAGCCGGGACGAGATCTCCTCCTGGTCCACTCCCCTGGCCGTCGAGCACGAGGGAACGCCTCAGATCGTCACGAACGCCACGGGCCAGGTGGTCGGCTACCACGCGGACACGGGGGAGGTGCTCTGGCACGCGAGCGGCATGACGGTGAACGTCATCCCCACGCCGGTGATCGCAGACGGAACACTCGTGGTCACCAGCGGCTTCCGGGGCGCCGCGCTCCTGGCCATCCGCCTCGCCGAGGCCCGGGGCGACATCACAGGCTCGGACGCCATCACCTGGAGTCTCGAGAAGGATACGCCGTACACGCCTTCTCCACTCCTCCACGAGGGGACGCTCTACCTTCTGAAGACGAACTCCGCGGTCCTCTCGAGCTTCGATGCGCAAACCGGGAAGGAGCACTACCGGGCTCAGAGGCTCGAAGGCCTGGGCAACATCTACTCCTCACCCGTGGGTGTGGCCGATCGTCTCTACGTCACCGACCGGGACGGGAACACGCTCGTGATCCGACACGGCCCGAAGTTTGAGGTCCTCGCAACGAACTCCCTCGACGATGGCTTCGACGCCTCGATGGCCGTCGTGGGTGACGAGATTCTCCTGCGCGGCCAGAAGCACCTCTACTCCATCGCCGCGGACGACTAGGCCTCGATGAAGAAGCTTCTGAAGATCCTGTTGGACGTGGTCGTGGCGCTGGTGCTGCTGGGCGGAGCCCTCTTCCTGGCATATGGCCTCCGGTTCTCCGGCTAGGACCGGCGCGCCAAGGCCACGCTGTCGGAGTCCGTCCCAACCCTGACCGTCGACGGGCTGTCCTTCCGCGACCTCAACAAGGACGGGCGGCTCGACGACTACGAGGACCGACGGGCTCTCCTCGAGGAGAGGGTCGAGGACCTCCTTGGGCAAATGACCCTCGAGGAGAAGGCCGGGCTCTGGTTCCACTCGATCATGGGGGTGGGCGAGAACGGCGAGGTCCTCGACCGCCCGGGACCCATGGCCCCGATGGCGACGTCCGAGGCGGTCATCACCCGCCACATTCGGCACTTCAACCTCTTCAGGACGCCGGGGCCGGGGCTGCTGGCCCAGTGGCACAACGCTGTCCAGGACATGGCGGCACGGACACGTCTGGGTATCCCGGTTGATGATCAGCTCGGATCCGCGCCACGGCACCGGCGAGAGCGCCGGCGTCGCGGTGCGCGCCAGCGGCTTCTCGGCGTGGCCCGATCCGCTCGGCCTGGTGGCCACACGGGACGTGGCGTTGGTCGAGGAGTTCGGCCGGATCGCGAACCAGGAGTATCGGGCCGTCGGGATCCGGACGGCCCTTCACCCCATGGCGGATCTGGCCACCGAGCCCCGCTGGGGCCGCATCTCCGGCACGTTTGGTGAGGACGCGGACCTGGTCGCCGAGATGACGGTGGCCTACATCCGGGGGTTCCAGGGCGAGGAGCTGGGGCCCGAGAGTGTCGCCTGTATGACCAAGCATTTCCCCGGCGGGGGACCCCAGAAGGACGGGGAAGACGCCCACTTCGCGTACGGGAAGGACCAGGCCTATCCCGGGGGCCAGTTCGAAGACCACGTGCGGCCCTTCCTGCCGGCGATCGAGCTGGGGACGGCCCAGATCATGCCGTACTACGGGATCCCGCTGGACCAGACCTCCGAGAACGTCGGCATGTCTTTCAACAAGGACGTCGTGACCGGGCTCCTGCGCGAGGAGCTGGGCTATGACGGTGTCGTGTGCACCGACTGGCTGATCCTCGACGACGTCAGCCTGTTCTTTGGCGCCCTGACCATAGAGGGCAAGTACCACGGGGTCGAGGAGCTCACCGTCCCCGAGCGGATGAAGAAGGGGATCGACGCCGGCGTGGACCAGTTCGGGGGGCATCACATGACCGACGTGCTCCTGGAGGTTGTGCGATCAGGTGAGGTGAGCGAGGCGCGCATCGACGTCTCGGCTCGTCGGGTGCTTCGGAACCTCTTCATCCTTGGCCTCTTCGACGACCCGTTCGTCGACGCCGAGAGAGTCGGTGAGATCGCGGGTCGAGCGGATTTCGTGGAGGCCGGGAAGAGTGCCCAGCGCAAGTCGATCGTCCTCTTGAAAGCCGGAAAGGCAGAGGAGGCGACGCTGCCCCTCGACGCGGGCCGTCGACTCTACTTGGAGGGCGTCGACCCGGGTCTGGCCGCCGAGTACGGACAGGTCGTCGAGACCGTCGAGGAGGCCGACGTGGCGCTCCTCCGCCTCCAGACACCGTACGAGCCCCGGGACGGCGACATGATCGAGAAGATGTTCCACCAGGGCCACCTCGACTTCCAGGAGCCGAAGCTCGGTCGGCTCCTGGCGATCCTGAAAGCGAAGCCCACCGTCGTTGCCATCAACCTCGACCGCCCGGCGGTGATCCCCGAGATCGCGGACGAGGCGGCGGGACTGATCGGGCTCTTCGGAGTCACCGACGAGATCATTCTCGAGGCCGTGTTTGGCCGCTTCAATCCCACGGGCAAGCTCCCGTTCGAGCTGCCCTCGTCGATGGAGGCCGTCCGGAACCAGCACGAGGACGTGGCGTACGATTCGAAGGACCCGGTCTTCCCGTTCGGCTTCGGCCTCAGCTACGAGGATCCGACGGACGATGGAGTCGACGACCCGGCGTCCGAGGGGGAGGACGACCCAGCCTGACGCGAGGCCTCAGGTCCACGCCCCGAGCAGGCGCCGGATCTCGATCACCTGACCCAGGTGATACGCGTTGTGGTCGGCGACCAGCAGGATCTGCCGGAGATAGCTCCGGCCCTCGCCGTGGGGAATCTCGGCCGTGAGGTCCCGGGCAGGGTCCCGCGCGAGAGCGATCACCTCGTCGAGATCGGAGCGGAACCCGGTCACCGAGGCCCGCCACTGCTCGTTGGTCGGGGTCTGGCCGCTCGGCCAGTACCCGTCGGGCCACTTGGGCGACGTCCAGCTCGGGTCCAGGGTGTAGCGGAGGATGTCCTCCTGGGCGATCCGGAGATGCTCGAGCTCCTCCCAGACCGTGTGGCCCACCTCCCCTCCCCGCGCCGCCCGGTGCTCCGGTTGCAGCTTGGCGAAAGCCGCCCCCACGCCGACGTGTGCACCCTTCCCTTCGAGCACCTCGATCAGATCCCGTCGCAGGCGTGAGTCGTCCATGGCGGCCTCCTTCCTTCGTGACGCTATCGAATTCGCTTCGCGAACACCAGGCCGTTGAGAACTGCCTTGACGGCCCCTCACCCGGCGTCGCAAATGCAGCTCAGCCGCTTGGCCTCAGTCACGGTGTCCAGACGAGGAGGTAGGACCATGCGCGTCTCGTCCAGCTGGGTGATCGCCCTCTGTCTCCTGGGGGCGATTGCCCTCGCCGGCTGCATGATCTCCGATCAGACCGGCCAGATGCCCCAGAGGCTCCCTGGTTACGGGAGTGGCTACAGCGCCCCGGAGGATATCGCGTTCCACTTCGACAGCGGGTTCAACTGGGGCATCGTGTTGGGTCGATCCGGCCTGCTCCTCATCGTGGCGCTCTGGCTCTACTTCTCGGTGGCCGGCACCATTCCCCGGGTGGTTGCCGCGGTGCTCCTGGTCGTCGCGGCGTGGCTTCTGTATCAGGGTCTCGTGAACCTCACGGGCTATCGCGTGGAGGTCAAGATCGACAGCGGCCTGTACGTCAGCGTGCCTCCGGCCGACCCCATGGACATCCCCTGGGGCACGATCGAGACGCTGGACGTGAGCGGTTTCGAGTGGAAGCGCGCCCAGATCCAGCAGGGCTTCGGCCCCAACCCCGTGGCGCGGAAGTTGGCGTTCAGCGAGCTTCCCGACTGGCGCTCGATGTCCCTCGTTCTCACCGACGGACGAAGTCTGGACCTCGATCTCAAGAGGCTGAGCATCGAGCAGCGCCAGTCTCTGCTCACCGCCATCGTGAAGTACGGGCAGATGGTCGACGAGAAATAGGACCACGGGCTGCTAGTGTCCCGTTACAGAAGTTAGCATCAGGAGTCTGTTTGGTCGATAGCGATCGTTCGTTGAGCGAAGCGGGCGATGCTGGCCAGGATCTGATCGGCGGTCTTGGTCCACACGAAG